>Ga0213875_10001607_pt1 | contig 14297 bp, 14 predicted proteins | sample BarmaccomBMRX_R8_FD_160105 | JGI IMG/M metagenome (GOLD analysis project Ga0213875, IMG submission 160105) | Root-associated microbial communities from Barbacenia macrantha in rupestrian grasslands, the National Park of Serra do Cipo, Brazil - RX_R8 | ecosystem: Host-associated > Plants > Roots... | reverse complement strand
CAGCCCGGACAGCTCGGCTTCGAGGATCTCCGGCCGGTCGAAGGGGGCAAGGCCGCGGTGCTGCGCGGTCGTCCAGAGCCGGATCGCGACGCCCGGGGCCTCACGGCCGGCGCGCCCGGCGCGCTGCTCGGCGGCGGCGCGGCTGATGCGGAGCGTGGCCAGGCGGGTAAGGCCCGTGGCCGGGTCGAGGCGTGGGGTTCGCCGCCAGCCGCCGTCGATGACGATCCGCACGCCGGGGACGGTCAGCGAGGTCTCGGCGATGCTGGTGGCGAGCACGACCCGGCGGGTTTCGGCCGGGCGGAGCGCGCGGTCCTGCTCCGAGGGCGGCAGGTCGCCGTGCAGCGGCAGGACCAGCGCGCCGCATTCGGCGAGCGCCGCCTCGGCGCGACGGATCTCGCCCATGCCGGGCAGGAAGGCCAAGATGTCGCCCGCGTGCTCGGCGAGTGCGCTGCGGACGGCGCGGGCCATGGCGTCGGGGAGGTCGCGGGAGTCGGCGACGTCGCGGGCGATGTGGCGGACCTCGACCGGGAACATGCGGCCGGCGCTTTCGATGACGGGGGCGGCCATCAGCGCGGAGAGACGGGCGCCGTCGAGCGTCGCGGACATGGCCAGCAGGCGAAGCTCGGGCCGCAGCACGCGCTGCAGGTCGAGGCAGAGGGCGAGCGCCAGGTCGCCTTCGAGGGCGCGCTCGTGCACCTCGTCCAGAAGGACGGCGGCCACGCCATCGAGCCCGGGATCCGACTGCAGGCGGCGGACCAGCAAACCTTCGGTCACCACCTCGATGCGGGTTGCGTCGGAGACCGCGCTGTCGATCCGGGTGCGGAACCCGGCGGTCCCGCCCACGGTCTGGCCGAGCAGCGCGGCCATGCGGTTCGCCGCGGCACGGGCGGCGAGGCGGCGGGGTTCCAGCACGAGGATGCGGCCGTCGCCGCGCCATGGCGCCTCCAGCAGGGCGAGCGGGACCAGTGTGGTCTTGCCGGCGCCGGGCGGGGCGACCAGGACCGCGTTCGGGCCGCGCTGGAGTGCGGCCAGCAGCGCGGGGAGCGCTTCGGTCACAGGAAGGTGCGGGAGCATGCCGGCATGGTGGAGAAGGGGGCGCCGCCCGTATATAGGGTGGATGTTCCGCGCCATCCTCTTGCTCGGCTGCCTGCTGGCTGGGCCCGCGCTCGCCGCGGAGAGTGCGCCGGTCCGCAGCCCGCGCCTGACGGCGACGATCATCACCGACACCGACGCGGTGCAGGCCGGCCAGCCGTTCCAGCTCGGGCTCCGGCTGCAGATGGCGCCGGGATGGCACACGTACTGGCAGAACCCGGGCGATGCGGGCCAGCCGCCGGAGGTCAACCTGACCCTGCCGGAGGGGGCCAGCGCCGGGCCGATCGCCTGGCCAGCGCCGCAGCGCCTGCCGGAAGGCCCGGTGATGACCTACGGCTACACGGGCGAAGTGGTGCTGCCGATCACCGTGACACCCGGGCAAGGCCCGCTGCACATCACGGCGGGGGCGAACTGGCTGGTGTGCGAGCGGATCTGCGTGCCGGAGGAGGGCAGCTTCACGCTCGACCTGCCGCAGGGAGCGCCGGCGCCCTCGGCCCAGGCGCCGCTGCTCCAGAGGTTCGCGGCGCGCCTGCCGGTGGCGTCGCCGTTCAAGGCCGGAATTGCGCCGGACGGCACGCTGTCGCTCGCCGGCGAGGGCCTCTCGGCAGCGACGGTGCGGGACGCATGGTTCTTCCCCGCGGCCTGGGGCGTCATCGATCAGGCCGCGCCGCAGCCTGTATCGGTGCGGGACGGGATCGTGCAGATCGCGCTCAAGCCCGGCAGCGCCTTTGCGCCCTCCAGCCCGCTGGCGGGGGTGGTGGTCCTACAGGACCCCAAGGGGGACGAGAGTTATCTGTCCGTTGCGGCCTCGCCCGGCGCGGCGCCGGCGAGCGGTGGTGCCCCGCTCGTGGAGACGCTGCTGCTCGCGTTCCTGGGCGGACTGGTCCTGAACCTGATGCCTTGCGTGTTCCCGGTATTGGCCATGAAGGCGATGGCGATCGCGCGCATGTCGGGGCGCGAGCGCGGGCCGATCCGGGCTGAGGCATTCGCCTATACCGCGGGCGTGCTGGTCGCGTTCGCCGCGCTTGGCGGCGTGCTTCTGGCCGCGCGCGCGGCGGGGCAGGCGTCGGGCTGGGGATTCCAGTTCCAGTCGCCGGTGTTCGTGGCGGCCATGGCCTGGGTGCTCTTCCTGGTCGGGCTGAACCTGTCGGGCGTCTTCCAGGTCGGGACGGGGTTGGCCGGGGCGGGCCAGGGCCTGGCATCGCGCGGCGGGCATGCAGGGAGCTTCTTCACCGGGCTGCTGGCGGTGCTGGTCGCGACGCCCTGCACGGCGCCGTTCATGGGGGCGGCGGTCGCCGCGGCGCTGACCGCGCCGGTTTCGGTGACGCTGCTGATCTTCGTGGCGATGGGGCTTGGCCTCGCCGCGCCCTATCTGCTGCTCGGGCTGTTTCCGGCTTGGGCACGCATCCTGCCGCGGCCCGGCCGATGGATGGACGTCCTGAAGGGCGCGCTGGCCTTCCCGATGTACGGGGCGGCGGCGTGGCTGCTGTGGGTGCTGAGCCTGCAGGCCGGGCCGGGCGGCGTGCTCGCGGGGGTGGTTGGGGCGGTGCTCCTGGGTTTTGGGGCGTGGGTGCTGGGCCTGTCGCAGTCGGGCGGGGTGCGCCGGGTCGGGGGCGCGCTGGCGCTGGCCTCGGTCCTGGCCGCCGCCGCGGTGCTGACCACGATCGCGCCCGCGCCAGCCGCGCAGGCGGAGGGCGCCGAGGCGTTCACGCCCGCCCGCCTGGCCGCGCTGCGCGCCGAGGGGCGGCCGGTGTTCGTCAACATGACGGCCGCTTGGTGCGTCACTTGCCTGGTCAACGAGCGTGTGGCGCTGTCGCCGGAGCGGGTGCGCGAGGCCTTCGCCGCGCACCGGGTCGCCTACCTGAAGGGCGACTGGACCCGGGCCGACCCGGACATCACCGCCTTCCTGCACGCCAATGAGCGCGACGGCGTGCCACTCTATATATTGTACCGACCCGGCCAGGGCGCGCCCGTGGTGCTGCCGCAGATCCTGACCGAGGCGGAGGTCCTGTCTCAACTCGAGAAGCTCGGAGGCTGAACATGGGTACCGTTTCACGCCGCACGTTGCTGCTTCTATCCGCCACGCTGCCGTTCCTAGCCCGCGCCGCGCAGGCTGAGCCGCGGATCGGAGCCCCGGCGCCGGACTTCACGGGCACCGACAGCAATGGCCAGCCCATCAGCCTCGCCGCGCTGCGCGGCAAGCTGGTCGTCCTGGAGTGGACCAATGACGGGTGCCCGTATGTGGGCAAGTGGTACCGGTCCGGCGGGATGCAGGCGCTGCAGCGGGATGCGGCGGCTATCGGCGCGGTCTGGATCTCGATCATCAGCTCCGCGCCTGGCGAGCAGGGCTATGCGGACGGGCCCCGCGCCAACGAACTGACCCGGGCGCGCAACGCGGCGCCCGCGCGCGTCGTGCTCGACCCGACGGGGGCGATCGGTCATCTCTACGACGCCAAGACGACGCCGCACATCTTCATCATCGCCAAGGATGGGACGCTGCAATACATGGGCGGGGCCGACAGTATCGCCTCGACGCGCATCGAGGATATGGCCAAGGCCACCCCATACGCGCGCGAGGCGCTGACCGCCGTCGCCGCCGGGCAGCCGGCTCCCCACCCGATCACGCGACCTTATGGATGCACGGTGAAATACGCGGCCTGACGCGTTCGCCCGCCCGGAGCGGGTGAATGGGCGGGCCGGAAGTCGAACATCTGATCGGGCTGCTGGCGCGGTTGCCGGGGCTGGGCCCGCGCAGCGCACGCCGCGCCGCGCTGCGCATGCTGCAGCAGCCCGAGGCCCGCATGCTGCCGCTGGCGGCGGCGCTGACCGCGGCGGCGCGGGCCGTGCGGTCGTGCAGCGTGTGCGGCAACCTGGATAGCCGCGACCCGTGCGGGATCTGCACCGATGCGGGGCGCGAGCAAGGCTTGGTCTGCGTGGTCGAAGGCGTCGGCGATCTTTGGGCGATCGAGCGGGCCGGCATCCATCGCGGGCGCTATCACGTGCTCGGTGGCACGCTCTCCGCCCTCGGCGGCATCGCGCCCGAGGACCTCAACACCGGCCCGCTGCTCGCCCGCGCCGCGTCCCTCTCGGAGGTGATCCTGGCCCTTGGCGCCACCGTGGACGGCGCCAGCACCGCGCATTGGCTGACGGATCAGCTTCGCCGGGTCGCTCCGGAGCTGCCGATCACCCGCGTGGGCCACGGCGTGCCGTTCGGCGGCGCGCTGGACGTGCTGGACGACGGCACGCTGACCGCGGCACTCCGCAGCCGCCGGCCGGTGGCGTGAGCCGCTACTGCAATTCTTGGAGCCGGGCCAGGAGGTAGTCGCGGAACACCGCGATGCGCTTCGAATTGCGCAGTTCGTCGGGGTAGACGAAGAACACGTCCACTTTCGGCGCCTTGAGGTCCAGGAGCAGCCGGGTCAGGCCGGAGACTTCGTCCATCATCCAATTCGGCAACGCGCCGATGCCCATGCCGAGGCGGATCGCGCGCGCCATGGCGGAGAGACTGTTCACCTCCATCAGCGCGCGGCGCGGCGAGCCAGGGCGACGCCCTGCCTCGGCGAGCCAGTTGATGTCGGGAACCGGGGGGCGATAATCGCCGAACAGGATCAGCCTGTGCTGGTCCAGGTCCTCGGGCCGCTCCGGGGTGCCGTGCTTGACCAGATACTCGGGCGCGGCGACGACCAGCCAGTTGAGCGTCAGCAAGTGCCGCTGCACCAGGTCGGGCTGCTTTGGCGTGTGCATGCGGATGGCCACGTCCGCCTCGCGCATCGCCAGGTCCAACTCGGAGTCGTCAAGCAGCAGCGAGATGGTGATATCCGGATACTTGTCCAGGAACTCCTTCATGCGTGGCGCGAGCCAGGCGGCGCCGAAGCCGAAGGTCGTGGTCACCTTGATGCGGCCCGCCGGCTTCTCCTTGCTCTCGGTCAGCAAGGCCTTGGTCATCGCCAGCTTGGCGAAGACCTCGCGCACGGTCCGGTTCAGGCTTTCGCCCTGCTCGGTCAGGATCAGCCCGCGGGCGTGCCGGTGAAACAGCGGCACCTGCAGGTTCTCCTCCAGCGCCGAGATCTGCCGCGAAACCGCCGACTGGCTCAGGTTCAGCGTTTCGCCGGCATGGGTGAAGCTGCCCGCCTCCGCCACGGCGTGAAACACGCGAAGCTTGTCCCAATCCATGTCCGTGGTTCGTCCCTGCTGACGCGAATCGGCCACCTCGAATCACCTAAGCAGGTTATCCTGGCTTGCGCCACGAAACCTGCTCAGGTCTCTCGCGGAGGCAATATTTTGCCGGCGTGAGCAAGCCGGGAGAGTGACCTCCTTATTCGGCCGCGTGCGCCGGCTGCGGCGCTGCAAGTTGCGTCGCAACCAGGGCGGCGAACCGCCCCTGCTGACGCAGCAGCGCGTCGAAGTTGCCGCGCTCGACGATGTGGCCGCCTTCGAAGACCAGGATCTCGTCCGCGTCCCGTACCGTGCTGAGCCGGTGGGCGATGATGAACGTGGTCCGGCCCTTCATCAGCGTCTGCATCGCCCGCGAGACCCGGGCCTCGGTCGCGGCGTCCAGCGCGCTGGTCGCCTCGTCCAGGATCAGGATCGGCGGGTCCTTCAGCAGCGCCCGCGCGATCGCCAGGCGCTGGCGCTGGCCGCCGGAGAGGGTCGAGCCGCGCTCGCCCACCACCGTCGAGTAGCCATGCGGCTGGCGGGTGATGAACTCGTGCGCGTCGGCGAGGCGGCAGGCGCGCTCCAGCTCCTCGTCGGTCGCGTCGGGGCGGCCCATCCGCAGGTTGTCGCGGATCGAGCGGTTGAACAGCATGCTCTCCTGGAACACCACGCCGATGGCCCGGCGCAGGCTCTCGAGACTCACGTCGCGCAGGTCCTGGCCGTCGATGCGGATCCCGCCCTGGCTCGGGTCCCAGAGCCGCTGCAGCAGGTTCATCGCCGTGGATTTGCCGGCGCCGGTCTGGCCCACCAAGGCGACCGAGGTGCCGGGTTTCGCCACGAAGGAGACGTCGGTCAGGATGTTGGGGCCGCCCGGATATTTGAAGCTGACCTGGTCGAAGGCCACCTCGCCATTCGGGGCGACCAGCTCGACCGCGCCCGGCTTCTCGGGGACCGAGCTCTTCGCGTCCAGCACGCTGAAGAAGTCCTCCAGGATCGGCAACTGGAAGAAGACGCGCGACGTGAACTGCACGGCGGACTCCAGGCGGCCGATCAGCAGGGTCGCAAAGCCCATGAAGCTCACGATCTCGCCCACGCTCGCCTGGCCCTGGAGGTGCAGGAACGTGCCGATGATGACGATGGCGATCACCGCCAGCGTGCTGGCGCCCCGGGTCAGCACGTTGACCACGGCCCACCAGTTCAGCACCGGGAACTGGTTGCGCAACACGTCGTCGATGATCTGGCCGAACATGCGGCTCTCGGCGCTGAGCCGGGTGAAGGACTGCACCACCATGACGTTGGAGAGCGCGTCCTGCGCCGTGCCGGCAAGGTGCGAGTGGTAGTATTCGACCCGGCGCTGCCCCTCCTCGGTGCGGCGCACGACGAACAGCGTGATGGCGATGAACAGCACCACGAGCACGACCAGGGTGAGGGCGAGGCGCCAGTTCATCAGGAAGGTGAGCGGCAGCAGCACGAGCACGGCCACGTAGGTGGAGAACTGCTCGCGGAAGAAGGTGAGCCAGAGGCCGAACAGCGCGTCCGAGCCGCCGAGCATCAGCTTCATCAGCCGGCCGGAGTGGATGTCGCCATGGAACGAGAGCGGCAGCGAAAGGACATGGCCGAAATACCGGTTCATGATCTCGAGCCGGTTGCGGTGCGCCATGCGCTCCGAGTGCAGCGCCACCGCCATGTTGGCGGCGATGCTGGCGGCGCCGACGCCGAGCCAGATGCCCATGAGCTGGGCCGCCTGCGACCACAGCGCGTCGGGCGGCACCTCGTCCGACCGGGTCAGCATGCCGATCACGCGCCCGAACAGCACCGGGTCGAGGAACTGCAGGGCAGCAACGATGATGTTGGCGATCGCCAACATGATCGCCAGCCGCTTGTCGTGGCCGAGCGCCCCGAGGACCCGGCCGTAGATCTTCAACATCCGCATGCGCGCACCAGAGAACTTTGCACGGTGGCACCGTGACCCGTAATCACGGCGACAACAGGGCAGAAAACGGTTGCTGCGAAGGAAGTTTCAGGCTGGCTGCGCTCGGAAGCGTATCGAGGGGTTCACGATCTCGTCCTGGGCGGCAATCAAGGCCATTTCGCGCGCGCCATCGGCCAGGGTGCGGCGCAGCACCCCATGCAGCGCGCTCCCGGCTGCCTCCATGGCCGATTTGGCCGAGCGCGTGCGCAAGAAATGAAACAAGAAGAGGGCCGCGATAGCGTCCCCTGCCCCGCTGGGCGCGATTGGCAGTTTCGGCAGCCGGAGCAGGCTGAGGCCGGCGCCGTCAGCGGCGAGCATGTCCAGCGCGTCGGCGGGCGTCTCGGCGGTGTGCAGGCTGGTGACCAGCACCGCACGCGGGCCGGCTTGGGCCATCCGCGCCCGCACCGCGTTCACCGCCAGGCAAACGTCGGCGAGGCGGCCGCAGGGCGCACCGGTCAGGCGTTCGAGCTCGAACTGATTTGGGGTCAGGATGTCGGCCTGCGGCAGCGCGCGTTCGGCCAGCAGTTCCGGGATCCCCGGCCGCACGTAGAGGGCGCCGGCGTCGCCCATGACCGGGTCGCAGCAATACAGTGCCCGGCCGTTCGCGTCGCGGACCCGGCTGACGCAGTCCAGGATCGCCGTGCCGGTGGCCGGGTCGCCCAGATAGCCGGAGAGTACGGCATCGCAGCGGGGCAGGACGCCGCGCGCGGCGATTCCGTCCACGAGATCGGCGATGTCGGCGCTCTCGAACACCCGGCCACGCCAGGCGCCATAGCCCGGATGATTGCTGAACTGGACGGTGTGGATGGCCCAGACTTCGGCGCCGAGCCGCTGCAGCGGGAACATCGCGGCGGCGTTCCCGACGTGGCCGTAGGCGACCCACGATTGGATTGAGAGAACGTTCAATATGGAAAGAGGGTAGAGGAGAGGCTGCGGCGACGCCAAGCAGGGGCTCGATGTATCGTGTCGAGGGGTCCAAGAAGCGCGATCCCCACCTGCGGTGGGCGTTGCCGGACAAGGTTTTCTTTGCTTGTGGGGCCTGTCACGTCCTTGCCTACGCCTTCCTGCTCAAACATGCCGACTTGGGCGGGCGAGCGATCTGGTTGAAGCCGGACCCAGGTTTCACGGGCAACCACATCTTTGTTGCCAGCCGTGACTGGGTCTTCGACTATCACGGTTACTCCGACCCTGGGCGATATCTCTGCCATACGTTCAGCAAGGCGCGCCGATGGTGGCCGGGTTGGAACGCCGAGCTCATCGAGTTGCCTCCGGACGTATTGGTGTCCGAGAGGAAATCGCGAAGCTATGACGGACTCTGGCTGCGCGAGCCGACGCAGTTCCTGCAGGACGCGCTGCCGCGCGCTCACGCCTTTGTAGGACGCTTCCCACCGCCTCGCTGAGGCCAAACGGGCGCCGACCTTTGGTTCCGCTCACGGTAACTGCGTGGCGCAGCGGTTCCATCCGGACACAAGTGTCGGCGGAATGGGACCAATCACGAAAAGCTGGTGGCGCGCGCCGCACGGATGCTTACCACTAGGATCATCATGCCCGACCCCTTGCTCTTCCAGCCGATCACCTTCCGCTCGGTCACCGCCCGCAATCGCATCGCCGTCTCGCCGATGTGCCAGTATTCGGCGACGGACGGGCTGGGCGACGACTGGCACATCCAGAACCTCGGCGCCAAGGCGATGGGCGGACCGGGGTTCGTCTTCACCGAGGCGACGCACGTCTCGTCGCTCGGCCGCATCACCCAGGGCTGCCTCGGGCTCTGGACCGCGGAGCATGAAGCCTTCCTGCGCCGGCTAGTCGCGCTCATCACCTATGGCGGGGGCGTCCCCGGCATCCAGGTCGCGCATGCCGGCCGCAAGGCCAGCAGCCAGCGGCCTTGGGAGGGCGGCAAGGCGTTGCGGCCCGAGGCGGGCGGCTGGATCCCTTGGGCGCCGAGCCCGATCGCCTTCCACGACGACGCCGTCGAGCCGCACGCGATGAGCGCGGACGAGATCCGCACCGTGATCGGCGAGTTCGCCACGACGGCGAGGATGGCGCGCGAGGCCGGGTTCAAGGTGATCGAGGTGCATGGGGCGCACGGTTACCTGCTGCACTCGATGCTCTCCCCGGTCAGCAACCGCCGCCATGACGCCTATGGCGGCGACCTGCGTGGCCGGGCCACGATGCTGATGGAGGTGATCGACGCCGTCCGCGCGGAGTGGCCGGACGAGCTGCCGCTGTTCCTGCGCCTGTCCTGCACCGATTGGATGGAGGGCGGCCTCACGCTGGACGACAGCCTCGAGCTGGCGCGCTGGCTGCGGGCCCGGGGCCAGGTGGACCTGATCGACTGCTCCTCGGGCGGGGTCCTGCCCACGGTGCGCATCCCCTCGCTGCATCCGGGCTATCAGGTCCCGTTCGCCGAGCGCATTCGCGCCGAGACCGGGATGGCCACGGGCGCGGTCGGCCTGATCGGCTCGCCGGAGATGGCAGCCGAGATCGTCGCCAACGGAAGGGCGGACCTCGTCTTCGTCGGCCGCGCCCTGCTCGCCGACCCGGCTTGGCCGTTGCGGGCCGCCAAGGCGCTGGGGGTCAGGTTCGACCTGGTGCCGCAGTATGCCCGGGCTGTCGTCGCGTAGGTTGCGCGCCGGCCGGATGGTCCGTATACAGCCGCGCTTTGCCGCCGGTCGGTATCGGCGCGCGCTCGCGAGGATCCCACCATGAAGTCCGGCATCCACCCCGACTACCACGAGATCAACGTCGTCATGACCGACGGCACGCAATTCAAGACGCGGAGCTGCGCCGGCAAGCCCGGCGACACGATGCGGCTGGATATCGACCCGAAGTCGCACCCGGCCTGGACCGGCGTGCAGCGGATCATGGACACGGGCGGGCAGGTGGCCAAGTTCAACAAGAAGTTCGCCGGGCTTGGGCTGAAGAAGGCCTGACACTCGCGAAAAACGCTCGCTCGAAAGGGCCGCACCTCTTGAACGAGGGGGCGGCCCTTTCCTATTTCTGGCGTGTCCGAGGCGCCCGGTTGGGGTCTCGGGGCCTGACCCGGCCGGCCCGTATGGGCGGCCAGACAGCAACCTTGCCTTGTGGAGGTTAACCCATGACTCTCGACTTCACGCCCCTTTTCCGTACTGCCATCGGCTTCGACCGCATGGCCCGGCTCGCCAACTCCGCCCAGGAGGCGGCCAGCGCGCAGTCCTATCCGCCCTACAACATCGAGCGCACCGGCGACGACAGCTATCGCCTGACCATGGCGGTGGCCGGCTTCTCCGAGGATGAGCTGGAGCTCGTCGTGCGCGACAACACCCTGGTGATCACCGGCCGGGTCAAGGCCGAGGAGAACAAGGGCGAGGTGCTGTATCGCGGCATCGCCGGCCGCGCGTTCGAGCGGCGTTTCGTGCTCGCCGACCACATCGTGGTCGAGGGTGCGGAGCTCAAGAACGGGCTGCTGCATGTCGGCCTGAAGCGCGTAGTGCCCGAGGCGCTGAAGCCGCGCCGGATCGCGATCGGCGGCAACGGCGGCGCGCAGCCGGCCATCGCCAACGACACCCAGGAGAGCACGGCCCAGGCCGCCTAACCGGGTCTCGTCGGTATGGAAGAGGAAGGGCCGGGATCTCCCGGCCCTTTCTGTGTTCAGGGTCGCTTGAAGAAGCTGTCCGCCACGCTGCGATGGTCCCGCTTGCGGGCGATCTCGCCTTCGGTCCGCGCGATCTCGGCCCGCAGTTCGCCGATATACGCCTCGAGTTCCTCAACCCCGAGCCGGTCCAGCGGCAAGCTGACCAGCCGCTTCGGCTTGGGCTTTTCGTCCTCCTCGTCCAGCATCGCTCGCTCTCCAGCCCTGCCCGCCCAGCCCTTGACCCCTAGGGGCGGCCGGGCCCATATCCGCCCTATCCCTCAGAGTTGAACGCGAACGCGCCGGGCCCGCAACCCGGCGAAGGACGACGATCCATGACCCTTCCCCTGATGCCGAAAGCCACCGCGGTGTGGCTGATCGAGAAGACCGCCCTCACCTTTACCCAGATCGCCGAGTTCTGCGGCATGCACCCGCTGGAGGTGCAGGCCATCGCCGACGGCGAGGTGGCGCAGGGCATCGTGGGCTACGACCCGGTTGCGAACGCCCAGATCACGATGGAGGACATCAAGCGCTGCGAGAAGGACCCGAACGCGCGGCTCAAGCTGATCCCGCCGGCCAATTTCTTCCCCAGGAAGACCCGCGCCCGCTACACGCCAGTGGCCAAGCGCAATGACCGGCCGGACGCCATCGCTTTCCTGCTGCGCAACTTCCCCCAGCTCACCGAAGCGCAGGTCATCAAGCTGCTCGGCACGACCAAGGACACGATCCAGAAAGTGCGCGAGCGCAGCCACTGGAACAGCGCCAACATCAAGCCGCGCGACCCGGTCATCCTGGGCCTGTGCAGCCAAGCGGACCTGAATGCGGCGGTCGCGCAGGCCAATGATCGCCTTGCCCGCGAGGGCCACGCCGTGCCGCAGCCGCCCCCGCCGGAGACGGAGGAAGCGGCCGCCTAGCTTAAGAGATAGTCCAGGCGAGACTGGCCGCCCCGAGGACGATTCCGAGCGCGAGAAGCAAGATCACCAGCCGCACGCGTTAACTCCGCCTGAACGTCGGAGGGCTTGCCAGGCGATTATGGCGAGGTCATGTCTCGCCTGCCTCAGGCCCTGGGACCGGTCTCGCCCTCGCGCGTTGAGACGAGGCGTTCCTCGGCGCGGCGGACCGCCTTCACGACCGTCTCGCCGGCTCTGACCACTTTTGGGTCGGAGTGCGCCAGCAAGCGATCGGTGACCAGGAGCGCCGGTGCGAGCATGCCGCGCACGTCGTGGCGCAGAGAAGAGGTCGCCGCCTCCAGTTCCGCAAGCCGCTTTAGCTTGCGAGCGACCTCAGCGTCATCGAGCTTCGTCATTCGGCAGGCACCATCCTGATCTCGGAAAAATGATTTTAACGATGACCAAAGTGGCGCGCCAGTCGAATGTCCTGGCTTCAAAGCCGCTTCCTGACCGCGGCTTCGACCCGGCTTGAGGTGATCTCGCCTGGTTCGGCCTGCAGCTCGAGCAGGACCGATTCCAGGACGAAGCTGCGCAACTGCGGCCCGGCGACCATTACCGCCTTGGCCAGGGCGGCGCGGACGGGGGCGGGCCAGCGCGCTTCCAGCGCGTCGCGGGCGGGGCCGAAGGCGAAGGGGGCAGGGTGTGGGCGGCGATAATCGGCCTCCGCTTGCTCCCGGGTGAGCAGGCCGTCGGCGATTTCGGCGGCGAGCAGGGCGGGGTCGCGCTCCGCCGGGTCGCCGAAGCCGCCGCCGCTCGGGGTCACCATGCGCAGCATCGCGCCGTGCGGCAATTCGAGCACGTCGATGCGGCCGATGTCGCGTTCCTCGCCACCGGCCACGAGCGAAGTCTGGCCGGCGCGGCCGTACGTCCCGCCGTTGGCGCCCCAAGGCTGGAAGCGGAACCGGTCCTGGCCGCGCACCGTGACCGTCGCCGGCAGACCGCGATTCTCCAGTTCGATGCGCATGCCGAGCCCGCCGCGATGGCGTCCCGGCGCCGCGCTGCCCGGTTCGTAGGCGAAGCGGCGGATGACCAGGTCGGTCTCCAGCTCGACCGTTTCCACGGGCGCGCTACGCAGGAACGCCACGGGCTGGTCGATGCCGTCGATGCCGTCTGCGCCGTTGCGGCCGCCGCTGCCGCCGATGAACGGCTCGACCACGCTGACGTGCCGGCGCCCGGTGCGCGGATCGACGGCGCTCACCGAGATGATCCCGGCCTGGCCCGCGCCGGCCGCCGCCAGGCCTCCCGGCACGGCCTGATTGAGGCAGCCGAGGATCGCGTCGTACACGCGCATGACCGCGACCCAGCGGTTGCCCATGGCGGCGGGGAAGGTCGCGTTCATGAAGGTGCCGACCGGGGCGGTGGTGCGGATTGGGCGGATGATGCCGCCGGTCATCGGCACGGTCGGTTCGACGGTCTGAATCCAGTTCACGATCGGCATGCACAGGAACGGGTGCGGCCGCTCGCTGGTGGTGAAATTCAGCGCGTAGCGGACCTGCGCGTCGCTGCCGGCGAAGTCCATCCAGAGGCTTTCGCCCGATTTGCGCAGGCAGGCACAGATGAAAATATGACCCTCGGCCCCGAACGCTTCGAGGTATTCGCTGAAGCGGTATTCGCCGTCCCGCAGCCGGGCGATGGCGGCGCGCGCCTTCAGCTCCGAGAGCGCCAGCAGGTCGCGCACGCTCTCCAGCACTGCGAGGGTGCCGAGCCGGTCGCACATCTCCTGCAGCCGCCGGTCCAGCAGGGCGAGCCCGGCCAGCATGGCTTGCAGGTCGCCCCAGATCAGCTCGGGGATGCGCGAGTTGTCGGCGAAGAAGTGCCAGAGCGGCTCGTTCAGCGTGCCCGCCCGGTAGAGCAGGCTCGTGCGGATGCGCACGCCCTCTTGGAACACCTCCCAATTGGTGGGCGCGATGCTGCCCGGGACGGAGCCGCCGATGTCCGAGGCGTGGATGAACGCCCAGCCGAAGGCGACCGGCACCCCGTCGCGGAACACCGGGCGGAGCAGATGGATGTCCATGGTGTGGGTGCAGAGGGCGTCGCCGTGGAACGGGTCGTTGGTGATGATGACGTCGCCGGGTCGGAGCGTGGAGATGCCGATCTGGTCCACCACGCCGCGAACGTTCTGGCCGACCGAGGAGGTGACGCCGGAGCGGACCGGGTAGGCGAAGAACTCGCCGTCCACGTTGGCCAGCGCCACCTGGTAGTCCTGGGTTTGCTTGACGAAGGTGGTGTAGGCGGTGCGGTAGGCGACGTTGCTGGCCTCTTCGGCGATGGCGGCGAAGCGGTTGCGCATCACCTCGGTGCGGACCGGGTCCATGTCAGCGCGCCCTTTCCAGCATGAGGTCGCCGAGCGGGAGCAGCCGGGCGGTGAAGCCGGGCGGGACGACGACGGTGGAGGTCTCCTGCTCGACGATCAGCGGGCCGGGGCCGGACCAGCCCGGCGTAAGCGCCGTCCATGGGAGGACCGGCGTTGCGTGCCAGGCGCCGCCGAAGCGGGCTTGGCGGGAGCGGGGCTTTGCGT
>Ga0213875_10001606_pt1 | contig 14299 bp, 6 predicted proteins | sample BarmaccomBMRX_R8_FD_160105 | JGI IMG/M metagenome (GOLD analysis project Ga0213875, IMG submission 160105) | Root-associated microbial communities from Barbacenia macrantha in rupestrian grasslands, the National Park of Serra do Cipo, Brazil - RX_R8 | ecosystem: Host-associated > Plants > Roots... | reverse complement strand
TGAACCTCAAGTTGGCACGAAAAACTGAACAAAAACGGCACATTTACGTTGAGCTGAACTGTCCTGTCAAGTTGAGAAAATTGGCGGTGTAAACTTTACATTTGATGTCATAACAACCTTACATTTTCAACATTAACTTTAGACTTGACATTCGTTAACTTTACAGAACATAATGCAAGGCAAAACGGATCAGCGGAAAACCACATCTGGTACCGTTGCCAAAAGCTGTCTCCACAGGCGGGCAGGCCGTTTTGGTGCATTGAACCTGTACATGCATCGAACGGGGAACAATGGCAGGTTGTCGTACTCTGGTAGTTTACTCGTCAATACCAGCCCTTGGCCGCCACACCGCGGTTTTAAGTTCGTTCTTTCTAATATTAGGTTGTCCACTATCAGGAAACATACAGGAGTTCAAGATACACCCACGAAGATAGAGGCCCGTATGATCCTTTAGTGGCCGCTTTATGTGGTTGGGGCAATAACTGGCTGCTATTATAACCCTTGCGTTGTGGTTAAGTTGTGGCGGAACGTTGGATGTTTTTCCAGCACTACTCCGATGATGCTGCTCACTCTTCTATAACGATGACCGCTGCATCGTCATAGTGATAACAAAAAGAAAACCGGGAGACTGTAACAGCCTCCCGGTTTTCTTTTCGTTACAGATTATGCCCACGGCATCGGAGATAAGCTAACGCAGAAGGTTTAGCGCACGGTTAGTGGCCCGCTCTGGCCGCTCAACGGCAAGCCCTGCGCGTCGGCCAGATCACTCCACTGCACTATCACCTGATCGCCAGTGCGCAAGGCACCTTCAGGCAGGCTGAGGGTAACGGTGTGCGTTGCGGCATTGTAGCCTGCGGCCTCCACTGTCGCCGCTTGGCCGTTGACGCTCACACTGTAGCGGCTGGCATCCCCCGCACTGTCGGCAGCTAAGGCACCGATGAAGCGCAGTTGGATGCTGGAAGTCACCGTTTGCGCGCTGGCCGTAGACAGCTTCACGTCAGAAGCATTCGCCAGGCTGCGGGTGGCGGCTGCCACCTTGAAGTTGCCCATCAAGAGGGTGGCTCCAGTGGGTAGTGGATAAGCTACATTGAAGTTCTGATCCACGGCAAAGGGAATCACACGGTAGTTACCGTTGGCCAGGTTGGTGGGCAAGGCACTCGTCCAACTGCTGCCTGCCACGGTCGCTGCCTTGATTTCGGCTGGCGTGACTTTGGTGAGCAGGTTGGTCGTGGAGGTGACGGTGAAAGCCATATCGAACTTGTTAGTTGTCCAGTTATACAGGCTCAGGTCGAGACTGCTGGGGCTAACACTGTTGAGGCGAGCTAAGACCACACCCACCCCTAAAATGCCACTGGCATCCGCCACCGTTCCTTTCGCCACCGGAACTTTAGCCGCCGTGAAGGTGGCATTGTTGGTCGGCTGCGTGACAGTTACGGTCGGCTTGATAGTCTCCGTCGTGCTGACCACAAAGTTGACATTCACCGCGTTCTTGGTGCTCAGCGTTACCACCTGATAGGGCAGCCCTGGCGTGGTGGTGCTCTTGAAGGAGGTGCCCACCTTATAAGGCGCTACCACATAGGTGCCAGCCGCCAGTTTGCTGAAGCTGTAGTTGCCTTTGCTATCCACTGTCACCGGTGCAGGCTTGAAGGTGGCCGGTGCAGCCAGGAAGTCCAAGAGGGCATCCTGAATCGCCGCCGCCGTGGGCGTGCCCGTGACTTTGAGGGGCAACAGCAGCACTTTAGCACCTGTCACCGGTTTGCCTGCTGTGCCCACTTTGGTGAGCACCGAGCCGCTGATGGTGAAGCTGGTCAGCTTGGTTACGGTGAAGGTATGATTGGTGCTGCCATTGACCGTGGTAATGGTGATAGTTGTATTACCCATGGGTACATCGTTAGGCACCGTGACAACCAACTTGGTGTCCGAAGATGACCCTGCATCTACCACGGCCAGGAGAGTACCAAACTTCACGGTGGCGCCACTCAGATTTGTGCCCGTGAGGGTGACTTGAGTGCCGACTGGCCCGCTGGCTGGGGTGAGGCTGCTGATGGTGGGCATGGGTGGTGCGACATCGCTGTTAGTCACCGTCACGGTCACCGGGGTGGCTGTCAAGCCGCCACCGCTGGCACTGATGACGGCTGTATGGGAGCCATCTACGGTGTGGTTGCTGACGCCATTGATGGAGAAGCTGGCGAAGTTGCTGCCTGCTGGAATCGTGACCTTGGCGGGCACACTGGCGACGTTAGCATCACTGGTGGTAACTGTCACATCCAGGGCGCTGTCGGTGGGTGTGTTGCGCGTCACGGTGGCGGTGGCGCTGCCGTTCTCTGGGAACGCCGTGGGGCTGATGCTCAAGGTCAACCGTGCTGGGCCATCATCATCCACCACAGTAAAGGGCTTTTTATCGGTCAAAGTCCCGGCGGTGGTGGTAATCGTGGTGCTACGGTCGCCCTGCGCCACGTTGTCATTGGTGGTGCTGATGGTAAAGGTCGCTGACATTTGGCCAGCGGGGATCGTGACCCCCGCTGGCACCGGAATGGCAGCATTACTGCTGGCAAGTGTCACTGACAGATCACCGGTTGGTGGCGTATTGCGCGTCACGGTGCCGGTGACACTGCCGCCTTCGACCACACTGGCAGCCCCCAGAGTTAAGGTCAGAGCCGGAGTGTCATTGTCGGTCAGGTTCACACTACCTGAAGCCGGAGCAAAGCCATCCTTGCTGACGGTGATTTTGGCGGTGCGTGGCCCATAGGCAATGTTGTCATCGGGTTGGCTGATGGTGAAGTTCACTGCCGATTGACCGGCGGGAATCGTGACCTGGCTGGGCACGACAACGCCACTCAGGTCGCTGCTGACGTTGACCGTCAGGGGTTGATCGGTGAGCGTGTTGCGCGTGAGGGTAGCTGTGAGCGCACTCGCTTCGTTTAATGGCCCGGCAGCGATGCTCAAGCCCAACTGTGGCGTGTCGTTATCCGTCACGATAGCTGTCGCCGTGCCGGAGATGAAGCCAGTTACGCTGGCGGTGAAGGTCACGGTCTGCGAGCCATCTACCACAGCGTTATCTACCGCATCAATCGGGAACGAGACCGAAGTTTGGCCTGCTGGAATCGTGACCACCGCCTGTTGTGGCTTGGCCTTATCGGGTCGGTTGCTCGCCACGTTCACCTGTAAAGCGGCGTCCGTAGCCGTATTGCGCGTTATCGTGCCGGTCGCGGCATTGGCCCCCGCGCCCTCGCTAAAGGTGGTCGGGTTCGTGGCGGGCGAGGTGCCAACACTTAAGGTGAGGGTCGGCTTGTCATCATCCGTGACGGTGACGTTAAACGTGCCAGCGGTGTAGCCAGCGGCGTTAGCCGTAATGGTCACGGGCTGATCGCCATCCACCGTTTTGTTGTCTACGGTTGTAACCTGGAAGGTCACAGATGGCGCATTGGCCGGAATGATGACCGACTGCGGCACCTTCACTTTGGGATTGCTGCTGGTCAGGCTCACCGTTAAGGCCGCACTCGTATCGCCGCTGCGGGTGACCTGGCCGATAGCAGCGTTATCACCTGCCGCCTCACTAAAGCTGGCCGGGTTGACGGCTACGGTTAAGGTCGGCTGGGCTATGGGAGCCACGACATCATACTCTATGTTGTAGATGCTCTGAGAGAGGGCCGTGTTAGAAATGGTAGCACCAGTCTGAGTGTTGAGAACAATCAGACGGTATCCTATCTTGAATGTCTTTTGATCCTGCACTCCGATAGCTATGAAATACCGGTGATTCGCTGCATCCAGAGCTGTAGAAAGATCCGTTACCGTTGGAGAACCAGTGATGGCAGTGCCCACAGTTGTAATCTGTGCGGTAGCCGGGTCCACTGCCACCAGCTTGTAGCCGCTGTTGTTACTAGTCAAACCGTAGAGGTTGCTGGTGGTTGGGTCATAAGCCATTTCCCCAACGACATTGGCTATGGAAGAGCTTGAAATAATCGCGCCAGTTTGGGTGTTGATAGCGAGCAGATTATAGGATGCCTGCTGGCCACCCGTCTGAGCGACAATAGTGAAGTACTCATGATCTGCTGCATCCAGAACCGAAGTGCCATACACGTTCTGCGTGTTATCGGCAATGGTGCTTAGTTTCGTCAGCGTCCCGGTCGCCGGATCAACGGTGACAAAGTCCGTGCTACCATCGCTCTTATTCGCCATGGCGTACAGAATGCGGCTTGATTGGTCAAATTGCAGATCATAAATGGACTGAGATAGAGACGGGCTGGCGGTCACTGCCCCCGATTGCGTGTCAATGCTCAATAGTTGATATATATTCTGGTTCTGGTTGGAGCCGTTACGCACTGTAAAGTAACGGTGATGCGCGGGGTCAATCGCCGAATAATAATCAACAGATTGTGATGGGTCAGCCGCGATGCTCATGGGCGTTACCGCGCCGGAGCTATCATCCACGTTGGCAAAATAATCCCTCGCGTCATTAGAGGTTGCGTAGCTAATCCCGAAGAGATGGGCATCGGCTGGTGGCGTCTCGTTATCCGTGACATCCACCGTTTCCGTATCCGGCAGGAAGCCAGGCGCACTGGCGGTGATAGTAACTACTTTCAAGCCATCGAAGGTGTTGTTGTCTACCGCGCCAATGGTGAAGGTCTTAGTCGTTTCACCGGGGCCAAAGGAGATGCTGTTGGCGGGCAAGGTGATAGCCGAGCCATTGGTATCGCTGGTGCTAAGAGTGACCGTCAGGCTGCCGGAGGTATCGCCAAAGCGGGTAAGGGTGGCGGTGGCCGCATTCGTCCCCGCATTTTCGCTGAAGGTCGCCGGGCTAATGCTCAACGCCAGTTTTGGCGACAGGCTCCAGGCCAGGGTAAAGTTGCCCTCTCCTGTCGGCAAGTTTTGATCGCTGTAGCCATCCACAGCGATGTAGTAAGTCGAACCGGCGGTGACATTGAAGTTAACCGGTGTTAGATTTTGGTCGCCGACACGTCCAGGTTCACCTGCTGCCACCGGGGTGAGCGCGTTCACGCTGTTACCAGTGTACACCGCCAGTTCCGCATCGAAGGAGGTGTTTTTTAGCGTGAAGGAGGCTTGACCACTGCTGGGCGCCGTCCACACATACCAGACCGATTCGCCGCCCGGATTGCTGTTATGGTTCGGTTCACCCGCCTCTTTGGTCGCATCCACATTGGTGCCCTTGACGCTACCCGTGGTGCCACTGATAACGGTGGCATTGGCGAAGTTATCGTTAGCTGGTGGTATTAGGGAATGCCAGCTTAGGTTGAAGTTATCTTCAAGCGGGCCAGAGCTATTATTGGGGCCGTCCACGGCGATATAGTAAGTGGTGCCCGCCGTCGCGGTGAATCTGGCCTCGCCAGAAGCACTTACGATCGAAACCGCAGTAAGTGCATTGACACTGTTGCCCGTGTATACCGCGACCAAGGCAGGATTCGGGTTGCCGTTGAAGTCTGTGGAGAAACTGGCGTTGAACCCAAATTGGCCGCTGCTGGGAGCCGTCCATTGATACCAGACGGAGGCGCCGCCCGCGTTACCCGCGTGGTTGGGTTCCCCTATTTCCTTGGTCGCATTGATAGTCGTGCCGTTGATGTTGCCCCTCGCGCCATTAATAACGGCGGCATTGGCAAAGTTATCATTGGCGGGCGTGGGAGCGGGCGACCAAGTCAACGTAAAGGTGCCCTCATTCGCGCCATATTGAGGTAAGGTGGAGTCGGTAAAGCCATCTACCGCAATGTAGTAGACGGTACCAGCCGTCGCGCTGAAGCGGGCCTGGGCGGACGCGCTACTATCTGCCACTAGGGTGAGGGCGTTCACGCTGCTGCCGGTATACACCGCCAGTTTGAAGCCGCCGTAGTTGCCATAGTGAGGAAGACTGAAGGAGTATCGCCCGCTATTGGGTGCGATCCAACTGTACCAGACGGAAGCGCCGCCTGCGTTACCCGCATGGTTTGGCTCACCCGTTTCTTTGGTGGCGTTCAGGTTGTCGCTCGTGATGCTGCCAGTATCCTTGCTGCCAAGCTGCTGGGCATTAATGAAGTTATCGTTAGCTGGTGGCTTAGCTGGCGACCAAGTCAGTGCGAACTGGCTCTCATGGGCTCCATTGATACCTCCAGAGGAATAGGGGCCGTCCACGGCGATGTAGTAAGTGGTGCCTGCCGTCGCCTGGAAGCGCACAACGGAAGACAGGCTATTGTCTGCCACTAAAGTCAGCGTATTAAGGCCGCTCCCGGTGTACACTGCTAAAAGCATGGGGTTAAGGTAGACGACGTCAGGGCTAACGCTAAAGGAGTAGCGACCCGTAGTAGGAGCCGTCCAGGCATACCAGACAGAAGCCCCACCAGCATTACCCGCATGGTTGGGTTCGCCCGCCTCTTTCGTGGCAGCCACGTTGGTGCCTTGCACGTTGCCGGAAGGGTCACTCAGGGGCGCGGCGTTAGCAAAGTTATCGTTGGGCGGCGGGGGCGCAGGCGACCAGCTCAAATTGAATGGGGTCTCAAAGGGGCCATATTGTGGGGAACTTGGACTCAAGTAACCATCTACGGCAATATAGTAGGTGGTGCCTGCCGCCGCCACAAAGCGTGCGCCGGGAGCCGCCCTGTTATCGGCTAGTAAGGTCAGGGCGTTGACACTGCTGCCCGTGTACACCGCGACGAGAAGATCAGCAGAAGCGTCAAAGGAGTAGCGGCCATTGGCCGGGGCAGTCCATTTATACCAGACCGAAGCCCCGCCGGGATTACCCGCATGGTTGGGTTCGCCAGTCTCTTTAGTCGCCCCTTCGTTAGTGCTATGAAGATAGCCGGAAGCGGTGCTGTTCAGTTGCTGGGAATTGACAAAGTTGTCATTGGCTGGCGGCGTGGGTGGCGTGGTCGTGACCGCGTTCCAGTTAAGGACGAAAGGTTTTTCAACGACGCCACCCCCCTGGCCACTGGGGCCATCCACGGCAATGTCATAAGTGGCGCCCGCAGTAGCGTCGAAGACAGCACTACTGGAAGAACTGGTATCCGCCACTAAAGTGAGGGCATTGACGCTGTTGCCAGTGTACACCGCGACTGGATAGGTGTAGATGCTGTTAGGATAGTCATAAGCATAGAAGGAGTAACGGCCATTGGCTGGGGCAGTCCAAGCATACCAGACCGAAGCCCCGCCGGCATTACCGGCATGGTTCGGCTCACCCGGCTCTTTGGTGGCATTGACATTGGTACCCTGGATATTGCCAGAAGTCGTGTTGCTAATCACAGCGGCATTAGCGAAGTTGTCATTGGCTGGTGGCGTGGCTGGTGACCAGGTGAGGGTGAAAGTTCCCTCATCAGCAACATTACCATCCCCCTGTCCATCTACAGCGATGAAGTAAGTGTCGCCTGCGGTAGCCTGGAACCGTGCCCCGCCGGTGCTGCTATTTAGCCCTCTATTATCAGCCACCGGGGTCAGAGCATTGATACTGTTGCCGGTGTACACCGCCACTAATGGCTTGCTGTATGGCGGTTGGCTGCTAAAGGTCGCGTCGAAGGAGTAGCGACCAGTAGCAGGCGCAGTCCAAGCATACCAAACAGAGGAACCGCCGGGATTACCCGCATGATTCGGCTCACCCGGCTCTTTGGTGGCATTGACATTGGTGCCCTGAATGCTGCCGGAATTGGTATTGCTAATCATAGCGGCATTAGCGAAGTTGTCATTGGGCGGAGGAGGAGCCGGGCTAAAGGTGAGGGTGAAAGCTTCTTCTGCCGCGCCAGAACCATTATCCGCACCGTCCACGGCAATGTAATAGGTGGTGCCTGCCACGCTGTTGAACTTAACCGGGCCACCTGATGCGCTACTGGCGACAGGGGTGAGACTGTTCACGCTGCTACCGGTGTACACAGCCAGGAGCAAGTCTGCTTTGTCCACCGCAAATTTGGCGACACCTGTAGAAGAGGCGACCCACTTATACCAGACGGAGCGGCCACCAGGATTGCCCGCGTGATTTGGTTCGCCTGACTCCTTGGTGGCGGCGACGGTGGTGCCGTTCAAGGACCCAGAAGTGGTGCTGATAACAGTGGCATTGGCGAAGTTGTCGTTAGCTGGCGGCGGCAGCAGCGCCCACGTTACGCTGAAATCCCCTTCCGAAGCGTTGGCGGGAGTGCCACCAACTGAATTCTGCCCATCCACCGCGATATGGTAGGTAGTGCCTGCGGTGGCATTGAAGCGAACTACCACTGAGCCAGAATTATAAGGATCGCTGCCACTGGCTACTGTCGCCAGGGCATTAACACTATTGCCGGTGTAAACGCCGATAATGAATGACGTGAGTGGGTTAGCGGCCTGCACGGTGAAGGAGTACCGCCCGGTGGCTGGGGCTGTCCAGTTATACCAGAGTGATTTGCCACCGGGATTACCTCCATGATTGGGTTCACCTGTCTCTTTGGTGGCCCCGGCGTTGTTGCCGTTGATGGTGCCCGAAGCGGCGTTGTTGGTGCCGCTGGCATTGGGAAAGTTGTCATTGACTGGCGGCGTGGGTGGCACATCCCAGGAAAGCGAGAAAGTGCCTTCTTGCGCGCCGATGCCACCGCTAATAGACGGAGTCGTTGAGTTATAGCCATCTATGGCAATGTAATATGTCACCCCGGCCAGAGCAAGAATGGTAACGGCATTGTTGTAATAACCGGAGGAGCTGCCCAGGAGAGAGAGGTTGTTCACGGCACTGCCGCTATAGACCGCCAACAAAGCAGTGAAACCACCAGAGGAGTTTGTGGTAAACCGCACTGGCCCGGTGGCGGGGGCTATCCACTTATACCAGACAGAGCGCCCCCCTGTATTACCCGCATGATCCGGCTCACCGGGTTCCTTAGTGGCGGCCACATTGGAGGCGTTAACCGTGCCTGGCCCCGTATTATCCAGATTTTGAGCACTGCCAAAGTTGTCATTGGCCGGTGGCAATAGTAATGCCCATGTGAGTGTGAAGTCGCCTGAACTAGAATTATCAGATACCTGAATATAGTAAGTTTTGCCTGCCGTCGCATCAAAGCGTGCCGAGTCACTGTAGTTATTGGTGGCTAGTAATGACAGGGCATAAAGGTTACTGCCGGAGTAAACCGCTACCGTAGGCTTTCCGAATGAGGTATAAGTGGCGTCGAAGGAGAAATGCCCAGTCGCGGGAGCCGTCCACTTATACCAAACTGTCGCCGGGTTAATACTATTTTGCAGGTTTGGATTAGGCTCAAAGAATTCCCTCGTCGCTGCCACTGTTGTGCCACCCATTGAGCCACTGCTGCCGCTCACGGTTTGAGCATTGGCGAAGTTATCGTTGGCTGGCGGTGGCACTGGCGCCCAAGCCAGACTAAAGGTCGTTTGGTTGCCCCCAGAACCGCCATCCACTGCAATATGATAAGTGGTGCCTGCTGTAGCACTAAATTGGATCGGGTTGTTGTTATAAGCCACCAGAGATGCCGTAGCCAGACTATCACCTGCATATGCGCTCACATTCACACTACCCGTAGCCGGTGTTGCGGTAAACTTGTACAAACCGTCGGCTGGCGCAGTCCACACGTACCAAACAGATGCGTAATGGGCAAAAGGATAAGTATCCTCGCCAGGTTCGATGGTGGCTTCGACGGTGGTGCCATTAGTGGTGCCAGTTGCCCCAGAAATGAGTGAGGCACTGGCATAATTGTCATTAGAGGGAGCTGCGGCCTGGGCCAGCGGTGTTCTGCAGAGCAGCATAAGAGAGGCTAGAATAATGCCAAAAGACCAAAGCCGCCAAAGACGGGCTTGGCTGTGCTGGTTCGGGTAGCAAGAGGGGCTTGGTTGATTAATCATAAGGGAACTCCGGTGTGGGAATAGGTAAATCTGCACTTAAAATTGGTCAGGAGTAACGTCACGACGAATTTAAAATGGGCTAATGGATTAAACACTGAAATGGTTCAAGGGAGAACGGAGTAAATTACTTCGAGCGAGACATCTTACTTTTGTTATCTTAAGGTTGCACTTTTTGGCGGTTCAGAATTATTTCCGTCACGCCTCTTCTTACCTCCTCTGATAATGCGAACATTAATAAACGAGTTTCATGGAGGCCAAAGGCCAAGTGTATTTAATGAGCTAATAGGGCCTGCCCCGAACAGGGCATTATGCAGTAGTAACCATTCGTTCTGCTGCTATTCTATATCCCTGGCTGGATGTGTTAGCAAGCAATAACTGCCCTTAAATATCGAATATATCTCGTAATGGGATAATCTACTGGTCTGTCACGTTAATTGCTTATTATATGGACTTCTTTCCATTGGTGTCAATGTAAAATATTTTATATCTGGTGCATTGCTCCGCGAACTTCAGGAGTTTTATGAGGCATAGCTAACCCTGGCTCAGGACTCACAAGCTAATTTAGCTGAGTGTGACATGAGCCCCATAATGAGGGCCATCAGGGAGAGGAGAATCTCCAGGTTGCATAGGTCTCTGATACCAGTGATTGGGACTGCTCTTGCTGCCACAGCCCATGAAACTCTCGTGGGGTTAAATATCCCAAACTACTATGTGGTCGCTGCTCATTGTAATAGACCCGCCACGCCTCAACTACCACCCGCGCCTCGCGCACGTTGTGAAACCACTCCCGGTTGAGACATTCATCTCGAAAACGACTGTGAAAGCTCTCAGCATAGCCATTCTGCCAGGGACAACCCGGCTCAATGTAAAGCGTCTGCACCCCTTGCTCCTTTAACCACTCTTGCACCGCTTTAGCGACAAACTCTGGGCCATTATCACTCCGTAGATACTGTGGTGGCCCAGGCTCAGCAAAGAGGCGCGCCAACACTTGTAGCACCTGCTGCGAGCGGATCGAAGTGGCTGTCACTACGGCTAAGCTCTGGCGAGTGAACTCGTCGGTGATGGTCAAGAAGCGCAGCCGGTGGCCGCGATTGCAGCGATCCTGCACAAAATCATACGTCCACACTTGATACGGTTGAGTGGCTTGATCCCAAGTCGTTCCAGTCCCGGGTCGCCGCTTACGCGAACGGCGCAGCGGCAAGCTCAACTTCTCCAAGCGCCAGACGCGCCGCACCCGCTTGTGGTTGATGAGCCAGCCACCCCGGCGCAGCAGGGCATAGGCCCGGCGATACCCATAACGGGGACGACGGCGTGCAATACGCCGCAGGTGCTGGCCCAACTCCGCATCCCGCTGCTGTAGCTCAGGTGCAGCTTGATAGGCATAGCTGGAACGGCTGATGCGACATAACGCGCAACTGCGACGGGTGGAGAGACCTGGCTGCCGTAGCTGCGTCACGGCTTCCCGGCGCCGCTGCGCGCTTAGCAGTTTTTTGCTAACAGCTCCTGGATCGCATCCAACTCCAAGCGGCTGTCGGCTAAGAGCCGCTTGAGACGAGCATTCTCTTTCTCCAACTCGCGCAGGCGTTTCACTTCCGGCACTTGCATGCCACCATAGACTTGGCGCCAGCGGTAGAAAGTATTTTGCGCCACGCCATGAGTGCGGCACAACTCGCTGATGGACACTTCACCGGCTTCGGCTTGGCGCAGAATGTGGATAATCTGCTCCTCACTAAAACGTTTCTGCTTAGTCATACAATCTCCTTTAATGGAGGAGATTCTAACTCAACCTACTGGCCCTGTTTCCGGGGTTCATGTCATGGAGACAAGACACGGCAAAACTGTATAAGTTCAATAGCTTAAAGTTGAACGTATGATAATGTGCGGTATCAGACTGTTTGAAAACCCCTTAGCCCCTTGCCGATGCCCGTGCTACAGCCTTTTTCAGGGTCAAGCTTTTGGCTAAACGGCGCAGCATCAAGCGGATCATTGCCAAATAGATAAAAGCTTCTCCGCTGGCGGGCAGCAACTCATAATCTCGACTTAAACGCCGACTCTTGCCCAACCAAGCGAAGGTGCGTTCGACCACCCAGCGGCGGGGTAGCACCTCAATACCACCCTGCCAGGACAAGCCCTGCCACAATTCACTCATGGTGGCTCCCGCTTGTTGCCGTTGACGCGCTGTAGCCCAAGCTTGCTCGTGCAACTGCTTACGGTTAGTGCGCCGCACGATTTCCAGATGATAGCCATAGTGGGCTTGCACCCATTCTAACAGGGGGCCACGATACGCTTGATCGGCCCAGATCATCTTTAAGCGTGGTAGTTGGCCTTGGCTGGTGGTTAACACCGCTTGAGCACCTAAGGTGTCATGCAGATGGGCGGGTAAGAGTTTGACTTTGAGCACCAGCCCTTGAGTGTCCACCAGCAGATGGCGTTTGCGGCCCTTGACTTTCTTGAAAGCATCATAGCCACGAGTGCCCCTTTTTCAGTGGTCTTCACCGATTGACTGTCCAACACGGCCCCGCTGGGGTTAGCGTGCCGTCCGATGCGCTGGCGCAACCGGGCACGCAGGCTATCGTTGAGGCGTTCCCAGGTGCCATCCTCCCGCCACAGGCGAAAGTAATAGTAAACGGTCTGCCAAGGCGGATACTCGCGTGGTAGCAGACGCCAGGGACAGCCGCTCTTGACCTGGTAGAAGAGGGCATCCAGGATCAAGCGTAGGGGCCAGTGCCGAGGTCGTCCAGTATGGCCAGGAGTGGGCAACAGCGGTTCTATCAGCCGCCATTCTGCATCGGACAGATCGGTCGGATAAAGCAAAGCGGACTCAGCGTGTGCCATAAGCTGAGTATAATCAGCCATTCTTGATGTCTCTACCACTTTTCAAACAGTCTCTATGTAATTATGGAATCGTGAAGCAGGATGCGTGATGGACAGCAGCGGAACATTGGCTACGTTCTTTAAGACATAGCCAGCATCGGTCAGCGGCAGCGTCCGACCCGGACTTGGGGCCGCGTTCGGGTCATACAGCGGCATCAGCCCCTGTCTGCCGCCCTCCCGCCCCCCGGTGAAATAGAAGAGTCGTTGTAGGTGCAGCGCCGCTGCGTGCTGCACGAGTTGGGTTAGGACGCGGGTCATCTGACTGGCCTCGGCTGGCGTCAGCGCGGCGGCCTTAGGTTCATAGCCAAAGCCAAGCTCGGTGATCCAGATCGGAACGCCCGCATAGCCCATTTGATCGGCGGCACGGCGGAAGTTCTGCACCTCCTGCACGTAGTGGTCGGCGGCATCCACACTGTACACGGCTGTCTTATAGTCGAAGTTGTACAGGTGCATACTCAACACATCAATGAGCGGCTTCCGACCCTCATGCCGACGCTTGTAGTCCACGACGAAGGTCTTAAACCACGTTCCGGCAGTGCCCCAGGGGTTCGTGCTGCTGGTCGTGCAGCAACTCCACGAGCAGATGCTGGGAGCGACGATGTGCGCCTGGGGGTCAACCCGCTTGATGGCGCTCACCCAGGCATCAAATTGACCCGTATACACGGCGGGCGCGACATCGTCGCTGTAGGAATTATCCACCTCATTGCCGATGTTGTAATAGCCGCCATCGCCAATCGTCGCGTGCACGATGGTGGCGTCGGTCTGCATCTTTTGCAGGTTCAGAGGGCAGGGAGCGTCAATACAGGAGTGCGGATCGGCAGCTTTGTCCGCGTGCGGAGACACCAAGGCATACCCCTGCGTTCGCATCATGTAACCGGTGTTGAACGAAGGCAGGAAATGGTAGCCCGCCTGCAACATCTTGTTTTGATTGTTATAATCAGCAAGCTGCTGCCCGCCCATCCACCATCTGGTGTTGAACTGATTTAAGTCACCCGCGTAGATAGCCTGTTGGCCATAATTGGCGACGGCCAACAGGGACGGTGGCGCGGGGGCATCTACCGGGGCGGGCTGGATCATGCCCGCACTGCTCAGGTTATAGGGCGGCACCAGCAGGATAAGCGTCAGCAAGCCCAGCTCTAACCAGGCCACTCTCCCGGGTTTCTTGGTCATGGCAATACTTACAGAGCGTTCCTATTCTACTCTACCACCTGATAGCCGCCACTGTCGGATTCTTCTACTGTGATGCTGTGGGTTAAGCGGTGGGTTGTGCGGTGGTGAGACTGTGCCCATAACTGATTCACGGAGTACCATCCTACCTGACACATCCGCCCGCCCAAAAGAACACAAAGGGAAATAATCGCAAGTCGTATCGCTAAAGCAGTGGCCGCAGCATCATTAGTGCTCATACCCGCTATTATGCCATAGCCTGAGCCAGTACCTCTAAAAGCAAGAAGAGGAGAATGAGGACTTTTCGCGCGAAAAGGAGGACTGGCTTTCAATGCCAAGCTGGTTCGATCAAAAGGGCACTCCTCACCCGTGAGTAGGCGCCGATTATCACATTCCAATTCCACGTTGGTTCGATAAAAACTGGCTTGCTGGAGGAGCGCAGACTGAGGGGCGTTACCGGGTTGGATATACAAAGGGC
>Ga0213875_10001605_pt1 | contig 14302 bp, 8 predicted proteins | sample BarmaccomBMRX_R8_FD_160105 | JGI IMG/M metagenome (GOLD analysis project Ga0213875, IMG submission 160105) | Root-associated microbial communities from Barbacenia macrantha in rupestrian grasslands, the National Park of Serra do Cipo, Brazil - RX_R8 | ecosystem: Host-associated > Plants > Roots... | reverse complement strand
CGAGGTGGTGCGCCGGCGCGTTGAGCTGGTTGAGCTTCACGCCGAGGGCGCGGGCGAGGTTCGGGCGGTGCTCGAGTTGCTCGCCGACCGGCGGCTGCTGACCTTGAGCGCCTCCTCGGTCGAGGTGGCCCACGAGGCGCTGTTGCGCGAATGGCCGCGCCTGCGCGGGTGGCTCGAGGCCGACGCGCAGAGCCGGCGCGTGCACCGCCACCTGGCGCAGGCGGCGGCCGATTGGCAGGAGCGCGGCCGCGATCGAGCGGACCTTTATCGTGGCGCGCGGCTGGCGGTCGCTCGCGAGTGGCGCGCCAGCCACGCCGACGAGCTGCGGGCGACCGAGCGGGAGTTCCTCGACGCGAGCGAAACGGCTGCCGGGCGCAAGCGGCGACGGCTGCGCCTTGCGCTGGCGGGCGTCTTGGCGCTGCTTGCCGTGGCGACGTTGGCCGCGATCGTGGCCCTGCACCAGCGCAGCGCCGCGCAGCGTCAGGCGCGGACGGCCGAGGCACAGCGGGTCAGCCTGCAGGCGCTGACTGAGCCCGACCTCGCGCTCTCGCTGCTATATGCCCGCGAGGGCGTGGCTCTCGCCGATTCACCCTTCACCCGCGGCAACCTCCTGCGCACCCTGCTCAGAGCTCCGGACGCCGTCGCCGTCGAGCCGGGCGAGGCAAGCCCCGTGAGCTCGCTCGACGTCGACCGAAACGGCCGGACGCTCGTGATGGGCGACACCGCCGGCAACGTCGAGCTGTTCGACCTCGCCACGCGTCGCCAGATCGGACCGACGCACAGCGTCGGCGGGCCGGTCGCTGCGGTGCGGCTGAGTCCCGACGGTTCCCGTCTGGCCGTCACGAGCGTGAACTTCGTCGCCCAGGACGATGTGCTCAGATTACTCGACGCTCGCACGCTCACTGACGTGCGCCCGCCCGAGCCGTTTGGCCACCCATTGGCCATCGTCGATCCCGTGTTCTCGCCTGATTCTCGCGTGCTCGCAGCCGATGTTGGCGAGCTGGTCGCGGGGAGTATGTACCGACGCGACGTGATGAAATGGGACGCCCGAACCGGCCGCGAGCTGAGATGGCCCCCGCAGCCGATCACGCCCCTCGTGCCGAGGAGTTCACCGATCGTGACCGATCCGGCGCTCGGGGGATACATCGACGGCGGCGCTCGCCTTGTGACCTCGAGCAGCATCGACGACACGACGGTCATCCGCGACGCCGGCAGCCTGCGGACCGTGCGCCGCCTCCACGGCGGCGGCGGCCCCGCGGCGGTTAGTCCCGACGGGCGGTTCGTCGCGCTCACCACCGCGGCGCGACCCCTCAGGCTGCTCGACCTCCGCACCGGCGGGCTTCGTACGCTGGGGTACGGTCCGGCGGCCACCGTCGTGACGTTCACGCCCGACTCCCGGAGGCTCGTGACGGGCGGCACCGATGGGACGCTCGCGCTATGGGACGCCGAGCGCGCCACCGCGCCGCAGACGATCGGCACGCTCGCCGCAAGCGTGCAGGCGCTCGCGATCAGCAAAGACGGCACGACCGCATACGCCGTGGACGACCATGGCGGCGTGAGCGCATGGGACCTGACCGGGAGACGCGGGCTCGGTCGTCCGTTCGGACTTCCATGGCCGCGCCCGGTCGCCGTCGCGGCGGCGCCAGGGAGCCCGCTGCTAGCGGTCGCCGCCGCCGGCGCCGGCCTCGAGCTCCTCGACACGAAAAGCCTCGCCCCCGCCCGCCAAATCCCCGTCCACGGCGGTGCTGAGGCGATCACGGTCGCTCCCGACGGCCGAACAGCCGCGTTCGGAACGAGCGACGGCTCGGTCGGCTTCGCCGATTTGCGCACAGGACGACCGCTCGGCGCTCCCGCGCCCACCCACGTCGGCCAGGTCAGTGACCTGGCCTTCAGCGCGGATGCTCACTGGCTGGCGACGACCGGCGGAAGTGTCTTGCGCTTATGGGACGCGCGAGCCAGGCGCCCCGTCGCTAGCTTCCAGGGCGTCGTCGGCACGGCCACAAGCCTCGCAATCAACCCCGACGGCCGGATGCTGCTCGTCGCCGACGGCCGCTCGGGTAGCTCCGGGGCGCTGGATGAACTCGTTATTCCGAGTCTCGGGCTCGTGCGACAGGTCGTCGGCCCGCCCGTCATCCAGATGGCGTTCTCCCGCGACGGCAAGATCCTCTTCAGTGCAGACCGGACAGGCCGCGTCCGGCTATTGGATGCCCGAACGTTGCAACCGATCGGCGCGCCGCTGCTGGCAAACGCGAGCCGATTCGCTATCGATCCCAGTGACCGCCTCCTGGCCACGTCCTCATATGCGGGGGCGGTGCAACTGTGGGATGTCCGCTCGGGCGTCCAAGAGGGCGCCCTCCCGGGAGCCGGTGGCGCCCCGGCGCAGCTTGCCTTCGTGGCAGGCGGCGGCGCTCTTGTCACGCTGGCCACAGACGGGTCTGGAACCCTGTGGGACGTTCGCCCTGAGTCGTGGGCACGGCGGGCATGCGCCATCGCAGGACGCCCGCTGACCGTGCAGGAGTGGCGGCTCGCCCTGCCCGAGCTCCCCTACTCACCAGCCTGCGCGACGCAATAGTCACCCTGAGCAAAGCCGCTTGATCATGCCGACGCGCCAACCGGCTCGATGGGCGTCGCCCGCGCTGCGCCGGACTCCGGACGCCCGGTTGGCAGCGGCGCCCGCACACGCACCCGCACGGCGAGAGCAACCAAGCCGCAACCCGCGCCGGCCCGAACGACCACTTCGTGTCGCCGCGACCCCACACTTCACGACCCATCCTCGGCTGGCCCACCCCCGCCGGCACCGCGTGTGCGCTGGAGGACCTGACGCCGACAGGGTGGGGATTATGGGTCACCTCTCGCCGAAAAGGGCCGCAGGCGTCGGCCGTACGTTCGATCGCCTGGCAAATAACACGGGCAGCCTCGGGCGCACGCCCGGGCGGTGCGGGTGGTCAGACCACGTGGGCGAGGGCGGTCGTGACTGCGCCAATGAGCTCAGCCCGAAGACCCAGGGCGGCCACGTCGATGCGGACTTTCTGCGCCGCCGCGGGTTGGGCGTAGCGATCGAGGGATTCGCGGATTCCCGCGAGCAGCGGCTCACCGGCGAGGCTCAGTTCGCCCCCGACGATGATGGCTTCGGGGTTCAGGACATTGCAGATGTCGGCAAGAACACGCCCGAGCGTGCGGCCGGCGGCGCCAACGACGCGTGCGGCGGCAGGGTCACGACTCAGTTCCGCGAGTGACGGCTCGGCAGTTCTTGCATGCGCTTGCGGTCGGATGAGGGCGAGCTGACGTCTCACCTCGGTGATCGACACGACAGTCTCGAGGCATCCTCGATTGCCGCACCTGCAGAGGCTGGTGGCGTCGGGTAGCTGGGTGTGGCCGATCTCGCCGGCGATCCCGAGCGCTCCGCGATAGGTCTCGCCGTTGAGCACGAGCCCGGCCCCGATGCCGTGGGCGGCCTTGACGTAAATGAAGTCCCGGCATCCACAGGCGGCGCCGAACCGCTGCTCGCCTCGGGCTCCCATGTTCGCGTCGTTGTCCACGAACACGAGTCGCCCGGTGCGCGCCGCCAGCTCGTGGGCTGGATCCAGGTCCACCCAGCTGGCAAGAATCGTCGGTGAGCGCACGACGCCGGTGCTGGCGTCTAGCGGGCACGGTATCCCAGCCGTGACGTTGGCCAGATCGGACGCGGTGAGGCCCCTCTCGTCCAGACAGTCAGCGAGCAGCGCGGCCGCCTGGTCGAGCGCATGGGTCGCTTCCTGATCGACGTCAACCGCTTGACGTCGATCTGCGAGGACCCGGCTGCCGGAGTCGGCGACGGCCACCGCTACGTGGTTGTGGCCGAAGTCAACTGCTCCGACGAGCGCTTCTGGTGCGTTGAGGAAGAGAAGCGCCGATGGACGCCCGACGCCGGCGGCGGAGTCGCTTCGCCGCTCGGCGATCAGGCACTGAGCCAGAAGATCCTGCACGGCCTCCGCGGTGGCGCTGCGAGAGAGCCCGGTCAGCCGGCTGAGGTCCCGGCGTGTGATGCCCGCGTGTCGGCGGATCGCGCTCAGGAGCTGTTGTTGCGTGCGCAGTCGGCGAGGAGATGGATCGGGAAGGCGGGTTGGCATCGCGAGCGGGAATAGTAGTTAATCCTCTCACAGGCTTATGTTATTTCCGTTCTGCCGCTTGACAGCCAAAGGCTGCGGGTGTATTTGTCCTCCCCCGGCTTATACAGGGGCCGGGAAGAGCGGAAGAGAGAGGGTTCCAAGCTCGATGGCGGCATCGAAGATGTCCGTAGCGCGACCGTGGCCGGGAGTCGTCCGTCCTGTCGCGCGACGGCCGTGGCGGGTGGGGGGCGCGGTGGTTGTCACTTTGATGGCAGCGGCCATCGGGGCGCTGGCGGCGTTCGGCGGCTTGGGCGCTTCGAGCTCGCCGACGGCGAGCGTCCCGGCGCCGAGTATCTTGACGGGGCCGGTACGGCCGACCACGTTTGGGCAGGCGCGCGCTGCGGTGCTTGCCCTGTATCGATCACATCCGTCGGTGAGCCGTGCGTCGTTCAATGATGTCGACTACACCTCCGCGACGCGCGACAAGGTGTTGCGCGTCTGTCATTCGGGCGGCCCGGAGAAGTCCGCCGGTGCGCTCGAGTCGGCCCGTGTCCTGGCCTGTGCGCCGCTGATCTTCTTCTATTACAGCTACGGCCACGATGCCTCGGTGCCACAAGCGGTCGACGTGGCACGGACGCTGTACTGGTATGCGGTCACCGCCAACCGGCAGCCATTTGATGCCGGCCCCGGGCTGACACGTTTGCTCGGCAGTTGGGGGGTTTCATGATGCGGCAGGGAGCGCCACGACGGATGTCACAGCTGTGCTTAGGACGGGGCGAGTCGGTCACGTCGCCCAGATGAAACATTCAAGTCACGTGGGGAGTTTCAGCATGCGCGGATCCGCTGCTCACCGGCCAAATCGTCGGCGCTTTGTCCTTCGCATTGGACTCGTTTCGATGGTCGTGGCCGTCGCATCGCTGGCGCTTGGGCTCGGCATGTCAGCTGCTGCCCCGTCGTCGGTGCCGAGCAACGTTCCGTACTCGTTGAACGCACTGCTCCCGTCGAGGGCCAACTCTCCGTCGGTGAACGCCGCGGCGCCGTATACGCCGGCAGTGCTGAGCCTGATCGCGCAGCTCGAGCCGAGCAACCCGCCGACGCAGGCGGAGCTGGCCAACGCCGATGCGCTGCTCCATGACGGACCGAACTCGACCTGTCACAACGTCGGCCCGGTGAGTGCGCCGACGGGGACGACGCCGAGCATTACCCCGATCTGCTGGACGGACGCCCAGGGTGTGCTCAACACCTCGGGTAACAACGCGCGCGGGTCGACCGCGCCGACGACGCTGATGGCGCTCGGGGCGACGTTCGATCGTCGGCTCGGCAACGCGTGGGGTCAGGCGTTCGGCAGCGAGGCCCGTGAGTTCATGGTGACTGGCACCTTCGGGCCGCAGACCGACCTGGACCGGCTGCCGAACTGGGGCCGCAACCTGACCACGACCGGCGAGGATCCGTTCCTGAGCAACCAGATGGTGGCGACGCAGATCAACGGTATCCAGGGTGCCGGCGCGATGTCGCAGATGAAGCACTTCGTGGTCTACAACGGGCAGAACCAGAACCTGAACACCGACATTCAGGATCAGGGGCTACACGAGCTCTACCTGACCCCGTACGAGGGCGGGTTCGTCAACGGACGCGCGGCGGCGACGATGTGCTCGTATCAGCTCTGGCGAGATACCTCGACCAACCTGCCGGGGCCGGTGCCGGCACTGACGCAGCCGAGCCCGTTCGGCACATCGGCCGTGATGACGTGGCCGCTGAACGAGTCCCACTTCTCCTGCGAGCAGCCGCTGAGCCTCGACTATGTGCTGCGCGACATGTGGGGGTCCAAGGCGCTGGTCGGCTCGGATTACCCGGCGACTCACAGCACCTCCGCGATAGTGCAGGGCGAGGACCAGGAGATGCCGACGCAGGCCGGCTATTTCAGCGCGAACGATGCTCTGAGCACGACCTCAGGGGGCGGGTTCGGCGGGCCGCCGTCCGCATTCGATCCGACCGGGAGCACGTGCGCCGATGCGTCGGGCAACTATGAGCCTTGCACGGCGGCCGACGCGGTGCACGTCGCCGGGATCCCGAACAACTTCCAGGGCTCAGGGGGCTCGGGTTGCCCCAACACATTCGGCTGTACCTTGGTCACCTCGGTGGTTGATGGCAACTTGCCGCTGTCGCTGTTCAACCAGTCGCTCGCTCGCATCCTGTATCAGGAGCAGCGCTTCGGGATGCTCGGCTGCAACGACTCGCCGCCGGCCGCGTCGTGCAAGAACCCGGGCGGCGTGGGCAGCGATCGCACCGGAACTGCGCTGCTGCCGAGCGGCTCGACGGGACAGCTCGGCACCCAGGTCGGCGACGACGCAATCGTCGAGCGGATGGCCGAGGAGGGCGCCACGCTGCTCAAGAACGACAACGGCGCATTGCCGATCACCAGCTCCGACCTCAGCGGCGGCATCTTCGTCACCGGCTCGAGCGCCAACCACAACGTGGCCGACCCGACCAGCGAAGCGTCGACCGGGTTCATCGGCCGAGATGCCATCAACCCGCTGGAGCAACTGGAAGGATTCAGCGGCAATCCGAACGCGTTTGACTTCGTCCCGGCCAACGATCCGGACGGCATCACGGTGCCGACGTCGGCTCTGTCGACGACGCCTGACGCGAGTGGCTTGGGTGGCCTTGACCTGTCCGTCGACGGTGGTCCGGCCAGCCAGGACACGACCCCAGTCGACCACGAGGCGGTTCACGGGAATCAGCTTGCGCCCGGGCACACCTACACCTGGAGCGGCTACCTCTACGTGCCGACCGCGGACACCTACACGTTCGCGTTGCAACAGAGCCCAACGCTGCCGACGACGCTGAACTGCCCGCAGACCGGCCAGTTCAACACGCCGCCGTCGAATCCGACGCTGACAATGTGCAGCCCGTTCACCGCGGCGAATGCGTCGCAGACGAGCTCGCCGCCCGACGCGGTGACGTTCTCGCTCGACGGCACCCAGCTCAACCTGAATGCCACGACCGCGAACGTCTACGGGGCGACCGTGCCGAGCAACCCGACCACGGCCGGATACACCGACCAGGGGCTGATCAGCCGGACCTGCGCCACCGGCACGGCGGCGCTCGAGCCCGGGACGACGAACTGCGACACCTCGCAGTCCGCCCTAACGCCGGGCTTCCATCAGATCAAGATCACCGTCAACAACGCGACGAACTGCGTCTCAACCCCACCGGCCGCCGCCACGACCGCGAACCCGGCCGTCGCCGCGGTTCCCGCTCCGTGCACGCCGGCGAGCTTCCGCTTCGCGTACTCGCGGGTGAACGGCGACATCGCCGACGCCGCCGCCGCGGCGAAGGGCAAGAAGCTCGCACTGGTGTTCGTCAATGACGGAACCGACGCCATCTCGACCACTCCGAATCCCGATCCCGCGCTGACGGGGACGAACATATCGGCGCCCACCCAGCTCTCGCCCGCGAGCACGAACCTGATCAACGCGGTCACCGCAGCGAACCCCAACACGGTGGTCGTGCTCAACACCGCCAACCCGGTGCTGACGCCGTGGCTCCCGAACGTAAAGGGCGTACTGGAGATGTGGTTCCAGGGTCAGGAGGGCGGCACCGCCGCAGCGCGCATCCTGCTCGGCCAGGCGGATCCGAGCGGGCACACCGCGTTGACCTGGCCGCAGAACGCCACCGACACGATCTGGGGCTACAACGAGACCAAGCCGCTCTATCCCGGTGACACGCTGGGGACCCATCCCGAGCGTCTCAACGGGAACGGCGGCTGCACCGTTCCGGCGGGATCCACGGCCACGTGCCCGATCGCGACCGGGACCGTCGAGACCGAAGGCATCTACGCCGGCTACCGGTTCTTCGACCGGGAGGGCATCACGCCACAGTTCCCCTTCGGGTTCGGCCTGTCCTACACAACGTTCGGCTTCTCCAACCTCAACGTCCGTTCGACGAGCGACGGAGGCGCCGATGTGAGCGTCCGGGTGAGGAACACCGGCCACACCGCCGGCGCTGACGCGGTCCAGGTATACGTGGGCCCGCCGTCACGTCAGCCGTCTGGGATCCAGTTCGCGGTGCGTTCTCTGGCCCAGTTCGCCCACGTTTACCTGAACGCGGGGCAGTCAACGGACATCACGCTGCACATCCCGGCGCGCCAGCTCTCCTACTGGTCACAGCAGGCCCAGAAATGGATCCTCGACGCCGGCGGCCGCCAGGTGCTCGTGGGTGACGCGGATGCTCTATCCCACCTGCCGCTCCGGGCTACCCTCGGTGGGCGGCAACATGGATGGAGCCACCAGGCCACGATTTGCGCGGACGAGCAGATCAACGCGACGATCATCCGTGGCGACCTCGTGGTGCCCAACGGGGCCTGGTGCGACCTGGTCGACGTCACGGTACGGGGCGACCTCGAGCTCGACCATACGGCCGGCGCTCGGATCCTGGGGGTCACGGTCTACGGCGATCTGAGGGCCACGAACGCCACAGGAACCGCAGACCCGCTCAGCGCGGGCAGCAACGTCATCTGCAATACGACGGTGCACGGAAACCTCGAGGTGCAAAACAGCCGCGGCGCCGTCGGCTGGAACATCGGCGGATGCGGAGCCAACACCATCGACGGCAACCTCGATTTCCACGGCAACCGAGGGCACACGAACACGGTGTCTAACAACCACGTGAAGCTAAACCTGTCGTGTGACGCCGACGGCGGGCTACGGCAGACGGCAAATCAGGTGCGCGGCACCGTGATTGGTCAGTGCAAACGGACCTGATCATGCCCGGGGAGTAACTCGACGACCGGGTGCGCAGGCATGGGCCGCACGTCGGGCACCCGGGCCGACCGGAGACGACGCAGCGATGGGCGCGCCCCTTGCGACCGCCGGCGGAGCCCGGACTCGCGGAGCCGCCCCGCGCGTCGAGCAAATGGAGGGTTCAGCGTTGGGCGCGGCTGGGGAGCTTGAGCTCGTACACGGCGGCGAGGTCGTCATTGGCGTGCCGGTTCTCGACGTCACCGATTCGCTCGAGGACGGCGTCGAGCAGGGGCAGCTCGACGCCCGAGTCTTTCGCAACCTCCCTGACTAGCTTGAGGTCTTTGAGCGCGAGCCGCACGGGAAAGCCCGCCGGGTATTGGTGGCGTTGCATCTCCCCGAGCTTCTCCACACCGTAGGGGGAGCCCAGTGGTCCACCATCGAGCAGGGTGACGAACTGTTGCTCCTCAAGCCTCATCAGCTGGCATAGGTGCATCGACTCGGCGAGCGCGGCGACCATCGCGATCATCCAATGGTTGGCCGCCAGCTTCAGGCGGGAGCCCATGCCGGCCTGCCCGACCCATTGGACCCTCGAGCCGAGGGCTTCGAACACCGGCTCGACCTCCTTGCGCGCCTGGTCGGGCCCGGAGGCCAGGATCGTCAGTTGGCCCTCCTCGGCGGGATGGGTGCTTCCCGAGACGGGCGCGTCGAACAGGGTCACACCATGAGCCGTGGCGAGCTCCACGAGTCGGTCTGCTTCGGCCGCCCCGACGCTGCTCATCTGTAGCCAGATCGTCTCCTGGGGCCACTCATCGAGCAGCGGCTCGACGACCGAGCGGACAATCTCGGCCGTCGGCAGCATCGTAATCACCGCGTGAGCGCGGCTCACCACCTCACCCGCCGTGCCGGCAACCTCGGCGCCGCGCTCTGCGAGGGGCTGCACGTGATCAGGCTCGCGGTCCCAGGCGATCACCGCGACATCCTGGCCTAGCAGGCGATGCGCCATCGCCGTTCCCATCAGGCCTGTCCCCAGCAATCCGACCCGGCTATCTGTTGCACCGCTCATCTCCGCCTCCTCATCCTTCGGCCGCCGGCGCCGGGTGGTTCGCGTCGCCATGCCCCGGCGTCATCGGACCGACTAGTCGTCTGCTCACACGACGCATTAGCTTGTCAGGCAACGCGTTCGGCGACCTATAGAGCGGCGCGAGCCGGCGGTACGAGCTGGCGGCGACCGGGTCGAGCGGCCCTCGGAGGCGCTGCGGTCGCTTTGTCCACCGCGCCCCGAGTCCGAGGCCGTGATCGCAAATCTTTATCGGTGGCGCCGGCCGGCCGCCGCGTCGGATGTTTCGGGCCGGGACGTTCGCCGGTCGCGGGGGTGGTAGCGTCGCGACCGCGGCGGTCTCGATCGGCGCGAGCGTCGCACTGCACTGTCTTCACGAGGGAGTTGCCATGAGTGATGGATCGGCGAGCGCCTTGGTCCTTCGGGGGCTTCCCGATGCGCTCGGTGACTTGGAGGCGCTGTATAAGGACATCCACAGCCACCCGGAGCTCTCGCTGCAGGAGAAGCGCACGGCCGGGCTGGCCGCGGAGCGGCTGAGGGCGGCAGGGTTCGACGTGACCGCGGGTGTCGGGGGCACGGGTGTGGTGGGGCTGCTGAGCAATGGCGAGGGACCGACGGTGATGCTGCGCGCGGACATGGACGCTTTGCCGGTCAAGGAGGCCACGGGGCTCCCGTATGCCAGCACGGTAACCGCGACCGACGCGGACGGGAACGAGACGCCGGTGATGCATGCTTGTGGTCATGACATGCACGTGACCTGGCTGGCTGGCGCGAGCGCGTTGTTGGCGGGGGCCAGGGATGCCTGGCGGGGGACGCTGTTGGCGGTCTTCCAGCCCGCGGAGGAGGTCGCAGCGGGCGCCCGGGCGATGATTGACGATGGGCTGTTTGCGCGTTTTCCCAAGCCTGAGGTGATCCTCGCTCAGCATGTCATGCCGATGTCTGCCGGGGTCGTTGCGAGTCGGTCGGGGGTGGTCACCTCGGCGGGTGACAGCTTTCGGATTCGGATGTTCGGCCGGGGTGCGCACGGCTCGATGCCGCAGGCCAGTATCGACCCGGTGGTGATGGCCGCCGCGACGGTGTTGCGGTTGCAGACAGTCGTTTCGCGCGAGGTCGGGCCGTCGGATGCGGCCGTGGTCACGGTCGGTGCGCTGCAGGCCGGCACCAAGGAGAATGTGATCCCGGACGAGGCGGTGATCAAGCTCAACGTGCGCACGTTCGATGAGGCCGTCCGCCAGCGGGTGCTCGGCGCGATCGAGCGGATCGTCAACGCCGAGTCAGAGGCCTCCGGCGCGCCCAGGCCACCGGAGATCACTGCGCTCGATCGCTATGACCTGGTGCGCAACGACGATCAGGCCACCGAGCGGGTGCGCGAGGCGCTGCGGGACCGCTTCGGCGATCAGCGGGTGATTCACACCGGGCCGGCCTCGGCGAGTGAGGATTTCGGGTCCTTCGGGGCCGAGTGGCATGCGCCGTCGGTGTTCTGGTTTATCGGCGGGGTGGACCCCGAGACCTACGCGAAGGCTGAGCGCGAGGGCCGGGTGAGCGAGCTGCCCACCAATCACAACCCGAGGTTCGCCCCGGTCATCCATCCGACGCTCGAGACTGGTGTGGAGACGCTCGTCGCGGCGTCGTGCGCCTGGCTGGCCCCCTAGCCTGCGGTACCTCCCGATGGCGTCCCCGCCCTTGCTTCACGGGTTCAATCCCACCCTGTTGCTCGTCCTCAACCTGCTCGGAACCTTCGTGTTCGGGCTGAGTGGCGGCATGGCCGGCGTGCGCGCCCAGCTCGATCTGTTTGGGGCGGTCGTGCTCGCCGTGGTCGTTGGGATCGCGGGCGGCACTATCCGCGATCTGTTAATCGGCACCCCGCCGGCCACGTTCCGCGACTGGCGCTACCTGGCCGTGGCCGGCGGCGCCGGGCTGGTGACGAGCCTCGCGCATCCTGCCATCAACCGCCTCCAGCGTCCGATCGACGTGCTCGACGCCGCAGGACTGGCGCTGTTCTGCGTGACCGGCGCGGCCACCGCGCTGGCCCACCGCCTCGGCGTCGTTGACTCCGTGATCCTCGGGGCCATCACGGGGATCGGCGGCGGCATGCTGCGCGACATCCTCGTGGGCGAGATCCCCGCCGTCCTACGCGGGGGGCTCTACGCGATCCCGGCCCTGGTCGGGGCCGGGATCGTGGTCGTCGCCTACCACGCCGGGGACCGCACGATCGTGTTCCCGATCCTCGGCGCCCTAGCGTGCTTCCTGATGCGCATGGCCGGTCTGCGCTACGGCATCGGACTCCCCCGCGCCGCCGACGTCGCACTCACGCGCATACCCCGCCTTCCCGGACGGCCGCGCGCCAAGCGCTGATCGGCGCCACGCGGTGGCGGCCTCGATGAGGCTGCTGAGCTCGCCTCAGGGGTTAACCCCGGCCCGGCGTTCCCCAGTTCTCGAGTGCGCGGGGCGGACCGAGATTCTCGTCTGCGAAGGCGTGATCTGGCACTCTCTGGCGACTTTGACGCCTGTATCCAGAGCGAGGAACGGACGTTAGCTCTCTCGCTGCGTCGGCCGGCGCCGAGGTCGCGGACCGGCCGACCGCGCGGAGAGGAGCTGTGCGCTGCTGGTGTCGCCGACCCACTGCTCGTATTGCTCGGGCGTCCAGCCGCGGCGGGTGACGAGCAGTTGCCAGGTGTCGGGATGGTTGAGGGCCCAGAGGATGTCGGTGGCGCGGTCGATAGTGAGCCCGCGTTGGAGGGCGCCCTTATTCTCGAGGCTTTCGACAATCACACGTTGGTTGGCGTGGTACTCGCGATTGATGCGCTCCCACAGCGCGCCGATGTCGGGGTCGAGTGTGGCGCTGCTGCGGATCACCTCGGCGAGCGCAGCGACACGTAGCTTTCCTTCGCATGAGTTGCGGGCGTTCAAGCGAAGCTGTCGCTCGGGGTCCGGCTCTTCAAGGACCTCGCGGTATCTCCGCTGCTCGGACACGGGCAGCTGGTCCCGGTCGTCCCGGAGCCGGAGGTTCCAGAGCGCCCGGAGGACACCGCTTTTGGTCTCGAAGGCGAGGTAGACGGTCTTAAGGGCAACTCGAGCCTCGTCGGCGATAGCGGCCATCGTCGTCGCCGGGTAGCCGTCGCGCTCGAAGAGCCGCTGGGCCGCTTCGAGGATGTCGCGTCGGGTCGCGGCCGCCTGCTCGCGGCGCCGCGGCGAGTGGTACGGGCGCTTTGCCTTGACACGGTCAGCCATTTATGTAGTCTGTCACACACTTCATTACACATTACGAGTACTCAACACTCGCAAGGAGTACTCAAACATCGAGGGGTTTCGCTATGGGGACCAGCAGCATCGCCCAACAGGCGGATAGCAGAACGGATGTGGCCAACGATGATTTCCGGGCGCGCCTGCACGCCATGTGGGCCGGCGTGGCCGGCGGCTGGCGCGAGTACGCCAAGGACGTCGACGCCCGAGGTTCGGCCGTGACCGAGAGGATGCTCGAGCTGAGCTCGCTGCGGCCAAACGACCGAGTGCTCGAGCTGGCCTGTGGCCCGGGTAGCGTCGGCCTAGCCGCCGCGCAGCGCGTCGGGCCGGTCGGCGAAGTGGTCGTGTCAGACGTCGCCGCCGAGATGACCGCCATCGCCCGCGACCGCGCCCGTGCGCTCGGCCTGGCGAACGTGACCGGGCGCGTGCTCGACCTCGAGTCGATCGACGAGCCCGACGACACATACGATGTCGTGCTCTGTCGCGAGGGGCTAATGTTCGCGACCGACCCCGCGCGCGGCGCCCGCGAGATCGCCCGAGTCCTTCGCATCGGCGGACGCGCCGCCCTTGCGGTTTGGGGCCCGCGCGAGCGCAACCCGTGGCTGGGTGTCGTCTTCGATGCCGTGAGCGCCGAGCTCGGAAGGCCGGTCCCACCGCCCGTGACGCCCGGACCATTCTCGCTTGCCGACGCCGCCCGACTCGCTGCGCTCCTGTCCGACGCTGGACTGTCGCACGTCGAGGTCAGCGAGATATCCGTTCCGCTCCGCGCCGCAACGTTCGACGAATGGTGGGACAGAACGTGCGCGCTCGCCGGCCCACTGACCCAAATTCTCGCCTCGCTCCCCGCAGGCTCCGCAGAGCGCCTGCGCTCCCGCGCCCGGGAGTCCGCCCAGTCCTACCAAACCCGCAACGGGCTCGATTTCCCGGGCGTGACACTGCTGGCCAGCGGCCGCCGTGACGGACGGGTGCACCGATGAACAGCGGAGTCTCCACCACCCCGGACAGACCTTGAAGCGAGAAGGGCCTTCGCCCATCGCTCGGGTTGCCAGGCGCGCACGGCAGACCGCACCTGCGCCGCATCCACGAGACGACCGAGCTGCGCCGTGCCCTCGGCAGCTCCGAGCCCGATGAGCTCATGCGACCGCAACCGCAACGGAGCAGCCCCGCGCCGA
>Ga0213875_10001604_pt1 | contig 14303 bp, 13 predicted proteins | sample BarmaccomBMRX_R8_FD_160105 | JGI IMG/M metagenome (GOLD analysis project Ga0213875, IMG submission 160105) | Root-associated microbial communities from Barbacenia macrantha in rupestrian grasslands, the National Park of Serra do Cipo, Brazil - RX_R8 | ecosystem: Host-associated > Plants > Roots... | reverse complement strand
TGGACCGGGCCTGCGCGGTGCGCCCCGACTTTGCGCTGACCGACGGCAACGCGGCGGCGGTGGCCGAGATCTGCCGGCGGCTGGAGGGCCTGCCGCTCGCCATCGAGCTGGCCGCCGCCCGCACCCGGCTGCTGGACCCGGCCGCCCTGCTGGACCGGCTGGCGGCCTCGCTCGACACGCTGGGCAGCGGCGCGGTGGACCTGCCCGAGCGGCAGCGGACCCTGCGGGCCACCGTCGACTGGAGTGTGGGTCTGCTGACCGAAGGCGAGCGGTCGCTGCTGGAGATCGCGGCGGTGTTCGCCGGCGGCTGGACCATCGAGGCCGCGGCTGAGGTGGCGGGCCTGGAGCAGGACCGGGTGCTTGAGCTGGCCGAGGCGCTGGCCCGGCACAGCCTGATCTATGTGGACGACACCGAGTCCGGTCTCCGGTCGCGGATGCTGGAGACCATCCGCGGGTTCATTGCCGAACGGCTGGCCGCCCGCCCCGACGCCGATCAGGTCGGGCGGTGCCACGCGGACTACTACCGGGGCATGGCCGAGACGGCGGACCGGCCGCTGCGCGGCGCCGACCGGGGCAACTGGCCGGCCCGGCTCGATGCCGAGTCCGGCAACCTGGCCGCCGCGGCGCGCTGGTACCTGGCCCACGACCGCGGGCCGCTGCCGCACCTGTTCCGGGTCCTGTGGCTGTTCTGGTCGGTCCGGGATCTCGAGCGCGAGGCCTGGCCCTGGGTCGAGCAGCTGCTGCCCACCGCCGGCGCGCTGGACCGGCAGGACCAGGCCGAGCTGATGTGGGCGGCGGCGGTGATCGCCATCGACACCGGCGACGACGCGGCGGCGCTGACCGCCTGCGAGCGCCTGACGCCGCTGCTGGCCGGGATCCAGGACCCCTTCCTGCACGCGGCTGCTCAGCTCGCCCTGGCGTGGACGTTGCCGATCTCCGATGACTTGGACCAGGCCCTGAGCGAGGTGGCCGTCGCGCTGGAGGAGTTCCGCGCCCAGGACGAGCTCGTTTTCATGGCCATGGCCGCGTTCACCGCCGGCTCACTGGAGACGGCGCTGGGCCGCTACGGCGATGCCCTCACTCACCTGCGCGAGGCCCGCGACCTGGCCGAGCGGGCCGGCGGCGACTGGATCAACGCAGGCTCACTGGTACAGCTGGGCATCCTGGCGGTGCTGCGGGGCAGGCCCAGTGAGGCCGGTGCGCTGCTGGCCGAGGCGCTGGGCCTCAGCCTGGCCGCCCGCAGCACCGTGTTCGTGACCTTGTGCCTGTCCGGGTACGCCTGGCTGGCGTTCGCCGCGGGCGACGCGGAGCGCGCGGCCCGGCTGGAAGGCGCGGCCGTGGGCCTGCGCACCAGAGCGGGCGTGCGGACCTGGCCGCACCTGCGGCGAGTCGAGGCCGATCTGGAAACCCGGATCCGCGAGCGGCTCGGCGCCGGCCGGTTCGACCAGGTCTTCTCCGCGGGATCGCGGCTCACCCAGCGCCAGGCGGTGGCCATGGTGCGGGACCACCCGGCCGATGCGCCATGATCAACGCATGACCGTACGGTGGGGAGTGGCCGGCCCCGGGCCGATCGCCGGCAAGGTGATGCGGGACCTGACCCTGGTGCCAGACGCGGTACTCACCGCGGTCGGCTCGCGCTCAGCCGAGCGCGCGGGCGCGTTCGCCGCCGAGCACGCGGCCGGGGCAGGCCGCGGGCAGGTCCCGAAGGCGTACGGCTCGTACCGGGAACTGGTCGGCGACCCGGACACCGATGTGGTCTACGTGGCCACCCCGCACCCTCACCATCGCGCGCCGGCCCTAGCCGCGCTAGCCGCCGGCAAGGCGATCCTGGTGGAGAAGTCGTTCACCGTCACCCCGGCCGCCACCCGGGAGATCGTCGCGGCGGCGGCCGCGGCCGGCCGCTTCGCCATGGAGGCCATGTGGATGCGGTTCTGCCCCGCCATGGTCCGGCTCCGGGAGCTGGTGGCCGACGGGGCGATCGGCGAGGTGTGCACGGTGATCGCAGAGCTCGGTCCGAGCCGCCCCATCGACCCGGCGGCGCAGGCCTACCGTCCCGAGCAAGGTGATGGCCTGCTGTTTCACCTGGGCATCTACCCGGTCTCCTTCGCCCAGATGCTGCTGGGTACTCCGGAGGAGGTCGTCGCGCACGGTGCCCTGCACGAGAGCGGAGTCGACGTGGAGGAGTCGGTGCTGCTGCGCTACCCGGGCGGACGCTCGGCGCTGCTGTTCGCCTCGCTGCGCACCCCGGCTCCGGGGCAGGCCCGGGTCCTGGGTACGGGCGGCTGGATCGGTGTGCCGCCGCGATTCCACTACCCCAGCCGGATCGTGCTGCACCGCAACGGCCGCGACACCGAGACCATCGACGGCCCGCTCACCGGCTCCGGCTACACCCACGAGCTGGCCGAGGTCACCGAGCGCGTGGCCGGCGGCTACAAGCAGAGCGAGATCATGCCGCTAGCCGACACCGTGGCCGTCCAGGACATGCTGGGCGAGATCGCCGACCAGCTCGGCATGCGGATAATCGAAGGTCCCGCCGGCCTGCCGTAAGCATCTTGGCCAGGATCAGAACAGCGTGGCCGGCCCGGCAGGCACCGGCTCCGGGAGCGGGTCGACCTCGGGCACCTGAGCCCGCACGTCCTGGTGGAACCGGCGCGCCAGCTCGAGCGCCTCCACGTTGTCGGGGGTGTGGATGAAGACGGTCGGCGAGCGCCCCTCACGCAGCCAGCCGGCCACGGTGCCGATCCAGGGCTGCCATCCCGCGGCGGTCTGCGCTGGGTCATCCCGGCCGATGTAGCGGACGATCGGATCGCGGGTGAGGGCCTTGGGGCTGCGCGGCAGACGCGGCTTCTTCCGCCACGCTTCCCGCTCCGCGTCGCTGGCCGGCGGACTGCCGAACAGGACGCTGGTGTCGAAGGTCAGCCACTCCGCGCCGGCCTGCCCGAGGACCCGCTCGAGCTGCTGTTCCGACCGGGGATCGGCGAAGAACGCACGGTGCCGGACCTCGACGCAGTAGCGGTGCTCGCGCGGGAGACGGCGCAGGAAACCGGCCAGAGTACCCAGGTCGGCGGGGCTGAAGGACGGCGGCAGCTGGATCCACAGCGCGTGCGTACGCTCCCGCAACGGCTCGACCGCGGCCAGGAAGGCGCGAAGCGGCTCGTCGGCGTCGGCGAGGCGGCGCTCGTGGGTAACCGGTCTCGGCAGCTTGAGGATGAACCGGAAGCCGGGTCTGGTCTGCGCCGCCCAGGACTCCACCGTGCTGCGCGCCGGGGTCGCGTAGAAGGTGGTGTTGCCCTCCACCGCGTTGCACCAGGTCGCGTACGCGTGCAGCCGTTCCCGCGGCGGCAGTGGACTGGGCAGGTAACGGCCCTGCCACGGCGCATACGTCCACATCGCGCAGCCGACGTGGAGTTCCATGTCCCGAGGCTACTCCGAGCCGGGAAAGCCGTCTGGTGACAGATCTCGTGACACCGCTCCCATCCGGATATGACACGCCAGCGGCGACGCTGCTGCGGTCAGTTCGTTTTCCGGAAGGGAAGAACGCAATGTCCACGTACACCTTGCCCCGGCTGGCAGGCAGCGCCCTGGTCGCCGGATCCGTGCTCACCGTGATCGGTTTCGCGCTGACCGACCTGCAGAACGGCACGCCAACACCGGCCACCGTGAAGAGCCCGGCCTACCTCGGCGGCAGCCTGCTGATCTATGCCGGCGCCGTGCTGGTGCTGTTCGGCCTGCCCGGCCTGATCGCCCGGCAGTTCGATCGGAGCCCCGTGCTCACGCTTGCCGGGACCGTCGGCTTTGCCCTGGTCACCATCGTCGACAGCATCTCCAGCACGTTCGCCAACATCACCCTGTTCCCCATGCTGATCGACAACCCGGCCACGAGGGCGGCCGCCACTGGCAGCCCGCCGGCCATCCTCGGCGCCTTCTACATCGTCGGCGCCGTCGCCGGCCTGGCAGGCGCGGTCACCCTGGGCATCAGCCTGCTGCGAGCCCGGGTGTTCCCCCGCTGGACGGCCATCGTGCTGTTCGTGGCCGCGGCGGCCTTCCCGTTCGGCGGCGCCCTGGAGAACCTGCCGCCGATCCTGGCCGGGATCGTGATGTTCGGCATCGGCGCACGTCTGGTGACCGGGCGTCCCGCGGCGGACCGCTACCCGGTTCCGGCCCCGGCCGCCACGTGATCACGACGGGCGAGCCTAGGAACAACCAGCCGCGCTGCTCTACGATGGCCACAACATCGGCTGGGTCGCCCCCGGGAAGTAAGGGGCCGGGCTATGCAGTCCTCGGCAGCTGACGGGACCACGCTCCCGGTCGCGGACGGCGATGCTCCACGGGCGCAGGGCCGCGCAACCGCCGGGCTGGTCACAGCCCGGCGGGCCTGGCCGGTGCTGACGGCCGCCGCGCTCGCCGCCAACCTGCTGGTCCTGCCGGACTTCACCCGCGGCCAGCTGAACCCGGTGATCCGGGCCGAACTCCCCAGCTGGCACCTGTCGCCGGATGGCTACGTCGCCCTCATGGCCGGCATCACCGGCGCCTTCATGGTGATCTGCCTGGCTATCTCGCTGATCATTTTCGTCCGCGCCGCCCGGGACCCGGTCGCGCTGCTGTGTGCCTACACGCTGACCGTGTTCGGCTGCGGCCTGGGCGGGTTCCTGCCCGGGCTGACCGTCGGCAACGCCCTGGCCTCCGCCGCGTCCGCGCTGCTGACCGGTGCGGCGGAGGTCCTGCTCGGGACGTTCTTCCTGCTCTTCCCTCGGGGACCTTCGTGCCCCGCTGGACCCGGTGGTGCGCGCTGGCCGCGGCCATCGCCGAGCTGGTCCTGCTGGCCCCGCGGCTGGCTGGCCGCCAGACCGGGCCGGTACCTGCCCCGGTGGAGCTGATCGGGGTCGGGCTGCTGCTGCTCGGTACCGGTACCCAGGTGTACCGATACCGCCGGGTCTCCGGCGCGGCGGAACGGCAGCAGACCAAGTGGGTGGTGCTCGGCGTCGTCGGCACTGTGGTCGTGTTCGCCGTTTCCCGGCTGGGCCAGTTCGCCGTCACTCCCGGCGTCCGGCATTCCCAGCTGGCCGGGAACCTGCTCGGCGGCATCTCCGCCATCCTCGCCCTGGCCCTGATCCCGGTGTGCATCGGCATCGCGGTGCTGTGGTCCGGGTTGTGGGACGTCAACCTGATCATCAACCGGGCCCTGCTGTACGCGGGCCTGACGGCCAGCGTCATCGCCATTTACGTGGTGATCGTCGGCTACCTGGGCACGCTGCTCCACACCAGGACCGCGCTGTGGACCTCGCTGGTCGCCACCGGCGTGGTCGCGGTGGTCGCGCAGCCGCTGAGGAGCCGTCTGCAGCGCGGGGTCAACCGGCTCACTTACGGCCAGCGGGACGAGCCATACGCCGTGATCGCCCAGCTCGGGCGCAGGCTCGAGGCGTCCGCGCACACCGACACGGCGCTGCCCGCGGCGGTGGAGACCCTGGCCCGCGCACTGCGGCTGCCCTACGCCGCCATCCAGCTCGGCGGCCACGGCGCCCCGGTCGCCGCCTACGGCACCCCCGTGGCTCAGGCCGGCACGACCGCCCTGCCGCTGCGGCACGGCGCGGACCTGATCGGCCAGCTGCTGGTCGCCCCGCGCCGTCCCGGCGAGACCTTCACCGCGGCCGACCTGCGGCTGCTCGACGACGTGGCCAGGCAGGTCGGCAGCACAGCGCGCTCGGTCGTGCTCGCTGCCGACCTGCAACGCTCCCGGGAACGCCTGGTCACCGCGCGCGAAGAAGAACGCCGCAGGCTCCGCCGGGACCTGCACGACGGGCTCGGCCCCGCGCTGGCCGGCCTGGCCCTGACCGCCTCGGCGATCAGCACGCTCATCCCCGACGACCCGGCCGAGGCGGGCCGGAACGCCGACCAGCTGTACCGCGACATCCGGTCCACCATCGGCGAGATCAGGCGCCTGGTCTATGGCCTGCGGCCGCCCAGCCTGGACGAGCTCGGCCTGGTCGGCGCCATCAGGCAGGCCGCGGCGACCCAGGACCCACACGAGACCGTCCGGCTGACCGTGGACGCCGCCGAGCCGCTGGGAGCGCTGCCCGCCGCGGTCGAGGTGGCCGCCTACCGGATCGCCGCCGAGGCGCTGACCAATGTCCACCGCCATGCCCGCGCCCGGCACTGCACGGTCCGGCTGCGCCGCGGGCCGGCTCTGGAGCTGGAGATCACCGACGACGGCGACGGGCTGCGGCCGGGGCAGCCGCCGGGTGTCGGCCTGGTCGCGATGCGGGAACGGGCAGCCGAGCTCGGCGGCACCCTGGTCATCGACAGCCAGCCCGGCTGCGGCACCCGCCTGGCCGCCAGCCTCCCGCTCGCCACCGAGGAAGGAAGCAACGCCCGGGAGGGCAGCGATGGAACCGCTCCGCGTGCTGATAGCTGACGACCATCCCATCTTCCGGCATGGGGTGCGGGCCATGCTGGCCACCGCGACCGACCTGACCTGCGTCGGCGAGGCCAGGACCGGCCAGGAGGCGGTCGACCTGGCCGCCTCGCTGCAGCCCGACGTCATCCTCATGGACCTGCAGATGCCCGAGCTCAACGGCATCGAGGCCACCCGCCGGATCCTCGCGGCCGATCCGCAGGTCCGGGTCCTGATGGTGACCATGTTCGAGGACGACGCGTCGGTCTTCACCGCGATGAAGGCCGGTGCCCGCGGCTACGTGCTCAAGGACGCCGAAAAGCCGGAGATCCTGCGCGCGATCACCGCGGTCGGTCACGGCGAGGCCATCTTCAGCCCGGTCATCGCCGGGCGCGTGCTGGCCTTCTTCACCGCGCCGCGGCCGGCCGAGGGCACCATTGCCTTTCCCCAGCTGACCGACCGGGAACGCGAGATCCTGGACCTGATCGCCCAGGGTCTCGGCAACCAGGACATCGCCCGCCGTCTGGTCCTCACGCACAGCACGGTGCGGAACTACGTGTCCAGCATCTTCAGCAAGCTCCAGGTCGCCGACCGGGCTCAGGCCATCGTCCAGGCCCGGCGGGCCGGCCTCGGCTGATCCCGGCCCCGCGATCACGCCCCGCGAGGCGGGAAGATATCAAGGGCATATGGGGAGGGAGACGACGGCCGGTGCGCCCGCGCGGCTGGCCGGCCTGGGCCTGGCCGCCCTGGCGGCCGCGCTGTGGGCGATCGGCGGTCTGTCGGCTCAGGCGCTCTTCTCCCGTCATCACGTCAATCCCGGCTGGCTGGTCGGGGTGCGGATGGCGTGCGGCGGGCTGCTGCTGCTGGCCATCTTCCGGCCCCCGTGGCCGCGCCGGCACACGGTCCGGCTGATCGCCATCGCGCTGCTGGGTATCGTGGGCGCCCAGTTCACCTGGTTCGAGGCCATCGCCAGGTCCAACGTCGCGCTCGCCACCTTCGTCCAGTACAGCGCCGTCGCGATGACCGCCGGATGGCAGATGCTGCGCCGTCAGGTCCGGCCCAGCCTCCGCCGGCTGGCCGCGGTGGCCGCGGCCGCCACCGGGGTGTGGCTGCTGGCGGCCGGGGTACCGGGAGGCCTGCGGGCCTCGCGGGCCGATCAGGTGGGCGTCGCCTTCGCCGTCGTGTCCGCGGTGGCGTACTCGTTCTACCTGCTCAGCTCGGCCCACCTGGCCCGCGACACCGACCCAAGGGCGGCGACCGCGTGGGGCCTGAGCGTCGGGAGCATCCCCATGCTGGCCTGGTTCCCGCCGTGGACCGCCCATCCCACCGGCAACCCGGACGTGGTCGCCGGGCTGGTGGCGGTCGTGGCCGTGGCCGCGACCGCGATCGGCTTCAGCCTGTCCGTGGCCAGCCTGCGCTACATAACGCCCACCGAGTTCGCCGTCACCAGCACGCTCGAGCCCGCCCTGGCCGCCGGGCTGGGGGCGATCTTCCTCGGCGTGACCCTGCGCGCGCCGCAGTACCTCGGCGGCGCCCTGACCATCGCCGCCGTCCTGCTGCTCGCCCCGGCCAGCCACGACCCGCCGGCCACCGCCGTGAAAGACTGACGGCGATGTGTACGGTCGTGGTGAGCCTGCAACCCAGCGCTCCGGTGCCCCTGCTCCTGCTCGGCGTCCGGGACGAGTTCACCGGCCGCCCGTGGCGCCCGCCCGCCCGGCACTGGCCCGGCTCACCGCTGATTGGCGGGATCGACGAGCAGGCCGGCGGCACCTGGCTGGCTGTGCACCCCGGACCGCCCCGTGTGGCCTGCATACTGAACGGGCGGGGTGAGTTCGCCCCGCTCGACCGCAAGCAAAGCCGCGGCGGCCTTCCGCTGCGGGCGGCGGCGCAGGGCCACCAGGACGTGCGTGATCTGGCCCGGGGCTCCCTGGCCAGCTACGACCCGTTTCACCTGCTGTGCGCGGACCGGAGCGAAGCGGTGCTGCTCAGCTGGGATGGCCGCGAAGCGGTGCTGACCGAGCTGGGCCCGGGCACCCACCTGCTCACCAACGCCGGTCACATGTACCCGCCCACCAGCGCTAACCAGCTCATGCCACCGGACGACAAGGCGGTCCGCTTCGGCCCGGAGTTCGCGGCCCAGCGGCCCTCCGGCGACCCGGCCGCCAGCCTGACCGAGGCCTGGAAGGACTGGCTGCCGCTGACCGAGGCCGACCTCGGTCGCGGCCAGCAGCCGGGTGACATCATCGTGCGCCGGGAACTCCCCGGCGGCCGGGTCTACGGCACCACCTCGGTCAGCCTGGTCGCGCTGGCCGCCGATGGAGCACTGCGCTATGACTTCCAGCCCGTCCCGGCCGACCCGTCCGCCTGGTACTCCGTGGACGTCACCGCCAGCTAGAAGAATTCGAAGTACTCGCGCATTTCCCAGTCGCTGACGTCCTGACCGTCCGGCATCGGCGCCTGCGCCAGCGAGTCGGTGTACCGGCCGATCTCGAACCGCTTCATCAAGACCAGGTAGGAGATCAGCGTGTCGCCGAACATCTTCCGGTAGAACTCGTCCGCCTCCAGCGCGTTCACCGCATCGCCGAGCGACGGCGGCAGCGGCGGCGCGTCCAGCGCGTAGGGGTCCGCCTCGGCGGGCGGCGGTGGCTCGATGCCGCGCCGGATGCCGTCAAGGCCGGCCGCGATGTTCGAGGCCAGGTAGAAGTACGGGTTGGCGGCCGGCTCGCCCAGCCGCATCTCCACGTGGCTGCTGGTGTCGCCGGCGGAGCCCTGCACCCGCACCAGCGCGCCACGGTTCTCGATCGCCCAGCACACCCGGTCCGGCGCGAACGAGTAGGGCCGGAACCGCTTGTAGCCGTTGACGGTGGGCGCGGCGAACACCGTCATCGGCGCGGCGTGCGACAGCAGCCCGGCCACGTAGTGCCGGGCCACGTCGGACAGCGGCGCCGAGACCGAGGCGAACGCGTTGCTGTTACCGGGCCGGGATAGCCCCGTCCTATGCAGCAGGGACTGGTGCAGGTGCCAGCCGGAGGAGAAGAAGTTCGGCAGCGCGGGCCGGCACATGAACGTGGCCAGCAGCCCGCGCCGCTGGCAAACCTGCTTGACCGCCGAGCGGAACAGCACCGCGGCGTCGGCCGCGGCCAGGCCAGCCATCGGAGCGAAGCTGAACTCCAGCTGGCCAGGTCCCCACTCGTCCTCCATCGACCGGGGCGGCAGCCCGATTTCGTACAGCGCGTCCCGGATCGCCTCCAGCGCCCCGCTCATGCCGTCCAGCCGCACCTCGGACAGGAACTGGTACCCGCGCTCGAAGACGCTGACCGGCGGCGGCTCCGGGGTGAAGCCCGCGTTCTCCGGGGTGAGCTCCGCCTGCGGCCGCACGACGATGTAGAACTCGAACTCGAGCCCGCCGAGGAAGTCATAGCCGGCGTCGCCCAGCAGGTCCAGCATCCGGCGCAGCAGCCCTCGCCCGTCCAGCGGCATCGGCTGCCCGTTGCCGAAGTACACGTCACACAGCATCCAGCCGGTGCGGTCCGCCCACGGCAGCACCCGGAAGGTGGCCGGGTCGGGCACGAGCACCACGTCGGGGAATCCGGTGAACTCCTCGATGCCGAACCCGCCGCCGCGCGCGAACGCGGGCACGAACACCTGGTTGCCGGTATCCAGGCTGTAGATGGCGCCGGAAAAGTCGAGCCCGTCGGACATCGCCGCGATCGCGGCCTCGGGGGAGAGCATCTTGCCGCGCGGCACGCCATGCTGGTCCACCACGGCCAGCCGGACCGTCCGCAGTCCCAGCTCACGGATGCGCGCCGCGACCTCCTCGGCCGCCGCCTGCCGGTCCGCGCCGCCGAGACCGTGCCGCGTGACGAAACCCGGCTGGCCTACGCCCGAAATGCCCGTCCCCGAGATATCGGTGTCCACGCGCCTCAGCTTAGAGGGCGGGTCAGGGAGCCTGGTCAGGGAGCGGCGTCTAGGTGGGCCGGCAGCCCGAACGCCGGGAAGATCCGGCCGGTGTCCAGGAAGAACGTCAGCCGGCTGACCCGGCCACCGCAGACCTCGTGCACCTGCAGCGCCCACGGCGTGTAGCCGCCCGCCGGGTCGGGCTTGTACTGGCCCCAGGCCAGCGTGCCGTTGACCCGGCCCGCGGGCACCATGACCGAGTCGCGGCATGTGCTCGGCGACGGCTCCAGCATCCAGCGGGTGATGTTACGGGCGCCGCGGACCCAGAAGGCGTACGGCGGCATCGTCATCAGGGCGTCGTCGTGCAGCAGCGTGACCAGCTGATCCACGTCGTACCGCTGGAACGCGTCCACGTACCTGGCCAGCATCTCGCTCTGGTCCGCGTCGACCGCGACCGGGCGCTGGTCCTCCGGCAGCGCGGCCAGGGTGGCCCGGGCCCGCTGCAGCGCGCTGTTGACCGCGGCCACGCTGGTGCCCAGGGTGGCCGCCGCCTCGGCGGCCGGCATCTTCAGCACCTCGCACATGATCAGCGTGGCCCGCTGCCGGGCGGGCAGGTGCTGCAGCGCGGTCACGAAGGCCAGCCGGATCGTGTCCCTGGCCACCGCGACGTCGGCCGGGTCGCCGTGCTCGGGCAGCACCCGCTCGTCGGCGATGGGCGAGATCCAGATGTCATCCGGATGCCAGTCGCCTAGCAGGGCCTCGACCGGCGGGGAGGCCGGCCCGAGGTCGATGGGCAGCGCCCGCCGCTGGCGTCCGCGCAGCATGTCCAGGCAGATGTTGGTGGCGATCCGGTAGAGCCAGGAGCGGACGCTCGACCGGCCCTCGAATCCGTCGGCGGCGCGCCAGGCGCGCAGCATCGTCTCCTGTACGGCGTCGTCGGCCTCGAACCCGGAACCCAGCATGCGATAGCAGTAGCCGGTCAGCTCCCGGCGGTACTGCTCGATGGCCGCGGTATCGATCCTCTGGGGGCTGACCTCAACGGGAGCGGTGGGCTGCATAGTTTCATACCCTATGCCGCCCCCCTGACATTACGCCTGGCTCCGCTCAGGCCGGCTCCATCCCGTACCTGCCCATCAGCTCCCGCTCCGCCTCCCGGGCCGGCGCTTCACCGGAAGCCCAGAGCCGGTGCAGTTCTTCGAAATAGGCATCCATCGCCGGGGCGTGCAGCACCAGCAGCCGGGCCGGCTCGTCACCGGTGTTGCCGAACGTGTGCGCCGCACCACGCGGCACCAGCAGGAAATCCCCGGGACCGCCGGTCAGCTCCTCCTGCTCCAGCCAGAAGGTCGCCGTCCCGGCCAGCACGAAGAACGCCTCCGAGCAGCTGACGTGCCGGTGCGCCGGAGGCCTCCGCGCCCCCGGCGGCACGGTCCGCTCCATCAGCGAGAAGTCGCCGCTGGTCTGCCTGGCCACGGCCTTGAACGCCATCACGTTGCCGCGCGCGGTCAGCAGGTGGCCATCTCCGGATGGCACGATGCCGGTCATGATGCCTATTCTGCCAAGATGACGGACCTGCTGGCCGAGGCCACCGCCGAGCTGTACGAACGCGACCCGGAGGACTTCACTGCCCATAGGGCCGAGCTCGCGGCCCAGGCCCGCGAGGCGGGTGAGGCCGCCGTGGCGAAACAGATCACGGCGCTGCGTAAACCCACCCGTTCGGCCTGGGTCGTCAATCACCTGGTCCGCGCGGACCCGGACGTGACCGGCCGGCTGGCGGACCTGACCGGCGAGCTCCGCGGCGCCGCCTCGGCCGACGGGGCCCGGATCCGCGAGCTGACCGCCGCCCGGACCAAGCTGGTCGACGAGCTCACCCAGCAGGCCCTGAAGGCAGCCGGCCTGTCCGCGCCGCCCGCGGCGCTGCGCGAGGACGTGACCGCCACCCTGGACGCGGCCATCGCCGATCCGGAGGTGGCCGGCCGGCTCGGCTCCCTGGCCCGCGCGGAGCGGTACGCCGGTTTCGGCCCGGTGGCCACCGGAGACGCCCCGCCGCCCGCCAAGGCCAAGGCGAAAGCCAAGCCGGCGGCCGACCCGGCCGAAGACCGCGCGCGCCGGCGCCAGGAGCGGATCGAGGCGGCCGAACGGGCGCTGGCCGAAGCCGGCCAGGAGCTGGAAAACACGCTCGCCGCCGAGAACGACCGGCAGGACGCGGTCCGGAAGCTGGAAGCCGAGCTGGCCGACGCCCGCCAGCGGCTGGCCGAGGCGAGAAGGCAGTCCTACCGGGCCGAATCCCGCCAGCGCAAGGCCTCCGCTCAGCTCGACCGGACCCGCGAGTAAGCCCCGCTAGCCAGCCGGGTTGGCGGCAGAGTCCGTCACCTGCTCCGCGGCCGGCGGCGGTCCGGGCGGCGTGCCGTCGCCGAACGGATGCCCGCCCAGCTCCTCGCGGCCGTGCGGGGTGAGCCAGCCGGACAGATCGGGCCCGGCCGGCACGATCTGCGACGGGTTCAGGTCGGTGTGCACCTTGTAGTAGTGCTCTTTGGTCTGGGTGAAGTTGATCGTGTCGCCGAACCCGGGCGTGGTGAACAGGTCCCGCGCGTAGGCCCACAGCACCGGCATCTCGCTGAGCTTGTTCCGGTTGCACTTGAAGTGGTTGTGGTAGACCGCGTCGAACCTGGCCAGGGTCGGCCACAGCCGCACGTCCGCCTCGGTGATCGTGTCGCCGACCAGGTACCTGCGGGTCGCCAGCCGCTCGGAGAGCTCGTCAAGCCGGGCGAACAGCTTGCGGTACGCCTCCTCGTAGGCGTCCTGGGCCTTGGCGAACCCGCACTTGTACACACCGTTGTTGACGTCCTCGTACACGCCCGCGCTGACGTCCTCGATCTCGTCGCGCAGCTTGTCCGGGTACAGCTCCGGCGCGCCGGCCCGGTGGAACGCGGTCCACTCGTGCTCCATGTCCAGCGTGATCTGCTTGAAGTCGGCGGTCACCACGGCGCCCGGCTCGATCTCCACCACGGCCGGCACGGTGACCCCGCGGTCGTAGTCCGGCACCGCCTTCTCGAAGGCCTGCCGCAGCCAGTGGATGTCCAGCACCGGGTCGACCTCGCCAGGATCCAGGTCGAAGGTCCAGCTCCGCCAGTCGTGCACCGGCCCGCAGATGCCCATCGACAGCGCCTGCTCCAGGCCCATCAGCCGCCGGACGATCATCGTCCGGTTCGCCCACGGGCACGCCCGCGCCACCACCAGCCGGTACCGTCCCGCCTCCGCGGGCAGCGTCCCGTCCCGCCCGTCCGCCGTGATCCGGCCGTCCAAATACCTGGTGTCCCGCACGAATTCCCCAGCAGCGCCCATACCGCCGACGCTACCCCAGCCCCGCCCAGAGAACCCTCACCCCACCCCCAAGCCCAGCCCAGCCCTAGCCTCGTTTCGCGCGGCCCAGATCCGCGCGGAAAACCCCAGATTCACCGCCCGTAGACCAGATAGATGCGTGTGCGGGCTGAAACGCATGCTGAACGGCGCTCAGCAACTCCTCCTGCATGGTCACCAGATCCACGGTCTGGCTCAGCCCCGCGGCGAACGAGGCGGCGACCGCCTCGGCGTTGTACCGGACCCGGTTGAACCGGCGGTCCACCACCCGCTGCACGCGCCGGCGCAGCGGGTTGAACAGCGCCGCCGCCGCCAGTGTCGCGGCCGCCACCGCCACCGGCGTCCTGAACGGCAGCACGCTGCTCGCGAGCAGCACGAGCCCGGAGAACACCCCCGCGAGGACCGCTGTGATGATCGAGAAGGAAATGACTCGGCTGATGATGCGGTCGATGGCGTACAAGCGGTACTTCAGCACCGCGAAGGCGATGCAGATCAGCATTACCGAGCTGCCCACTTCGATGGTGTCGTTGGCCAGGCCTTCGGCGTTGTGCGTTCCGCCGGCGGCAACGGGGACGATCGCGGAGACCAGAAGCGCGGCGACGAAGACGGCGGTGCCGCTGTACAGCCACTTGAGCTGCTGGCGCCGCTCCGCCTCGGC
>Ga0213875_10001603_pt1 | contig 14307 bp, 11 predicted proteins | sample BarmaccomBMRX_R8_FD_160105 | JGI IMG/M metagenome (GOLD analysis project Ga0213875, IMG submission 160105) | Root-associated microbial communities from Barbacenia macrantha in rupestrian grasslands, the National Park of Serra do Cipo, Brazil - RX_R8 | ecosystem: Host-associated > Plants > Roots... | reverse complement strand
CGCCGGCGGCCCCGCACAGGCCGGGGGCGCCGGCCATACCCGGAACGCCGGCCACGCCGGGGGCGCCGGCCGCACCCGCCACGCCGGCGCCCACCCCGCGGGCGACGGCCTGCTCGAGCGCCGACACCGCGGCGGGCAGCGCGGCGCGGGCGGCGGCGCCGACCGCGGCGTACTGGTCGCGAAGCAGCTGCGCGGCCTTCACGTTCCACGGCAGGAGCTCGGCGTCCAGCAGCAGCCACGACGTCCCCAGCTCATCGAACAGCCCGGCCCGTTCGGCCGCCGCCCGTGCCCGCGAGACCAGCAGACCGGTCAGGTCCCCGCCGAAGAACGCCCGGCCGGTCCGCGTCCACAGCGCGCCGCCGGCACCGGAGCCGCCGAAGCCACCGGAGCCACCGGAGCCACCCGAGCCACCCGAGCCGCCGGAGCCACCCGAGCCGCCGGAGGACGGCACGCCGAACCGCGCCTCCGCGTCCGCCGCGGAGCGGCAGACGAGCAGCACGGCCCGGGAGCCCATGTGCTTCTCCTCGCACACCACGGCCTGGACGCCCTCGGCGCGGAACGCCGAGAAGGCCCCGGCCGGGTGCTCGAGCAGCTCACCACCGGGGGCGGCGGTGGCCACCGGGGCCATCGTCGGCGGCAGGTACAGCAGCCAGCGCGGGTCGATCGCGAACCGGCTCATCACCTCCAGCGCCGCCGCGGCGTGCGCCTCGCGGACTCCCACCCGCCCGAGGTACGACGTCTCGATGACGCGCGACCCGGTGACGTCGCCGATATCGAGCACGCCCGGATCACGGCCGGAAACCGCGGAAGCCGCGGAGGCCGCCGGGAACGGCTTCGCCGGTGCGTAGTGAACGGCGAGGGCGTCCACTGACACCACGCCGCGTTCCGGATAATGAAGAGCGCTCAGGCGCCCGCCGAACACACAGCCCGTATCCAGGCACAGGGTGTTGTTCAGCCACTCCGCGGCCGGCACCGGGGTGTGGCCGTAGAGCACCATCGCCTTTCCCCGGTACTCCTCCGCCCACGGGTAGCGGACCGGCAGGCCGTAGGAATCGGTCTCGCCGGTCGTCTGCCCGTACAGGCAGAAGTCCCGGACCCGGCCCGACGCCCGGCCGTGGTAGCGCTCGATCAGCCCGGCGTGCGCGACCACCAGGCGGCCGCCGTCCAGCACGTAGTGGCCGAGCAGGCCGTCGAGGAACTTCTCCACCTCGGCCCCGAACGGCGCGGGCTCGCGCGCGAGCTGCTCGAGGGACTCCGCCAGGCCGTGGTTGACCTTCACGTTGCGTCCGCGCAGCGCGCGCAGCAGCTTGACCTCGTGGTTGCCCGCCACGCACAGCGCCGTGCCCGCGGCGACCATGCCCATCACCAGGCGCAGCACGCCGGGCGTGTCGGGCCCGCGGTCGACCAGGTCACCGAGGAAGATGGCGCGGCGGCCGGCCGGGTGACGCGCGCCGGCGGGGCGCCCGGCCTCGTCGCGCTCGAGCACGTAGCCGAGCTCGCCGCCGAGCAGGAGCTCGAGCTCCTCCCGGCAGCCGTGCACGTCGCCGATGACGTCGAACGGGCCGGCCTGGTCGCGCAGATCGCTGAACAGCCGCGTGCGCACCACCTCGGCCCCGGAGATCTCCGCCACCCCGCGGAGCACGTGCACGTGGCGGAAGCCCTCGCGCTGCAGGCCCTTGATGCCGCGCCTGAGCTGGTCGCGCTGGCGGCGGATCACGTGCGGCCCGAAGTCCCGGCCGGGCCGGGACGCGTTCCGCGCGGCGCACACGCTTTCCGGCACGTCGAGCACGATCGCCACCGGGAGCACGTCGTGCTCGCGGGCCAGGGCGACCAGGGCGGCGCGCGCTTCCTTCTGCACGTTCGTCGCGTCGATCACGGTCAGGCGGCCGCCCGCCAGCCGCTTTCCCGCGATGTAGTTCAGCAGGTCGAAGGCCGCGGGGGTGGCCGACTGGTCGTTCTCGTCGTCCGCGACCAGGCCGCGGCAGAAGTCCGAGGAGATCACCTCGGTCGGCCTGAAATGCGCCCGGGCGAACGCCGACTTGCCCGACCCGGACACGCCGACGAGGACCACCAGGCTCAGCTCGGGAACCGTCAGCTTCACGCCGCCTCCCGGGTGAACACGGCGAGCTGCGTGGGCGGCCCGTCATCGGGATGCTCCGCGCCCACCGGGCGAAAGCTCGCCCGGTACCCGTAGCGGCCGGCGACCCGCCCCGCCCAGGCGCGGAACTCGGCCCTGGTCCACTCGAACCGGTGGTCCCGGTGCCGCATCGCGCCCGCCGGCAGCCCCTCGAAGTGCTTGTTGTACTCCGCGTTCGGGGTCGTGACCACGACGGTTCCCGGCGCCGCGAAGCCGAACACCGTACGCTCGAGGGCGGGCAGCCGTGGCGGGTCGACGTGCTCGATGACCTCCATCAGCACCACGGCGTCGAGGCCGGCCAGCCGGCCGTCGCGGTAGGTCAGCGCGGACTGGAAGATCTTCAGCCGCTCCTTCTGCCGGTCGGGGAGGCGGTCCAGGCGCAGCCGGCGCGCGGCGAGCCGCAGCGCCCGCGCCGACACGTCGGCCGCCACGACCAGGCCGATCTCCTTGACCGCCAGCAGATCCCCGGTGAGCGCGCCGGCCCCGCAGCCGAGGTCGCCGACCGACCGGGCGCCGGCCTCGCGGAGCACCGCGATGACCGCCTCGCGGCGCCGCGCCGACAGCGGCCTGGCCGCCTCGGCCTCCGCCTCGTCCTCGGTGACCGCGTTGTCGAGTTCCCCGGGCTCGGCGTCGTCGCTGTCCGCCAGCCGCGCCAGGGCGGACTCGGTCAGCTCGCGGCGGTGCGCCAGGTAGCGCCGGGTGATCAGGGCCTTCTCCGGGTGCCCGGCCAGCCAGCCGCCGCCGGCCCTGATCAGCTTGTCCACCTCGTCGGCGGCCACCCAGTAGTGCTTGGCGTCGTCGAGGGCGGGCAGCAGCACGTACAGATGGCTGAGCGCGTCCGCCAGCCTGAGCGTGCCGGACAGCCTCAGGTCGAGGTAGGGCGAGTCGCCCCACTCGGCCGGGTCGAGCCGCACCGGGGCCGCGTCCACGGCCCAGCCCAGCGGCCCGAAGACGCGGCGCGCGAGGTCCGCGCCGTCCCGGCCGTCCGCTCCCCGGCAGCGCAGCGCGGGCACCCGGATCAGCAGCGCGATGGGCGTGGCGGCGAGCTCCGGCCTGGCGTCGCAGCGGCCGTTCAGCGCGGTACGGAACGTCTCCTTCAGCGCCACCGCGAGCATGCTCGACGCCGCGTAGGGCCGGTCGTTCACGTACTGGGTGAGCTCGCCGCCGGACCTGCCGCGAACCAGCGCGACCGGGTCCACCTCGAGCAGCAGCGCGGCCGTGCAGCGCTCCGCGGTAGCCTCCGGGTAGAAGACGTGCGCCGTCCCGGCCGCCATGCCGAACGACTGCAGCCGGTCAGGGTGCTTGTGCAGCAGATACCCCAGGTCGGTCGCGGGCCGGCAGGTCGCCGTAATCGTCAGCAGCACGGAAGCAATTTAATGCCTCGGTCAAAACCAGTTTTTATGCCGAACGAGCGGTGGTCACTCCCCGGCCCGGGAACATCCGCCGATGAGTCCGCGACCCGGCGCCCGTCCTACCGTTAGCGCCCGCCGCGCGGACGCGAGGGAAGGAGCCCTGCGATGCCTGATACACAACCGGTGACCCGCACCCTCGGCGTGCCCGGCGCACGCCTGTACTACGAGCGGCGGGGCAGCGGCCCGCTGCTGCTGCTCATCGGCTCGCCGATGGACAGCACCGGCTTCACCGGGCTGGCCGGCGCGCTCGCCGGCGACCACACCGTGGTGACCTACGACCCGCGGGGCATCGGCAACAGCACCCGTGAGGACGCCGGCGCCGACGTGACACCCGAGCAGCAGGCCGGCGATGTGCACCGCCTGGTGTCCGCGCTCGGCAGCCAGCCGGTGGACATCTTCGGCAGCAGCGGCGGGGCCGTCGTCGGGCTCGCGCTGGTCACGGCCCACCCCGGCGACGTCCGCACGCTGGTCGCCCACGAACCACCGGTGATCGAGCTGCTGCCCGACAGCGCGGAGGTGCGTGCCCAGATCGAGGACATCTACGAGACCTACCGGGCCGACGGCGCCGAGAAGGCGATGGGCAAGTTCATGGCCCACGCCGGCCTTGCCGGGGCGGCCGCCGGGGACGCGGACGCGCCGCGCTGGCAACCCACGCCGGAACAGATGGCCCGGATGCAGGCCACCACCGGCCAGTTCCTCGGCCACCTGCTCCGCCCGACCACGCATTACCGGCCCGACATCGGGGCGCTGCGGGCGGCGCCGGCGCGCATCGTGGTCGGCGCCGGGGCCACCACGAAGGGGCAGCTCGCCAACCGCGGCGCCGTGGCGCTGGCGGAGCGGCTCGGCACGCCCGTGACCGAGTTTCCCGGCGACCACGGCGGTTTCCTGGCCCAGCCGGAGGAGTTCGCCCGCGTGCTGCGGCGGGTACTGGAGGAAACGGCCTGACCGGCGGGTCCCTGTTCAGGGCGGGCGGCCGTCCGCGGCCGCCTCACCCCGTGGCCGGGAGCCCGTCGCCGGTGAGGCCGCGTTCGGCTTCGGCGAGGCGGCGGGCGGTGTCGAGGGAGGAAGCCCACATGTCGTCAAGAAACTGACGCAGCCCGTCCAGCCCCTCCGGGCGGGCACGGTACAGGCGGCGGGTACCCTCCCTCCGTTCGGTAATCAATCCAGCGGTCTTGAGCACGGTCAGATGCTGGCTTACGGCGGTCCGCGTCACCTCGAACTCGGCAGCTATCTCGCCGGCCGCCAACTCGCGCCGCGCGACGAGCCGCAGGATGGCCCGGCGGCGCGGCTCGGCGAGCGCCCGGAGCGCCTCGTCGGTCGCCGCTTCCGCCCGGTCATCCCGCGGGCCGCGTTCCATCCAGGGCTCCGTCAGGCCCACAGGCCGACGGGGTTGCCGTCCGGGTCCGTGAAGATCGCGAACCTGCCGAAGTCGCCCGGCAGGTCCGTGGGCGGCACGAGCCGCCTGCCGCCGAGCTTCTCGGCCCGGTCCAGGTAGGCGCCGAGGTCATCGACGCGCATGTAGATCTTGACGCCGGGCTTGTCGTCCGGCCCGGCCGACGGCCCTATGCCGCCGCCGACGGCTCCCTCACCCGCGCCGGTGTCCACGATCCCGTAGCCGCCCATGGCGGGGTCGGCGGACACCTGCCAGCCGAACAGCTCCGCGTAGAACTTCTGCGCACGCTCGGCGTTCTGGCTCGTCACCTCGAACCACGCAACTGGCTGCCCCATCTCGGCTCCTTCGTCACATCGCACTAACGTTGACTATCGCTAACGTTAGTGATGACTGACGCAATCGTCAAGCCCCGGGCAAGCGCCGGGCAGGCGCCGGGCGCCGTTGAAGTGCTCCGCGATCGCGTGCTGGACCGGCCCAGGCGCCGGTGCCGCGGCTACAGGTGCGCGGCGATCTCTTTGGAGAAGGTGGTGACTCTGGTGTAGAGGCCGGGATAGTGCGGCCGGGCGCAGCCGACGCCCCATGACGTGATGCCCGCGACGATGCCGTCGATCACCAGCGGCGTGCCGCTGTCGTAATCGCAGGTGTCGACGCCTCCGTGATCGTAGTTGCCGGCGCACGTGTACTGCGCGGCGTTGTACGAGGACCCGTAGGACGCCTTGCTGGCGCACAGCGAGTCCGCCACCACCGGGACCACGGCCGTCCGCAGCACGCCGCCGATCAGGCCGCCTTCGGACGTGGTTCCCCAGCCGAGAATCCGGGCCTGGTTACCCGCCCGGTAAAGGCCGCCGTCGCCCGGCTGCGCGAAGCCTATGGTGGCGTACCGCAGCGGCTTGCTCAGGGTGAGCACCGCCACGTCATTGCGGTAACCGGTGGTGCCGTCGAACGTGAACGTGGAATAGGCGGGGTCGATCCAGATCTTGCTGACGGTCACATCGGTGCCGCCCGAGCCGGCCATGTTGTCCCGCCCGGCCACCACGTGCAGTAGCCCCGGCGCCGACTGGAGCGGGGCGGCGCAGTGCGCGGCGGTGAGCACTTTCGCGGGCGCGATCAGCGCGCCGCCGCAGAATGCGAAGGGAATCACCGGCGCGGTGAGCGCCACCGCCCATGGATAGGTCCTGGTGCTCGCCGTCTGGCCGCCAACGATCGCCTGAGCCGTCGTCGCCGGAAGAATTCCAGTACCCGCTGCGAGCAGCAGCGCCGCCGTCACCGCGCGGGCGCACGCACTCTTGCCGGCGTTCATGATCCGCATTCCGCGACTCCTGCTCCGGACACAAGGTCGGTGGGTGAGGGCGCGCACCACATTACATCGCGCGCGGCGGCAAGGAGGCCGGTGCCGGTCAAGGCGCCGGCGGAAACGGCGGGCCCGGCGGATTCGCGGGAAGCGCGGGCATGCCGGCGGTGGCCGGCTGGATCCACAACGGTCCCCCGCCACTGCTCACGGTGATCGAGCGGCGCGCGGCGGGGTTCGTGGCGATTCCCACCAGTTCATGCCCGGCCCCGCTGTCGGCGGTCAGTGCGTACGGGCCGCCGGGCACGGTGAGGCTTGCGGCACCGCCGTCGGTGCTGACGATCACGGAGTCCGGTGCCGTGGTGAACGCGATTCTCGCCCCGCCACCGCCGGTGATGACCATGACCGTCGCGGCGGCGACGTCTCGCGCGCGCAGCGTGCCGCCGTTGGTGTCGGCGTGCAGCGGCCCGGTCAGGCCGTTCAGGATCAGCGGGCCGTCTTCGGTGGTGACGTCGAGCGGACCGTCGATTCGCGTGGCGCGCACCACGGCACCGCCGGAGTCCAGGTTCGCCGCCGCGATTCCAGAGACGTCTATCGCGCCGCCTTCGCTTGCCGCGGTGATGGCGACGTCGCGGGGCACGGTCAGAGCGAAGCTGACGCTGCAGACGGAGACGTCGCATGCCGGATCGGCGAGCGTGAGGCGGCCGCCGGACACCGATTGCGTCACGGCGGGCGCCCCGTTTCGCGGGTTGTACGTCAGCGTCTCGGTGACCCGGACGTGACGGCCAGGGCCGCCCGTCACCCGCACCGGCGCGCCATAACTTCGCACGCTCACGCTGGTGACCGGCTGGGTCACGGTGACGGTCCGGGTCACGATGCCCGGCGTCCGCCCGTTCGCGGGAATCCCGGCCCGGGCGATGAGCCAGGCACCGGGTATGGCGAGCGCCGTCGCGGTGACCAGGCCGCTTATGCGCCAGCCCCAGCGGCCGGGCGCCGTTACCGTGTGCACGGCAGATCCACGGTGAGCAGGGTCGGGCCGCCGGGCGGGCTGGTGACCTCGAACGTCCCGTCGACGGAGGAGGCGCGCTTGGCCAGCCCCGCCAGGCCGGTGCCGAGGGCCGGGTCAGCCCCGCCCACGCCGTCGTCGCTGACGATGATGTGCAGCCGGTCGCCGGCGCGCTGCACGAACACCTCCGCCTGGCTGGCCCGGGCGTGCTTCGCGACGTTTGCCAGGCCCTCGGACACCACGAAGTAGGCGACCGCCTCGATCACGGGCGCCGGGCGGCGGGGCAGGTCCACGGTCAGCCGCACCGGAACCGGCATCCGGGCCGCCACGCCGGAAAGCGCCGCGTCCAGGCCACGGTCCTCGAGCACCGCCGGGTGCAGGCCGCGGATCAGGTTCCGCAACTCGGTCAGCGCGGCCTTGGCCTCCTCGTGGGCTTCCGCGATGGCCTGATGCGCCTCCTCCACCGTGGCGGTCTGGGCTCTGGCCATACCAAGGTTCATGGCCAGCGAGACGAGCCGCTGCTGGGTGCCATCGTGCAGGTCCCGCTCCAGCCGGCGGCGCTCGGCGTCGGCGGCGTCGACCACGCCGGCCCGCGTCTCGGCGAGGTGCTCCACCCGGTGTTCCAGCTCCTCGGCGCGGCTGGGTCCCAGCAGCGCCTGAGCGGCCCGGGCGTCCAGCGCGGCGACACCGGCGGTGACCCACGGCGCGGCGAGCAGCAGCACGATCCCGGCGAGGGTCAGGTACACGTCCACCTGGAGGCCGAGCAGCCGCGGGAGGCTGTTAACCGGGGATGGGTAGGTGCCGCGCCGGAGCATGCTCCCGGGGGCCAGCCTCCACGCGTAGGCGTACTCCAGCGCGTAAAGGACGCCGGCCAGCCACATCCCGAAGGCCGCCATCGCCGCGGCGGCAAGCGCCGGAGCGGCGAGGAGGTGGTAGCCGAGCTGGCGCCAGGTCGCCCGCGAACGGGCAGCCGCGGCGATCCCCGACGGGCTCAGCCGGTTCGGTATCGCTGGCTGGGGCGGTATCTCCACCCCGGCCGTGACCCGCAGACGCTGGCGCTGGATGCCGGTGAGGAGCGGGACCGCGAGGAACACGACCGCAACTCCGAGCAGCCACAGCGGCCACAGCGGCCATGACCAGAACGCCCACCGATGGGTCAACCGGACCAGAGCGGCAACGACAAGCGGCCCAGCGAGCTGAGCCGGGATTCCTCCCGTCAGGTAGAGCGCCTGGCCCCATGCACGCGGCGACCACGGTACCCGCGGATGGCGCCGGGCGGCCGCCGCACGCGGGGGGACCAAAGTGACCATGGGCCCACCGTATGCGCCCAGGCCGGGCACGCCCATCCGGCAGGGTTCACGACCCAGGGTGAAGCCAGGTACACCCCGGATTCGGGATTCCGGGCTACTGCGCGCGGCCGGCCGCGGGTGCCATTCTGGCGCCCACGGCCGGGCTTTCGGAGTTCCCGGGCCGTCTGGCCAGGGGGTCAGCACATCGCAGCCGAGGGGATTCGATGAGACACCAGAGCGTGCCCGGCGCGCCCAGCGACGTGATCTGGCTGGACGGCGTGACAAAGGCTTACCAGGCGGGCGGCCCGCCCGCGCTGGCGGACGTCAGCATGAACGTGGCGGCCGGGGAGGTGGTGGCCGTCATGGGCCCGTCGGGCAGCGGGAAGTCCACGCTGCTCAACCTGATCGCCGGGCTGGACCGGCCCACCGCCGGCACGGTCACCGTGGCCGGGCGGCGGATCGACACCCTTGGCGAGGCCGCGCTGGCCAGGTTCCGCGCCCGCCACGTCGGGATCATCTTCCAGTTCTTCAACCTGCTCGATGACCTCACCGTGGAAGACAACGTGCTGCTGCCCGCCCAGCTCGCCGGGGCTTCCCGGCGGCAGGCCGGGGCGCGGGCCCGCGAGTTGCTCGAACGCATGGGCATCGAACAGCACCGCGACGAATACCCGGCCCGGCTGTCCGGCGGGCAGCGGCAGCGCGTCGCGATCGCCCGGGCGCTGGTGAACTCCCCGGAGCTGCTGCTGGCCGACGAGCCGACCGGGGCGCTGGACACCGCCACCGTCCAGGAGATCGGCCGGCTGCTGCGCGAGCTCAACGCCGCCGGGCAGACCCTCGTGCTGGTCACCCACGACCCGGCCCTGGCCCAGCGGTATGCGGCCCGCACCGTGCGGATCGTGGACGGGCGGATGGCCCTGGCGGGTGCGGGGGTCCCGGCATGACATGGTTCGGCGTGATCAGGACCGCCACCGGCGGGATGCTGCGGCACAAGGTGCAGGCGGTCGTCCTGGGCATGGTGCTGCTCACTTCCACCGCCTCGGCCACGCTCGGCCTGGCTCTTCTGGCGGCCGGCGACACGCCGTTCACCCGCGCGTTCGCCGCTCAGCATGGCGCGGACGTAACCATCACCGTGAACGCGGCGCGAGCCAGTTCCGCCGAACTGGCCGCCACCCGCGCCCTGGGCGGGGTCACCGCGGCGTCCGGGCCGTTCTCCGAGGCCACGGTCCAGGTTCAGCTCACGGGCCAGCCGTTCGGGCAGCGCGTGCTGGCCGGGCGATCCTCGCCGGGCGGCCCGGTCGACGACCTGGTGCTGAACGCCGGGCACTGGCCGAACGGCCCGGGCCAGATAGTGCTGAACGGCAGGCCCGGCGCCGGGCCTGGCAACGGCGCGCGGCTCGGCAGCGTCCTGACCGTCGGTGGCGTGCCCCGAACGCCGCCTCTGGAAGTGGTCGGCTTCGCCAACTCGATCACGGGTACCGCCGACGGGTGGGTCACCCCCGGCGAGATCACCACCCTTCGGGCGGCCGGCGCGCCGGCCAGCGAGCAGATGCTGTACTCCTTCGCCAGGGCGGGCAGCTACGCCCAGGTCCGCGCCGACGTGGCCGAGGTCAGCCGGGCGCTGCCCGCCGGGGCGGTCGCCGGGGCGGGCTCCTGGCTCGCGGCGGAGAGCGAGGCGTCGGGCAACGGGGCGATCATGGAGCCGTTCGTGGTCGCGTTCGCGCTGATCGGCCTCGTGATGGCGGTCCTCATCGTGGGCAACGTGGTCAGCGGCGCGGTGATCGCCGGATACCGCCGGATCGGCGTGCTGAAGAGCATCGGCCTCACCCCTGCCCAGGTGGTGGCCGCGTACCTGAGCCGGGTGGGCTGGCCCGCCGCGGCCGGGTGCCTGGCCGGCGCGGTGGCGGGCAACCTGCTGGCCATCCCGGTACTGCGCCAGTCGGCGGGCGCCTACGGCGTGGGCAGCCAGCAGGTCCCGTGGTGGGCCTCGGTCGCCGCGCCGGCCGGGATGCTCACCCTGACCCTGCTCGCCGCGCTCGGGCCGGCGCTGCGCGCGGGCCGGCTTTCCGCCGTCCAGGCGATCGCCGCCGGCCGCGCCCCGCGCACCGGCCGCGGGTACGCCGCGCGGCTGCGCCTGCCGCGTCCGGCCGGCCTCGGCCTCGCGGCGCCGTTCGCCAGGCCCGCGCGCGCCATGGTGACGCTCGCCGCGGTGGCGTTCGGCTCCTGCGCGGTGATCTTCGCGTTCGGGCTGCATTCCTCGCTCAGCCGCGCCGCGGCCAGCGACAGCCTCTCCGCCACAGTTCCGGTGCAGATCCAGCAGTCCGGCCCCGGCGGCGGTCCGGGGCAGGCACCCACCGCGGCACAGGACGCCGCGGTGACGGCCGCGCTGCGCGCCCAGCCCGGCGCCCTGCACTACGTGACGGTCTACAGTGGCGGGGTCAAGGTCCCCGGAATCACGCAGGACGTGCTGGCGCAGGCGTTCGCCGGCGACGCCTCCTGGACCGGCTACGGCATCGTCAGCGGCCGCTGGTACGGCGCGCCCGGTGAGGTCGACGTCAACACCGCGTTCCTGAACGCCAGCGGCTTGGCCGTCGGCGACACGGTGACGGTGAACACGCGAACCGCCCAGGTCACGGTGCGTATCGCCGGCGAGGTTTTCCAGCCATCCAGCGAGCCCCAGCTGTATGGCAGCACCCAGACCCTGCCGGGCGTCGCCAGGGGCAAGAACCTGGACCACTACGACGTGGGGCTCCGCCCGGGCACCAGCGCCGCGGCATACATCCAGGCGGTGAACAGCGCGCTGGGCACCCGCAGCCCGTGGGGGGCGACCACCCCGGACATCAGCAACTTCTATTCGATCGCCACCGGCCTGGTGGGCCTGCTGGCGCTGATGGTCGCGGTCGCCGCCGGCCTCGGCGTGCTCAACACCGTCTTGATGACCACCCGGGACCGGGTGCACGACCTGGGGATCTTCAAGGCGCTCGGCATGCGGCCGGGCCAGATGCTCACGATGGTGGCGTGCTGGGTCGCCGGTCCCGCCGTGGTGGCGGCGGCGGTGGCCGCGCCCGCGGCGGCCGCGCTGAACACGGCCACCGTGCACGCCATGGCCGGCACCGCGCACACCGGCGTGCCGGCCAGCTTCACCCAGGTGTTCGGCCCGGCCCGGCTGGCGCTGCTGTCCCTGGCGGCGCTGGTCATCGCGGTCGCCGGGGCTTTCCCGCCCGCGAGCTGGGCCGCCCGTGCCCGCCCCGCCGCGGCGCTGCGCGCCGAGTGACCCGGCGTAACGCGGTGGCGGGTGAAGCAGTCGCGGCACGGCGCGGTGCCGTAGCGTGGGATCCGTGACGGGCGAGCCGGCGGCGACGGGGCCTGGCAGGCTCCGGGTCGTGATCGGCGAGGACTCGGTGCTGCTGCTGGCGGGCCTCACCAAGCTGCTGGAAAGCGCCGGGTTCGAGGTCGCCGCCACCGCGGGCGATGCCAGCGCCCTCCTTGCCGCCGTCGAGCGCGAACAGCCCGACGTGGTCATCGCCGACGTCCGGATGCCCCCCACCCACACCGACGAGGGCGTCCGCGCCGCGCTGGCCATCCGCGGCCAGTGGCCGGACATCGCGATCCTCGTGCTGTCGCAGTACGTCGAGGAACGGTACGCGGCCGACCTGCTGTCGGCGAACACCAGCAGCGTCGGCTACCTGCTGAAGGACCGCGTCGCCGACGTGGCCGAGTTCCTCGACGCCCTGCGCCGGGTGGCGGCCGGCGGCACCGCGCTGGACCCGGAGGTGGTGGCCCAGCTTCTCGTGCGCAGGGGCGGGGATCCGCTGGGGGCGCTGACCCAGCGAGAAAGCGACGTGCTGGCGCTCATGGCCGAGGGCCGCTCGAACACGGAGATCGCCGCCGCCCTGGTGATCACCGACAGCGCCGTGAGCAAGCACATCAACTCGATCTTCGCGAAGCTCGGCCTGCACCCGGGCGACACGGGGCACCGCCGGGTGCTGGCGGTGCTGCGCTACCTCGGCACGGGCCCGGCGGCACCCGCCACCTGACCTTCGCCGCGCGTCGAGCGCCCGCCATCGCGCATGAGGTGTGCGCCCGGGAGCCGCTCAGCCGGTGATCACCAGGGTGACGCGATACTCCATGATCACCCCGCATTCCAGCCTGGGAGAATGCGATGCGGCCGGGCCGCACGGGTTCCTCGCTGAGGTGATGGTCGCGATCCCGGGGCGGGCCGCCTCAAAGGCGGCTCCCGTCACCCCGACCTGAAGCGTCAGGCCGCCGTACGGCTTCGGCGCCAGGGCGGCCGAACTGGAGTGGATGGGCGCCCACTTGCTCCGCAGCGTGCCACGGAGAAATACCAGTACCTCGGTTCCCGTCTTGACGCACAAACTCTTCTCGTTGTCGCTGGCCGTGATGGTGACCGTCCGGCCCGCCTGCGGCGCCGCCGCCCCGCAGGCGGCGGCCGGTGATGATGATGGCGGCGCCGCCGTCGCCGTCGCATGGGCCGGCGAGCCGGCGCGCTGCTGTCCGCATGCCGTCGCCGCCACCAGCGTGCAGGCGACAGCGGCGAAGACGACCGGAACCTGTACCTTCGACATGCTCTCCTTCCCCGGGAACGCTCGCGTTTGCTGGCCGCCTCCCGGACCTCCGTCAGGGAGGCGGGACCCTGCCGGGTACCGCGAAACTTGGACGTCCCCCCGGCGGCGGCGGTTCCGCGCGCCGGACGAGGCGGTGCGGCGCACCAGCCACAGCAGGTTCCGCACACGCGTCCTTTCACCCGCCGAACTCACTGCCGATATAGCGCACAGTAAGCAAGAAGCGGGGAAGTGCCGTTGACTCAGATGTCGCAACCTGTCGCTACTGTCCCATTTCCGGAAACTTCGCGCTACTGAACGGTATTGACTCACGTTGTCAGCATAGTTACCTTTGTCCTGGCACTTCGATCCCGTGTCATCAGGCGCGCCGACCCGGCGGCCAAATTGAGCCAGCCAACCAGCCAGCAACGACAAATGTGCACGTGGAGGGAACAGGATGAATCCGCTTACCCCTGCTCGCCGAATGGCTCTACGCAGCGCTTCGGTCGCGTTTGCCGCGCTCGCAATCGGCGTGCAATTCGCCGGCGGCAGCGCCCACGCCGCCAGCTCGGCGGGCAGCAGCGGTCCCGCTACGACAGCAAATCCGTACTCGCCCGCCTATCAGCATCCCTACCGAAAAGGCGTCGTACCAACAATTCCGCAGTTGAACAGGATGCGGCATTGGGCGGGCGCTCCGCGGCTCCGGCCAGCGTCGCGCAACGACCTGAGCTACGGCGGGGGGATCGACGGGATCGGCGTCACCACCGGTCACGAGAAGGTGTACCTGGTCTTCTACGGCTCCCAGTGGGGCAGCCAGGGCACCGACAGCAGCGGCGACGTCACCCTGTCCGGCGACCCCAGCGGCGAAGCACCCTACCTCCAGCAGCTCATCAAGGGACTGGGCACGAACAACGAACTGTGGTCCGGGGTCATGACCCAGTACTGCGACGGCGTCGCCACCGGCGCGCAAAGCTGCCCGGCCAGCAACACCAAGCACGTCGCCTACCCCTCCGGCGGCGCGCTGTCCGGCGTCTGGGTGGACGAGAGCTCCGCGTCGCCGGGCTCGGCCTCCGGGCACCAGCTCGGCGCCGAGGCGGTGAAAGCCGCGGCGCATTTCGGGAACACCACGGCGGCGGCGAACCGGAACGCGCAGTACGTGATCGCCTCCCCCACCGGCACCAACCCCGACGGCTGGCTGACCCAGGGGTTCTGCGCCTGGCATG
>Ga0213875_10001602_pt1 | contig 14321 bp, 11 predicted proteins | sample BarmaccomBMRX_R8_FD_160105 | JGI IMG/M metagenome (GOLD analysis project Ga0213875, IMG submission 160105) | Root-associated microbial communities from Barbacenia macrantha in rupestrian grasslands, the National Park of Serra do Cipo, Brazil - RX_R8 | ecosystem: Host-associated > Plants > Roots... | reverse complement strand
AGCGCTTTATGCCAAGCCCATCGTCATCGGCCCTTCCATGGTGAACTTCGCCTCCATCATGGAGGACTTCCAAGCCCGCCACGCCATCTCCCAGATTGCCGCCGACGAAAAGGACAAGGAGGCCCAGAAGCAGCAGCTCACGGAGGCGTTCGCCCAATTGTTCCATGACAAGGACGCCCGCGAGGCGATGGGCGCGGCGGCCCGCTCCGTCTTTGAGGGCAGCAAGGGGGCGACCAAGTTTACGGTGGATCGCATCGCCGCCATCTACGAGGAGGCGCGAACGAAATGAGCGACGTTCTGGCCCGCATCCGCGTCAAGGAGACGCACGGCATCCGGCGTTTTCTATATCCCCTTTCAGCTGTACCTCGGCTAAAGGGCGAAGTTGATATTCAAGAAATAGGGCTATTTTCTTCTGATGGTGAAACCGTTCCGATGCAGATCGCTCCGACTTTGGACAAGCACGGCGGCCATTACCGCATGGACTTCGCACTTTCTTTGACGCCTCATTCCGAACAAATCCTACTACTGAGGACGGAGAAAAAGCCGGTTGCGTTCGATGATCCTCTCCAAGTGACTCGGCTGGAAGGGGGCGGCATTCGCAACGACCAGAAACGGTTCTCCATCACTGTTGACGCGGACGCCGGCATCCAGAATGTCGTGTATGATGGCATCCCACACCTTCGTGGACGGAGTGCCATCTTTCACAATGGCAGCCCGATTACGGAAATTTCCCCTCCGACGAAGGAAGACCACCTTATCGAGACCAGCGGCTATCTTTGCGAGGTACTTTCCCCCAGTGGTTGCCACGCCGACGGTTGGGGGGCCGGAGTAGAAACGCAAATCACGGCTTGTAAGTCTTGGGCGCAAATCCGATATTGGTCAGGGGGCGGGAGCAAGCCATTACAGGCAGGAGACGAAATCACGTTCCGACTGCCTCTTGCTGTTACCTCGCCTACGTTGACCTATGACTTTGGCTTCGGGAACGGTATCTACGGCAAGTTGCAATCGGGAGTGGCAGAAGAAGTCATCTGGCAGACAGAATTTGGCCGGCGGCCGTATGCGCGCTGGTCAGTCGCCGTTGGAGGCCGGACCGATTACGTCGGCGAAGCGGCGACGGCAGCCATTTTCCAGCCGCAGCGCTGGTTCCATCTGGTAGACAGCGACAAGGCCCTGGCGGTCGCCATCACGCGCATTCCCCCTGCCTGTCAACAGATGAAAGCAACCATCAACATCGCAGGGGATATTGACGTGGTCTTTCGGATGGAAAAAGTGAGTCCCTACAGCGATACCTTTAGCGTCTGCTACCACTTCCTGAACGACGTGCCGGCGATTGCGGCGGCGACGAACCCGCAGTCCATCTTGCTCCCGCCGACGGTGGAGGTGCTGCCGACGTAGCCCACGCGCCACGGCCTAAAGGCCGAGGCTCAATAGGCGCTCCGCGCCGAGCGTCCGGGGGACGCAAGAACTCCGCTCGTCCTCCGGACGATTGGCCGCAGGCCTCCTGAGCCTCGCCATTCATGGCGTGGCACCTCACGCGGGCAGCATCATCAAGACGTCTGGTGGGTTTGCGCCGGGCTTTTCACATCCGGCTTGGGGATTTTGCCGGAGCGGCGCAGCCGTTGCAGTTCGTCCTTGCGCTCCTCGCCGAGTTTTTTGAGCGCCTCCTGCCACTCGTCCTTGTAGGGGCGCAGGGTGGAGACGATGGCCTCGGCGATGGCGAGGTTGCGGAACCACTTGTGATTGGCGGGGACGATGTACCAGGGGGCGTGCTTGGTGGCGGTGTGGGACAGCGCCTCGGCATAGGCCGCCTGATACTCCTTCCAGTACTGCCGCTCCTCCCAGTCGCCGGGCGAGAGCTTCCAGGCCTTTTCGTCATCCTTCTCGCGGGCCAGCAGACGCTCCTCCTGCTCCTTCTTGCTGATGTGCAGGAAAAACTTCAGGATGATGGTGTCGTTGCCCGTGAGCAGTTTTTCAAAGTTGTTGATCTCGTCGTATCGAGCCTCCCACACGTCCTTCTTGATGAGGTTGTGGACGCGGGTGACGAGGACATCTTCATAATGCGAGCGGTTGAAGATCGTCATCATGCCGCGCGCGGGGGCCTTCTGGTGGACGCGCCACAGGAAGTCATGCGCCTGTTCCAGCGGCGTGGGGATCTTGAAAGAGGCCACGTCGCAGCCCTGGGGATTGATCGTGGACATGACATGGGCGATGGTGCCGTCCTTGCCCGACGTGTCCAGGCCTTGCAGGACGATCAGGACGCTGTGCTTCTGGGCGGCATAGAGCCATTCCTGCAACTCGTCCAGCTCGTGACCGAGTTCGGCCAGCGCGATCTTGCCGGTGTCTTTGTCCGCCTTGCCCGTGTCGTCGGGGTCGTAGTCGCTCAAGTCAACCCTATTTTCTTTGTCAAGTTTGATTGCGTAGCTCATCCCACTCTCCTTTGAGGCTTAGTTGAAAATCGCCTTCGCCGCCGCCGAGGGCATCCGCTCGACGACGCAGACCTCGCGGCCAACGGCGGTTTCAAACTCCGGCAGGGTCATGTCGTCCAGAAAGATGTCTCGGTCGGGGTCGCGCAGCATGATGGAGGGCAGGATGACGCGCTGCCCCAGGTCGTCACCCATCCCGCGCAGGGCGGCGACCATGTCGCGGCCCGTGAGCAGGCCCGCGACGCTGATGTTGCCCTCGAAAAAGGTATTATGGATGGCGCAGACGTTGACCGACAGATTGTCAACTCTGTTCAATGTTTGCGCGAAATCCTGAACGAGTGGGGCGGCCAGCTCGCCCGTCACGAGCGTTGCCGTGCATGCGCGGGGCAGGCGGGCGGGGAGGCGGCGGGCGACCTTCTGGACATCATCCAGGAACAGGCGGACGAGGCCGACGCCGTCCTCCAATTGCGGGAAGCCCTCGTACTGGCGAGCGGGCGGGATGGGGGCGCCGGCATTCAGGTAGAATTCATCGCTGAGGAAGACGAAATTGGTTTCCAGAGTCCTGCGGTACTCTTTGCGCCAGGTCTCGACGTCGGCCACCAAATTGCGGCAGAAGTCGGGGGCGCAGGTGGTCAGGGCGGCGAGGCGATCACGGAACTGGGTCAGACCAACGGGCACGACGGCAACGGACAGGACGCCCCCCCCGCCCCCAATTCCGGGGGGGCCGTCTGCGTCCGGGTGCAGCGCGGCCAGATCGCGCACGGTGTGCTCGAGCACTTCGCCGTCGTTGTAGCCGGGGCAGAGGACGACCTGGCCGTGGATTTGGATTTTGGCGTCGGCGAGCATTTGGAGGCGCGGCAGGATCGGTTCCGGGCCTTTGCGTCCCAGCATCCGGCCCCGCACCTCCGGGTCGGTCGCGTGGACGGAGACGAACAGCGGCGAGAGCCGCTGGTCAATGACGCGCTGGAACTCGGCCTCGCCCATGTTGGTGAGCGTGAGATAGTTGCCGTGCAGGAACGAGAGCCGGTAGTCGTCGTCCTTGATGTAGAGCGAGGGGCGCAGGCCCTTGGGCTGCTGGTACAGGAAGCAGAAGACGCACTTGTTCTTGCAGATGTGGACGCGGTCAAAGAGGTCGTCGCCGAACTCGATGCCCAGGTCCTCGTCGTAACCCTTCCTGATGGTGAACTGCACTGGGCCGACGCCGGGGCGGGTCACGTCCAGCGTCACCCGCTCGCCCGCCGTCAGGAAGGCGAAATCCACGATGTCCAATACGGGCTGACCGTTGACGTGGGTAAGCACGTCGCCGACGCGGACGCCGGCCTCAGCGGCGGCGCTTTCGGGGTCCACCGCCCGCACCGTGGCGCGCTCGGCCTTGGGCCGCCGCGTGACCACGTTCTCGTCGGCCATCGGCAGGGCCAGGGTTCGCAGGCCGACGGAACTTTCGGAATTCATCGCCATGACGCATTATTATACCCGGTTTCTGGAGGAGACCCGTGACGCCTCAATTGCACCTTCTGCTCTGGCCCCTGGCCCTGTGGCTCTTGATCCCCTTGCCGCCCACGTCCGCTGTGGACACGCATGGGCCAATCATCGTGCGGGGCGGCGGGGGCGAGGTCGGCTTCGACCCGCAGACGGGCCGGATCGTCTTCCTCCGGCGCAGTGGAAGCAAGGACATTCCCGGCATCGCACAGACACCGCCCGGCGGCGACCTCTGGACGCTGCGCCTGCGCGGGGGGCAGACGGTGCGCGCGGGTGACTTCCTCAAAGACAGGCCCCTGACGATGGAGCGTTACGGTCCGCAAGCCATCCGCCTGATCTACGCCTCCGCCCAGGGCGCGACCGTGACCGTGGACGCGGCGGGATCGGCGGCGGGCATTGACCTGCGCCTCTCGGTGAAGGGCCTGGCGGACGACGTGCTGGACGCCGCCGTGCCCGACGACCTCTCGTTTGACCCGGCTGGCCTCCACCGCGTCCTGTTCCCGGAGCACCTCGGCATCGCACTCAAGCCCTCCTTTTTTGAGGCGCACGCAGAGGCCGTCGCGTGGGACAGCGCGCCGGTCGGGCCGGAGGGGCTGCGCCGCGTCGCCGGGGTGAGTTGTCGCATGGACCCGCTGGACGCCGCCCCCGTCACCGTCCGCGCGACCGCGCTGGGGCGGCAAACGTTGGGAGCGGACTTGTCGGCACAGTGGGAGGCCGCGCCGCGCCTGGTCAACCGTCCCTCCGTGCCCGAGCCCGATGTCCCGCTGCTGACTTCGGACGCCGGGGCGTATTTGGGCGGCCATCGGATCGGGTCCGGGCTGCTGCTGCGCTTCGGCGGCCCGGTGCGCGCTGAGGACGGGCCGCTGGCAGCCCGGACCGCCGAGCGGTTAGTGGCCGCGCTGGCGCAATCACCTGCCGCGTTCGGGCTGACGCCGCAAACGGGCCGCACGCGCGTCGTGCTGATCCTGCTGCCGCACGCCAACACCGGCCTTGCCAGCGAAGGGGCACGGCTGCAAAACTCCCCGACGTTGGCCGGGGCGGGGCTGCAAGTGACCATCGCCGACGGCCCGGAGTCGCTGCGGGCCGCGCTGGGCGACGCGCGGACCTTGGCCGTCATCAACCCCTACGGCGAGCAGTTTCCGGCGGGCGACGATCCCGGCGCGATGCTGGACGCCATTCACGGCTACCTGAGCGGGGGCGGCGCGTGGCTGGAGACCGGCGGCTACTCGTTCTATTACGGGCTGCGCGCGAACCACTTCCTCAGCCTAGAGGACCATCATCCGTCGCGCGCGTTTTCGGATTTCGGCGGCATTGAAACTAACACCGGCAGCGTGAGCCTCTACGGCGTTCAGGACGCGCACGATGCCCATCTTATCTTCGTGCCATCCCTCTGGCGAACGGTTGGGGACGCTGCCGGCGGCCATCTACAGCGGCTCTGGCAGACCTTTCTGCCGAAAACAGAGGGTGGACAGACGCCCCCCGTGCGCCTGCGCGTGAGTGACCGGGACGCGCGGGCCGCGCTGCGGGCGTATGCCAAAGACAATGGCCTGGACCGGCCCCTCGCGGCGAAGATGCCGCGCCGTACATTGGAACTCTGGAAGCGTTCCGTGATGGTCAAGCTGGTGGCCGGCACGGCCGATGAGGAGCTGGCCCTGCTGGACCACCTCCCCACCCCGGCGATCCTGCATCTGGTGGCGTACCTGCACGGCGGGTTTGACCGGCAGTACCCCGACCACCTGCCGCCCAATCCCCGCTACGGCACGCCCGAACAGTTCCGGCAGGTGATTGACAGAGCGCACGTGCGGGGCGACCTGGTGATGCCCTACACCAACACGACCTGGTGGCCGGACAACCCCAAAGAGCCGACATTTTTGGCAGCGGGCGACGCGCCCCTGCTCGTGCGCCTGGACGGCCAGCACAACCACGAGACTTACGGCCCTGGCTCGTCCGGGTGGAGCATTACGCCCTTCCACCCGGCGGTCACGGCGTCGGTGGACCGGCTGATGGACCAGTTCACGCGCGAGTACCCGGTGGACATCCTGTTCGGGGATCAGAACGGCGCGCGGGGGCTGATGTACGACGTCAATCCCGCCTCCCCCACCCCCTACGCCTACACGCAGGGCATGATTGACCTTGCCGCCCGGGCCGCCGCCAAAGTGCCGGTCGCCACGGAGGACGGCTTCGACCGCCTGCTCAACGCCGAGTCCATGTTCTGCGGACTGACCCAGGAGCTGGTGGCCTTCCCGTACACACACGACACGCTGCTGAAGGACCGTCTCCCGGACGCCGACTGGGAGTTCTTCCCGATGGCCCAGTACGTCGCCCATGACAAGGCCTTTTTCATCCACCACGACCTCGGCGCGGGCGTCGCCGACCGTGACGCCCTTCTGTGGACGCTGGCGCTCGGCTACGGGATGAGCCTCTCCGTAAGCCCGAACGAGGCGGCTGATGCCCGAAAAATGGAGTGGCTGTCCTACCTCGCGCAGTTGCAGCGGACGCTCGGCCCGCACTACATGGGCGCGCCGCTGACGGCGTTCCGCTACCTGCGCGGCAGCGGCAGCCAGGGCGTCATGGAGGCCGTGTACGGCGACATGCGCGTCGTCGTCAATTTGACCGATCGGCCCTACCGAGATGGCCCTGTCAACGTCGCCGCGCACGGCTTCTCCGCCCGCACCGGAAAGATCGTAGAGACGCTGCCATCCGGCCTGCCGTGAACGGTTCCGGGGCGCGTAAAATTTTTTGTGGCCTGTGCAACTTTTCGCGCGCTGCCGTGTCACACAAGACAAGGGAAAGAGTTTCTGACGAATGCTGCGTGATCGCCATTCGCATTTCGCCGCGATGCTGCCTCGCCTGGACCCGGACGTGGCCCTGGTCCGCCAGTTCCGGGCGACGGGCAACCCGGCGCTGTTCGAGGCGCTGTTCAAGAAGTACCAGACGCCGATCTTTCACCTGGTCTGCCGCATGGTCAATGGCGAGGACGCCTATGATCTGACGCAGGAAGTCTTTTATCGGGCCCTACGCTCGCTGGCCGCGTTCAAGGGCGACTGCAAGTTCAGCACCTGGCTCTACACGATTGCGAAGAACACCTGCCTGAACCACATGCGCGAGAACAAGAAACGGGCGGCGATGGAGGGGTATTCGCTGGACGAGACCTCGGAGCCGGGCGAGGCCAGCGGCGGGCCGGAGCCGTCCGATCCCGGCGCGGACGTGGCCCGGATCGTCGAGACGCGCGAGTTGCAGCGTGCGGTGGACGGGGTGCTCGCCCAGCTCACGCCGGAGCAGCGCCTCCTGATGATCCTGCGCGACTTTGAGCAGTTGTCGTATGAGGAGATCAGCGAGATCACGGACCTGAGCATTGTCAATGTCAAGTCCAAGCTGCACCGGGCGCGGCTGGCCTTCAAGGCGAAATTTCAGCCGTACCTGGCATTGGTGAGTGTCGACGGGGGAGACGTGCAGGCCAAATGATGAGGGGTGATGTATCGTGACGGCCGATGAGGCGAGAGCCTTGTACTCAGACTATCTGGAAGATGCGCTGGACCCGGCGACGCGGGACGCCATGCAGGCCTTCCTGGCCGAGCGCCCGGAGAGCGCCGCCGAGCTGATCGCCTTCGAGCGGACGCTGGCGCTGGTGCGCCGCCTGCCGCCGCGCGAGCCGTCGCTGGACCTGTGGCGCGAGTTCGCGCCGCGCATGGCCGAGTACCAGGCGGAGCGCCGGATGAGCCTGGGACAGCGGGTCCGCCTGAACTGGCTGCGGATGCTGTCGCAGTTCAGCGCCGGGCTGATCCTGTGGACGCACGCGCTGGCGAGCCGCACCCACGCGCGCCTGGAGCGCTACCTGCTGCATGACCCCCTGACCCATTTCCAGCGCAACGACCTGGGGGAGATGGGCTGATGAAGACACAGAGGCTCCTGATTGCTCTCTGGCTGCTCCTGGCGGTGTCCGGAGTGCGCGCCGATGCGCCCAGGGTGTACGTGATTGACGTTCACGGCAGCCTGTCATCGCCGATGGGGGCGTGGGTGGATCGGCAGATGGACGCGGCATGGAAGGCGGGGGCGGCGGGGATCATCCTGGACATTGACTCCGAGGGCGGCAGCATGGACGCCGCGCGGCAGGTCGAGGCGGCGGTGCTGGCGCGGTCGGCGGACGTGCCGGTCGCGGCCTACGTCCACAACGAGGCGCGGGGGCCGAGCAGCCTGATCGCCGTCGCCTGCAAGACGCTGGCGATGGCCCCCGGCGGGTCGCTGGGCGGCGCGCCCCCCGACGCCTCCAAGACGGACTTCCAGGCGGCGGCGGAGGCAGGCGGGCGCAACCCCGGCTACGCCGCCGCGTTCGTCGCAGCGGACACGGCGCTGCCGTCCGTGTCCGTCAGGCCGGGGGACAGCCTGACGCTGACCACGCAGCAGGCGCAGCACGTCGGGTACGCCGACGTGGTCGCGCCGGACTTCCCCGCCGTGCTGGCGAAGATGAATCTGGCGTCCGCGCAGCTCGTCCCGGTGCAGGTGACGACGTGGGACCTGGTGGCGCTCTGGGTCAGCCGGCCCTGGGCGACCATCCTGCTGCTGGGGCTGGGGCTGGCGCTGGTGGTGATCGAGATGCTGACATTGCACTCGTGGGGGCTGGCCGGGGTCATCGGCGGCGCGCTGGTCTTGCTGATCTTCGCCGCGCACATCACGGTCGGCACGGCGACCTGGGTGGGAGTGGTCCTGTTCCTCGCCGGGGTCGCGCTGCTGCTGTTTGAGACGCATGTGTTTCCGGGGCACGGCCTTTCGGCCCTGGCGGGTCTCGTCCTGATTTTTCTGGGGATGTTTTACGCGCTCGGCGGCGTCCAGACCGGCGCGCTGTATTCAGCCGGGGCGGCGCTGCTGATGACGCTGGGGATCATCATCGCGTTCTTCAGCTACCTGCCGCGCTCCCCGATCTGGAACAAGCTGGGGCAGCCAATGCGCCAGTCGGCGGCGGCGGGATACGTCTCCAGCCAGAACTACACGGAGTACGTCGGCCAGGTCGGCGTTACCGTGACTCTGCTGCGGCCCTCCGGCACCGCGGAGATAGACGGCGTGCGCCTGCCGGTAGTGACGGAGGGCGAGTTCCTGCCCGCGCAGACGCCCGTGCAGGTCGTCGCGGTGCAGGGTGGACGGATCGTGGTGCGGGCGCATCCGTAGACCACGCCGCAGAAGACCTAACCCTGCCGCTGCGCGGCGGTCCCTTCCCTGTCAGGGAAGGGACCAGGAGCAGAGAGCCAGGAATAACAGCGCCAACCTTTCCTCTCCTTCCCCTCCTTTGCAGGGAGGGGACAGGCGGCTTGCCGCCAGGGGTAGGTCGCCGCCAGCGATAGGTGAGACCGGGTATAATCCCCCCATGCCGCGCCCCCGCAAGTCCGCCGAGTCGAAGCCGGAAAGGCCCGCCAGGCCGCAGAAGCCGCCTGCTCAGAAGTCGCCGCGCAAGCCGGAGTTCTCCCCCACCCGCCTCAAGACGTTCCTGGCCTGCCCCATGATGTACCGGCTGGAGTACGTGGAAAGGCTGGGCCGGTTCTACCACCGGGCACGGGCCGGGTATGCGTTCGGCAGTACGCTGCATCAGACGCTGCAAAACTTCCATGAGTCGGGCGGCAGTGAGGCGGTCTCGGCGGAACAGTTGGTGGAGCGGCTGGAGGCCGATTGGCAGTCGCAGGGCTACCGGGATGCCGCACACGAGCAGGCGCACAAAGAGGCCGCCGTGCGGATATTGGCGACCTACCATGCGGCGGCGGCGGAGCGGGTCGACACGACGCGCACGTTCCTGACCGAGAAGATGCTGAAGTGGGACCTGGGGCCGTTCCTGCTGACGGGCCGCATTGACCGCGTGGACGAGCATACGGCGGACGGCGCGCTGGAGATCGTGGACTACAAATCCGGACGGCTGGACGTGACGGAGGAAGATGTCAGGGGCACACTCGCCATGTCCATCTACCAGCTGCTGGTCAAGCGCCACTGGCCCGACCGGCGTGTCTTCGCCACCATTCACGCCCTGCGCGGCGGCGTCACCGCGTCAGCCTCCTACGGCGACGAGGAATTGGCCGCGCTGGAAGAGGATGTGCGCGGCCTCGGCCTGCTGATCCTGGAGACCGACTTTCAGGCCGTCCGCCCCGTTCCCCTCCCCCACGTCTGCCCCGACTGCGACTTCCTTCCCCTCTGCACCCGCGCCTGGAAGCGAGAAGGCCGCAATTATCTGGGGGAGTTGGGACTGCCCGGCTAAACATCCCGCCAGGTGGCGAGATGGACCTGGCCGGGGGTGAGGTAGGAGCGGACGGCCTCGTCGCAGACGGCGGCCAGGTCGCGCTCCCAGTCGTAGTCGCCGCCGAGGGTCTGGCGCAGAACGCGGTTGTCCGCGCCGGGGTGACAGATGATCTCAGTGACGCCCGGGCGGACGTGGCGCAGGTAGGCGGCGAGGGCCACGGCGGTCAGGCGGCCCTCCAGGGCGAGGCCAGCGCAGTGGTCAGCGGTGCGGAGGCCGTAGGCGGTGATGTGGCGCCGCGCCAGCCGGGCGGCCGCGCGCAGGGCGGCGACGGGTCGCCGCCTCCCGTGGTGGCCGAAGCGCGGCGGGGGCGCATCGGCGGGGAGGCGCACGGCGGGGATGCCGTACTCCATCGCTACGGCGCAGACGACGCGCATCACCGGCGGGAAGGCGTGGACGTGGCCGTGCGAGGCGATGTGCGAGAGCGACAGGCGGTGGACGCGCAGCAGCAGGTCCAGCTGCTGCCGGAGTTGGCCCGCTATCTCGCGGACGGGCACCTCGCCGTGCAGCCAGGCCGCCGGGAACTGCCGGAAGCCCAGCGGTCGGCCATCTGATCCATGCAGCACAAGGTGAAGCCCGAGGTCCAGGGACGGCATCTCGCGCGCGCGGCGGACGGCATCTTCCAGGGCGTCGCCAGCGGCCATCAGGCCCGCCGACGTGACCAGGCCGTAGCGGTGGGCGCGCTCCACCCCCTCATTGATGGCGGAGTGGCGGCCGAAGGCCTCGGCATGAAGAATGACACGCGGGGCGGGCGTCATATCCCTATTATGACACCTTTAGGGCGTCGCCGCCAGGGGCCTAGCCTCTTCGGGCGCGGCAGAGCGGCGCTGCCAGCGCACCCACTGGAAGGCGAGCAGCACCAATAGGGTGACGGCCTGGATGACGTAGATCAAATCGTGCGAGACCTGCGCCCGGCTCTCCATGATCTCCGACCCCGCCGACAGCGCGCCGAAGAACAGGGCGGACAGGGCGACTCCCCACGGGTTCAGCCGCCCCAGCAGCGCCACGGCGACGGCCGTGAAGCCGTAGCCGCTTGCGTACTCCCCGAACAGAGTCCCCACCACACCCGATAGCTCGACCGCGCCCGCCAGCCCGCACAGCGCGCCGCTCCAGAGCATGGCGGCCATCTGCGTCCGCTCGACCGGGATGCCGGCGACGCGGGCGGCGTCGGCGTTGGCCCCGACCGCGCGAATGGCGAAGCCGCCGGGCGTGAGGCTGAGGAAGACCGCCACGAGGCCGAGGGCGGCCAGGGCCAACAGGAACCCCATATGCAGCGGATTCTCCGGCACGAGGATCGGCAGGGTCGCCGCCGGGGGCAGCGGCTCGGCGTAGCCGGGCAGGCTGCCGCCCGCCGTCTGCTGTAGGGGACCGTGCAGGGTGAACGAAAGCAGATCGGCGGCGACGAAGTTGAGCATGATGGTGCTGATGACCTCCGGCACGCCGCGCGCCACGCGCATCCATCCCGCCAGCCCCGCCCAGACCGCGCCCGCCGCCGCCCCGCCGATTAAGACCAGCGGCAGCAGCACGACGGCGGGGAGGCCGTGCAGCCGGTACGCGCCGAGCGCGCAGGCGGCCAGCGCGCCGACCAGGATCTGGCCCTCGCCGCCGATGTTCCACAGCCGCGCCCGGAAGGCGATGGCGACGCCCAGGCCGGTGAGCAGAAGCGGCGTCGCCTTCGTGAGCGTGTTGCCGATATCGTAGCGCGTCCCGAACGCGCCGGACGCAAGCGCGCCCAGGGCCGCCATCGGGCTGCCGTGGGCGAGCAAGATCACGCCGACCGTCAGCAGAAACGCCGTCAGCAGGGCGGCGGCGATTCGGATCGTCCCCAGGAGCAGGTCACGCATGGGCCGGGGCCGCCTTGCCGCCCATCATCAGGCCCAGGGTCTCGCGCGGCGTGTCCGAGGGAACGATGCCGACGATGCGGCCTTCGTAGAGGACGGCGATGCGAGTACTCAGGGCGATCACCTCGTCCAGTTCGGTGGAGATGAGGACGAGGGACCCGCCCTCGGCCCGCCGCTGACGCAGGCGGGCGTGGACGTAAGCCGTCGCCGCGACATCCAGGCCGCGCGTCGGGCTGACGGCGATCAGCAGCGGCGGCTTGCGCCACAGGGCGCGGGCGATCACGATCTTCTGCTGGTTGCCGCCGGACAGCGCGGCGGCGGGGGCGTCCAGGCTGTCGGCCCGCACGTCGAACTCGCGGGCGATCTGGGCGGCGAAGCGGCGCAGGGCGGGGCGGTTCAGGAACGGGCCGCGCCGGAACTGCGGCAGCGCGGCGGCCTCCAGCATCAGGTTCTCGGCGACGCTGAACGGCAGGGCCAGGCCGTCCCGGTGCCGGTCGGGGGGGATCAGGGCGATGCCGAGGCGCGCGAGGTCCGGTGGGCGCAGCCGGGAAATGGCCTGCCCGTTCAACGTGATCGTGCCGCCGGCCCAGGGGCGCAGGCCGGTGAGCGCCTGCGCCAGCTCCGCCTGCCCGTTGCCGTCCACGCCCGCGAAGCCGAGTATCTCGCCGGGGGTCAGCATGAAGGAGATGTCGCGCAGGGCGACCGCATCAGGCTGCGGCGCGGTGGTGAGATGGGAGACAGTGAGGGTGGCCTCTCCCGCCCCCAATTCTGGGGGAGAGTCCCCAGCGCGGGAATGCTGGTCGGAATGTCCCTGGGGCTGGAACCCCCAGGCTAAATGGACGGAACCCGCTTCGCGGCTGGGAGGATTGTCCTGTAGCCCCGAAGGGGGTTCGCTCCGTTGAGCCTGGCCGTTCAGGGCCAGGGGCGTTCCCCCCAAACTTGCGGGCTGAGGGCCATCTCCACCCACCATACGCCGGGCCAAATCCTCGGGGCTGGTTTCTCGCACGTCTATCGTGCCGACGACGCGCCCCCGGCGCAGCACGGTCACGCGGTCGCAGAGGGCCATCACCTCGCCTAGCTTGTGCGAGACGAAAACCAGCGAGCGGCCCTCGGCGCGCAGGGCGCGCAGGACGCCGAACAATTCGCCGATCTCGCCGGGCGCGAGCACGGCGGTCGGCTCATCGAAGAGCAGGATACGGGCGTCGCCCAGCAGTGCCTTCAGAATCTCGACGCGCTGCTGCGTACCGACGGGCAGGTCGGCGATGCGGGCGTCCAGCGGGATGCACCACCCGAGCCGCCTGGCCGTTTCCTCGGCCTTCCGGGTGATTTGTTTATGGTCAATCAGCAGCCCCTGGTCCTGGGCGACCAGGGCGAGGTTCTCCAAGACGGTGAAGGGGGGGACCAGCAGGAAATGCTGATGCACCATGCCGATGCCGGCGCGGGCGGCGTCACGCGGTGAGGCGAACGAGACCGGATGGCCCCCCACGGCGATGCTCCCCGCCGTCGGCGCGAGCAGGCCGCGCACGATGTTCATCAGGGTGCTCTTGCCCGCCCCGTTCTCGCCGAGCAGGGCGTGTATCTCGCCGGGCACGAGCGTGAAGTCCACGCCGTCCAGGGCGCGCAGCGCGCCGAACCGCTTGCCGATGCCGCGCAACTCTAACGCGGGTGTCACAAGAACCCCTCCGGCTCGCCTGAGGGGGTCACCTTGCATCATTACGACCCCGTCACCTTCAGCGTACCGGCGGCGATCTGCTGCTCCGCCTGCTGAACCCTCGCCCTGCCTGCCGCCGGGATGACGCTCGCTAATTTGGGGTTGTCCACCAAGCGCACGTCGCCCGACTTGAGGCCCAGGGCAAGCGGCTGTCCCTTGAACGAGCCGTCCTTGACGGACTTGGCGATTTCGTCAAAGGCCTTGGGGATGTCCAGCAGGGCGCTGGAGAGGACGTTGCCGGCCTTGCCGTTCTCGTCGGCGTTGACGCCGAAGGTGTAGACGCCGGGCTTGCCATCGGCGGCCTGGAACATGCCCGCCGCCGCGGCGTCACAGTTGTGCGCGATGACGTCGGCCCCGCTGCCGAGCAGGGAGTCGGTCGCGGCTTTGGCGGCGGACGTGTCGGTCCAGCTGTTGAGGTAAATAGGCGTGAACTGAAACTTGGGGTTGATGGCCCGCGCGCCGGCGGCGAAGGCCTCTGCGGCGCGCTTGACGGGGGGCAGCTCCTGCCCGCCCACGAAGCCGCCCTTGCCGCTCTTGGAGACCAGAGCGGCCTCCATGCCCTGCAAGTACGTCCCCTCCTCGGTGGCAAAGAG
>Ga0213875_10001601_pt1 | contig 14324 bp, 10 predicted proteins | sample BarmaccomBMRX_R8_FD_160105 | JGI IMG/M metagenome (GOLD analysis project Ga0213875, IMG submission 160105) | Root-associated microbial communities from Barbacenia macrantha in rupestrian grasslands, the National Park of Serra do Cipo, Brazil - RX_R8 | ecosystem: Host-associated > Plants > Roots... | reverse complement strand
CCAGCTCCTGTCGGCCTACGCCGAGAACCAGCTCGTGGTCAGCGACGACACCAAGAAGCACGGGATCCTCACCATGACACCCGCGCTCATCGCGGCGAACATCGCCACCCTCAACGCGGCCGGGATCAAGGTCACCGCCAGCCAGCTCTTCGACATGAGCCTGGTCAACGAGGTGTACCAGGAGGACCCCACTCTCATCACGAGCGACATCCCGGCCGTACTCCCGAGCAAGTAGGTGACTGATGGCCGACCTTGACCGGCAATCCGAGACGACGGCCGCGCCCGGGCCGGCCGCGCTGGCCGGCATCGAGACGCGCGCGCTCAGCAAGCAGTTCAAGCTGCGCGGGCCGGCCACGGTCGCCGCGCTGGACAACGTCTCGTTCGCGATTCCAGAGAGCTCGTTCCTCTCGCTGCTGGGCCCCTCGGGGTGCGGTAAGTCGACGGTCCTGCGCATCCTGGCCGGGCTGGAGACGCCAAGCTCCGGCGAGGTGCTGGTGCACGGAGAGTCGCCGGCTGAGCTGGTGCGCCGGCATCACCTGGGCATCGCCTTCCAGGATCCGGCCCTGCTGCCCTGGCGTTCGGTCACCGCCAACATCCGCCTGCCGCTGGATGTGGCCGGCCTGACACCGCAACCGGGGCTGATCGAGGACCTCGTCCGCCTGGTGGGGCTGGAGGGCTTCGAGAAGGCCCGGTCGGCCCAGCTGTCCGGTGGCATGCGGCAGCGGGTGTCACTGGCCCGGGCGCTGGTGCTCCAGCCGCGGGTGCTGCTGCTGGACGAGCCCTTCGGCGCGCTCGACGACATGACCCGCCAGCGCCTCAACCTGGAGCTGCTGCGGGTCTGGGGCGAGCACCGCACCACCACCCTGATGGTCACCCACGGCATCTCCGAAGCGGTCTTCCTGTCTGACTACGTAGCGATCATGAGCCCCCGGCCCGGACGCGTCCTGGAGGTGCTGGCGATCGACCTGCCCCGGCCGCGCACGCCGGACATGCTGCGCACGCCGGAGTTCCACGCCTGGGAGGATCGCATCTCTCAGCTCCTGTTCGACCGCGAGGCCTCGGTGGCGCGCATGGAGAAGACGACGTGAGCGCGCCGATCACGCTGAACCGGACGGAACAGGAATCGCCGGGTCTCGCGGCGACGGCAAGGATCGGCCCGCGCGGTAAGCAGCTGAGCGCGGTGGTCGGCTTCCTGGTCGTGCTCGGGATCTGGTGGCTGGTCGCCGACGTGATCCTGGCCAGGGGCGGGGCGGTGCCATCGCCCTGGGCGGTCGTCCACCAGATCTACCGGGACGGATGGCGTTTCTACGGGCCCAACCTCGAGGCAACCGTGGGTGAGGCGGCCCAGGGCTACCTGTGGGGCAATGTCATCGCCGTCGCCCTGGCCCTGTTCGTGCTGCTGGCCTCGTTCCTGGAGCCGGTGGCCATGCAGCTGGCGGTGGTCTGCTACTGCATGCCGGTGGTGGCCGTCGGGCCGATCCTCACCGTCGTGTTCACCGGGCGCACCCCGATGGTCGCGCTGGCGGCGCTGTCGGTGTTCTTCACCACGCTGATCGGCTGCCTGCTGGGGCTGCGGTCAGCCGATCGCGCCTCGCTCGACCTGATCCGGGCCTACGGTGGTGGCCGCTGGCAGCAGCTGCGGCGGGTACAGCTGATCTCGGCGCTGCCCAGTCTGGTCAACTCGCTCAAGATCGCGGCCCCCGCGGCCCTGCTCGGCGCGATCATCGGCGAGTTCCTCGGGGACGTCAACAGCGGCCTGGGGGCGTCCATGATCATCGCCGAGCAGCAGCTGAACGTCGCCCGGACCTGGGGGATCGCCGTCGTTGCGGCGGTCATCGCCGGTGCCGTCTACGCCCTGCTCGGGCTCGTTTCCCGGGTGCTCACGCCCTGGGTGGCCGGTACGGAGACGGCCCGATGAGCCTGCCCGTGACGACCCAGGCCGAGAGCCTGGACCTGACGGCCGGATCATCGGGTGCCGGTCACCAGTGGCGGGGGGTGCTGCGCGGGCTGGCCCAGGTCGTCCTGACGCTGGCCGTGATCCTGGTCTTCTGGGTGGTGTTCCTCAAGGCGGCCGGGCTCAGCCCGCTGGTGGGGCGGGGACCCGCGGACGTGTGGAGATACCTCGTTTCCGGGCCGGGGGCGAGCGCGAACCTGCGCTCGGTCATGGGCGGGCTGGCGGAGACCCTGCGGGACGCGGGCCTCGGCTTTGTGGCCGGGCTGGTGGCCGGGGTCGCGGTCGCCGTGGTCTTCACGCTGTCGCGGACGCTGGCGCGGACGTTCCTGCCGGTGGCGCTGCTGCTGCGCTCGGTCCCGTTCGTCGCCATGACCCCGGTCATCGTGCTGGTCTTCGGCCGGGGCTTCGTCGCGGTGACGGTGATCAGCGGGCTGGTCGTGTTCTTCCCGACGCTGATCAACGTGCTGTTCGGACTGCGGTCAGCTCCGGCCGGTAGCATCGACCTGGTCCGGGCCTACGGCGGCGGGGCCGGGCAGATCATGCGGCGGGTGAGCCTGCCCAGCTGCCTGCCGGCGTTGTTCGCCTCGGCCCGTATCGGTGTGCCGGGCGCATTCATCGGCAGCTTGCTGGCCGAGTGGCTCGACACCGGCAAGGGCCTGGGCTGGCGCATGCTCCAGGACGGCACCACGTTCCAGTACAACGACCTGTGGGCCTCGGTCGTGGTGCTGACGGTGGCCTGCACGCTGCTGTACGTCGCCGTCGGCGTGGTTCAGTCGGCCGTGCTGGCCCGCTTCGGGCCGTCGGCCGGAAGTGCCCGGTGAGCCCGCCGGCCCGGGTCGTGGCCTCGTTCGCCTGCGGGCGCTACGACCGTACCGAGCCCATCCAGAGCGGCGAGATAGCCCCGGCCGGCATGGAACTGGTGCCGCTGGTCCTGCATCCGGCCGACACCTTCCTGCGGCTGACCCGCGACGCGGAGTTCGACATCGCCGAGATGTCGCTGTCCGGCCACATCCTGCGGACCAGCCGCGGCGACGACCGCTACGTCGGGCTGCCGATCTTCACCTCCCGCGCCTTCCGGCATCGCGGCATCGTGCTCCGTTCCGAGGTGGCGGACGTGGCCGATCTGGCCGGCCGCCGGGTCGCTGTGCCCGAGTACCACATGACCGCCGCGCTGTTCATGCGCGGCCTGCTACGGGACGAATTCGGGTTCGACCATCGCAGCGTGACCTGGGTGCAGGCTGGCCAGTTCTCGCCCGGCCGGGTCGAGCGGGAGAGCTTGCGGCTGCCGCCCGAGGTGCGCGTCGAGGTCGTCACCGACCGGACCATCGACCAGATGCTGGCCTCAGGTGATGTGCAGGCGGCGACCACGCCCTACACCTCCGGGTTGGCCGGGCAGCCGGACAGCCCGATCCGCCCGTTGTTCACCGACCCGCTCGCGGCCGAGACCGATTATCTGGCCCGGACCGGGATCTTCCCGATCATGCACCTGGTGGTGGTCCGCCGGACCCTGGCGGAACGCCATCCCTGGGTAGTGGTCAACCTGATGCAGGCGTTCACCCGGGCCAAGGACCTGTGCCTGGAACGGATGAACGGGCTCGGCGGTCATCCGCCCGTCGCGCTGCCGTTCTTCCTGGACTCGGTGGCCAAGGCACGGAGCCTGCTGGGCGACGATCTGTGGCCCTATGGCGTCGGGCCCAACCGGACAACGCTGGAGGCGGCCTGCCGGTACTCCTGCGAGCAAGGTCTCAGCGGTCGCCTGCTGACCCCCGAGGATCTGTTCGCACCGGCCACGTTGCTCCCCGGGTACCTCGACTGACCGCCTACTCCGGACGTTGACCGGGCGCTGACCTGAGGCGTGCCGACCGAGGTGGGCGCTCGGCGCCCCCATCTCCCCTGCCCTTTTCGGACAGCAATCGTTCGCAGGACCTTGGTCCTAAAAGCGACTTTAGGTCAGAAACAAGCACGAATAAGTGATTTGGGCCTTGACGGCGTTTAAGTGGACATTTACCTTCCGGATTATTCCTGAACGTGAGGATTTAATCGGAGGTCCACAGTGGCAATGCCGCCACAGGAGAGCACTTCGGCCCAGTCGGCCCCGGCCGCCCCGCGGGTGGTGGCCATCCCCAACGCCCACATCGATCCGGTCTGGATCTGGGATTGGCGCGAGGGCCTGCGCGAAGTGATCGCCACCTTCACGGCGGCCGCCGACCGGCTCGATCAGCACCCTGACCTGTACTTTGCCGCCAGTTCGGCCTGCTACTACGAGTGGGTCGAGGAGCTGGACCCGGCCCTGTTCGAGCGGATCCGGGCGCACGTGGCGGCCGGTCGCTGGGAACTGGTCGGCGGCGAGTGGATCGAACCCGACTGCAATCTGCCGGCCGGCGAGTCGGTCTGCCGCCAACTGCTGTACAGCCAGCGCTACTTCCAGCGGGCGTTCGGCACCACCGCCACCATCGGCTACAACATCGACTCTTTCGGTCACGCGGCCTCGCTGCCGCAGCTTTACCGAAAAGCGGGCCTGCGCGCCTACATCATGATGCGGCCTGGCCCGCACGAGAAGGAGCTGCCGGCCTCGCTGTTCCGCTGGGAGGGGGTGGACGGGACCAGCCTGCCGACCTACCGGATCAAGGAGGCCTACCACACCGGCCTGCATGATGATGAGCCCGCGGTCGAGGACGCCGAGCGCACCCTGGTCGAGACCCGGGCGACCGAGCTGCTGGCCGACGCCGTCAGCGAGCACGCCCCGGCCATGTTCTTCGTCGGCGTCGGCGACCACGGCGGCGGCCCCACCCAGATCGCCATCGACGCCGTCCAGCGGGTCCGCGCGCAGACGGCCGGGCAGGTGGCGTTCGGGTCCACCGTCGGCTACTTCGACCAGGTCCGGCAGGACCACGCGAACGGCGACGGGCTGCCGGTCGTCCGCGGCGACCTGCACATGCACGCGGTCGGCTGCTACACCGCCGTCGCCTGGATGAAGCGGGAAAACGCCGCCTGTGAGGCCGCCCTGGTCGCGGCCGAAAACCTGGCGGCGGTGTGCGAGATGGCGACCGGGGTGCGGCTCGGCGTCCAGAGCACGCTGCGCGCGGCCTGGACCCGGGTCCTGTTCAACCAGTTCCACGACAGCCTCGGCGGCACCTGCACCGAGGAGGTCTGCGAGGACCTCCGGCAGTTCTACGGGTACGCCCGCACCCAGGCCGACACCGTGCTCACCAAGGCCACCCAGCTGCTGGCGATGCGGGCCGACACCGCAATAGAAGGCGCTGCGGGCGCCGAGCGCAACCAGTCGCTGAACCCGTTCGTGGCCCACTTCCCGGTCCCGCTGGTGGTGTTCAACCCGCTGTCGCGGCCGGTCCGGGTGCCGCTCGAGCTGCCGCACCCGGCCACCTCGGTCACGGCCGGCCACGACCAGCCGGTGCCGGTGCAGGCCATCGCCTCCCGTGAGGGCACCCGCTACGCCCACCACGGACTGGTGGTGGCCGACCTCCCGGCCCTGGGCCACCGCGTGTACTGGCTCCGCCAGGACGCGGAGGACGGCCAAGCCGACGCCACCCCCGCTGGCCGCCCCGCGCGGCCTGCTCTCGGCGCCAGCGGGCGGCTGGAGAACGACGAGCTGGCGGTCGACATCGACCGGGCGGCCGGCGCGGTCACCGGGATCACCTCGAAGCGGACCGGCCGCCAGTGGCTGACCCCGGAGGGGCTGCGCCCAGTGGTGCTGGCCGACCCCAGCGACACCTGGTCCCACTTTGTCGTCCGCTATGAGGAGCCGGAACAGACCCCCGAGCTGGCCGGCGCCGAGTTCACCGAGGCGGGCCCGGTCCGCACGGTCGTCCGGCTCCGGTACGAGTGGGAGCGGTCGACGATCTGGATGGACCTGGTCCTCTACGCCGGCCTGCCCGAACTCGAGGTCAAGCTGCGGATCGACTGGCACCAGCGTCACCAGCTGCTCAAGCTGGTCGTCCCGCTGGCGGTGGACGGCCCGGTGATCGACGCCGGGGTGCCGTACGGGACCACGGCGCGGGCCGCCGACAGCCGCGAGGAGGTCCTCAACCACTGGATCGGCGTCCGCGAGCCGTCCGGGGCCGGCGTGCTGTGCAGCTCGGACGTGGGCTACGCCTACGACGCGGACGGTGGCCGGCTCCGGTTCACGGTGCTGCGCAGCCCGCGCTACTCCGACCACGGGCGGCCGTGGACGACCGACGACCCGATCTCCCAGCCCGCCACCGACCAGGGCGGCCACGAGGTGTCGTACCGGTTCCGCTGCCACGGCGAGCCGATACCGGCCGGGGCCGGCGCCCAGCAGGCCGACGTGCACACGGCCACCTTCCCGTACGTGACCGAGACCTGGCACCCCGGCGCCCTGGGGGCCGCGACCAGCGCGATCCAGGTGCAGCCGGACCACGTGAGCGTCCCGGTCCTCAAACGGGCCGAGGCGGGCGGCGGCTGGGTGCTCCGGGTGTGCGAGCAGGCCGGCCGGGCCGCCGCCACCACGATCATGCTGCCGCTGGCCGGCCGGACCTGGACCGGCCCGCTACGCCCCTACGACGTGGTCACGCTGTTCGTGCCCGACCAGGACGACCAGCCCATCCGCGAGATCGACCTGACTGAGCTGGATGCGGGCAGCTGAGATGCCCCGGCGCTACGAGTCGGTCGAGCTGTCACCCCAGGCCAGGCTGCGCCGGGAGCACGAACGGGCGATCCTGCGGGCCATCATCACCGGCGCCACCGTGTCCCGCACCCAGCTGGCGGCCGACCACGGCCTGTCGGCCCAGTCGGTCGGCCGGATCGTCCGTGACCTGCTCGACGCCGGGCTGGTCGAGGAGGTCAGCACCGGCCGCCCGGCCGGCCCGGGCGCCCCCCGGAGAGGCCCGGATGCCCCCCGGACCGGGCCGGGTGCCCCCCGGATCGGGCTGCGGATGCGGCCGGACGGCGCCTACGCGCTCGGCTTCGGCTTGGAGCGGGATCGGCTGACCGGCGTGCTGCTCGACCTGCGGGCCCGGCCCCGCTGGCGGATGTCGATGGCCACCCCGCCCGGCCAGCCCGCCGCCGAGGTCCTGCAGACGATCGCCCGCCAGGTCCGCTCGGTGCTCGCCCAGCCCGAGTTCGCCGATACCAGGTCCCGGCTGTGCGGCGTCGGGATCGCCGCCCCCGGCCCGATCGACTGCGCCACCGGCTCGATCGTCGGGGCGCCCAACTTCCCGCACTGGCAGCACGTCGACGTGGCCGAGGAGCTCGGCCGCGGCCTGGAGCTGCCGGTGGTGATGGAAAACGACGCCACCGCCGCCGCCATCGGCACCAACTGGCGGCGGCACCGTGGCCTGGAGCCGTTCCTGTACTGCACCTGGGGGGTGGCGATCGGCGGCGGCCTGGTGGTCGACGACCAGGCCTACCTGGGGACGACCGGCAACGCGATGGAGATCGGCCACGTCGTGGTCAACCCGGGTGGCCGCCCGTGTGACTGCGGCGGGGTCGGCTGCCTGGAGGCCGAGGCCTCGGTGACCGCGATCTTGTCCGACGCGGCCAGCTACGGCGAGTTCGGCACCGTCGACGCGGTCGTCGCCGCCGCCCAGTCCGCCGCGGCCAAGTCCGGCCCGCTGGCCGACCTGCTCACCCGGGCGGCCGAGCGGCTGGCGACCGCCCTGCTGACGGCGGTCAACCTGGTCGACGTCGACGAGGTCATCATCGGCGGCGAGCACTTCCGGGCGGTCGAGCGGATCTTCCTGCCGATCATCCGCGACGTGCTCCGGACCAGGGCGTTCCGCCGCCCCATCGCCGCCACCAAGATCACGGTCAGCACCCTGGAGGCCGCCAACGCGGTCGGCGCGGCCGCGCTCGTGTTCCACACCCTGCTGCGGCCGGGCGCCCCCGCCCGGCCGGGCGGGGGCGCCCTGAACCACCGCCCCCGCAGCAATTTCCACCAACCCGGTTATCAACGGTAAGGGGTTCGAGGATGAAAACCTTCGGGACAGCCAGACGCCGTCGGGCCACGATCGGCCTGGCCGGTGTGGCCACGCTCGCCCTGGTCGGCGCGGCCGCCTGCGGCGGCGGGTCGTCGTCATCCAGCGGCGGGAAGAACACGCTGGTCATCACCGGCCAGTACAGCGGCCCGACCTCCAACACGCTGGTCAACTGGTGGAAGGCGGCCGCCGCCGAGTTCAAGAAAACGCACCCCGACGTGACCGTGAAGATCAACAACATCGTCACCACCAGCGAGTCGACCTACTACTCCAAGCTCGACCTGCTGGAGCGGAGCTCGTCCACCAGCCCCAACGTCGTCTACGAGGACTCGTTCCTGGTCCAGTCGGACGCCGCGGCCGGCTACCTGGCGCCGATGCCGCAGCTGAAGAACTTCAGCGAGTGGAAGGACCTGTACCCCACCTTCCAGAAGGTGACCGAGTACAACGGCACCCCGTATTCGATGATGACCGAGACCGACGTCCAGCAGATCTACTTCGACAAGGCGCTGCTGCAGAAGGCCGGGCTGCCCGCCAACTGGAAGCCCACCAGCCTGAACGACATCCTGACGGCGGCCGAGGCCATCAAGGCCAAGGACCCGGGCGTCATCCCGCTGTGGGTCTACACCGGGACCCCGCTGGGTGAGGCGTCGTCGTTCCGCGGCTTCCAGGTGCTGCTGCTCGGCACCAACAGCCGGCTGTACGACAACGCCACCGGTAAGTGGGAGACCGGCGGGTCCGGCTTCAACCAGGTGTTCAACTTCCTGGCCGAGCTGCACAGCAAGGGGCTGGAGGAGCCGACCGCCGACTGGTCCAACCCGAACGCCGGCACCGTCCTCAACAGCCAGCTGATGCCGGCCCAGAAGGTGGCCATGGCCATCGACGGCAGCTGGGTCAGCACCCAGTGGCTGCCCGGTGAGGCGGCGCCCTGGAAGAACGGGTTCAGCACCTACTCGGTGGCCGACCTGCCCACCGCCAACGGGCAGGCGCCCGGGGTCACCAACCTGTCCGGTGGCTGGAGCCTGGCCATCCCGGCCAAGAGCAGCAACCAGTCGCTGGCCTACCAGTTCATCGAGACCGCCAACAGCCCGGCCCTGCTGGCCAAGTACACCGCGGTCAGCGGTCAGCTGCCGGTCGAGTCGAACGTGGCCAACAACTCGATCTTCACCAGCGGCATCTCGTCCGACCCGCTGTTCCAGGAGGCGGTCAAGTACGCCTCGACCACCAACTACCGGCCCTCGTTCGGGCCCTACAACACGCTGAGCACCGACATCGCCGCGATCACCGGGCAGATCTCGCTCGGCCAGCTGACCGCCGCCCAGGCCGAGAAGACGTGGGCGTCGGACGTCAAGCAGGCGGCCGGGTCGGGCAAGACCGAGGGCTGACCGGGCCGCCGGAAGGAGTAGCGCAACGTCTGCCTAAGGAGTCTTCGTGCCCAGCACCGACAGTGCCGCCAACAGGGCCGCCAACCGGGCCGCCGACCGGGCCACCAACAGCGCGATCGCGCCGTCCACGGCCGATTCGGCCGCGCCCGGGGTGACCGGCGGCCGGAATCGGAGCAGTAAGAGCCGGGCCCGAAGACGCAGGCAACTGCTGGCCGGGGCCGTGATGCTGGCTCCCTTCACGGTCCTGGTCGGCGTCCTGCTCGGCTGGCCCATCGTCTGGACGTTCCTGCTCTCGTTCACCAACGAGGAACTGACCGGGCCCACCGCCCTGCACCACCAGTACATCGGCATCACCAACTTCAAGAACCTGCTGACCAGCTCGGACTTCCTCAGCTCGCTGTGGCACAGCATCGAGTACCTGGTCGGCTCGGCCTACATCGGCCAGGTCGTGCTCGGCTTCCTGCTGGCCCTGCTGCTGCGCCGCTGCAGCCGCCGGGTGCAGGCGATCGTGGGCGCGGTCGTCATCACCAGCTGGATCGTGCCCGAGGTCATCGCCGCGTTCATGTGGTTCGCCCTGCTCGGCCAGAACGGCGTGCTCCAGCAAGCCCTGCACGCGGTCGGGATCAGCTACTCCACGATCCTGACCAGCCATCCGATCCTGGCGCTGAACCTCGCCAACGCCTGGCGGGGGGTGGCGTTCTCGATGATGCTCTACATGGCGGCGCTCACCGCCATCCCCCGGGAACTGCTGGAAGCGGCGATGCTCGACGGGGCGTCGGCCTGGCGGCGGGTCGTGAGCATCATCCTGCCGCTGATCAAGGGGTCGATCCTGGTCGACGTCGTCCTGGTCACGCTGGCCACCCTGAACGACTTCACGCTGATCTTCACGCTGACCGGGGGCGGTCCCGGCAACGCCAGCCAGGTGCTGTCGACCTACATGTACCAGCAGGGTTTCGTGAACTACCAGATCGCCTACGGCACCGCGGTCTCGGTCATCCTGCTGCTGGTCGGCGTGATCTTGTCCATCTTCTACGTGCGCGCCCTGAGGAGGTCCTGACCATGGCCCAGGCGATCAGCGCTCGCCGTAACGAGCGCCCGGCGCCCAGCGCCCAGGAGAAGAAGCCCGCCCGCTGGCGGTGGAACCTGGTGGCCCTCGTGGTCGGGCTGCTGTTCCTGGTGCCGTTCTTCTGGCTCATCGTGACCGCGTTCCAGCGTTACGGCGGGCTCAACCTGACCGGCGGCGGCGGGTACACGTTCGGCAACTTCAGCAGCCTGTTCGGCAAGACGACGGCGTCAGCGGACATCGGCGAGGGGGTCGGCACCGCTCTGCTGAACTCGATCTGGATGTCCGGCGGCACCATGATCATCACCACCGTGGTGGCGCTGATCGCGGGCTATCCGCTGTCGCGGTTCAGCATCCCCGGCCGGAACGCCATCGTCTACGCGATCGTGTTCGTGACCGGGCTGCCGATCCTGGCCATCGTCATCCCCACCTACGACATCTTCGTCACCTACAACCTGGTCAACTCGATCCCGTGGACGATCTTGTTCCTCACCGCCACCTCGCTGCCGTTCGCGGTCTGGATGGCCAAGAACTTCATCGACACGGTGCCGCTGGAGCTGGAGGAGGCGGCCGCCACCGAGGGCGCCAACATCTTCAACACCCTCCGCCGGGTCACGATCCCGCTGGTCGCCCCGGGCGCCACCGTGATCGCGTTCTACACGTTCATCCAGGCCTGGGGGAACTTCTTCGTCCCCTTCATCCTGCTCCAGTCGCCCCGGCTGCCGGCCGGGGTGACGATCTACCAGTTCTTCGGTGAGCACTCCACCAACTACAGCGGCCTGGCCGCCTTCTCGATCGTGTTCACCGCGGTGCCGGTCATCTTCTACGTCATCATCTCCAAGCGCAACGGTGGTGAGTCTCTGTTCGCCGGCGCCATCCGCGGCTGACGCGCGCCGGAGCTGCCCTGGTCAGGGTGGCAGCACGTAACGTAGCCCCGTGGTGATCGTTTTTGCCCTGCTGGCGGCGTTGTCCAATGCGGTCAGCGTCACCACCCGGCACGTCGCCAGCGTGGGCGATCCGCACCGGTCGGCGGGCTGGCGGCTGATCGGTTACCTGCTGCGCAACCCGGTGTGGCTGCTGGGCTGGGCGGCCCAGGCGGCGGCGTTCGTGTTCCAGGCGCTGGCGCTGCACAACGGTGAGGTCTCGGTGGTGCAGCCGCTGCTGGTCATCGAGCTGGTGCTCACGCTGGTGCTGCGGCGGGTGTGGATCCGGCAGACGATACGGCCCGCCGCCTGGAGCGGCGGCGGACTGGCCTGCCTGGGGCTGGCGGTGTTCCTGGTCGCCAGCGAGCCCCAGGGCGGGAAGCTGATCCCGGCCAGCGGCCACTGGGCGGTCGCCATCATCGGCTGCGCCGTCGTCGTCGCCGCCCTGATGGCGGCCGGGCGGCTGGCCGGGGCCGGCCTGCGGGCCGCGTTCTGGGGGGCGGCCGCCGCCACCGCCTGGGCGCTGGTGGCCGCGTTCATCAAAACCACCACCGACACGATCACCCAGTTCGGGGTGGGCGGGACGTTCACCCACTGGCCGGTCTACGCGCTCGCGGTCAGCGGCCTGGCCGGGGTGCTGCTGGAGCAGTGGGCGCTGCAGGCGGGCCCGTTGCGGGTGTCCCAGCCGTTCCTGGTCATCGTCGATCCGCTGGTCAGCATCGTGCTCAGCATGTGGCTGTTCGGGGAGCGGTTCGTGCCCGACCCGGCCACGGTCGCGGTCGCGGCGGTCGCCTTCGCGGTGATGTGCGCGGGCGTCGTGGTGCTGACCCAGACCGCCCCGGCCACGATGGAGCCGGCCGCGACGGTTGACTGAGCGGCAAATCAAGCGTTTTCATCCATATGCAGCACTTTCGGCTGCTGGGCGGGAACGAGGTGCACCGTGGGGGACCGGCCGCCGCCGCTGGACGTCTTCGTGGGACGGGCGGCCGAGCTGGACCGGGCCGCCCAGGTCGTCGCCACCGTCGAGACCGGCCAGCCGTGGCTGGTGACGATCGAGGGCGAACCGGGCATCGGCAAGACCGCGCTGGCCCGCCGGGTGCTGGCCGGTGACGGCGGCGTCGCCTGGCAGCTGCTGTCGGCCCGGGCCGACCAGGCCGAAACCGACCTTGACTTCGGGCTGGTGGACCAGTGGCTGCGGGCCACCGGGGTCGCATCCCCGCTGGCGGCGGCGCCGGGCGAGGCGGGCGCGGGCCCCTCGTCGTTCGCGGTCGGGGCGCAGCTGCTCGACGTGGTGAGCGCGCTGCTGGCGGCCGGCCCGGTGGCGATCTTCCTCGACGACCTGCAGTGGGCCGACCGCAAGTCGGTCGAGGCGCTGACGTTCATGCTGCGGCGGCTGTCGGTCGACCCGGTGCTGGCCGTCGTCACCTGCCGGGGGCCGCGTGAGCAGCTGAACGCGGCCGCCCAGCGGATGCTGGCCAGTGCCGAGCACCGGCTGCCGCTGACCCTGACCGGCCTCGGCCCCGACGAGGTGGCGGCGCTGGTCGGCGCGCTGCAGCCCGGGGCGCTGGCCGAGTCGCTGGACCGTGCGGTGGTCGACCGGCTGTACGCCGACACCGGCGGTCATCCGCTGTACCTGCAAACCCTGCTGAACGACGGGGCCGGGCTGGCCGCGAGCGGGGCCGAGCCGAACCCGCTGCCCCGGTCGCTGGCGGCCGCCGTCGGTGACCAGCTGCGCGGGCTGCCGCCGGAGACCCAGGCCATCCTGGAGATGCTGGCCGTGCTCAACCTGCGGATACCGCTGGCCCAGCTCGGCCAGGCGGCCCAGGTCAGTTCGGCCAGCGCCGCCATCGAGCCGGCGGTGGCGGCCGGCCTGGTCGACTGGTGGCCGGAGGAGCCGGTCTGCCCGGTCGAGATCCGCCACCGGCTGGTCCGCGACGCCATCTACGCGCGCATCACCGCCACCCAGCGCCGCCTGCTGCACACCCAGGCGGCCGCGGTGGTCAGCGAGGCGGCCGCCTGGGAGCACCGGGTGGCCGCGCTCGAACAGCCCGACGAGGACCTGGCCGCCCAGCTCGAGCGGCTGGCGGCCAGCGAGGCGGCGGCCGGCAAGCTGGCGCTGGCCGCCACCCACCTGCAGTGGGCGTCGGACATCTCGCCGGACCGGCCCGACCGCGAGCGGCGGCTGCTGACCGCCGCCCTGCACCTGATGCTGGCCGAGGAGTCCCGCGGCGCCGCCTTGCGGGCGGCGGTGGAGGCGACCGCCCCGTCGCCGTTGCGCAGCTGCGTGCTGGGCACGATGGCGTTCACGGTCGGCCAGCTGGCCGAGGCCGAACGGCGCTTCACCGAGGCGCTGACCCAGGCCCGGCAGCTCGTCGGCCCGGACCGGGCCCCGCTGGTGGCGCTGATCGCCAACCGCCTGTCCGGCACCTACACGCTGCTCGGGCAAGGCGAAAAAGTGATGGCGTACGGGCAGCAGGCGCTGGCCACCGGCGCCCTCGACGCGGCCGCCACCAGCCAGACCCAGACCCTGATCGCGATCGGCGCCTCGCATCTGTCCGGCCCGCCCGGCGCCCTGGCCGCGCTGACCCATCTCGACCCCGACCCGGCCCGGGTCGGCCGGGTCGACACCGACGCGCTGACCTTCCGTGGGGTGTTCCAGCTGCTGGGCGGGGACCTGGCGCCGTCCGTCGCCGACCTGACCGCCAGCCTCGGGCTGGTGCGCCGGGGCGCGACCCTCACCCTCGGCCTGCGGGCCTACTTCTACCTGGCGATGGCCCAGTACCTGGCCGGGGCCTGGGACGACGTGCTGCTCACGGTCGAGCAGGGGTTCTCGGCGGTCGCCATCCACGCCCGCCAATTCGAGCTGCCGCTGCTGCACCTGGCGGCCGCCCTGGTCCCGGCCGGGCGCGGCGCCGCCACCGAGGCCGAGGAGCACGCCCGGCTGGCCGCCGACGCCGCCGCCCGGGTCGACTACGGCCAGGAGCGGGTGTACGCGGCCATGGCCCGGGCCCTGGTCTGCCAGGCGACCGGCGACTACCTGGGCATGGC
>Ga0213875_10001600_pt1 | contig 14332 bp, 12 predicted proteins | sample BarmaccomBMRX_R8_FD_160105 | JGI IMG/M metagenome (GOLD analysis project Ga0213875, IMG submission 160105) | Root-associated microbial communities from Barbacenia macrantha in rupestrian grasslands, the National Park of Serra do Cipo, Brazil - RX_R8 | ecosystem: Host-associated > Plants > Roots... | reverse complement strand
CAGCTCGCGCTTCAGCACGTAGCTCGGGCTCGGCAGCAGGGTCAGCCAGACCATCGTGTCGTAGGCGGATTGATGCTGCGAGGCGATCAGCGCCGGCCCGCCTTGCGGCAGGTGCTCGCGGCCGATCACCACCAGCTCGATGCCGCAGATCCGGCGCGCGGCGGCAAGCGTCAGCCGGGCCCACAGCTTCGCCAGGTCGAGCGCGCGGTGTGGTGCGAACCATCGTATCCCGACGCCGAACAGGCTCAGCACCGTGGTCAGGCCGAAGAACCAGGCGTTGAACAGCGTCGAGCGCAGCAGGATCATCCGTGCCGCCGCGGCTCCACGCTGCGCTCGGCGCGTTCGGGTGCGAAGCGGGAGAGGCCCAGCTCGACGGCCAGCCATTTCGTGTATTCGCCGGCGAGCAGGCGAAGCACCGTCACGTCGCTGCCGCCGCGCAAGGCGGCCGGCACCACCGCCGCCGGGTAGAGCGCCACATCGGGCAGCACGCGCGACAGTTCGGCCAGCGCGCGCGGCATATGATAGCCGGCGGTGACGACGATCAGGGAATGCAGATCATGGCTGCGCACCCAGCTCGCGGTCTCCTGGGCATTGCCGCGTGTCGAGACGGCAGCGTGGCCGATCGTCACCCGCGCCTGCAGCGGCGCCGGATCGAGCTTTGCCAGACCCGCCAGTTCCGCGAGATCGGCGCTGCGGGCAACGCCTGAGACCAGCAGGAGCCGGGCGCGTCCTTCGGCCAGCAGGCGGAGCCCGGTCTGCACCCGGTCCGCACCGCCGGTCAGCACGACGATGCCGTCGGCCGGCGGCGGTGCCGGGCCGGCGCTCTCGGCGCGCTGGACGAACCAGAGGAAGCCGGCGCCCCAGCCGAGCCCCGCCGCCAGCACCACGGCGAGGCCGACCAGGAGCACGGAGGACCAGCGGCGGCGGGAGGTCGGCGGGTTCACGACAGCCGCCGCAGCCAGCGCCGGACCGTCGCCTGCGCGGTCAGCCAGCCGATCGCGCCGGCGGCCAGCGGCAGCCCGGGCAGCGCCACCCAGAGCGGGAGCGGCAGGGCGGCGAGCCAGGCCCATACGCCATTCGGGGGTTCTGCGATTCCCTGTAGGCCGGCGAACGGGGCGGCCAGGTCGGCGAGGCCGAGCAGGACCGGCAGCGCGGTCAGCGCGCCCAGCGCCGAGCCCAGAAAAGCGAGCAGGGTGGCGCGTCGGGCGAAGCGGCCGGCGATGTAGCCATCCGTCGCGCCCAGACTGTGCACGATGCCGATCGCCTCGCGTCGGGCCGCCAGGCCGGCACGCGTCGCCACGGCGACCACCGAGGCGGCGACCGCCGCGACAACCAGCAGGGCGAGGCCGGCGCAAGCCTGCAGGCTGCGGGCCAGGGTGGAGAGCCGTGCCACCCAGACGCCGTGGCTCTCCACCAAGGTCCCCGGTACCGCCTGGGTCAGGCGCTGGGCGAGGGCGCGCAGGTCAGGCCCGTCACCGCTGAGATGCACCTCGACGACCGCTGGCAGCGGCAGCGCCAGGCTCTGCGCCTCGCTGCCGAGCCAGGGGCGCAGCAGGTCGGACAGCGCCTCGTCGCTCAGCGCACGGGCCTGGGCGATGCCGGGCGTGCCGCGCAGGATGGCGAGCACGCGCTCTCGGCGGGTGCCCTGATCGGCCGGCCCGCCCGGCTGGGGGACCTGGACGGTCAAAGCCGATTCGGCGCCCTCGCGCCAATGCCGGGCCAGCGCCGCGGCGGCGACGAAGCCGGTCAGCGCCAGGGCGGCGAGGAAGGTCATGGCGGCGACCAGCAGCGGCAGCAGCCGGTCGCCGAGCGCCCGGCGCAGGCCGAGGTCGTCGAACCCGCCGGGGCGGAGCCGGGCCGACCGCCGGTCGCGCAGCTCAGCCAACTCCGCCATCGGCGATCAGCCGCCCGTGCGACAGGCGCAGGGTGCGCGCGGGGTGGCGCCGAACCAGGCCCTCGTTATGCGTGGCGACGAGCACCGTGGTGCCGAGGCGGTTCATCTCCTGCAGCAATTGCATCAGCCGCTCGGCTTGCGCCTCGTCGAGATTACCGGTCGGCTCGTCGGCGACCAGCAGGTCGGGGCGGGCGATCACCGCGCGGGCGATGGCGACGCGCTGCTGCTCGCCGCCCGAGAGTTCGGGCGGCCGGGACGCCGTTTTCGCCGACAATCCGACCCAGCGGAGCATTTCGGTGACATCGGCGCGAATCTGGCCCTCCGGCCGGCCGGCGATGCGCAGCGGCAGCGCGACGTTGTCGAAAGCCGAGAGATGCGCCAGCAGCCGGAAATCCTGGAAGACCACGCCGATGCGCCGGCGCAGGCCGGGCAGTGCGCGGCGCTTCACCCCGGCGATCTCGGTGCCGAGGATTTCCAGCCGGCCGCGGCTCGGGCGGACCGCCAGGTACAGCAGCCGCAGCAGGCTGGTCTTGCCGGCGCCGGACGGGCCGAGCAGCCAGCGAAAACCGCCCTCCGGCACCCCGAAGCTGAGGTCGTGCAGCACCTCCGGGCCGTCGCCGCGCACGTATTGCAGGCCCACAGCTTCGCACCTGATCACATCGGCCACCCGCCCCCATTCCGGCGTTTCCTTCTGGGCGATTCCGTCACGGCGATGGGGTCGGGATGTTGTGCCATTGCGGATGGCGCCCTGGGAACAGCGATTGCCGGCCGGGCACGGCTCCCGCAGGATCGTGCAGCCATGCGCATCGTCTGCCCCGCCTGCTCCGCCGCCTATAACGTGCCCGACGCCATGCTGCGGCCGGGCAAGCGGGTGCGCTGCGCCCGCTGCGGCGAGCACTGGAGCCCCGTCGAGATCGCCGTCCCGCCGCCACCGACGCCCGCGGTCGAACCGGCGCCACCCCTGCTCGCCCGCGTACCGGACGCCCTGGCGATGCCCGAGCCCGAGGACCGGGCGGACTGGATGGGTGCGCGCCCGGAGCATCGTCCGCGCCGGCGCCCGGCCGGCGTGGACGTCTGGCTGGGATGGCTGGTCACCCTGGTGGTGCTGGCGGCGCTCGGCTGGGGTGCCGCCGTCTATCGCGCCGACATCATGCGGGCATGGCCGCCGAGCCAGCGCCTCTACGCCGTCCTCGGCCTGGGGTGAGCGTGCAGACCCTGACGACGCTCGATGAGCTGGACCGCAAGCTGCGCGAGTGCGGCGACGCCTTGCAGACCTCCGACGACGCGATGCGCAGCGTCTTCCAGGGTTTCCGGATGGCCTTCGCCCTCGACCATCCCGCCGATCCGTTCAGCGAAGCCTACCGGGACTTCCAGATGCGGCTCTACGAGCGGATCGCCGGCCGGCGCTACGAGGTGGCGCACGAGGCGACGGCGATCGACGTCGCGGACTGCATCGCCCGGCCTTTTCCCTTCCTGACGCAGAGCTGCGTCACCGCCGGCCAGCATTTCGGCGCTATCGGGCACCTGCTGCGCAGCATGTCGCTGCCGCCGGGCGCGCGCATCCTGGAGCTCGGCCCGGGGTGGGGCAACACGACGCTCGCCCTCGCGCAGCTCGGCTTCGAGGTCACCGCGGTGGATGTCGAGGCGCGGTTCTGCGAAGTCATCCGGCGGCGCGCCGAGCGGCTCGGGGTGCCGGTTCGCGTGGTCAATGCGGATTTCTTCTGGGTGGAGAGCGCCGCCGAGATCTTCGATGCCGTCGTCTTCTTCGAGTGCTTCCACCATTGCGCCGACCACCTGCGGTTGCTGCGGGCGGTGCAGCGTGTCGTCGGCCCCGAGGGGCGGGTGTATTTCGGCGCGGAGCCGGTGCTGGCGGACTATCCGGTGCCGTGGGGCCTGCGCATGGACGGCGAGGCGCTCTGGGCCATCCGGCAGTTCGGCTGGCTGGAGCTCGGCTTCAGCGAGAGGTATTTCCGCCAGGCGCTGCTCCGGACGGGCTGGCTGAGCCGGAAATCGGTGTCCGCGGACCTGCCCTGGGTGACGGTGTGGGAGGCCACGCGCGACACCGGGGCGGTGCGCCGCTTCGAGGCGACCGACCCGCGGCTCGGCACGGCAACCGGGATCAAGGCCGACGGCGTGATCCGGATCGTCGGCTCCGAGCGGGGCTACGGGATGTACGGTCCGTACATTCCCCTGCCGCCCGGGCGCTACCGCGCCACGGTCCACTTCGCGGCGGACGTGCCGCTGCAAGGCGAGCTCGTGCTGGATGCGTGCGCCGCCCGGGGCCATGCGCCGCTCGGCGCCGCGCCAGTCGACATCGAGGTGGGGCGCGCGAGCCTCACCTTCGACGTCGGCGAGTATCTGGATGAAGTAGAGGTTCGGCTGTTCTGCTCTGCCGGGGCCTGCGCGGCGGTGGCGGCCGTAGAGATTGAAAAGGAAGGCGAGGGCGCCGCCCCAAACGCTGAAGCATTGGGACCCGCTGGAGTCAACGGACCCCAGACCCCATTTACTTAAGTAAAGGGGTTTGGGGCCGACGGGTCCCAATGGGGTCGAGGGGCAAAGCCCCTCGCCTTCTTACTCTTTGTAGTCCGGCTCCTTCCGGTCCAGGATCCGCTTCAGCGCCTCGAAATGGCGATCATAGCTCGGCAACTCGCCGTATTCGTGCGGCGCGGCGAACTCGCGGATCGTGGCTTCCTGCACGTCCCTGGGCAGGTGCTTCAGCGGCCGGCCGGTCCACATCGCATAGAGCTGCACCTGCGCCACCCTCTCGGTGTAGTAGAGCAGGTCGTAGGCCTGTCCCACCGTCTTGCCGACCGTGGCGATGCCGTGATTGGCCATGAAGAGCACGTTCTTGTCGCCGATGGCGCGGGCCAGGCGCTCGCCCTCTTCCGGGTTCATGGCGGGGCCGCCGTATTCGGAGTCGTAGGCGGTGCGCAGCATGATCCCCATCTCGGTCTGGCCGATCGGCAGGATCTGCGGGTCCTCGAGGCGGGTGAGCGCGCTGGCGTAGGGCATGTGGGTGTGAAACACCGCCGCCGCGCCGGGCAGCATCCGGTGCATCGGCGCGTGAATGCAGTAGCAGGATTGCTCGATGTGGCCCTCGCCGGCCATCAGCTTGCCGTCGTAGCTGACTTCCATGAAGCAGGACGCGGTGACCTCCGCCCAGTGCAGGCCGAACGGGATCTGATAGTAGCGATCCTCGGTGCCCGGCACCCGCAGCGTCAGGTGATTGAAGATGCCTTCGTTGAAGCCTTCCCTGACGCAGAGGCGATGCGCCGCCGCCAGGTCGACGCGCGCCTGCCATTGCGCATCGGAGACGGCGGTGCGGATGCTCGGGGAGACGAAGTTCATTGCAAACTCCCAGATTTTCGTGAAGGACCGATCGGTTCGGGGGTGAATGGTCGGCCGAATGGCTGATCCAGTCAACGCCAGGGCGCCAGTTATACCGGTTTTCAAGCATCTCCGGCAGGCTGTGCCCGGGGCCCCGTAGAGGGACCCGAACCCGCGAGGAGCGGCCATGAACGTGCTCACCGACCCGGCGTTCGAGCCGTCGCCCGAGCCGTTCTCGGTCTCGGCCACCGTCTCCCTGCAGGAACGCCGCTACCGGACGCTGAAGAGCGGCGACATGTTCGGCGTATTCGACTACGGCGGCGATCTGCTGGCCGGACCGGGCAGCACCAACGGCCTCTACCACTGCGACACCCGCCACCTCTCCCGCTTCGACCTGACGCTGGGCGGGGCGCGGCCGCTGCTGCTGAGCTCGACGATTGCCGACGACAATCTGATGCTGACCTCCGACCTGTCCAACGCCTCGGCGTCCGACCTCGCCGATGCCGTGCTCGACCAGGGGGTGATCCACGTCCAGCGCTCGCGCTTCCTCTGGAACGGCGCGTGCCTGGAGCGGCTGCTGGTCCGCAACTTCTCGAACTCGCCGCGGTATTTGCGCCTCGAGCTGCACTTCGATGCCGATTTCGCCGACCTGTTCGAAGTGCGCGGCATGCGCCGGGAGCGGCGCGGCGTCCGGCTGCCGGCGGCAATCGGCGCCGACGGGGTGACGCTCTCCTATATCGGTCGCGACGACCGGGTACGGGCGACGCGGCTGTGCTTCGACCCGGCGCCGGCGGTGCTTACCTCCGGTCGCGCCGCCTTCGACCTGGAGCTGGCGCCGCATGGCCGGGCCGGGATTTTCGCCGAGATCCAGTGCGCCCCGGATGGCGAGCCGGAACGCGCCCCGCGCCTGGCCTTCTTCGCCGCCTATGTCCGGGCCAAGCGGCAGCTGCGCGCCGGCGCGGCGCGGCGGGCGGCCATATCGTCGCGCAACGAAGCGTTCCACGAGGCGGCGCGGCGGGCCGCCCGCGACCTCGGCATGCTGGTGACGGAGAAGCCGACCGGCCCCTATCCCTACGCCGGCATCCCGTGGTTCAGCACCGCATTCGGGCGGGACGCGCTGATCACCGCGTTGGAGGTGCTGTGGCTGGATCCGGCGCTGGCCCGCGGCGTGCTGTGCTACCTCGCGCAGGAGCAGGCGACCGAGCCGGACGCCGCCTCCGAGGCGGAGCCGGGGAAGATCCTGCACGAGGTGCGCGGCGGCGAAATGGCGCAGCTCGGCGAGGTGCCGTTCCGGCGCTATTACGGCAGCGTCGATGCGACGCCGCTCTTCGTCATGCTGGCCGGCGCCTATCTCGAGCGCACGGGCGATCTCGAGTTCGCCCGCCGGCTGTGGCCGCATGTCGAGGCGGCGTTGGGATGGATCGACCGGCGGGCCGATGCGGACGGCTTCCTCACCTACCATCGCATGACGGAGAAGGGGCTGGCGAACCAGGGCTGGAAGGACAGCTACGACGCCGTCTCCCACGCCGACGGCTCGCTGGCGCGCGGTCCGATCGCGCTCTGCGAGGTGCAGGGCTATGTCTATGCGGCGCGGCTGGCGGCGGCGAGCCTGGCACGTCACCTCCGCCTGTCGGGCCGGCCGGCGGCGCTGCAGGCTCAGGCCGAGCGGCTGCGGCAGGCCTTCGAGGCACGCTTCTGGTGTCCGCGGCTCGACACCTACGTGCTGGCGCTGGATGGCGAGGGGCGGGGCTGCGAGGTGCGCTCCTCCAATCCCGGGCAGCTGCTGATGACCGGACTCCCTGGTGCCGAGCGCGCGGCGGCGGTGGTGCGCGGGCTGATGTCCCCGCGGTTTTTCACGGGATGGGGTGTGCGCACGCTGGCCGCCGACGAGGCGCGCTACAATCCGATGTCGTATCATAACGGCTCGGTCTGGCCGCACGACAACGCGCTGCTCGCCATGGGCATGGCGCGTTATGGCATGCGCGCGGAGACGGCGCGGCTGTTCGAAGGGATGCACGCGGCGTCGCTGGAGTTCGATCTGCGGCGCCTGCCCGAGCTGTTCTGCGGCTTCCGCCGGCGTCCCGGCCAGGCGCCGACGTCCTATCCCGTGGCCTGCTCGCCGCAAGCCTGGTCCGCCGCGGCGCTGCCGGCGCTGGTGCAGGCGTGCCTCGGCCTCGGCTTTGATCCGGCCGCTCGCACCGTCCGGCTGGTGCAGCCGACCTTGCCGGGGTTCCTCAATCGCCTGACATTACGCAACCTGTCGCTCGGCGATGCCCGGGTCACCGTGCTCGTCAGCCGTCGGCAGGGCGAGGTATCGGTCAGCGTCGTCGAGCGCCACGGCAGCATCCAGGTGGCGACGGCCTCGTGATCGATGCCGGGCGATTTCACTCCTCGCCTCGACATCTTGCCGAAGGCGCAGCGTCGACTCTGGGACGAGCTGGTCGGGGTGCCGGCCGAGTTCGTGTTGTATGGCGGAACGGCGGTCGCTCTGCATCTCGGGCACCGGCAATCCGCGGACTTCGACTTTTTCGGGAACCGCCCGTTCGACCCGGCGAAGCTCGCAGTCGACATTCCTTTCCTGGCGGCGGCAACGATTACGCGGCGCCAGACGAACACGCTGAGCGGCGTTGTTGACCGAGGTGGTCCGGTAAGACTGTCGTTTTTCGGAGTCCCCGGCCTGCCGCGCCTGGCGCCGCCGCACATCGCATCGGACAACGGTTTGCGCATAGCGTCCTTGCTCGACCTCGCCGGCACGAAGGCAAACGTTGTACAGTTGCGCGCCGAAGCCAAGGACTATCGGGACATGGACGCCATTCTGCGCGACGGGCGCATCGACCTGCTCACCGCATTGGCTGCGGCGAAGGCGATCTACGGAGCGCCGTTCAATCCGCAGATCACCCTCAAGGCGCTCTCTCACTTCGCAGACGGCAACCTGCCTCGCCTGGCGAAGGCGACGAAAGATCGCCTCGCCCGAGCAGCGGGCGAAGTGGATCTTGATCGCCTCCCGCCCATTGTGCGCTCTGTGCGGCGCGGCAGGCCCGCGCGATGAAGGCGATACCGCTCAATCCCGAAACGGCAGCGGTGGCACGGCGCGTGGTCTGGTTCGAGGAACCCGGCGAAGCGCTTTCCGACCCTATCCGCTTCATGGCGTATGCGATGGCTTCGGCCACACATGAGGATATGAAGGTGCTGCGCCGCTACGTGTCGGACGACGATTTTCGGGAAGCACTCGACAAGGCACCCCCCGGCATCATCGACCCGCGCTCATGGGCGTACTGGAATTCCAGGATGGGTCGCTATCCGGCCCCGCCGCTACCCGAACGAAACTTGCGATAGCGCCTGCGCCCGTCAGGGCGGGCCATTTGCCGGCGATCGGCTACAACCCCTATAACAGCCGCAGGCTTGCGCAGTTGGCAAAACTCAGACCGTCTGCGCGCCTCCTGCGGACGGTGACCTCAGCACAGGGAGGAACGCGATGTCAGGCCCGCACGGGACTCCGCCTGAACCTGCCGAGCTGCTCGACCTCGCGGAGCGGGCGGTGCAAGCCGCCGAGGGCTTGCTCGTGCGCGCCACGCGGAGCGTCGCGGAGCGGGTCGGCGCCGGAGGGCTCGATCGCCATCAGATCGCGGCGCATGGACTGGCGTGGTACGCCACCTATGTCCGCTCGCTGCAGCAGATGGCGGGATGGCTGGGCCGGCTGGAGCAATCCGGCGCCGCCGGCGAACTCGAACGTCTGATCCTCCTCTCGGCGTTCGGCGAGTATCTCGCGCAGATCGAGGGCGGGCTGCCGATGAGCCAGAGCGAGATGCTCCGGCCCGCCGATCTCGGGCTGACCACGGACGATCTGGCCGCGTTTCGCACGCCGGCGGTGCACCGGCTGATCACCGACGGCACCGCTGCCGAGGTGCGGCTGCGCATCGCCGCGCATCTGACCGCAGCACCCGAGGCCTTTGGCGATGCGGCGCTCGGCGACGAGACGCTGCAGATGCTGCGCGACCAGACGCGCCGCTTCGCCGCCGAGCAGATCGCGCCGCACGCCCATGGCTGGCATCTGCGCGATCAGCTGATCCCGATCGAGGTGGTGCAGCAGCTCGGCGAATTGGGCGTGTTCGGCCTCACCGTGCCGGAAGAGTACGGCGGGCTCGGGCTCGGCAAGATGGCGATGTGCCTGGTCTCCGAGGAGCTGTCGCGCGGCTATATCGGCGTCGGCTCGCTCGGCACCCGCTCGGAGATCGCCGCCGAGCTGATCCGCCTTGGCGGCACCGACGCGCAGAAGCAGCGCTGGCTGCCGCCGATCGCCGCCGGCACCATCCTGCCCACCGCGGTATTCACCGAGCCGAACACCGGATCGGATCTGCAATCGCTGCGCACCCGCGCGGTGCGCGACGGCGATGTCTATCGCGTCACCGGCAGCAAGACCTGGATCACCCACGCCGCGCGCTCGGACCTGATGACCTTGCTGGCGCGCACCGGGGTGGCCGACAGCGGCTATCGCGGCCTCTCGATGTTCCTGGCGGAGAAGCCGCGCGGCAGCGAGGCCGACCCGTTCCCAGCGCCGGGCATGACCGGCAGCGAGATCGCCGTGCTCGGCTATCGCGGCATGAAGGAATACGAGCTCGGCTTCGACGGCTTCACCGTGCCGGCCGAAAACCTGCTCGGCGGTGTCGAGGGGAACGGCTTCAAGCAGCTCATGGCGACCTTCGAGTCGGCGCGCGTGCAGACCGCGGCTCGGGCCGTCGGGGTGGCGCAGAATGCGCTGGAGCTGGGGTTGCGCTACGCCGTGGAGCGGGTGCAATTCGGCCAAGCGATCGCCGGCTTTCCCCGCGTCGCCGGCAAGCTGGCGGCGATGGCGGTGGAGACCATGGTGGCGCGCCAGCTCTGCTATTTCGCGGCGCGCGAGAAGGACGAGAGCCGCCGGTGCGACATCGAGGCGGGGATGGCCAAGCTGCTGGCCGCCCGCGTCGCCTGGGCGAACGCCGATGCCGCGCTGCAGATCCACGGGGGCAACGGCTACGCCCTGGAATACGAGATCAGCCGCGTGCTGTGCGACGCGCGTATCCTCAACATTTTCGAGGGCGCGGCCGAAATCCAGGCGCAGGTGATCGCGCGCGGCCTGCTCGCCGGCCGGAACTGACGGAGGTCGCGGTGACCGGGATCCTGCACGGCCTGCGGCTTGTCGAGATGGTCGCCTTCGTGGCCGGGCCGATGGCCGGGATGACCTTGGCGCAGACGGGTGCCGACGTGGTGCGCATCGATCCGATCGGCGGCGGCGTCGACAACGACCGCTGGCCGCTCAGCCCGAACGGCGTCAGCCTCTATTGGGCCGGGCTGAACAAGGGGACGCGGTCGGTCGCGCTCAATCTGCGCCAACCCGAGGGACGCGACATCGCCCGCGCGCTGATCGTCGACGCCGGCGCCTTTCTCACCAATCTTCAGGCGCGCGGCGAGCTTGCCTACGAGGCTCTGCGGCAGGCCCGGCCCGACCTCATCATGACCACCATCCGCGGCAATCCCGACGGCGGCATCGCCGTCGACTACACCGTCAATGCGATGACCGGCCTGCCGTATCTGACCGGTCCGCTGGATGCCGCCGGGCCGGTCAACCATGTCTTTCCCATGTGGGACATGGCGGCGGCGCTGAGCGCCGTCAACGCGACGCTGGCCGCCGAGCGCTGGCGGCGGGAGACCGGGCAGGGTCAGCACGTCACCCTCGCACTCGCCGACGTGGCTCTGGCGATGATGAGCCATCTCGGGTTTCTCGCCGACGCCGAGATCTCCGGCCGCAATCGGCCGAAGATGGGCAATCACGTGTACGGCACGTTCGGTCGCGATTTCGCCACCTCCGACGGGCGGCGGCTGATCGTTGTCGTGGTCACCGACCGGCAATGGAAGGCGCTCGGCGAGGCGACGGGATTGGTCGAGAAGTTCGCGCTGCTGGAACGCCTGCTCGATGTCGATCTGCGGCGCGAGGGCGATCGGCATCGCGCGCGCGACCTGATCGCGGCGGTGATCGAACCGTGGTGCGCGGCGCGCACGATGCAGCAGATCGCCGCGACCTTCGAGGCTGCCGGCGTGCTGTGGGGACCGTATCGCACAACGACGGAAATGCTCGCCGAGGACCCGCGCTGCTCGCTGGCCAACAATCTGCTGGGGAGAATCGATCAGCCCGGAGTGGGTCCGCATCTCGCGGCGGGCAGCATCGCCGATTTCTCCGAAGCGCCGCGCGAGCCGCCGCGTCGTGCGCCGCAGCTCGGCGAGCACACGGAGGAGGTACTGAGCGAGCGGTTGGGGTTCAGCCAGGCCAAAATCGGGCAGCTCATCGAGCAGGGGATAGCAGCGTAACAAGGCGAGGGGGCTTTGCCCCTCGCCTTGCTTCTCTGCTTAGAGCCCGTGAACCCCCAGCCAATCGATCAGGAACTGGGCGATTTCGTCGCTGTTCTTCTCGACGTTCATCAGATGCCCATTCCCGTAAAAGCCCTTGTTCTGCAGCCGGACGAAGTCGTTCTTCACACCGGCCTGCGTCAGGTATTCGTGCATGCACTGTTCGGTCTGTGCCGCGAACGAGGACTGCGAGACCATGACCATGGTCGGGATGCCCTTCAGGTTCGGCAGCGTATGCACCGGCGCTCCCTGCAGCCAGCAGGTTGCCAAGTTAGGGTTGTTGGGTCCGGTGGCAGGAACGCGCACCAGTTGCGACGGGTCGGTGATCGCCGGCGAATAGGTGATCGGCGTCCCGGTAACGCCCCACAGCGGCGTCAGCGTGCTCGGTACCCCATTATAGGTCTGGCAGGTGTAGCAGTTGAAGGCCGGAGCGGCGCCTTCGATGTCGATCATCGCCTTCACTTGGCCCGGTCGGACGTCGGCGTAGTGGAAGGGATAGACACCCGACTGTGAACGTCCGAGCACGATCGCCGGTCCGATCTTATCGATCAGGGCTGCGCCATCCATGGTGTTCAAGTTTTCTTCGGTCGTGCCCGGGATCGATCCATTGGTCCCGCGCATGAAAGCATCGAACACCGGGTCGCCTTGCAGGCCGGTGCCGGGCCACTGCGTATGCAGATGCGCCTGCGGCCACAGGTCGAAATCCTGGGTCGCCGTGAAGCGCTGCTCCATCGACAGGACGGTGTTCGAGCTCACCGCTCCATCCAGCGGCTGCTGGTAGATCGACCGTCCGCGCGCGGGCTGATCGGGAATGTAGACCGCAAAACCCTGGTTCGCGAAATACTGGCCCCACCCGGTCCGGCCGTCCGGTGTCGACAGGAAAGCCTGCCCAGTTCCGACGCCGCCGTGGATCAGGATAATCGGATATGGATGGGTAACGTTGTACGGGATGATGTAGTTGACGTACATCGACCCGTCCATAACGGTCGAAGCCGGTCCGGCCGCGCCGAGTGCGGGGATGGTGGCGTATTGGCCGCCGACCTGGAAAGCCCCCGTGTAGGCTTTCAGCTTGGTCATGACGGACTGACTCTGGGCAATCTGCGATGTCGCCGACAGCAGTCCCAGAGTCATGCAGGCCGAGGCCGCCAGGCGCAGCCCTGGTTGAAGGTAGCGCATTCCGTCGTTCCTCCTGTTGGTTGTGGCCATGTCCCTGACCGTATCATGCATGCTATCGTGTGATTGTTCCAGGCGGAAAATAGCCGGCCGCAGCCGCTGGCGGGCATGAAAAGCCCCGGTGCGATGCTTCGGTTTGCTATAGCTGTACGAGGCGGCCGCTGCGATGCAGCAACGGCGGCGCCCGGGGAGAAGTGTGTCGCGATCCGTTCACCGGTGAAGAAGCCTCAGGCGACACCTCTCCGCCATTCCTGGCTGGCGGTGCTGGCCGCGCTGCTGGCGGCTGTGGTTCTTGCAATCCTGCTGTTCCGCTGGGACTGGATCATCCCGCTCGTCGAAAGCCGGCTCTCCTCCCCCGATCGGCAGGTCACGCTGCAGCATCTGCATGTCGAACCGGGCCGGTCGACGCGCGTCGTCGCAGAGGACGTCGCGATCGCGGGCAGCGCGGGAGCCTTCGCGACGGTCGCGCGGGTGGACGCGACCTTCGACGCGATCGCCTATTTTCGCAATCACGTCTTGCACGTGTTCCGGCTCGATCTCGACCGTCCCGTCATCGAGGTCGGCCGCACACTTTTCGATGCCATTGAGCAGGCGAACGGACGCAAGCCGCAGATCGATGCGCTGCAAGTGGAGAACGGCCAGGCGCACCTGGCGCGCCCGGGCTCCGATCTGGACGCGACCCTGGCGTTTGCCGGCAACGGCCAAGGCGAACCCTTCGCGGGTACCATCGAGGGGAAATTCCGGAGCCAACCGATCTCCGGACGTTTCACCGGCGGCACGCTGGCCAGCTTGCAGGACCCGGAGCGGCCGTTTCCGGTTTCCCTACAGGTCGCCATCGGGGCAAACCGCCTGGCCGTGGACGGTACGGTGAGTGCGGCGGGCGGGACGCTGAAGGCGAGCGTCGCGGGCGAGCATTTTGCCGGCTTGGCAGCTCTCCTCGGGCTGCCGCTGGACGGGCGCGCGGCCTACAACCTCTCTTCGCCGCTGACCTTTGCCGACCGTACGCTTCGGTTCGAGCGGCTGGAGGCGAAGATCGGCAGCAGCGTGCTCTCCGGCAGCTTTTCTCTGACCGCCGGGCCGGGGCGACCGCAACTGTCGGGCACACTCGGCTCGTCGCGGATCCTGCTCACGGATTTCTCGAGCTTCGAAACGCATGTCGCTCAGGACGAGCGTTTTCATGCGCCCCGGCCGGCTTTCGATGCGGATTTCAAGCTGCATCTCGACCGGCTGGAATACGGCAAGAGCGTGGTGGAGAATGTCGCGGCGGCGATCGTCGAGAAGGACGGTCGGGTGACGCTTTCGCCGGTCGGCTTCGATGCGGCCGGCGGCAAGATCAACGGCAGCGGCAGCATCGAACTCGCCGATACGCTCGGCCTGCAAGCGACTTTCAACGCCGCCGGCGTGCAGCTCCGACACCTGCTGAACGGGCCGGGCCTCACCTTGGGCGGCGGGTCGGTGAACGGGCATCTCGATTTCCGCACGAACGGCGACAGCGTCGCCGCGCTGCTGCGGCAGACGGATGGACGCGTGGTCCTGCTGATGAACGGCGGGGCGGAT
>Ga0213875_10001599_pt1 | contig 14359 bp, 10 predicted proteins | sample BarmaccomBMRX_R8_FD_160105 | JGI IMG/M metagenome (GOLD analysis project Ga0213875, IMG submission 160105) | Root-associated microbial communities from Barbacenia macrantha in rupestrian grasslands, the National Park of Serra do Cipo, Brazil - RX_R8 | ecosystem: Host-associated > Plants > Roots... | reverse complement strand
AGTCCCCATCACGGCCGGGGGACGAGGTCAGGGACCACTTGGACGCCGATACGGATGTCGACGGCCGTCCGCATGTCTTCAAGGATGAAGGAATGCCGAACCAGGTTTCTCCGGAGCGCGCGAAGCGCGACGTCGCCGTCAAGGCGCTGATGGCCCTCGTCGCCGCCGGCGTGGTTGCCGGGTGCGCATCGAGCACCGGCGCCGTCTCGCCCGGCGCGCGCAGCGCTGCGCACGCGGCGCACGACGGTCTCAACGTCTCGCGCGCGCTGCCGGCGAACTCGCCGACACCGGTGCCCGCGGACACGGCCGCGTGCGCGCCGGGCCCGGCACCCGCGTCGGCGACGTGCGGTGCCGTGAAAGCCCCGGGCCCTCCCGGAAAAGCGCCGGTCGGCGGTCTGACGCCGGCACAGCTGCGCGCCGCCTACGGGCTTCCCGCGGCGCCGGCGAGCGGCGTTCCGGCCGGGCCGGTGATCGCGGTCGTCGAGGCGTTCGACAGCCCGCAGGCAGAGCAAGACCTCAAAACATACCGCACGCAGTTCGGCCTGCCGGCGTGCACGACGCCGAACGGCTGCTTCACCAAAACGCAGGTTCCCCCGACGCCCGGCGCGCCGCCGCCCGCGCCCGCGCCGCCCGGGAACAGTTCCGACGCGACGACGTGGGCCGACGAGCGCGCGCTCGACCTCGCGGTCGCTTCCGCGGCGTGCCCGATGTGCCGCATCGCGCTCGTCGAAGCCGCCGGCGAAGACCTCGACAGCCTGTCCGCCGCGGTCGGACTCGCGGCGACGTACCACCCGGCCGTCATGAGCATCAGCTGGGGCGTACCGGAATACGGCAACGGCGCGAACATCGACGCGGTCGCGCAATCGCAATACGATCGTCCCGGCGTGCCGATGGTCGCGAGCGCCGGTGACCTCGGCAACGGGCTGATCCAGTTCCCGGCATCGTCGCCGTACGTCACGAGCGTCGGCGGCACGAGCCTCACGCCGGCGTCGAACGCGCGCGGCTGGAGCGAGAGCGAGTGGGGCGGTTCCGGCGACGGGTGTAGCGCGATGTTCGCGCAGCCGTCGTGGCAGACGATCGCGACACCGTGCAAAGGTGCGCGCGCCATCCCCGACGTGTCGTTCCTCGCGAATGCGAACCCCGGCGTCGCCGTCTACGTCCAAGCCGACGGCGGCTGGGTCGTGCTCGGCGGCACCAGCGTCGGTGCACCGTGGATCGCGGCGCTGTACGCGCAAGCCGGCGACTACGGCTTGACGACGGTGGGCGCGCCGAACCTCTACGCACACATCGGGGCCCTCAATCCGGTCGCAGGCGCGAACGGCAGCCCCAACGGCGTGATCGGCTTCTAGCTCCTCACGCGCGTGGACCGAGCGACGCCGCCGCGGCACGACGCCGCGAAATCGAGCGCGAAGCCGTTCCCTCGGGAACGGCTCTTCGCGCGCTTGGACGCGGCCCTCTCGGCGCCGATCGCCGTCGTCATCGGCGACGACGGCATGGGGAAAAGCACGCTGTTGCGCGACTACGCGACGCAGCGGGGCGTGCAGCACGTGCGCTTCGCCGCGCGTCCTGAACACGCTGCGCCCGGTGAGTTCTTGCGTGGGCTCGCGGAGGCATTCGGCGTCATGCGGCCCGCGATGGCGAAGTCCGTCGGACCCGCGTCGCGCGCGCTCGAGCACGGCGACGGCGAAGCGGCGGCGGCGGCGTGGGCGCGCGAGCATCTCGCCGGCATCGAGAGTACCGTCGTGCTCGACGAGCTGCATCACGTCAGCGAAGGACGCTGCGCGTCCCTCATCGTCGCGCTCGTCGAAGCGACGATCCCATCGGTGCGCTGGGTGCTCGCCGGCCGCACCGGCGATTGGCTTCCGATCGCACGCTGGCTCGCATCGCGGTCGTGCGATCTGCCGATCGAGTCTCGTGAGTTGCGCGTCGACGTCGACGAGATCCGCGCCGCGTTCGCGGACGCCGGGCGCCGGCTCTCCGAGCACGACGCCGCGGCGTTGTACGAGCGCACGGGAGGCTGGCCGCTCGGGCTCGCGGTCGCGCTGTGCACGGGACACCTCGAGACCGCCGGATCACCCGCCGCGGTGTACGACGACATCGTCGAAAGCGCGACGTCCGCGAGCGACGACGACGCGCGCGATCGTATCTTCGAGATCGCTCTCGCCGGCGTGTGCGATGCAGCGCTGCTGTCCGCGCTCGAGTGCGAGGCCGGCACCGCGGAGCGGCTCGCCGCCATGCAGCTCGGAGACGCGACCGCGTTCGGCACGTTCGCGTTCTTCGCGCCGTGCCGCGAGCGCATGCTCGCGCGGTTGGAGGCCCTTTCCGACGCGCGACGCGGCGCGATCGTCGAGCGCGCAGCGGGCGCGCTGGAACGCGTCGGACGCTGGGGCGACGCGGTCGCGCTGCACATCGCCGGCGGCGACCGCGAACGCGTCGCCGAGATGCTCGACCGCGGCGGCTTTCGCGCGCTCGACCATGGTGACGTTCCGTCCGTCGCGCGCGCGCTCGGTGCACTCGACGAGGCAACGGCGACGCGTCATCCGATGGCGCTCGCGCTGAAGGCGGCGCTGGCATCGCTGGACGAGAGCTACGACGTCAGCGAGGCGTGGTTCACGATGGCGAGCGCGAACGCGGCGGAGCACGAGCGCCGCGAGATCGTGATCCGCTACGCCATGGACCTCGTGAGGCGCGCGCGCGACGACGCCGTGACGCTGCTCGAAGCGGAAGCCGGGGATGCGGAGACACGCGGCAACGCGGATGCGGATGCCGCGCTCTGGGCGTTGCTCGGTACCGCGTACGTCGCCGCGCACCGCATCGACGACGCGCGCGAGGCCGCGCGCCGCGCGATCGTTCGCCTTCCCGGCGTCATGGACGACACCGTGCGCGCGCGCGTGCTGCACCAAGCATCCTACGTCGCGCTCAACGACGGCGACGTCGCGCTCGCGAAGAGCCTGGCGCAGCGCGCGCTCGCGCGGGCCGAGACCTCGTTCCTCTACGACCTCGCCGCACGCGCGCTGAGCGTGCTGTTCAACGTCGCGATCATCCACGAAGGCGACGTCGCGGCCGCACGCAGCGCGCTCGCGCGGCTCGAAGAGGCGGGGCGCAAGTCCGGCAGCGACGGGCTCCGGCTCTACGCGATCCTCAACGCGTACGCGATCGAGGTCGACGCCGGCGACGTCGCCGCGCTCGAACGCCTGAACGCGCGACTCGTCGAGATGCAGGTGCTGTTGACGCCGATGGTCAGCGAAGGGCTGCTTCCCGCGCAAGCGCTGCGCGCAGCGTGGGACGGACGCTTCGCGCACGCGTACGACCTGCTCGCGCCCGGCGCGCAGAACCTCTTCGACGACGACCGCATCGCCTATCGGTGGTCGGAAGTCGCGGCGTATGCCGCCGCGGCGGGCAAGTGCGACGACGCGCGCACCGCGATCGCGCGCTGCCGCGAGACGCTCCAACGGCTGACCGGTGAAGAGCCGCTGGCCGTTCGCGCGCTGGCGTACATCGCGCTGGCGCTGACGCTGCTCGACGACGAGCGCGCCGCGCTCGACGCGATCGCGCGCGCGCGCGCCGCGGCGAGCGATCCCTTCGGTCGGATGCGCGTCCTCGTCGAGACGATCGCGGCGTTCTCCGACTGCCGCAAGCGCGGCGCCGAGGCGGTGCTGGCGCTCGGCGACGCGCTGGACGAGCTGGAGTGCTGCGATCTGGGCGGCGTCGCACGCTTCATCACGCGGTTGCCCATGTCGTCCGTCGCGCGGCGCGGCCGCGCGCGCGAGGCGGTCTCGTGAGCACGTTCGGCTTCATCCCGGCGCAGGGCGAACGCGAACGGCTGGCCGCGTCCATCGGTCTCCGCGCGCCGGGCATCGTGAAGAGCGCGCTCGACCGGCTCGGCCCCGGCGAACGCACCGTCGGCGCGAAGGTCGTCGCGATGCGCTTCGTACACCGCTGCGCGCAATCCGTCACGAGCGGCGATTGGGACGGTTTCGAGCGCTGGGTCGACGCGACGTGCGACCGCTACGCCGGCGTGTTGCCTGCGAATGCCGTGATCGAAGCGGCGCTGGACGGTGTCTCGCGCGCGTTCGCCGTGTCCGCCGACGAGCTGACGGAGCGCGCGTTCCGCCATGCTCGCGCCGGTGTCGAGGCCGTTCTCGCAAAGGCGCGTACCGTCGCGGACGCCGCGGCACGCGAGGCCGTCGACGAGATCGACGTCGTGCTCGACGGGCTGTTGCTGAAACTCGACCACGCCGATGTCCTGACGGCCGAACATTCGCGTGCCGTCGCATCGTGGTGCGCGCGCCTCGCGAAGCAGCTCGGTCAGTCCAAACAGCAGATCGTCCACCTCACGCGCGCCGGATTGATCCACGACATCGGCAAGGTCGCGACGCCGGCGTCGATCTTGATGGCGCCTCGCGCGCTGACCGTGGACGAGTTCGCGGTGATGAAGCAGCACTCGGTCGACGGCGAACGCATCGTGCTCGAGGTACCGCTGATCGCGAACCTCGCGCCGGCGGTGCGAAGCCATCACGAACGGTTTGACGGCACCGGCTATCCGGACGGCCTGCGCGGCGAGCGCATCCCGCACGTCGCGCGCATCGTCGCCGTCGCCGACGCGTTCAACGCGATGATCGGCCGCCGGCCGTACCGCCCGCCGCTCGCTCCGTCGGTCGCGCTCGAGCGCCTGGTCGAGGGACGCAGCGGTCAGTTCGATCCGGACATCGTCGACGCGATGATCGACGTGGTTACCGGCGGGGCCTAGGGCAACTCCGCCGCGTTCGACAAAAGGAGGAGGGTCCCGCGGAACCCGCGTGAGAACGTGCCCGCGATGCTCCGACCGTCCGCGCTGCGTTCCGCAGCGGCGCTGTTCGTTCTTATGGCAACGGCCGTCTGCACGACGCCCGCCTTCGCACACGACGTGCCCGCGCCGGCGCCGACGGAGTCCTCGTACGCCGCCGTGCTCCGCACGCTCAACCCGAAGCTGCCGCTCGTCAAGGCGCGCGCGTACGCGCGCTCCGTCATGGCCGATGCATGGCGCACGCATCTCGATCCGCGCTTCATCATGTCGATCGTCACCGTCGAGTCGGCGTGGCGCGCCAACGCCGTGTCGCGCGTCGGCGCACGCGGGCTCGGTCAGCTGATGCCGGGGACCGCCGCGACGCTGCGCGTGAACGCGTGGAGCGCCGCGGAGAACCTGCGCGGAACGGCGCAGTATCTGAAGTCGCTCGTCGACCGCTTCCGCGGAAAGCCGAACGGCGTGAAGCTCGCGATCGCGGGCTACAATGCCGGACCGAAGGCCGTGGAACGGTATCACGGCGTTCCGCCGTACGCGGAGACGCAGAACTACGTCGTGCGCGTGCTGCACGTGTGGAAGCAGCTCGATCAACGCGTCGGGCGCGCGCTCGCGCCGGCCGCGGCAGCGCGCGCGCTCGCGGAGCGCGCGCCGCGCACGCCGCCCGACGTGCAGCAGTGGGTGTCGAACGCGAACGACGCGCTCCCGGAGACGTCGGGCCCGCCGGCGAGCGCGCCCGCCGCACAATCGACGGCACCGAACACCACGCCGAGCACGGCAGCGACCGCCGAGGACGACGGCACGTAGGCGCATCGGCGCTCGCGCGCGTCGCTGCCGTCAGCGACGCGAATGCGCGCCGATGCTGTCGCCCGCGCCAAGCGCGTCGAGCGCCGCGATGACGCGCGCAGGATCGATCGCGAGCAGTCCCGCGTCGACGCGGTCCGCGTGCGGGTCGCCCGTGGTGCCGTTCCAGATGACGCGATGGTACGGGCGCGGCGGCGGGCCCCACGCCGCGGGCGCGATCGGGCCGAACAGCACGACCGACGGGCGCCGATAGGCCGTCGCGAGGTGCGCGACGCCGGTGTCGCCGCACACGACGCGCCCGGCGTTCGCGACCAGCGCGGCGAGCTCGCGCAGCGACGTCCGGCCGGCGTAGACATGCGTGCTCGGAATGCCGGCGGCATCCGCGATGCGGCGCGCGCGATCGACCTCGTCGGCCCCGCCCGTGACGATCACCGCACGTCCGAGACGCTGCTCCGCGCGCGCGACCTCGATCCACCGCTCGACGGGCCAGCGCCGCGCCTCGCTCGCCGCACCCGGATGGATCAGCGTCGCGCCGCGGATGCGGCGCGGCACGAGCACCGGCGGGACGGTGAGGTCGAGCTCGCGCGGATCCGCGTCGATGCCGGCGTGGCGCAGCAGCCGGCACCAGCGCGCGACCTCGTGCTCCGCCGGATCGTGCGCGGGACCGTGCGCGCTCTCCGGCACGTCGTCGTGGCGAAACGCGATCAGCGTGCGCGCGCGCGCGGCGACGAGCACGCGATGCGACTGCGGACCGCGGCCGTGCAGGTTGACGCCGACGTCCGCATCGCGCAGCTCGGGCGCGAGCGGCAGGAGCGCGCGCGCGTCGACGATCCGGTCGATCGCGCCGCCGGTGAGGTCGCGCAGCGGCTCGAGGGCTCGGGGCGCGGCGAGCACGATCTCCGCGCGCGGATACGCACGCCGCAGCGCGCGATACGCCGGCACGCCGGTGAGGAAATCCCCGAGCTTCAGCGCGCGCAGGATCACGATGCGCATTGTCAGCTGCCGAGCGCGAGCTCTTCCGACGGCGCGGCGACGAGCCCGCGATAGACGTCGAGGGACTCCGCCGCGACGCGCGACCACGAGTAGCGCGCGCGCACGCGGTCGACGCCGAGGCGGCCCAGCAGCGCGCGACGCGCCGGATCGTTCGCGAGCGCGTTCAACGCGTGCGCGAGCGCCCGCGGCGAGCGCGGCGGCACGTGCAAGCCGGTCGTACCGTCCACCACCGTGTCGACGAGACCGCCGACGGACGACACGACGACCGGCACGCCGCACGCCATCGCTTCGAGCGGAACGATGCCGAAGGGCTCGTACCACGGCGTGCACGCGACGATGTCGGCCGAGCGCAGCAGCGCCGGCACGTCGTCGCGCGCGACGCGCCCGCGCAAGTACACGCGGTCGGCGACGCCGAGCGTGCGCGCGAGTTGCGAGAGTCGCTGTGCTTCCGGATCGGTGAGTAGGTCCGGGCCGTCGCCGCCGCCGGCCACGACGAGCTCCGCGCTCGGCACGTCGACGAGCGCTTCGATCACGTCGGCGATGCCCTTGCGCGGCACGAGCCGCGACAGCGTCACGATGCGGACGCGCCCGGTGTGCGAGGCCTCCGCCAGGCCGTTCGGCGTGAACCGCTCCAGGTCGACGCCGCACGGCACGATCTTGATCGCGCGCGGCGATGCGCCCATGCGCAAGAGCTCGAACACTTCGGCGCTCGACGTCGCGACGATGCGGTCGACGGCGCGCACGATCCGTGCTTCCTCGGCGATGCGCGCCCCGGGCGACGTGTCCGCCGTGCCTTGATGGCGGCGCTTCTCGATCCCGAGCGCGTGGAACGTGTGCGCGACCGGGATGCCGAGCGGCTTGGCCGCGCCGAGCGCCGCGAGGCCGCTCATCCAGAAGTGCGCGTGCACGACGTCGGGGCGATCCGTGCTCCACGCGCGCCGCAACGCGGCCGCGAACGCCGGAACGTGCGGATAGATCGCGTCCTTCGGGATCGCGCGCGCCGGCCCGGCGTCGACGTGCTCCACCGCGACGCCGGGCGCCATCGTGACGCGCGCGGGAAGCTTCGGCGCGTCGCGGCGCGTGTACACGGTCACGCTGTTGCCGAGCGTGGCGAGCGCGCACGCGAGCGCCGCGACGTGCACGTTCTGCCCGCCCGCGTCGACGCCGCCCAGCACCGCGAGCGGGCTCGCGTGCTCCGAAACCATCGCTATGCGCACGTGAGGGCCTCCGTGAACAGCGCGTCCCACGCGCGCAGGAAACGGTCGAGTCCGAAACGTTCGAGCGCGTACGCACGCGCGCGCATCCCGTCGGCGCGCGCCGCGCACGGATCGCCGGCGTAGCGCCGCAGCGCGCCGCACAGACGCTCCACGTCGGTCGAGATGACGCCGCAGCCCGGCGGCACCGCTTCGACCGCTTCCGTCGTCGCGAGCGCGACGACCGGCATGCCGAGGTGCATCGCCTCGATCAGCGACAGCCCGAGCGACGTCCACCGCATCGGGTGCAGGTACACGCGCCGCCGCGGCATCTCCGCGTGCAGCACGCGTTGCGGCGGGTCGTCCACGCCGCCGAGCGCGCCCGCGCCGATGCCGTACAGGTCCAAGGGCAGCGCGCGTTCGAAGCGCTCGAGCAGATCCGTGCCGGCGACGCGGCCGCGGCGCTGCGCTTCGTTGATCGCGACCGCCGCGCGAGGCAACTCGCCCGTGTAGCGGTAGCCGGGATCGACGACGCCGTGCTCGATGACGCGACTGCGTGTGCTCCCGGCGTCCCAGAAGAGCGCGTTGAAGTGCGTGACGTGCACGAGCGTCACGTCGTCGCGATCCGCCATCGGATGCCGCATGTCGGCGATGCGGCCTTGCGGCGCGTTGTGCTCGAGGTAGATCGCGCGCACGTCCCGACCGGGCATGCGGCCGAGCCACTCGGCCGCGAGGTCGAGCTCGTGTGGCCGTTGCAGCAGCACGACGTCGACGTCGAGGTCGCGCGCCTCGCTCGGCGTCACCTCCGCGACGTTCGCCGGCCAGTCGTACGTCCGCGCGCGGCCGCGTCCGTCCGGACCGCGATCCGGCAAGACGGGCACGACGTACTCGTGGCCGCCCTGCACGAGCGCCGTGGCGTACGAACCGTGGACGTGCCAGAAGAAGACGCGCATCACGCCACGGCTTCGCGCGCGCACAGCGCATCGAGCGCGCCGAGCACGTCGTCCACCGTCACGACGGCGAGGCACGGCTGCCCGGGGATCGGGCACACGCGCGCGCGACAACCGCGGCACGCGATCGTCTGATCGCCGAGCAGCACGTGCGGCACCATCCACGGGCGGAAGCGCGCCGCCGGAATCGTGGGCGGAAACAGCGACACCACCGGTGTGCCGACCGCCGCGGCGACGTGCGCCGCGCCGGTGTTGCCGACGATGACCGCGCGCGCGCCGGCGATCACGCGGGCGAGCGTCTCGAAGTCGGTGCTCCCGGACAGATCGAGCGCATCGCCGTCCGCGACGAACGCGCACAGCTCGCGTTCCGGCGCGCCGCCGGTGACGACGACGCGATGCCCGCGCGCCGCGAGCGCCGCGACGAGCGCGCGGTTCGCGTGCGGGCTCCACGCACGCGCCGGAACGGTCGCGCCGGGATGCACGACGACGTACGGCGCGCCGCTCGCGGGATTCTGCGAACCCACGCGCATCGCGAGCCGGCCTTCGTCGTGCGGCGGCAGCGTGAAGCCGGCCGCGCCGGCGAGCGAGAGCGCGCGCTCGACCTCGTGCAGATCGTGCGGCACGTCGCGGTGGCGAACGTCGAGCAGCGCGCCGGGATAGTCGTCGCTGATCGCGGCGACGCGCGGTACGCCCGCCATGCGCAGCAGCAGCGCGGCCGGCAGCGGGCTCTGGTGGAACGACGTGAACACGATCGCGACGTCGATGCGCAGCTCCGCGATACGGTCGACGAGCGCGTCGACCGCCGCGCGCGTCACGCCGCGCGGTTCGGCCTCGATCCACGCCGCTTCCGCAACGACGACCGCATCGACGCCGGGCAGCGTGCGCGCGGCGGCGGCGCCCGACGGCCCGCACAGCAGCACGAGTCGCGATGCACCGGCGGCGAGCGCGCGCAGCGCCGGTCCCATCAACAGCACGTCGCCGTTGTTGTCCTGACGGACGGCGAGCACGCACGGCTTCACGGCGCGACTCCGAGAGCGAGGTCGATCGCGTGTCCGATGTCGCGCGCGACGAGCGGCGCCGCGGCAACCTCCTCGGCGCGCGTGGCCGCGTTCGGCACGAGGATCGCGCGGGCGCCGGCGGCGCGAGCCGCGACGACGTCCGCGCCGATGTCGCCGACGACGACGCACTCGGACGGCGCGACGCCGAGCGCGCGCGCCGCCGCTTCGATCAAGCCGGGAAGCGGCTTGCGGCACGCGCAGCCTTCGTCGGGACCGTGCTCGCAGACGAACACCGGGCCGAGCGGTCCGAGAAGCGCTTCGACGCGCGCGTTCACCGCGTCGACGTCGGCGCGCGTGAGCACGCCGCGCGCGACGCCGCTCTGGTTCGATACGACCGCGGTCGCAACGCCGAGCGCGCGCAATCGTTGGAGCGCGTCGCGCGCGCCCGCGACGGGTTCGACGCGCTCCGGGTCGGCGTTGTACGGCACGTCGACCACGAGCGTGCCGTCGCGGTCGAACAACACCGCGACGGGCGCCGGCTGCGGCGCGCGCTCCGCGTCGCGCAGCAGCGCGCGAAGGCGCGCCATGCCGCGCAGACGATGGTACACCGCGGCGAACGGGATCGCGAGCGACGTCACCGTCACGAGCGCAAGCTCGCGCGACGTGCGCGGGCCCGGCGCGATGCGACGCCACGTGAAGCGCGCGGCGAGCGCGGCGTACGCGAGCGCGAACGTCGCGGCTTCGCGCCGGCGGCGTGACGCAACGCAGGCGAACGCGAGCGATGCGGCGGCGACGGTCGCCGCGTGCGACGCAAACGCGCCCCGCGGCGCGCCGGCGCGCCCGCGCCATCGCGAACCGTGCAGCGCGCGCATCAGGACGTCGTCGGCGTTGCCCGCTTGCAGACGGATGCTGACGTCCCACCGCGACGGCCCGACCGGATGCGTCGCGCGCCGGGCGCCGCGCACGATGCGCCGCCCGCGCGCGGTGATGCGCAGCGCGAGGTCGGCGTCCTCACGGTACGCGCGGCGGAACCGCTCGTCGAAGCCCCCGGCGAGGAGCAGCTCGCTGCGCCGGTACGCGCAGTCGGCGGTGATCCACCGCGACGTCGCGAGCGCGGCGACGTTGCGCTCCCAATCGGTCGCGGCGCGCTCGCGCGGCAGCGGCACCGTGATGCACCCCTGCGATCCGGCGACGTCCGCCGGAAGCTCGCGCAGGTCGCGCGCGAGGTCGGCGAGCCAGGTGTCGCCCACGACGACGTCGTCGTCGAGAAACGCGACCCACGGCGCGCGCGACGCGCGCCAGCCGACGTTGCGCGCGGACGCCGGCCCCGCCGCTTTGCCTCGCATGACGACGACGCGAGCGCGCAGGTCTTCGTCGACGGCGCCGAGATCGAGCGCGGTCGCCGGATCGCGACGGTCGTCGACGACGATGATGCGGTGCGGACGACGGCCGGCGCTGCGCGCGAGCGACGCGAGAAGCGCGCGCAAGGAAGCACGCCCGATCGTAGGGATGACGACGTCGAACACGAGCGGCTACGCGGCCGACACGTCCGCCGCGCCGCGAGCGAACGTCTCGCGTCTGAGAAGATAGGGCCCGATGGCCAGCGCGTCGACCGGTGCGGAGCCGAAGCACTCGAGCGCGTCGCGTGGGCTGTCGACCATGGGGCGCCCGGCCGTGTTCAGCGACGTGTTGACGACGACGGGAATGCCGGTCTTGCGCTCGACCCACTCCAGCATGCTCGCGACGAGCGGCTCGTCGGCGCGGTCGACCGTCTGCACGCGCGCCGTGCCGTCGACGTGGATCACCGCGCGCAAGCGGTCGGCCCACGCCGGCTTCACCGTGTGCACGAACAGCATGTACGGCGAAGGGAACGGCCCCTCGAAGATCTCCGGCGCACGCTCGAGCAGCGTCATCGGCGCGACCGGCCGGAACTGCTCTCTTCCTTTGACGTCGTTGAGCCGGCGCAGCGTGTCCGCATGACGCGGGTTCGCGAGCAGCGAGCGGTGCCCGAGCGCGCGCGGCCCGTACTCGCTGCGTCCTTGGAACCATGCGACGATGCCGTCGTCCGCGATGACGTCCGCGACCGCCTCGCCGATGTCGCGCGGGCGCGTGTACCGCACGTTCGCGATGTCGAGCGCCTGCTGCAGCTCGACGTCGCTCCATTCGCGACCGAGCGCGGCGGTCGGCATCGGCCGCACGTCGTCGCCCATCGCGCGCGCAACGTACATCGCGGCGCCCAGCGCCGTGCCCGCGTCGCCCGCCGCGGGCTGCACCCACACGTGCTCGAACGGCCCGTGCCGCGCGACGTACGAGTTCGCCACGACGTTGAGCGCGACGCCGCCCGCCATGACAAGCGCGTTCATGCCGCACTGCGCGTGCAGCCAGCGCGCGATCTCGAGCATCGTCTCTTGCAGCGCGTCCTGTACGCTCGCGGCGAGGTCGGCGTGTCCGTCGCCGAACGCATCGCCTTCCGCGCGCGGTGCGACGAAGCGCGCGAAGTCGACCGGCAGCGCGACGAACCCGCCGTCGCCGTCGTGATGCATGGCCGCGCGCATCGCGTCGCGCCACCGCGGGCGCCCGTACGACGCGAGCGCCATCACCTTGTATTCGTCGGAGCTGCGCGCGAAGCCGACGTGCGTGGTCAGCTCCTCGTAGCGCAGGCCGAGCGAGTGCGGCAGCGGTACGCGGCGCAGAACCTCGAGCTCGCCGTTCCGCACCACGCCGGCGAGGTACGACGTCGACTCGCCGCGGCCGTCCATCACCATGACCGCGCAGTCGCGATACGGTCCCGCGAGATAGGCCGACGCGGCATGCGCGACGTGGTGCGGCACGAAGCGCACGCGCGCGCGCTCGAGTCCCGGCAGCAGCGTGGCGAGAAAGCCCGGCGCGCGGCGCACGAAGTACGTGCGCAACGCTTCGTACTCGTTGTCGTGCAACTGCGCGCCGTCGGGCGGAGCGAGGTCCGGGTCGTACGAGTACGCGATCGCGTCGAGCGCACTCGGCGCGATGCCGCCGAAACGCAGCGCCCAGCGCACCGATTGCTCCGGCAGCTCCCACGTCGAAAACGGGACGCACGGCTTTCCGTGCTTGCGACGAGTGAACCGTTCTTCTTCCGCGGCAGCGACGATGTCGCCATCGACGACGAGTGCGACGGCCGGATCGTGGAAGACAGCGTTGATCCCGAGGACTCGCATCCGGGACAAGCGTTACCCCTAGGCCATAAAAGGGGAAACCCCCTTACCCTTTGGGCGGGGGGACCGAGCGTCGTCGAAAGCGCGCACGCGCGTACGCTGGCGTACACGCAGCGTCGCGCGAAACGTTATGTCGTCTTAAGATACTGCGTCGTGCGGCGCGTTACGGCGTCTTCGCCGGCGATGGCGCGCTCGTCGTCGCCGCGGCGCTCGGCGCTCCGGCCGGTTCGTTCGACGCGGCGGCGGACGCGCCGCGCGCGGACGACGATGTGCCCGCGCTCGCCGACGGTTTCGGCGTCGGCGTCGCCGCCGGTTGCGGCAACGCATACAGCGCGAAGATCGCGGGACGGTTCGCCATCAGCTTCAGCGGAGTTCCGGTTCCCGCGAACAGGATGCGTTCCGGCGGAAGCGTCGGCGATGCGATGGGAGCGGCGATCGGCACGCCGCTCGCACCGGGCAGCGCGGACGTGCCGGGTCGCGGCGACACGCCGTTCACCACGACGGTCGTCGCGCTCGCGCCGGGCGACGGTGCGCCGGACGTCGTCGACTTCCCCGAAGCCAGGGCGAGCGGCTGCGGCGCGCGCATCGGCGGCGGAGTCGACGACTTGTCGAGCTCCGCGACGGCGAGACGATACTTCGCGTCCTTCTCGCCCGAGTTCCACAGCGCGAGACCGAACTCGCCGTCGCGGTACTGCGTGGCGATCTCGCGCGGGATGTCGAGCTGGATGCGCGGATACGCTTCGAGCGTGACGTCGTGCGTGGGCAGCAGCTCGACGTACGCGAGCGCGCGGGCGGGATGCTCGCGCGTCTTGCGCCGCTTGCCCTTGCCGCTCTCGAAGTTCAGGTCCGGGCCGTCCTCGGGCTTGACGATCGACAGCGTCGCGCCGATCGCGACCGAGACCGGCGTGGCGGCCGGCTGCGGCTTCAGCGTGCCGCCGCTCTTCGGCGACGGCGGAGCGGTCGGCTCCGCCGCCTTGGGAAACGCGATGCTCCCGCTGTAGCCCCCGACTTCGGGCAGCGGCTGGAATCCGGTCGACTCGCCGTACGTGAGGATCGAGCTCACCGACTTCGGCGCCGGCGTCGGCGTCGTGTTCCCGCTGCCGAAGCTCGGCGACTGCAGCGTCTGCGGGATGCCGGTACCCGAACCGAACGATCCGGAGCACGCCGCGACGGCTGCAGCCACGACCACGCACGCGGACGCCGCGGTGAGAACGCGCGGGAGACTCATCGCGCCTAGGGTTCGCGTCGGGGCGGCGCTAGTCCGTCCCCGCCGGCACGTACACCTCGGCGCCGCTCGCGCGGAACTCGGCGGATTTCTCCGCCATGCCGCGCTCGGCGTACTCGCGGACGTCCTGCGTGATCTTCATCGAGCAGAAATGCGGTCCGCACATCGAGCAGAAGTGCGCGACCTTGGCGCCCTCCGCCGGCAGCGTCTCGTCGTGGAACGAGC
>Ga0213875_10001598_pt1 | contig 14359 bp, 9 predicted proteins | sample BarmaccomBMRX_R8_FD_160105 | JGI IMG/M metagenome (GOLD analysis project Ga0213875, IMG submission 160105) | Root-associated microbial communities from Barbacenia macrantha in rupestrian grasslands, the National Park of Serra do Cipo, Brazil - RX_R8 | ecosystem: Host-associated > Plants > Roots... | reverse complement strand
GATCAGCACCCGTCCCGGCCGGCGGTCCGCGGCACCGGGCACATCCGCACGGGGCACATCCGTAACGGGCGAGGCGGACCCAGGCGATGCGGCACGGGGCACATCCGCGCCGGGTGAGGCGGACCCAGGCGATGCGGCACCGGGCACATCCGCACCGGGCGAGGCGGACTCGGGCGATGCGGCACCGGGCACATCCGCACCGGGCGAGGCGGACCCGGGCCCATCCGCACCGGGCAAAGCCGCACCGGGCGAGGCGGTCATCGCCGGACCTCCGCGGGCTGGCGCCGGGCGGCGAATTCGAACGGGTCGGCGGGCAGCCCCTGTCCCTCGCGCAGGCAGCCGGTGATCTCGCCGACGGTCGCGTCGGCGTCGAGCGCCGCGACGACCGGCGCCATCAGGTCCGCGTCCGGGTCGGCGGCGGCGGCTCGCACCCGGTCGAGGGCGGCCCGCAGCGGGCCGCCGGAGCGGCCCGGGCGCCACGCCGCGATCCGCTCGGCGTGCGCCCGGTCCGGCTCGAAGCGCACCTCGGCGACGTCGCGCAGGAACCGGTCGTCCTCGGCCGGCACGACATGCTCGTTGACGCCCACGACGCGCAGCTCTCCGCTGTGGACCGCGGCGGAGTGCCGTCCGGCGGCGCGGGTGAAGATCCCCCTGAAGTACCCGCTCTCGACGAGCGCGCCGACGTCGCCAAGCCCCTCCGTCTGGCGCACCGCGGCCTCGATCCGGCGCTCCAGCTCGCCGGTGAGCGACTCCAGGTACCACGAGCCGCCCAGCGGATCTTCGACGGCGCCGACGTTGGTCTCGGCCCAGATGATCTGCTGGGTGCGGATGGCGAGCTGGTGGGCGATGTCAGAGGGGGTGCGGAACGGCTCGTCGAAGGTCGAGATCTCCAGGCCCTGCACGCCGGCCATGGCCATCGCCAGGGCCTGCACGGCGCCACGGACGATGTTGTTGGCCGGCTGGGCCGCGGTGAGCGTGAGACCGGACGTGTGGACCGCGACGTTCACCGACCACGACCGGGGATCGGCCGCGCCGAACTCCTCGCGCATCATGCGCGCGAACAGCCGGCGGGTGGCGCGGATCTTGGCGATCTCCTCGAACAGGTCCATCCGGCAGTTGACCAGGATGGCGATGCGCGGCGCGAACGAGTCGACCGGCAGGCCGCGGGCCAGCAGCCGGCGGCAGATCTCGCGGATCTCCAGAAATCCCAGGCTCATCTCCTCGACGGCGTCCAGGCCGCCGTCGGAGATGTAGTACGTGTCCTCCAGGAACGCGTGGAACCGCGGCATCTCCCGCAGCGAGAAGGCGATCGAGTCCAGGGTCAGCCGCATCCTGATGCCGTACGGAAGGAACGTCGAGTATGAGCAGTCCTCGGAGTACAGCGGGGGCTGGATCGCGGACCCGCGCAGCACCGCGGGGTCCAGCCCGCTGTCCCGGGCGGCCAGGTACTGGCCGGCGATGGCGAACGCCGGCGGCAGCGAGTGGCTCAGCGTGATCCGGTCCAGCGGAATGCCCTCGAGCAGTTCGGTGAAGTCCTGTTTACGGCACAGCGACACGCCGGTGGTGCCGACGGCGGGGGCGCACATCGGGTGGTCGGGATCCAGCGCGGACATGGTCGGGTTGTCGCCGATCACGTCGATGCCCAGCGCGCCGTGCGCCAGCAGCGACCGGAACTGCTCGTTGGAGCGGCGCGGTGAGCCCTCGCCGGACAGCTCCCGCTGGATCCACCCGCCGGGCCGCGCGTGCGGTGGCCTGAGCCTGCCCCGGGTGAACGGGTACGTTCCGGGGTCGCCGAGCGCCGCGTAGCCGGGATCGCCGTCCGCCGGTGTGTAGAACGGCCGCAGCGGGACACCGGCGGCGGAACGGCCCCCGGTCACCGGCGCTCCCCCGGCGCCGGCGAGAGGCCGCCGGGCGAGGCGGCCAGCTCCTTCTTCATGACCTTCCCGCTGGCGTTGCGCGGCAGTTCGGCGACGGTGACCAGCTCGGCCGGCAGTTTGTAGTCGGCGAGCCGCGGAGCGGCCCACGCGCGCAGCGCGCCGGCGTCCAGCGCCTCGCCCGGCCGCAGCACCGCCACCGCGCGCACCCGCTCACCGAACACCGGGTCGGGCACGCCCACGACGGCGACCTCGGCGATGGCCGGATGTTCCGCCAGGACGCCCTCCACCTCCAGGCTGTAGATGTTCTCGCCGCCCCGGATGATCATGTCTTTCATCCTGTCCAGCACCTGGACGTACCCGGCGGCGTCGGCCCGGCCGATGTCGCCGGTGCGCAGCCAGCCGTCGGCGCCGAACGTCTCCGCGGTCGCGCCCGGGCGGTTCCAGTAGCCGGCGGTCACCACCGGCCCGCGGACCCACAGCTCACCGACCGCGTCCGGATCCGGGTGTTCCGGCAGCTTGCCGTCCACGGCCACCGCCACCTCCACCCCGGGCACCGGCCGCCCGGCCGTCCACGGCCGCTCCAGCCACTCGAGCCCGAGCGCGCAGGTGACGATCGACGTGGCCTCGGTCAGCCCCCATACGTTCGCGAAGGTGACACCCGGCAGCCGCCTGACCGCCTCGGCGAGGAACGCCTCGGCCACCGGGGCCCCGCCGAAGCAGACCGTGCGCAGCGCGGGCAGGCCGGCCGGGTCGAAGGCGGGATCGGCCAGCATCAGGTGGATCATCGCGGTCACCCCCGCGAAGAACGTGATCCGGTGCTCGATCAGCGCCTCGCGCATGTCCGCGACCCGGAACCGGGGCTGGAACACCCGCGCCGCGCCGTGCGCCCCGAACCCCACCACCTGCGACACGATGCCGGTGGCGTGAAACATGGGGGCCACCACGAGCGTGCGGTCGGCCGCCGTGACCCCCAGCACCGAGCCGACGGTGCCCGCGTTGAACACCAGGTTGCCATGCGTCTGCATCGCGCCCTTGGGCCGGCCGGTGGTGCCGGACGTGTAGAGGATGTTCGCGACGTCCGTGCTGGACGCCGACAGCCCGGGCAGCTCCGCGGCGCCCGCGCCGGGCGCGGTCAGCTCGCCGTCCGGGCCGGGCCCGGTCAGCTCGCAGGAGTCCCAGTAGGGGCAGACCTGCGGTACCCGTCCCGCCATCTCGGCGTCCACGACAACGAACGAGGCGCCCGAATCCTCCAGCACGTACTCGATCTCCGGTGGCGCGAACCTGGTGTTGACCAGGACCGCCACGGCGCCGGCCAGCTGCACCCCGCCGTAGGCCACGGCGTACCGCCAGCCGCCACGTAGGGCGAGCGCGATCCGGTCACCGGGCCGCACGCCCCGGGCCCACAGCCGCCGGGCCACCCGCGCCGCCGCGGCGGCGGCCTGCGCGTGCGTCAGCACCGTCTGGCCCTCGACCAGCGCGTCCGCGTCCGGCCACCGCTCGGCTGACCGCAGGAGCAGCCCGCCGGCCGTCGACGCGCTGCCGAGCGCGGGGCCGGGCGCGGGGGCGGGCACAGAGCCGGGCAGGGAATCACCCGCGGCGCCGCGGCTCATGCCGCGCCGCCGGCCAGCGTCATGTCGGCGGCCGGCTCGTCGCCGGCCCGGATGAGCTCGGTGGCCAGCCGCACGCCGCTGACCGGGCACAGGTACTCGCGCAGCAGGATCGCGGCGCCGGGCCGGCCCGCTCTGGTGGCGAACTCCGGCGCCAGCTCGTTCACGGGGGTTTCCAGCGTCGCGCAGGCGGCCCGGTAGTCCCCGGTGACCGGGCCCAGCCGGACCCGGCCGGACAGCGACACCCACTCGGCGGGCTGGCCGCCGGACAGCAGCACGCCGAGGTCCCCGCCGACGGGCCGCGGCTCCGCGTCGCGGCCGGCCAGCCGCGGAGGGTCTCCGGCGGCGGGCGGTGCCGCCGCCGCCAGCCGCGCCGCCAGCCGCTCGGTCCGCAGCCGCCGCGTTTCCTCCTCGTCCACGGCACCGTCGCAGGCACGGTCAGAGGCATCGTCAGCGGCCCAGGCCACGGCGTAGACCCGGGTCGCGGCGTCGCGGTCCAGCCAGCCGCTGGCGACATCGCGGGCGACCGCCCCGGGGGCGCGGGTCAGCGGGTCCCCGTAGCCGGGATTGTTCGCGCCGGTCCAGGCGATGACCGAATCGGGCCCGAGCATGAGCATCGGTCCCTTGTGGTCCACCGGCTGCACCTGGCCCGGGAGGGCATCGAGGTCCTGCGGGACGGTGCCCGCCGCGAACTGCTCGGCCAGGCCCAGCCCGTGCTTGATCAGCACCCGTCCCATGCTGCTCGGGTTCGCGCCGAACGGGCCGACCGCCTTGGGGAAGGAATCGTCGATGTACAGCGCCGCCGCCATGCCCGGCGTGCCCCACGGGACGTAGGCCTCGGTGACGCTGCGGCCGCCCCGGTGGGCGCCGGCCCCGTCCGCGCCGCACCGCAGGGCGCGGCGGTACAGGCACAGCATCGGGTAGAGCTGCTCGGTTTCCTCGATGTTGCTGGCTATGCCCTCCGGGATCCAGAAGTGCCCGCCGAAGTCCGCGCCGTCCGCGTCGCTGCTGGCCGGCAGCGCGCCGATCATGTTGTTGGCGTTGACGGCGATGAAGGGCGCACCGGACGGCTGCTGGCCGGCGATGATCGTGCCGTACCAGTGCGGCTGCGCGGGCCCGAGCGCGCGGTCGCGCAGCTCGGCGGGCCCGGTGGCCAGCATCTTGGCGATGACCGACCCGGACAGGCTGATCAGCAGCTCCATGGTGAAGACGCCGGACGGGCTGACCGCCGCCGGGAAGTCCGCGCAGGACAGCGTGCCGGGCGCTGGGTCGAAGCGCACCCGGCGGTACACCCCGCCGTAGGCGCCTGCCAGGTCCGGGGTCAGCGACGCGGTGAGCGCGGACAGGAAGGCGCCGACCAGGCCGGCATAGGTCACGTTGATCGACCCGGCCTGGGGATCGGTGCCGGCGTTGTCGACCAGCAGTTCGTCGCCGCGCTTGCGCACGGTGAGCTGGTACCGGTACAGGCCGGTGTCGCCGGTGTGCGACGCCTCCGCGTACAGCCGGTGCGACCAGGTGCCGTCGGGGATCTGCCGGAGCCGCTGCAGGAACAGCTCCTCGCCGGCGTCGATGACCCTGTTCATGACCGTCTTGACGGCGTCCGCCCCGTACCGGGCGATCAGCGCCTCGATCTTGCCGACCGTCAGGGTGTTCGCGGAGATCGCGGCCCGCAGGTCCATCTGCACCACGCCGGCCAGCCTTGACTGCCGCAGGAACACCTGTTCCATGTCCGGCCGCACCCGCCCGCCCTCGACGATCTTGAACGGCGGGAACGCCGGCGGGTCGGTGAAGATGTCCGCGGCGTCGACGCAGAAGCTGCCCACGACCGAGCCGCCGATGTCCGAATGGTGCAGCACGTTCGCCACCCAGCAGAAGAGCTGCCCCCCGGCGAAGACCGGGGCGGCGACGATCGTGTCCGGCTGGTGCGGGGTCCCCACGTACGGGTCGTTGGACAGGAACATGTCGCCGGGCCCGATGCCCGGGTCGGCGCCGCGGTTCTCCAGGATCCACTTGATCGTCAGGGACTGCGCGTTCGAGAAGTACTGCAGGTAAGGCCCGAGGAACACCAGGTCGCCGCGCTGGGTGAGGATCGAGGGCTGAAAGTCGCGGGTCAGCATCGTGATCGGCGAGACGCACAGGCGCTGCAGCGTCTGCCCGTGCTCGACGTTGGCGTTCAGCAGCGCGTAGCGGATCACCTCGAACGTCACCGGGTCGACGCTGGCCGCGCCCGGTTCATGCAGTGACAGCCGGGGGTCGATGGTGAGCGACGCGGGCGGGACGTAGCCGCGGGCCACCCCGTCCCAGGCCACCGCCGTCGATGCGTTCATCGCGCGGCTCCCTTCGTAACATCGGCCGTCCTGGCGGCGGGCAGCCGGAGGCGGAAGTGCCCGCGGGCCGCGGACAGCGACGCGCCGCGTGGCACCGCGATCGTGGTGTGCGAGAGCTCGATCAGGGCGGGGCCGGCGATCTCGGCGCCGCCGGCGAGCTGGCCCCCGTCGTAGACGGTGGTGTCCAGGCGCTCGTTCGGACCCGGCCAGAAAACCGGCACGGTCCGGCCGGCGGGCCCGGGCCGGGCCGCCGGGGCGGACGTCACCTCCCCGGCCGCGGACGGCACCCGGGCGCGCACGCGCAGCGCGAAGATCTCCGCCGCCTGGAAAGCCGACGCCGCCGCCGCGCCGTAGCGCCGCGCGTATTCCCGCGTGAAGTGCCCGGCCAGGCGATCGGCCAGCCCGGCACGGGCGGTGCCGCAGTCGGCCGGGTCGATGAGCACCTCCAGGCTGTGCATGAGCTGCTCCTGGTAGCGCATCAGCGCCCAGGCGTCGATCCGCGGTTCCTCATCGACGCCCGCGGCCACCATGGACTGGCGCGCCCGGCCGATGGCTCCGGCGATCTCACGGCTCAGCGCCTCGTCGTCGAACGGCGCCCGCAGGACGGTCTCGGCCTCCACGAACCGGGTCACATCACCGGCCGCAATGCCGTATGCCGACAGCGTGGACGCGCCGTTGCCGAGCGGGATGAGCACCTCCCGCACGCCGATCTCGGCCGCGTAACCGAACGCGTGCACCGGGCCGGCCCCGCCGTAGGAGTACAGCACGAAATCGCGCGGGTCCAGGCCTCGTTCCAGCGTCTGCTGGCGGATCAGGGTCGCCGCCCGCAGGTTGTTGACGCTGATGATGCCGGCGGCGGTCTCCTCCAGCCCCAGGCCGAGCGAGCCGGCCAGCTCCCCGACCACGGCCCGCGACGCGTTCTCGTCGAGCGGCATGCGGCCGCCCAGGAAGCTGTCCGGCCGCAGCAGGCCGAGCACCACGTCGGCGTCGGTGACCGTCGCCTGCGTGCCGCCCCTGGCGTAGCAGGCCGGCCCGGGCTCGGACCCGGCGCTGTCCGGCCCGACCCGCAGTGCCCCGGTCTGCGGGTCGCGCCGGGCGATCGTCCCGCCTCCGCACGCGGTCGCCCTGATGTCGAGGTGCGGGATGCGGTACGTGTACTGACCGATGACGGACTCGTTCGCCACGGCCGGCTGGCCGTCGACGACCAGCCCGATGTCGAACGACGTGCCGCCCATGTCGGTGGCGACCACGTTCCGGTCGCCGTTGGCCGCGGCCAGCGCGGCCACACCGGTCAGGCCCGCGGTGGGGCCGGAATCGAGCGTCCCGAGCGCCACCTCCGAGGCGACGGCGGCCGGTACCACCCCGCCGCTCGACTGCATCACCAGCAGCGGCGCCCGCAGGCCGTCGGCGGTCAGGCGCCCGCCCATCGAGCTGAGATAGCGCGTGCACGCCGGGCCGACGTACCCGTTGAGCACGGCGGCGACGGTGCGCTCGAACTCGCCGAGCCGGGGGGACACCCGGGAGGACAGCGAGACGAAGACATCCGGTGCCACCATCCGGACGATCTTCTCCACCGCGAGCTCGTGCTCCGGGTTGGCGAACGACCACAAGAACGCCACCGCCACGCTGTCGAGCCGGTGTTCGGCGACGAACGCGCTGACCGCCGCCGTCGCGCGGCCCTCGTCCAGCGCGACCACGATCTTCCCGCCCGAGTCCACCCGCTCGTGCAGTTCGAGGACCGCTCCGCCGGCGATCAGCGGGGGAGGCGGCGACGTGCCGCGGACCCGGAACACGTCCTCCACGCCGCGGCCGGCCACCCGCCCGTGGCCGCGCATGATCGCCAGCGCGTCCCCGTGCCCGGCGGTCGTGATCACCCCGACCCGGGCGCCGGTGCGCTCCAGCACCGCGTTGGTGCCGATCGTGGTGCCGTGCCCGAACCGCACCGTCCGGCTCAGCAGCTCCGGCAGGGCCAGGCCGGCCTCGCCGGCCAGCTCGGTGAGCCCGGCCATCACGCCGTCGGCCGGATCGCCCTTCGTGGACAGCGTCTTCGCCGTGCTGTACGCCGTGCCGCCTGGTCCCGCGCCGATAAGGACGCAGTCGGTGAACGTGCCGCCGATGTCTACCCCGATGTGAAACATGCGACCTCCCAGCCCGTCTCGATCGATTGATCGGGACGGAGTGCTAACGTAACCCGGGTGACATCCGCCGTCAATACGCCGCCCGGCGAGCTCACCGGCCGGGCCGCGCTCGTCACCGGCGCCAGCAGGGGTATCGGGCTGGCCATCGCGCACAGCCTCGTCGGCCGCGGTGCCCGGACCGTCATCACCGCCCGCCGCGCCGAAGGGCTCGAGGAGGCGGCCGCCGCGCTCGGCGGCCCGGATCACGCCGTCCCCGTGCCGGGCAACGCGTCCGACCCGGCGCACCGGGAAGCCGCCGTCCGCACCGCGATCGACCGCTTCGGCGGCCTCGACATGCTGGTCGCGAACGTGGGCATCAACCCCGTCTACGGGCCGCTCATGGACACCGATCTCGGCGCGGTCGAGAAGATCATGAACACCAACGTGGTCGCCACGCTGGGACTCATCCAGCAGGCCTGGCACGCCTGGATGGCGGAGCACGGCGGCTCGATCCTGGTCGTCGCCTCCACCGCGGGCCTGCGCGCCGCCGAGGGCATCGCCGCGTACGGCGTCAGCAAGGCCGCGCTGATCAACCTCACCACCCAGCTCGCCGTGGAGCTGGGACCCGCCGTGCGGGTCAACGCCATCGCCCCGGCCGTCGTGAAGACCCGCTTCGCCGAAGTCCTGTACGAAGGCCGGGAGGAGGAGGTCGCGCGGCGCTATCCCGCGGGGCGCCTCGGCCGCCCCGAGGACGCCGGCGAGGCCGCCGCCTACCTGCTCGGCCCCGGCGCCGGCTGGGTCACCGGCCAGGTCCTCGTCCTCGACGGCGGAGGCCTGGCCCGCGGCCCCGTGTAACACACCCCTCCCTCCCCAGCCCCTCCCTGCCCCGGCGCCCCGTGCCTCCCTAGCTCAGGTGGGGCCGCTGGCGCCATCGGCCCCACTGGGCGGGGCCATATGCGCCAACGGCCCCGTCCGCCGCCCGCCGCTCCGCCATCAGCCCCGTCCGCCGCTCCGCCGGCCCGCCGGCCGGCCCGCGGGCGAACGGATTCATTTGCCGCGAAATTGCACAGTGAGTACGGTCGCATGGGTGGCAAGCGATTCGGGTGGCAGCAACAGATCATCGGGCCCGTGGTACGCGTCGGACCCCTCGACCGCTCCGTTTCCGAGCGTCGGGCACGCCCCGAGCGGGGCGGCAGCCCCGCACAGACACGCACGGCCAGGGAGGCTGAGAGGCGTCTTCGCGATCGCGGCGGGGGCGTTCGCGGTCATACTGGCCGGGATCGCCGCGGCCATCGTCACGGTGGTCAGCGGCGGCAACACCAGCACCACCGGCTTCGTGCCCACGGGAACCTCGCCCGACCAGGACGCCGAGCAGATCACCACGGCGTTCCTGCAGGCCTGGCAGGCCGGTGACGTCGCGCAGGCAGCGCGCTACACCGATCACCCGTCGGCCGCCAGGGCGGCGCTCGCCACCTACCAGAAGTACCTGCACCTGAGAAAGCTGAGCGCCACGGCGCAGAGCGCCAGCGCGGTCCCGTCCGCCACGTCATCGGCGCCGCGCGAGTCGGTCACGTACGCGGCCAGCGCCAGGGTGGCGGCCTCGGACAGCGCCGGGGCCCTGAGCGGCACCTGGACCTACAAGGCGGCGCTGGTCGCCTACCGGCAGCGGAACTCGCAGGCGTGGTACATCGCCTGGGCGCCCGATGACCTCGCGCCCAACCTCACCGCATCCACCCACCTGGCGGCCGTCGAGGTAGCTCCCCAGATCGTCTCGGTGACCGACACCAGCGGGAACGACCTCACCTCCTACCGCGACCCCGGGCTGGTCACGATCGCGCAGCGGCTGCAGCAGAAGGCGCCGCTGGGGGGGAAACCCGGTCTGTACGTCGAGATCCAGACCGCCAGGGGCCAGCTGGTGGCCAACACCCAGGCGGTCGTCATCGCGCCGAAGAACATAGCGAACCTGAGCACCACGATCAGCGCGAGCGCCGAGGCCGCCGCGCGCTCAGCCGTCGCCGCGCACAAGAACAGCGCGATGATCGCCATCCAGCCCTCCACCGGCAAGATCCTCGCGATCGCCAACAACGCCGGCTTCAACGACTACGCGCTCACCGCCCAGGTGGCGCCCGGCTCGACGATGAAGGTCATCACCTCCGCGGCCCTGATCAACTCCGGCGCGCTCTCCGCGTCCAGCAGCGTCGCCTGCCCCTTGACGTACACCGTGCAGGGCATCACCTACCACAACGACAACAACGAGACCCTGCCGGCCTCCACGCCGTTCGTCACCGACTTCGCGCAGTCCTGCAACAACGCGTTCAGCCAGTGGTACCAGCGTCTGTCCGGGGGCCTCCTCGCCCGGACCGCGAAGGAGTACTTCGGCCTCAACCAGAACTGGGACATCGGCATCGCGGGCGCTTCGGCCAGCTACTTCAACGCCCCGGCCGGTTCCAGCGGCTCCGAACTGGCTCAGGAGGCGTTCGGCGAGGGAAGCCTGTCCGCGTCCCCGATCGCGATGGCGTCGGTGGCGGCCACCGTGGACACCGGGACGTTCAGGCAGCCGATCCTGGTGCCCGGCACCAGCCAGGTCACCGCCAAGCCGCTGTCGGCCAGCACCGACTCCCAGCTCAAGCAGCTGATGCGTGCCGTGGTCACCAGCGGGACGGCCGCGTCGGTCGGATTCGGGCCGAACGTCTACGCCAAGACCGGAACCGCCGACATCCAGCGCCAGGAGGCGCCCAACAGCTGGCTCATCGCCTTCGACCCGTCCAAGGACGTCGCGGTCGGCTGCCTGGTCGTCAACGCCGGGTACGGCGCCCAGTTCGCCGGCCCGGAGGTGAAGTCCTTCCTCGACAGGTTCTGACGGGCGCGCCCCGCGCGGATCGGTCCACCGTGCCCCGCGGGGAATAGCCCCGCTCCCGCGTTGTTCCAGATATATGCAAACGCATATATCTGGAGGCAGGCATGCAGTTCGGGATCTTCTCGGTCAGCGACATCACCCGGGATCCCGTGTCCGGGCAGACGCCGAGCGAGGCGGAGCGGATCGACGCGATCGCGTCGATCGCGCGGAAGACCGAGGAGGCCGGGCTCGACGTTTTCGCGATCGGTGAGCATCACAACCCCCCGTTCTTCTCGTCCAGCCCGGCGACGCTGCTGGCCTACGTCGCGGCGACCACCAAGAGGCTGATCGTCAGCACGGCCACGACACTGATCACGACCAACGACCCGGTGCGCATCGCGGAGGAGTACGCGATGCTGCAGCACCTGTCGAAGGGGCGGATGGACCTGATGCTCGGCCGCGGCAACACGGCGCCGGTGTACCCGTGGTTCGGCCAGGACATCCGCCAGGGCCTGCCGCTGGCGCTGGAGAACTACAACCTGCTGCACCGGCTGTGGCGGGAGGACGTCGTGGACTGGAAGGGGAAGTACCGCACGCCGTTGCAGGGCTTCACGTCGATCCCGCGGCCGCTTGACGATGTGCCACCGTTCGTTTGGCACGGCTCGATACGGACCCCCGAGATCGCCGAGCAGGCCGCTTACTACGGCGATGGCTTCTTCGCCAACAATATCTTCTGGCCGAAGGAGCACTACATGCGGCTGATCCGGTTCTACCGGCAGCGCTACGCCCACCACGGCCACGGCTCAGAACAGCAGGCGATCGTCGGCCTGGGCGGCCAGGCGTATATCGCGAAGAACTCGCAGGACGCGAAGCGCGAGTTCCGCCCGTACTTCAGCGAGGCGCCGGTGTACGGGCATGGGCCGTCGATGGAGGACTTCATGGAGCTGACCCCGCTGTCGGTGGGCAGCCCCCAGGAGGTCATCGACAAGACCCTGACGTTCCGCGAGCACTTCGGCGACTACCAGCGCCAGCTGTTCCTCGTGGACCACGCCGGCCTGCCGCTGAAGACCGTGCTCGGCCAGCTCGAGCTGCTCGGCGAGGAGGTGGTGCCGGTGCTGCGCAAGGAGATCGCCGCCAGGCAGGACCCGCAGACCCCGGAGGCCCCCACGCACGCCAGCCTGGTCGGGGCCAAGTACGGTGACCGGGCGCCGCGCCAGCCGAGGCCGAACGCGAACCGAGGCGACAACGTGACGGGCGCGTCCCCCTACCAGGACACCGCCCCGGAGCTCGCCGCCGAGTACCCGGCCCCGTGATGGCTGGCCCAGTGATGGCTGGCCCCGTGATGGCTGACCCGGCGATGCCCGGCAGCGGGCAACTGGCCAACGACGCCTGGGAGGCGCTGCTGGCCGCCCACGCCGTGCTGATGAAGCGGTTCGCGGCCTCCGGGCTCTGGGAGGACATCTCCATGCGTGAGTACGACGTGCTGTACACCCTGTCCAAGTGCCCCGGGCCTGTCCGCGTCAGTGAGCTGGACCATCACGTCCTGCTCAGCCAGCCGGCCCTGTCCCGCCTGGTGGACCGGCTGGCCGAGCGTGGCCTCATCGCGCGCCGGCCCGATCCCGCCGACGGGCGCGGTGTGCTGCTGTCGCTCACCGGGGCGGGCCGCGGGCTGCAGCGCCAGATCGGCCGCCGGCACGCCCGCGACGTCGCCGGGGCCATGACCGCCGCCCTGAACCGCGCCGAACTCCGCGAGCTGGAGGCGCTCTGCCGGAAGCTGGCCTGCCGGCCCGCCGCCGTGGCGGCCACCAACGACGAGAACGAGGACGCATCCCGATGAGCATCCCTGAGGAGACCGAGCCGCTGCGGCTCGTGGTGGTCAGCGCCGGAACCAGCGATCCCTCGTCGACCAGGCTGCTGGCCGACCGCACCGCCGAACGGACCGCCGCGCTGGCGGCCAGCCACCGGAAAACGGTGACGATCAGCGTCATCGAACTGCGCGAGATCTCCGCCGACATCTCAGCCGCCCTGGTGACCGAGCTGGTCACGCCGAAGCTGCGCAAGGCGGCCGGCATCCTCGGCGAAGCCGACGGCATCATCGCCGCCACCCCGGTCTACAAGGCCGGCCCCAGCGGCCTGTTCACCTCGTTCTTCCACGTCCTGGACAACGACCTGCTCATCGGCAAGCCCGTGGTGCTCGCCGCGACCGCGGGAACCGCCCGGCACTCCCTGGTCGCGGACGACCAGATGCGCCCGCTGTTCGCCTACCTGCGCACGATGACCGCCCCGACCTCCCTGTTCGCCGCCCCCGAGGACTGGAGCGACCCGGCGCTGAACGGGCGCGTCGACCGGGCCGCGCTCGAGCTCGTGCTGCTCATGGAGAGCGGCTTCGCCCGCAAGATCAGGGACGAGTCCTGGCAGAGCTACCAGCACTCCTACGGCAGCGCGGGCGGAGCCGAGGTCGCCATCGACCTCGACACCGACCTCATGCGCCTGGCGACCGGCGGCTGACCGGCCTGCACGCACACGCTGGAAGGTGCAACCACCGTCCGTTCGGTTAAAAATCTCGAGTAAGCCGAACGGACGGTGCGCCGCGTTCTCAGCCGCACCAACCGTGCGCTCGCGGGAGATGACCCGCGGGCGGCCGGGGACCCCGGCCGCCCGCCGGCGAGCGTGGATTACAGCGTGGATTACGAGGTGGCGACGTCGTCGTACTCGGTGGCCGTCGGGTCGCCCGGGTAGTTGTCGTCGTGGCTGGTCAGGGTCAGCGTGTAGGAATGGCCCGCGGTGATCGAGGCGGTCACCTGCTTCCACCCGCTGCTGGGGTTGACGCAGGTGCGCGGCAGCACGGTGGTGGTGGTGCCGCTGGTGTTGTCCCGCAGGGTCGCGGTCGCCCAGTCGTACGTCACGGTGTCCGGGCAGGTCACGTCGTACCAGAAGGTCACGTGGCTGGAGCCGGACGGCGCGGTGAAGGTCTGGGCGATCGAGGAGCTGCCGTTGGTCGGCGAGCCCGGGTTCCCCAGCAGGGCGGCGTACTTGCCGCTGTGCGGGCTGGTCGTGGTGACGGTGTGCGCGGCCCCGGAGGCGGTCCAGCCGGACAGGCTGCCGGTCTCGAAGCCGCCGTTGGCGATCGCGTTGCCGCCACCGCCGCCGGAGGAGCTGATCGTCCAGCTGAAGCTCGCCGAGCCGCTGGCTCCGGTCGTGTCCTTGGCGGTCACCGTGACGGTGGAGGTCCCCGCCGTGGTGGGCGTGCCGGAGATCAGTCCGGAGGAACTGATCGCCAGGCCCGCGGGCAGTCCGGTGGCCGAGTAGGTGAGCGTCTGGCCGGAGGCCGAGTCGCTGGCGCTGATCTGCAGGCTGACCGCGGTGCCCACGGTTCCCGTCTGGTTACCGGGGTTGGTGACGGTGACCGTGTTGCCCGTGCTCCCGTTGGACACGATCGCGTGGCTGGCCTCACAGGTCCCGGCGCCGCTGTTGCCGTCGTTGGCCCAGGTGGTCTGCATGGCGAAGGTGCCGGTGGCGGTGGTCAGGTCGAAGGAGCCGCCGCTGGTGCCGGGGGTGATCCAGGCGCACTTGTCGCCGGTCTCGTTGCCGCTGG
>Ga0213875_10001597_pt1 | contig 14361 bp, 13 predicted proteins | sample BarmaccomBMRX_R8_FD_160105 | JGI IMG/M metagenome (GOLD analysis project Ga0213875, IMG submission 160105) | Root-associated microbial communities from Barbacenia macrantha in rupestrian grasslands, the National Park of Serra do Cipo, Brazil - RX_R8 | ecosystem: Host-associated > Plants > Roots... | reverse complement strand
CCAGCCGAGTCCGGCCCAGCCGAGACCGGCCCAGCCGAGACCGGCCCAGCCGAGACCGGCCCAGCCGAGACCGGCCCAGCCGAGACCGGCCCAGCCGAGACCGGCCCAGCCGAGGCTGACCCGACCGGGACGGTCCAGGATCCCCCGGAGCAGACCGCCCCCAGCCAGGACCACACCGGCCCCTACCAGGCCGCCCCCCGCGACCTCCCCGACCCGCCGGCTCCCCGGCCCGCCCCTCAGACCGGCGAGCCCGCCGTGCCCGAATGGGCCCGCGGCGGGACTTTTTAAGGCCGATATTCAGGCGCAAATACCCTCAAGCCAGGATCTAAGGCATTAAAAGGATTGAGCCAGGGCAAAAAGGGGCAATTACCGACCTGCCCGCAAAGCGTTACCATATCCCTGCCCAACGGGCGCGATGGCTCAAATAGGGTTTAGCGTAAACGACGCAGGCCCGACAAAATGGCTTTAGCGTGGGGGGGTCTCACGACTATGCGGCAGGTCGGAAACTATCGCCTTGAGTCTCTGCTGGGTGTCGGCGGAATGGGAGAGGTTTACCGGGCGTACGACACCATCCGTGACCGGTACGTCGCTCTCAAGCTCCTGCCCGAGGCATTGTCGGGCGACCGGGATTACCTCACGCGATTCCGGCGTGAATCGAACGTCGCTGCCCGGCTGCGGGAGCCGCACGTCATTCCCATTCACGACTTCGGCGAAATCGACGGCCAGCTCTTCATCGACATGCGCCTGGTCGACGGGGCCGACATCGGCAAGCTGCTGGAAACGCACGGCCGGATGGCGCCGCCGCGGGCGGCCGCTCTTATCAGCCAGGTCGCCGAGGCCCTGGACGCCGCCCACGCTGACCACCTGGTGCACCGTGACATCAAGCCTTCCAACATATTGGTCACGTTAAGCGACTTCGTTTATGTGGTCGACTTCGGTATAGCACGGTCGATGGACGGCCGGCAGACACCGCTGACGATCACCGGGGTAACCGTCGGCACGTGGGATTACATGGCCCCGGAGCGCTTCGTTGGCCACGACGTTGACGGGCGGGCCGATGTCTACTCCCTGGCGTGCGTGCTGCACGAGTGCCTGACCGGCGCACCACCCTTCCACGGCCGGGATCTGCCCGCCCTCATGTACGCCCAGCTCAACTCGGATCCGCCGGCGGCCAGCAGCCTGGTCGAGGGCATACCGCCGGGCTTGGACGCGGTGATTGCCCGCGGTATGGCCAAAGACCCGAAGGACCGCTTTCCGATCGCGGGCGCGCTGGCCGCGGCGGCCCGCGAAGCCCTGCTGACCGAGCCGCCCATCCCGCCGGTGACGGAGCGGCCGGGGCCCGTACCGGAGCCAGCAGTTGACCAGTCCGCCCCGGCCGCCCCCTACCCCCCGACGCAACCGGTGATCGCGGCCAGCGTCCCCGATCGGGCGGCCCCGCGACCACCTCAGAGCGGGCCGGCGGCCACCACCATCGATCCGGTCGGCCGCCCCCTGCCACCTGACGCGGCGGCCGGCGAGCCGCCGCGCAGGCCCGCGTGGCGCCGGCTCGGCGTGCCGATTCTGGCCGCCGCCGCGCTGGTGGCGGCCGCGATCACGTTCGTCGTCCTCAGGACGCCCGCTGGGCCGCACGGCGGCGCTGCTGGCACCACCAGCGCGCACAGCCTCGCTGCGCCCAAGCTGGCGGGGACGATAAAGGTCGGGCAGTTCCCCAGCTTCGTCACGGTCGCGCCGGACAACAAGTTCGCCTACATCACCAACGTCGGGTCGAAGACGATCTCGGTGCTCGACACCGCCACCGACAAGGTGTCCAGGACCATTCCGATCCGGCCGGGACCGCCCCAGTTCGTCTCGTTCTCCACCGACAGCAAGACGGCCTACGTGAGCGTCTACGACACGAGCGGCTCGGTGCACCTCATCGTGTTCATCGACACCGCTACCGGCCAGGTGACGGGCCAGGTGCCGGTGACCAATCACACGCCGGGACCCTCGCAGGTCAGCCCGGACGACCAGTACCTCTACGTGCCGAACCACAACAGCATGACGATGAACGGCGCCATGAAGGCGATGACCGGCCCGGGCCAGGACGACATTGACGTGATCAGCACCGCCACCAAAAAGCTGGTCGGCACCATCGCCACCGCGCCGAATCCGCACTGGATCACGGTCGGCCAGAACGGGCTGCTTTACGTCACGAACCACACGTCCGGTGAGATCACGGTCATCAACCCGAACACCAACCAGGTCGTCAAGGTGTTCCCGGTGGGCGAGACCCCGCACGCTATTTATGCCTCGCCCACCACCAGCCGGCTGGCGGTCACCAGCTACGGCGGCGCCGAGGTCTTCATCGTCAGCACGGTGACCGACAAGGTCGTCGCGACGATCCCGGTCGGCCGGGAACCGCTGGACGTCGAGTACTCGCCCGACGGGCGCTACATCTGCACCGCCAACAGCGAGGACAACACGGTCTCGGTGATCGACGCCGCGACCAGCAAGGTCATCGACACGATCAAGACCGGGAAACAGCCCACCGGCATCGACTTCGACGGGCGCCAGGGCTACGTGACCGACGAGGGCAGCGGCACCGTCGAAATCCTGAACTTCCCGCAATGAGGCCGCTTGGCCGGGGCACCCGGCCAGCGCGAGGCGGCCACCGCCCCGCTCAGAACAGCCGCAGCGAGTCGTCCTCAGTCCCGCGCATGGCTTCGTAGTCGAGCAGGACGCAGCGGATCCCGCGGTCGGTGGCCAGCACCCGGGCCTGGGGTTTGATCTCCTGGGCGGCGAAGATGCCCTGGACCGGGGCCAGCAGCGGGTCCCGGTTGAGCAGCTCCAGGTAACGGGTCAGCTGCTCGACGCCGTCGATCTCGCCGCGCCGCTTGATCTCGACCGCGACGCTGCCGCCGGCCGCGTCCTTGCACATCAGGTCGACCGGGCCGATCGGGGTGGGGAACTCCCGGCGGACCAGCCGCCAGCCGTCCCCCAGGTGGTGCAGCTGAACGGCCAGCAGCTCCTGCAGGTGCGACTCGACCCCGTCCTTCTTCAGCCCCGGGTCGACCCCGAGGTCGACCGAGCTGTCGCTCACGATCTCCTCGAGGGTGATCGCCAGCGTCTCGCCCGCCTTGTTGGTCACCGTCCACTGGCCGGGCTGCTCGGACAGCTTGCAGGGCGGGGACATCCAGTTCAGCGGCTTGTACGAGCCGCCGTCGGAGTGGACCAGCACCGAGCCGTCGGCCTTGACGATGAGCAGCCGGAGCGCCGAGGGGAGATGAGCGGTCAGCCGGCCGACGTAGTCGACGCTGCACCGCGCGATAACGAGCCGCACGGAACGCCACTGTAGCGGTCCCGCCGGAGGTCCGGGCCCGCATGAGGGAGGTCCCGGGCCCACATAAAGTTACCGGCGTGAGCCCCCGTAAAACCCGCCGTGAGCGGCCGCCCGCCGCGGCCTGGCCGCTCGGTCCCGAACGGGCCGAGAGCTGGCCGGACGGGGACTGGGTGGTGCGGCAGGTCCCCGGTGCGGCCGCCACCAAGGAGTACCGCTGCCCGGGCTGCGACCAGGAGATCGTGCTGGGCACGCCGCACCTGGTGGCCTGGCCGGCCGAGGCGCCCGGAGTCGACCTGCGGCGGCACTGGCACCGGGCCTGCTGGCCGCGGCGGCTGACCCGGCGCCCGGGCTCCAACCGCCGCTGAGCCCACTGAGAGCAGATACGGAAGGGCCGGCCCCCCGAGGGGAGCCCGGCCCTTCCGGCCATCCGTTACCGCGTACTTACTCGGTCCACCAGTCCTCGTCGTCCGCCGCCTTGCCGTTGGCGCCCTGCTTGGCACCGTTGGCGGCCGGGGCGCCGTTGCGCACCGGCTGGCCCTGAGCAGGCGCCTGGCGCTGGGCCGGAGCCTGGACGGCCTGGGTGGCGTTGCCGTTGGCGGGCTTCGGTGCCTCCTGCACGGGGGCGGCCGGAGCCGGTCGCGGCGCGTCACTGATGGCCGGACGGGACGGGGCGGCCGGCACCGAGGAGGCTTCCTCCATGCCGGGGACGCCGCCACCGAGCAGCTGCCGCAGCTGGGCCAGGTGGCTGCTGATGCTGTCCTTCTGGCGGGTGAGCTCGTCGACCTGGCGCTGCGCGTTGACGCGGGCCCGCTCGGCTTCGCTCTTGGTCTCGGCCAGCAGGTGGTCGGCCTGGCTCTTGGCCTGGCTGACGATCTGGTCGGCGTTCTTCTTGGCGTTGCTGACCAGCTGCTTGGCGTGCGAGTCGGCGTCGCGGCGGGTCTGCTCGGCCTGGGCGCTGGCCTTGGCTGCGCGCTGCTCGGCGGTCGACGCCCGCTGCTCGGCCTCGGAGACCAGCTTCTGGGTGGCGGCCTGGGCGGCCGACAGCCGCTCGGCCTCCTGGCGCTCGGCCTCCTCGCGCCGGGCGGCCAGCTGGATCTCGAACTCCGCCTCGGCCTGCGCCCGCTGCGCTTCGCTCTCCTCCAGGATGCGCTGCGCCTGGCTGCGCATCTCATCCGCCTGCCGCTTGGAGGTGGTGAGGATCTCGTCCCGCTCCCGCTTGGCCGACGCCTTGAGCTGGGCCACCTCGCGCTCGGTGGTGGTCCGCAGCTTGGCGATGTCGCGCTCCACGGCCGCCCGCTTCTCGGCGATCTCGTGGTCGGCGGTGGCCCGCAGCTTGGCCACCTCACGCTCGGTCGTCGAGGTGAGCTCGTCCGCCTCGCGCCGGGCACCCGTCCTGATCGAGTCGGCTTCGCGCTCCGCCGCACCCCGCTGGTCGTCGGTCTCGCGCTTGGCGATCGCCCGCAGCTCGGCCGCCTCGTTCTCGGCCGACGCCCGGACCTCGGCCGCGTCCACCTTGGAGGCGGCCTTGATCTCGTTGGCCTCGGACCGGGCCGCCTGGACCAGCTCGGTGGCCTGTTCCTCAGCTAGCCGCAGCAGTTGCTCGATCCGCGCGCCGAGGCCCGAATAGGTCGGTCGTTCCTGCTCCTGGAGCTGCCGGTGCGCCTCGGCCAGGTCCTGGTGCAGCCCCTGCACCTGATCCTTCTGCTGGCGCAGATCCCCTTCCAGCGCGGCCAAGTGCTCGTTGACCTGCTGGGGGTCGTAACCGCGCATGACTTTCGCGAACTCGCGCGGCTGCGAGTCTTCAAAGAAGTTGGTGAGCTGTGCGTCAATATCGGATTGCATGTGGCCTAACCCTGTTGGACGGTACGGCAGGCGGGGGGTTCAGGTGCGAAGATCATCGACCGATCAGCGACTTATCCACCGGCGGGACGGCGGCTCTTCGCCCGGTCGTTAACGGACTTCTGCGATTTTCTCACCCGGTAGCAGGCAGACTACTCCGCCTGCGCGCCGTTGTTGGTTCCTTCGGACTTCCCAGCGGCGGATTCTCTGGACTGTGACCTACGCTTCCGGTCAATCTGCACTATATCGGTCATTGTCCGTATATCTTCCCTGCGTAGCGGGCACTTTCCGGGTCGCGCGGCCGGCGTCCCGGCGGCGTCTTCCGGGTGTCCGGGTCGCGTCTTGATGATGTCGGACGGCCCGGACGGCGACGGACCTGAGTCCCATTTCGGTCAGCGAGCCCGCTTCCAGTCAGTGGCCGTGAACCGTCAACTGCCCGCGCGGCGCGGCTCGACCAGTTCGGTCAGCACTCCGCCCAGATCGGCCGGGTGCAGGAACGCGATCGAGGCGCCGAGCGAGCCGTGCCGCGGCCGCTCGTCGATCAGCCGGACCCCGGACCCGGCCACCTCGGCCAGCGCCGACCGGACGTCGGTGACCGCGTAGCCGATGTGGTGGATCCCCTCGCCCCGGCGGGCCATGAACTTGCCGACCGGCGAGTCCGGGGACAACGGCTCCAGCAGCTGGATGTAGGAGCCCCCCGGCCCTCCGCCCGCCCCCAGCGCCTCGTCCGCACCGGTCGCCACCAGCAGCATGGCTTCGCGGACGCCTTGTTCTTCGTTGACTTCGCGGGACGCCACCGTCAGCCCGAACACGGAGCAGTAGCGGGCTACCGCTTCGGTTAGGTCCCGGCAGGCGATCCCGACGTGATCGATCCTGGTCAGCATGGTCCGACCATCACATCAGATCGCCGGCCGGGGCGGAATGCGATGCGGGTCACAGCTGCTGTCGACCGCAGGTGGGTATCGTGACCAGCAGTGGGCTCACGAGCCCGGAACGGCACGTGGAGGTATGTCATGACCCAGCCGCAGACCAGCACCGCCGGGACCCCGGCCGGACGGCAGCCCGTCATCGTCGGCGGCGCCCGGACCGCCATCGGCCGCCTGCTCGGATCGCTGGCCGGCTTCTCCGGCGCCGAGCTGGGCGGCATCGCGATCAAGGCCGCGCTCGAGCGCTCCGGCGTCGCCCCCGACCGGGTCGACTACGTGATCATGGGCCAGGTGCTGACCGCGGGCGCGGGCCAGATCCCGGCCCGGCAGGCCGCGGTGGCGGCCGGGGTGCCGATGTCGGTGCCCGCCGCCAACATCAACAAGGTGTGCCTGTCCGGCCTGGACGCGATCGTGCTGGCCGCCCAGCAGATCCGGCTGGGCGAGGCCGACGTGGTGGTGGCGGGTGGCATGGAGTCGATGACCCAGGCCCCGCACCTGCTGCCCAGGTCGCGGGCGGGCTACAAGTACGGCGCGTTCGAGGTGCAGGACTCGATGGCCCTGGACGGCCTGACCGACGCCTACGACCACGTGTCGATGGGCGAGTCGACCGAGCGGCTGGGGACCAGGCTCAGCATCAGCCGGGCCGAGCAGGACGAGTTCTCGGCCCAGTCGCACCAGCGGGCGGCCGAGGCGATCAAGAACGGCGTGCTGGCCGAGGAGATCGTCGGCGTGGCGGTGCCCCGCCGCGGCGGTGAGCCGCTGCTGTTCGACGAGGACGAGGGGGTCCGCCCCGAGGCCACGGCCGAGTCGCTCGGCCGCCTGCGCCCGGCCTTCACCAAGGACGGGACGATCACGGCCGGCTCGGCCTCGCAGATCTCCGACGGCGCGGCCGCGGTGGTGGTGATGGCCCGGGAGACGGCCGAGGCTCTCGGGGCCAGCGTGCTGGCCGAGGTCGGCCCGGCCGGGCTGGTGGCCGGCCCCGACAACTCGCTGCACTCGCAGCCGTCCAACGCGATCCAGCGGGCGCTCGCCAAGAGCGGCCTGACCGTCGCCGACCTGGACCTGATCGAGATCAACGAGGCGTTCGCGATGGTCGCGATCCAGTCCATGCGTGACCTCGGCGTCGGCCCCGACATGGTCAACGTCAACGGCGGCGCGATCGCGCTCGGCCACCCGATCGGCGCCTCCGGCACCCGGATCGCGCTGCACCTGGCCTACGAACTGCGCCGCCGGGGCGGCGGACTGGGCGCGGCCGGGCTGTGCGGTGGCGGCGGCCAGGGCGAAGCCCTGCTGCTGCGCGTCCCCGAGGTCTAGGAGCCCGAGCCGGCGATGTTCGATGGCTGCCAGCTCTGGCCGCCGTCGAACGTGAACCAGATCCGGTGCTGGGAGGAGTCGGCCGGGATGGCGATGCCCTGGGTCGTGCTGGTCAGGCCGACCCAGCTGAACGCGCCGGTCAGCGGGGTCTGCGGGGCGTACTGGAACGACCCTTGGCGCTGCGCCGTGATGTCGTGCAGCACCACGATGCCGTTCGTGGTGGCCAGCACGACCAGGCCGTCGGGCTGGGCGGCCACCGCCGTAACCACCCAGGAGAGCACCGGCCCGGCGGCCTGCCAGGTCCTGCCCCCGTCGCTGGAGGCGAACAGCCGGGTGGTGTGGCTGGTCCCGGCACCCTGGTTACAGTCCAGCACCAGGCTGGCGGGGCTGGCCGCGGCCAGGGCCGCTCCGGACGGCTGGCCGTTGGCCTGGGCCGCACCCGCCGGGCAGCTCACGCCCGTGGGGTCGGCCGAGACCTGCTGCCACGACCCGCTGCCGTCGACCGGCCCGGCGTAGACCGAGCCGTCCGGGGCCAGCAGGAAGCCCTGGCCACTGGTCAGCACCAGCGAGGCCGAGCTGGCTCCGCCGCCCGCCGGCAGGCCGGTCGCGCCCGTCACCGGCGTCCAGGCGTCCTGCCCGGCCACGGTGGAGTACAGGCTGAAGCTCGTGCAGCCGGCGGCGAAGTCCGCCCCCGTGCCGGTGCAGCTGGCCATGACCGCGAACGCCCGGTTGCCGACGGTCTCCAGGTCGGTGACCCGCAGCCCGCTGGTGCTCTGCTCGGTCCAGTGCTGGCCGCCGTCGGTGGTGGCGTACAGCTGTGGCCCGAACGCCCAGCCATCGTTGGCGGTCAGGAACCGGATCTGGCCCACCCCCGAGGCCCCGTCTGGGGCTCCGGTCAGGGGGGCCGGTACCCCGCTCCAGGTCTTGCCCGCGTCGGTGGTGCGGGCGACCGACGTGCAGTAGCTGGTCGAGCAGTTGCCGGGCGTGCCGGCCTGGCCGATCACCCAGCCGGTGTGGGCGCCGATGAACGTGGCCGAGGTCGCCGCGAAGTTGCCGGGCACCGGGGCCAGGCTCGGCAGCGGGGTGGCGCTGGCGGTCTCCGGGGTCTGGCCGGACGACCGGGCCGGGCCCTCGTGGACCGGGGCGGTCGGGGCCGCCGAACCCCCGTCGGCCGCGTAATGGCCGCCGGGGTTGGGGGTGGTGCGCAGCAGGGTGGTGGCCTGGGGGACGACCACGACCGCGGCCGCCACCGCCGCGGCGACCGCGGCCGACACCGCCACCTGGCGGTACCGGCGGCGCCGGACCCGCTTCTTGATCAGGTCGAACGTCCCGGGCGGGGGCGGCAGCGGGTCGATCCGCGCGTGCAGCCAGCGGTCCACGTCCTCCCGCGGTTCGCGCTGGTCATCCATCGGATTCCCCCATGCTGGCCTTGAGCCGGTTCCGCGCCTGGAACAGGTCGGCCTTGATCGTGCCCTCCGGGCGCCCGAGCAGCGCCGCGACCTCGCGCACGCCGAACCCCGCGTAGTAGTGCAGCAGGAACGCGTTGCGCATCCGCTGGGGCAGCTCCTGGATCAGGTTACGGACGTCGACGTCCTGGACCGGGTGGGACACCGGGTCGCTGGCGGCCGACGCGGTGACCGTGCGCATGGCCTTGCGCTCGCGCTCGGTCTTGCGCCAGTGGTCCCGGATCAGGTTGGTGGCGATCATGTACAGGTAGCTCTGCGGGTTGTCCAGGGTCGACCAGCGGGCCAGCAGCCGCGTGAACGCCTCGGACGCGATCTCGTGTGCGGTTTCGTCGTCGTCGACCAGGCGGCGGACCCAGCCCGCCAGCCGGGGGTAGGAACTGCTGAACAGTTCCTCAGCCGCCGCCCAGTCGGCCTTGCCAAACGTGCGCACGGATGTCCCCTTGCTGACCGCCGACGATGTGGGCTGCGACCTGAACGTACCCAGCGTCATGGCCGCGGCGTCCCGCCCCGTATGGGGACGCCTGACATCGTGCGTCAGAGATTCCAATGGTCTACCACACAATCACCCGACGACGGAGACTCCCGGACAACGTTGGACATGTGGCCCGGGTGTACCCCTGTCACACCCGGGCCACCTCTTGAGACGACCGGGGCCGGAGGGTGGTTGGGCTCAATTTCTGGATTTTCTGAACGATCCCGCCGGACCGTGTTCGGTCCCCGCTGGTCAGGGTCGGCCCGCTGCGGTGGGGCATTTTCATTTTCATTATGAAAGGGTGCCCGGAGAGGTGTCTGAGACCGGCTTGCGGATGACTTTCGCCGCCCGCAGTGTTCGTACACGCGAACGACGGGTGCGGGGCTGGTTGAGCTATCGCACGTATACGGCAGGATGGGACCATGCAGCCGCGGGACTTTTCGATTTACGGAGCCGTCGACCTCGGCGCTCGGCAGCAGGCCGCGCAGCGCCGGCAGCAGGCGGCCCAGGCCGCCGCCGACGGCGGCAGCGCTGACGCCGGTGCCGACGGAGGCACGGTCATCGACGTCACCGAAGAGACGTTCAACAGCCAGGTGGTGGAGCGGTCGCGGACGACCCCGGTCATCATCGACCTGTGGGCCGAGTGGTGTGGCCCCTGTAAGCAGCTCAGCCCGGTGCTGGAGAAGCTGGCCGGTGAGGCCGACGGGGACTGGGTGCTGGCCAAGGTCGACGTCGACGCCAACCCCCGCCTGGCCCAGGCTCTGCAGGTCCAGAGCATCCCCATGGTGGTGGCCGTGATCGGCGGCCAGCTGGTCGACGGCTTCCTCGGGGCGTTGCCCGAGGCGCAGGTCAAGCAGTGGATCGGCCAGGTCGTGGCGGCCGCCCAGCAGCTCGGGGTCGGGCCCGGCGGCGGCGCCGCTGACGGTGAGCAGGCGGTCGGCCCGGCCGCGGCTGGCCAGCCCGGCCCGGGCGGCCCCGGTGGCCCGGGGGCGGGGCCCGCGGGCCGCGGCCCGGGTGGCCCGATGGGCCCGGGCGGCCCGGCCGACCCGGCCTTCGCCGAGGCTCAGGCGGCCATGCAGCGGGGCGACATGGACGCCGCCGCCGAGGCCTTCCGCCAGGTGCTGGCCAACTCGCCCGGCGACCCGATCGCCAAGGTCGGGCTGGCCCAGGTCGAGCTGTTCCGGCGGCTGGACTCCTACGACGAGGCCAAGGTCCGCCGGGAGGCGGCCGAGCACCCGGAGGACGTCGCCGCTCAGGGCCGGGTGGCCGAAATCGAGGTGGGGGCCGGGCACGTCGAGGAGGCGTTCGACCGGCTGCTGGGCGTGGTCCGGCGGACGACGGGGGAGCAGCGGGACGAGGCCCGCAAGGCGCTCATCGGCCTGTTCGAGATCCTCCCGCCCCAGGACCCGCGGGTGAAGAAGGCCCGCGGCCAGCTGTCCAGCCTGCTGTTCTAGGCCGCCTCAGCGCCGCTGGGGAACGCGCGGATCCACCTCGGCCAGCTGCTCGAGCGCGGGCAGCGCCTCCGCCAGCACCTCGATCTGGGCCGGGGCCAGCGTGGCCAGGCTCTCGGCCAGCATCGCGGTGCTCTCGTGGCGGATGCGCTCGAGGATCTCGTGCCCGCCCGGGGTGATGGTCAGCGTGCTCGCCCGGGCGTCGGCCGGCACGGTGCAGCGCTCGACGTAGCCGCGGTCCTCGAGCGCGGTCACCAGCCGGGTCAGCGTGGACGGGGCGATGCCCTCGGCCGCCGCCACGTCGCCCAGCCGCATCGGCCCCGACCGCTCCACGGTGGCCAGCGCCGACAGCTGGGTCGGGGTCAGCCCGGCCAGCTCGTGGTGCCGCAGCCGCCGCGACAGCCGGGCGATGGCCACCCGCAGCCGGGTCGCGTCGATCGAGGGAGCGGTGCCAGCTGCCCGTGGTGACTGCTCCGTCGCGCTCACCACGATTTCCTGCGCCATCACGCCAGAGTACGCGAAACGAGTGGTCCAGACCCGGACGTACCCTTGGTCACAGCACTGCCAGCGGCGACGCGGCCGCGGTTCGGCCCGGCTAGGGTCTAGCCAGATCCGTCCGTTGACCGGCGGACCGGGGCAGTGCGAGGGAAGGCGGCACATCGTGGCCATGGCGCCGAGCGTCTCCTATTCGATGACCGTGCGGCTCGAGGTCGGCTCGCGCGGCCGCGCCGTCAGCGAGATCACCCGGGCGGTCGAGCACGCCGGAGGCGTCGTCACCGCTCTCGACGTCAACGCGGCCGGTCACGAGCGTCTCCGGGTCGACGTCACCTGCGCCGCCCGCGACACCGCGCACGCCGAGGCCATCGTCGAGGCGCTCACCGGACTGCCCGACGTGGCCGTGCACAAGGTCAGCGACCGCACGTTCCTGCTGCACCTCGGGGGCAAGATCGAGATGCGGTCCAAGGTGCCGCTGCGCACCCGCGACGAGCTGTCGATGGCCTACACCCCCGGTGTCGCCCGCGTCTCGCTGGCCATCGCCGGCAACCCCGACGACGTGCGCCGCCTTACGGTCAAGCGCAACAGCGTGGCCGTCGTCACCGACGGCTCGGCCGTGCTCGGGCTCGGCAACATCGGCCCGTACGCGGCCCTGCCGGTCATGGAGGGCAAGGCCGCCCTGTTCAAGCGGTTCGCCGGCATCGACGCCTGGCCGATCTGCCTGGACACCCAGGACACCGACGAGATCGTCCGCACCGTGCAGGCGATCGCGCCCGGCTGGGGCGGCATCAACCTGGAGGACATCAGCGCGCCGCGCTGCTTCGAGGTCGAGCGGCGGCTGCGCGACCTGCTCGACATCCCGGTGTTCCACGACGACCAGCACGGCACCGCCATCGTGGTGATGGCCGCGCTGACCAACGCGCTGCGGGTGGTCGGCAAGGAGCTCGGCACGGTCCGGATCGCGATGGCCGGGGCCGGGGCGGCGGGCTCGGCGATCTTGCGGCTGCTGCTGGCGGGCGGGGCCAAGGACGTCTGCGTGTGCGACGACCAGGGCGCCGTGTACCGCGGGCGGCCCGGCCTCGACGGTGACCAGAACCTGCACTGGATCGCCGAGAACACCAACGCGGTCGGCTACCACGGCGACCTGGTGGGCGCCGTCCGCGGCGCCGACGTGTTCATCGGGGTGTCGGCCCCAAACCTCTTGACCGGCGACGACATCGCCACCATGAAGCCCGACGCGATCGTGTTCGCGCTGGCCAACCCGGAGCCCGAGGTCGACCCGGACGCCGCCCGCGAGTACGCGGCGGTGATCGCGACCGGCCGCAGTGACTACCCCAACCAGATCAACAACGTGCTGGCGTTCCCCGGCGTGTTCCGCGGGCTGCTCGACGCCCAGAGCCGCACGATCAACGACGACATGCTGGTGGCGGCGGCCCGGGCGCTGGCCGACGTGGTCACCGCCGACGAGCTGGGGCCGAACTACATCATCCCGTCGGTCTTCCACCCGGACGTGGCCTCGGCGGTGGCGGCCGCCGTGCGCGAGGCGGCCACCGCCTCCGGGAGCTCGACCGGCCCGGCCCTCCCGGCCGCCCCGATCGCCCCGGTCGCTGCGGTCGCCCCGGTCGCCGCGCCCGGCGAGTGAACCGCCGCCGATGACCCCCATGGCCGTTAAATTCGCACGATGATGGGCACATGGACGAGATGGCCACGGAGCGCCTGACCGGCAGCCTGCTCGTCGCCACGCCGGTGCTCGCGGACCCGAACTTCCGCCGGACGGTGATCCTGGTCGTCGAGCACGAGGCCGAGGAGGGCACCCTCGGGGTGGTGCTCAACCGGCCCACCGACGTACCCGTCGACCGGGTCCTGGACGCCTGGTCGGACCTGGTCACCGGCCCGTCGGTGGTGTTCAAGGGCGGCCCGGTCGCGCCCAACAGCGCGCTCGCCATCGGCCTGGTGCCGGGTGACGCCGAGCCGCTCGGCTGGCACGCGCTGGACGGGGCGGCCGCCGTCTCCCGGCTCGGGCTGGTCGACCTGGACGCACCGCCCGACCTGCTGGCCCCGGCCATCAACCGGCTGCGGGTGTACGCCGGGTACGCGGGCTGGGCGCCCGGCCAGCTCAAGGCCGAGATCGACGAGGGCGCCTGGTACGTGCTGGCGGCCGAGCCGGCCGACGCGTTCGCCGGCCAGCCCGAGGGGCTGTGGGCCGAAGTGCTGCGCCGCCAGGGCGGTGAGATGGCGTTCACCGCCACCTTCCCCGACGACCCGAGCCAGAACTGAACCGTCGCCCCGGTGCGAGCCCTAGACTCGATGTCATGAGCACCGAGGTTCTCCCTGACAGTGGCATCAAGATTGAGACCGACGTCCGGCCGGATCTCTCACACGGCGACGGGGACCACGAGCGGTTCGCCCACTACGTCGACAAGAGCAAGATCGTTGAGAGCGCGGTGACCGGCGACCCGGTGGTCGCGCTGTGCGGCAAGGTCTGGGTGCCGAGCCGGGATCCGAAGAAGTTCCCGGTCTGCCCGGAGTGCAAGGAGATCTACGAAGGGCTGCCGGAGGGCGGCGACGACTGAGCGGCCTGCCCCTGCCTTATGACCTTCTCGCCACCTTCCCTGTCCAACGACGCCTTCATCCGGTCTGATCTGCTCGGCACGCTGCGTGCCTGGCAGCGTGAAGCGTGGAGCGAGTACTTCCGCCTGCCGCGGCGGGACTTCCTGCTCAACGCCACCCCCGGCGCCGGCAAGACCGCCTACGCGCTCAGCATCGCGGCCGAGCTGCTGGCCCGCCGCGAGGTCGCGTCGATCACCGTGGTCACCCCGACCGAGCACCTGAAGCACCAGTGGGCCGTCTCGGCCGCCCGGTTCGGCATCGCGATCGACCCGTCCTACAGCAACGCCCAGGGCCGCGCCTCGGCCGATTTCAACGGCGTGGCCGTGACCTACGCACAGGTCGCGGCCCACCCGATGCTGCACCGGCAGCGCACCGAGGGCCGCCGCACGCTGGTCATCTTCGACGAGATCCACCACGCGGGCGACGCGCTTTCGTGGGGGGACGCGGTTCGCGAGGCGTTCGAGGCGGC
>Ga0213875_10001596_pt1 | contig 14385 bp, 10 predicted proteins | sample BarmaccomBMRX_R8_FD_160105 | JGI IMG/M metagenome (GOLD analysis project Ga0213875, IMG submission 160105) | Root-associated microbial communities from Barbacenia macrantha in rupestrian grasslands, the National Park of Serra do Cipo, Brazil - RX_R8 | ecosystem: Host-associated > Plants > Roots... | reverse complement strand
GGGCTCCGCCGCCGCACCCGCGGCGGCCGGCGGCTGCGGCTGGCCGGCGTTGCCCGGCTGGAACTGGCCGAACGGGGTCGCCGGGCGCGCCGCCGAATAGGCCGGGCGCTGCGTCGCATAGGGACCGCTTGACCCGGTGAGGCCGAGCATCGCCTGCAGGGTCTCGAGAATGCCGGGGATGGTGACGGTGCGGCCGTGGAACTCGCGGCTGCTCGGCGCGACGTCGGCGAAGCGCAGCCGGAACACCCGGGTCTGGACGTTCAGCGCATCCTGGTAGGCCTGCCGTTCGAGGTCGGAGCGCTGCGCGTCGACGCTGCGCTGCTTATCGCCGAGCGCCTGGGCCTGCTGGCTGCCGAAGTGGTCTTCCAGCGCCTTCACAAGGTCGGCGATCTGCCCGACCCGCGCGGAGTCGCCGGTGATGCTGAGCATGGAGGTGGCGGGATCGAAGGCGATACCCTCGGTGCCCAGGCCGAAATCGGCCAGCATCTGGCGCAGCGTCAGAAAGTCGACGTTCTGCAGCGTGACGAAGCGATGCACGGCGGCGCCGCTGCCGCCGACCGGCTGGATCGTCACGGTCTGCGTCGCCGGGTTGTAGCTGGCGTGCAGGCCGTACTCGGCGATCAGCTGGTCGAACGCCGCCTGCAGCGGCATGGCGCGGAAATTGAATGACACTTTCCCCTGCACGCCCGGTAGGAAGATGACGGAGAGCCCGTCCGCCGCGAGCAGCGCGCGCAGCACGCTCTGCACGTCGTCCTCGACCGAGGTGCGGCTGAAGGTAAGGCCGGGCCTCCAGGGGATTGGCGGCGCTTCCGTCCCGGCCGGCGCCGCCGCGAGAAGCAGCAGCGCCAGGCCCAGGGCCGACAAGGCGCGAGCGGGCGAGAGTCGGGCAGCCGAGGCCGCTGCCGGCGTTTTGCGCATCCGTCTCTCCGGTTTCGGAGCGCCTTGACCGATAAGCCCCACACCCTTGCGGAAGGATTAATCGCCCCCGGCAGGCGTTCGATAATCACTCCGGCTTGCCGGCGAGCCCGAGCGTGTAGTGCTGCCCGCCCCCGGACAGCGCGACCGAATGCCGGCCCACCGCGTCGATGCTCATGCCATCCAACCGGTCGCCTTCGCGGTAGTCGCGGCCATCGATCGTCGCCATGTAGCCGTCGCCGAATTCGGTGATGCCGGTCAGGTGGTATTTCGCCGAAAGATCGGTGCCGGCGGTATCGGCCGCCGGCGTGTTGCCGCTCGTGAAGGGGTCGCGCAGCGAGGGGTCGGCGACGGTGGCGAGCACCGCGTCGGCGTGCCGACCGGCGAGCGCGGGACGCCGCGGCAGGTCCAGCGTGAAGCCGATCGCCCGCCGCTCGGAGCCGGGCGCGGCCCCTTCGGGTGGCGCGATCTGCAGTCCGTGCAGCGCAGCACTCTGCATTTCCATCGCCGCGGCGAAGCGGAGGAACTGCGGGAAGCTCGCCGCCAGCGCCACGTCCAGCACGCCGGCGGTGTTCGGCCGCGGCACCACCCGCAGCACCTGGACCCCGGTGCGCCCGGCCACCGCGTCGATCTGGCGCAGGAAGGCGGTCGGCTCGACCGTCGCGACGCTGCCCGGTGCCGGCGTGACGTTGAGCGCGTGCAGCCGCCCGCGCAGCGCCTCGTCCTCCGCGTGGATGCGCTCGACCAGGCCGGCGGTCTGCGCGGCGATCCGGCGATCGAGCGCCCCGTAGCTCCACCAGGCGGACAGCTCCGCCGCGACGCCGAGCGCCAGCAGGCCCGGCAGCAGCCGGCGCAGGCCGGGCGACACGAAGCGGTCGAGCAGCGCCTGCATCAGCTTGCCTTGGCACTCCCACCCCTGGCACCGGCCGCGCCGGCCGGCGCGGCGGCGGCCGGGCTGCTGGGTGGGCGGAGCTGCACGGTCACCGTGAACCGCTCGACGTCGCGCTCGCCGTCCCGCGCCATCGTCGCCCCGTCGAAGCTGACACTCGACACGGCGCGCATGAAGCCGGCATCGGCCGACAGCCGATCGATCAAGCCGGTGATCCGGCCGAGATAGTCGGTCTGCGCTGTCGGGATCTCGCCCTCCAGGACCAGCCGCCGGTCGCCCGTCGCGTTGCTTTCCTGGGCGACCGACAGCTTGGTGAGCCACATCGAGGTCGGCATTGCCTGGGCGATCGCCAGCAGCTTGTCGGTCCAGAACAGCGCGTCCGCGCTCTCGTCGGGTGGGGCCGCGCCGAGCCGCCGGGCGAGGGCGGTGCGCAGCATGGCGTCGTCCGCGTTCGCCGCGGAGAGCGCGCCGGTCGCCTGGGCCATGCCGGACCCGGCGCCGGCGAGCGTGACCCAGAGCAGCCCGGCGAAGCCGATCGTCGCCAGCGCCGGCACGGCGAGCCGCGCGACGTCGAGGCCCGATGCGGTCTCGCGCAGCATCGCCAGGCTGAGTTCCTGGCGCAGCACGTTGCCGGCGGGCCGTGCCGGGCCGCGGGCCGGCTGCACCTGGTCCGGGCGGAATCGCCCGTCCACGAAGCGGTACTCGACCTTGCCGATCCGCAGCAGTCCTTTCGGCGCGCCCTCCAGCAGATTCGTGCGCAGGCCGTCCGCCATGAAGCGCGCGTGCAGGCCGGGGGCGGCGACGACCGGCAGCTCCAGCGCTTGGCCGACCCACTCGGCGAGGCCGCGCACGCGCCCGGCCTCGCCGCTCAGCACCAGCCGCTCGGGCGCGCCGGCCAGGCGCTGATAGACGAAATACTCGTGCGAGGCGCGCAATTCCGTGCGCAGCGTCTCCAGCACCGGCGCGAGCGCGCGCTCGGTCGCGGTCGCCGGCATGCCGGCCCGCGCCCCGGCCGCCATCTCGGCGGGAAAGCACTCCCGGCGCGCGAGGCCCTGCAGCGCCTCCTCGAGCGGCACGGAGGTGGCGGCGGCGATCGCCTGCGCGAAGCTGGCGATGCCGACCGGCAGTTCCCGGCTCGCGACCGCCCCGGTCTCCGGGTCGGCGAAGACCAGGGTGGAGGCGCGGGCGCGAATGTCGAGCGCCGCGAAGGGCTGCTCCTCCGGCAGCGCGATCATCAGCGCCTCGGCCGGCAGGATCTGCACCAGTCGCGTGGCCAGCGTGTCCATCGCCCCGAGGTAGTCGCGCGCCCGCTCGGCGGTGACGAAGCTGTACACGCCGCGCGGCGTCTCGTGCTCGCTCGATCGGCCGAACGGCTGAAAACCATAGATCGCCCCGGCCGAGCCGAGCTGCTGGGCGCCGACCTGGCGGATGCCGACCGCGTCGGTGCTGCGGATGCGCGCGGAGCGGTTGTCCACGAACATCAGCGCGCCGTCGGTGACCAGCAGGCGGACGCTTCCGACGCGCTCGCGCAGCCCTGGGGCCAGCGAGCGCACCGCGCGGCGCAGCACGTCCGCCGCCGCGGTCGGTGCGTCCGCCAGAGGTGCAAAATCCTCGCTCAGCTCCTCGGGCGCGCTGCCGTCGGCGGGCACCAGGGTGGCGCGCCAGCCGGCGTCGGAGATGCCGACGAACAGCACCGCCTCCGGCTCCTCGACCTGCTGCCCGGCACCCAGCCGCGCCCGCAGCTGCGCCAGCAGGTCGGTCCCGCGCGCGCGTAGTCCCGCGAGCAGCGCCACGCTCATCCCATGGCTCCCGGCAGATCGAACACCGGCAGGAAGGCGGCGATCATCATGCCGGCGACCGAGGCGCCCATCACCGCCGTCAGCGCCGGGTTGACCATGCCGGTTACCGCGTCGATCCGCTGCATCAGCAGCGCGTCGAAGTAGTCCGACGCCGATATCAGCAGCTCGTCGAGGCGCCCGGCCTCCTCCCCGGCGGCGATCATCTGCAGCACGATGCCGGAGAAGATTTCCCGGTCCTTGAAGGCGCGAGTGACGCTTGCCCCTAGTTCGACGTCCTGGGCGATGCCGTGCACCAGCAGCTCGATATGCGCGTTGCCGGAGGCGCGTGCCGCCAGGTGCAGCGCGCGGATGACCGAGACGTTGTTGTTCACCTGCACGGCCAGCGTGCGGCTGAAGCGCGCGAGGGCGGCGAGCCGCCAGACCGGGCCGAACGCCGGCATCTCCAGCTTGAGCCGGTCCCAGGCCAGGCGCCCGCTGCGCGTGCCGAGCGCATAGACTGTGAGCACGGCGAGCAGGCCGGCGACGGCCCCCATCCACGGCGCGTCATTACGCAGCACGACGCCGATGTTAAGCAGGAACTGCGTCGGCCCCGGCAGCGGCCGATTGAAGCTGCGGAAGATGGCCTGGTATTTCGGCAGGATGAAGAAGATCATGCCGCTGGCGACCGAGAGGAAGGTCATCAGCACGAAGGCCGGATAGACCGCCGCCGAGGTGACGCGGCGGTTCACCTGCTCGACACGATCCAGGTATTCGACGACGTGGCGCAGCGCGCCGGCCAGGCGCCCGGATTCCAGGCCCGAGCGCACGAGGCCGACGAACACGCCGTTGAAGATGCGGGGATAGCGGTCGAGCGCATCGGCCAGGTCCGCGCCCGTCGTGACCTCGCGCGCAACCTCCTGCACGGCGCGCCGCAGGCTGCGGTGCGGCGTCTCGCGCGCGAGGTTGTCGAGCACCGAGACGAGTTGCAGGCTGCTCGCCGTCATCGAGGCGAACTGCTTGGCAAAGATCAGCAGATGCGAGCCGCGCGAGCCGAGCATGGGCCTTTCGCTATTGGTCCGGTCGCTGCAGTCGGTTCCCGACTGCAGCGTGAATCGGCCCACCCATCGAGTCTGTGGCGGTGCGATTCACGATGCAGATGGCGCCCCGGCCGATGTTCCGGCTGTTGCGATAGCGGGAAGCCTCTGCATCGATCGCACCACTGGAGCGTGATCGCCGCGCTATGTCGTGCCGTCGCCGAACACCCGGAAGACTTCGAGGTAGCTGGTCCGGCCTTCGTCGACGAGGGCGAGCGCGTTCTGCACCATGCTCGGCGAACCGGTCTCGGCGATCCGGTGGCGCAGCTCATCGGCGTTGAACGTCTTGCCGGCGATCAGCTCGCGCAGCCGCTCGGTGATCTCGAACATCTCGAATACCGCCTGGCGGCCGGAATAGCCGGTGTGCCGGCAGTGCGGGCAGCCCGGCGCGTGCAGGCAGGGCTCGCGCGGATCGATATGAACGCCGAGCCGCGCCAGCTTCTCGTCCGACACGCCCTCGGCGCGCAGCATGGTCAGCAGCTCCCCGCCGTCGATCATCGTCTTGCAGCGCGTGCAGATCGATCGCACCAGGCGCTGGGCGATCGGCAGGGTCAGCGCGGTCGCCACCAGATAGGGGTCGATCTGCATGTCGAGCAGCCGGCTGATCACGCCGACCGCGTCGTTGGCGTGGATGGTCGAGAACACGACGTGACCGGTCAGCGACGCCTGGATCGCCATCTTCGCGGTTTCCACGTCGCGGCACTCGCCGACCATGATCACGTCGGGATCCTGGCGCAGGATGTTGCGCAGGCCGGAGGCGAAGCTCAGCCCGATGCGGTCGTTGACCTGCATCTGGTGCACGCCCTTCAGCCGGTACTCGACGGGGTCCTCGATGGTCAGGATGTTGCGCCGCTGCCGGTCGATCGCCGACAGGCAGGAGTAGAGCGTCGTCGTCTTGCCGGAGCCGGTCGGGCCGCTCAGCATGACGAGGCCGTGCGGGGCGGAGATCTTGTCGAGCAACAGCCGCAGGCTGGCGTCGCGCAGGCCGAGCTGCTCGGGGGCGGGGCGCAGCGCCTTCTCGTCGAGCAGGCGCATCACGATCTTCTCGCCGGTCACGGTGGGCGAGCTGGAGACGCGGATGTCGAGCGGCATGCGGCGGATCTGTGCGGTGATGCGTCCGTCCTGCGGCCGGCGCCGCTCCGCGACGTCCATTCCCGCCAGCACTTTTATGCGCGATGTGACCGCCGGATGCAGCGCCAGCGGCATCCGGCACTCCTCGTGCAGCATGCCGTCGATGCGCGTGCGCACCACCGTGCCGTCTTCCACCGGCTCGATGTGGATGTCCGACGCACCCTGCTCGTAGGCGCGGTGAACGACGAAGTCGACGATCTGCGGCACGTCGCAGGTCTCGAGCGTGTCGCGGATGCGCTGCTCCTGCTCCCAGCTGATGTCGATCGGCACCAGCGGCTTGTCGGCCTCCTGAAGCTGCTGGCGCATGCGCATCCGGCCGATCGTGTCGAGCAGCACATCCGGCAGCACAGGCACCGGCATCGGGCGGCGGCCGGAGAGCCGGCCGATCCAGTCGCGCGTGAGCAGGTCGCAGGGATCGATCGTCGCGTACGGCGCCTCGCCCGGCCGCTCGGGCTTGAGCAGCATGATGCCGCGTTGCTCGGCGACGGTGACCGGCAGCCAGGACGCCTCGTCGGCGCGCTGCATCAGCTCGCCCTTTTCCCGGATCAGCGGCTGGCCGCTGCGTCCGGCGAGGAACTCGTACATCGGTTCGAGCTCGGCCGCGGCCATCTCGCGGGCGATCACGCGCATCAGCGTCTCGCCGGTTTCCCGGGCATGCAGGGCGAGCGCCACGGCCCGCCGCTCGGTCAGCAGGCCGGCCGCGACCAGCTCGGCCGCGACGCCGCCGAGGAAGGAGGGCGCGCGGAGCGGCGGAGGGGCGGCGGCGCGGACCGGCCGCGGCGGTGCAGCCGGGACCGCCTGCGTCGGCGTGGTCGGCTCGTCGTCCGCCGGCGGCTTCGGAGGCGCGAACAGCGTGGCCACCGCGGTCGCGTCGGCGCGCGGCGCCGGCGGCACGCTCGTCGTGTCGGTGTTCTGCCACGTCAGCACGCGCCGGACCGCCTGGTCGAGGGCGGCTACCTCGGCCGAGCTTTTGGCCGGCGTCACGGTCGGCGCGGCGTCACTCGGCGCCATCGGCCTCTCCCCCGGCATACACCAGGCGCAGGCCGATATCGGCGCGCATCTCGCCGGCCGCAGCCTTGCCGCGGAAGCCGCAGCGGCCGGTGCTGGTGAAGCTGTCGAAGCTGCCGCCGCGCAGTGCGCGCACCGCGCCATCGCCGCGGCCGAGCGGGTTCGCCTCGCCTTCCGGCAGAGCCCGCCAGAGGTGCTCGTCCCAGGCGTCGGCGCACCACTCCCAGACGTTGCCGCACATGTCCCACAGGCCCCAGCGATTGCGCCCGGTCGGGTAGCTGCCGACCGGCGTCGTGTGGTCGCACACCCGGTCGATGTTGGCCTGCGTGTTGAGCGGCGGCGGCGTGCCCCAGGGATACACGGCGTCGGCCTCGCCCGCCCGGGCGGCGACCTCCCACTCGGCCTCGCTCGGCAGCCGTCCGCCGGCCCAGGCGGCGTAGGCCTGCGCGTCGGCCCAGCTCACGCCGACCACCGGCGCGTCGGCGCGGCCGAACTCCGGGTGATCGATCAGCCCCGGTGTGCGATAGCCGGTCGCCGACAGGAACGCGCGATAGGCGTCGTTGGTCACCGGATGCAGCGCGATGCGATAGGCAGCGAGCCGCACCGGCTTGCGCGGCTTCTCGTTGGCCGGCGCACCCGAGCGGCGCGAGCCGACCTCATAGGTTCCGGCGGGTACCAGCACCGTCGCTTCGCGCGGCTCCGCGCTGCGCGCGATCGTCGCGCCGGGCCCGAGTTCGATCGCCGCCAGCGTGGTGCAGACCTCCTCGGCCGAGCGGGGCCGATTCGCCGGATCGCTCTGCACGAGCAGCAGCACCAGCCGGTCGAGTGCGGGCGGGATGGCGGCGCAGAAGCGGCTCGGCGGCGTGATCGCGCCGGGGGCCACGTTCGGCACTTCACCGGTGGCGATGAGGTCCTTCAGGCTCGTCTCGGGGATGCGCCCGTCGGTCAGCAGCTCGTAGGCCAGCACGCCGAGCGAGAACAGGTCGGAGCGGTGGTCCACCGCCTCCGGAGCGCGGTACTGCTCGGGCGCCATGTATTTCGGAGTACCGCCGGCGAACGCCCGGTCGGCCTGCGCGCCGAGGATCGACAGGCCGAAATCCATGATCAGCGGCCGGCCGATATCGGCGTCCGGCAGAAAAATGTTCGCCGGCTTGAGGTCGCGGTGGATGATCCGGCTGTGCGCCACGCTGAGCGCCTCGGCGATCCGCCGGAAGGCGGTCAGCCGCTGCGCCAGCGTGTCGAGCAGCCGGCCGCGACTGGCGGCCATCCACTGCTTGAGGTCCTGCCCGGCCAGCAGGTCCATGATCACGCCGATGCCGTGCGGCCCTTCATAGACGTCGTGGATCGGGCAGATGTTCGGGTGGCGCAGCGCGCGCGAGATCAGCACCTCCCGCCGCAGCGCGTCGATCTGCCCGGCGTCGGCGCACAGCTCCGGCTTGAGGATCTTGACCGCCAGCGTGATGCCGAGATCGCGGTCGAAGACGCGGTAGACATTGGCGCACCCGCCGCTGCCGATCAGCTGCCACTCCGCGTAGCGGTCGGCGCTGCCGTGAAAGGCCAGGGCGAGGGACACGCCCGCTGCCCTGCGCTTCGCCCCCGCTCAGCTCTGCGTCGCCTGCGACGCGCCGCTCGCCGCGCAATAGCCGCCGGCGACCAGCCCCGTCGTGGTGGTGAGGGCGCCCAGGTACGGCTTGTTGTTCATCCGCCCCTGCCAGCCGCCCGCGTTGGTCAGCGACGGCGAGGAGGAATACAGTACGATGCCGTTCGGAATGCCCGCATTGGCCCGGCCGGTCGCGGTTATGCAATAGGCGACGTCGCCGTTCTGCGCGCCGGCGGTCGCCACGATCGCCGAGACCGTATAGGTGAAGCTCGCGTTCTTCGGGATGTTGAGCTGCGGAACGATGGTGGTGATGTCGGTGTCGCCGCTCGGGATCGTGTCGGGCGTCAGGATCGTGCTGTTGAACAGCGTCTGCGCCGCGGCCGGGGTGAGGCTCTGCGCATCCTCGTAGGACTGCATGGCGGCGACCATCTGGCCGGCGATCTGCCCGACCTCCGCGGTCTGGCTCGCCCGCACGTACTGGATGTAGCGCGGAATGGCGATGGCCGCGAGGATGCCGATGATCGTGACGACGATCATCAGCTCGATCAGCGTGAAGCCTTCCTCGCGGGATGCAGCTTTACGCACGGCGGTGTCGCGGTATCCGATTGCGTCGGCGGGGATCGCTCGCATCGTTCTCACCTTTCCGGGTATTTCCGGCAACAGCGGCGGCCGCGGGCTTGCGGCACCAGGTGAGCTTTTATGAGACAAGTGCGAAGTCCCGGTTAATCCGGCACGGCCGCCGCCGGATTTGCGCCGGTCGGCGGCGACGGAGTTTTCTCCGCCGCCGGCCGGAGTTGCGCGAGGCTAGCCCTGGCCCCTGTTCTGTCCGTCCGTTCCCTTCGCCGGGACGCGGCGACGCCGGGCCGGCAGGCGGGCGAGCAACCTGAATGGCCAGCTCACGATCTGGCGCATCGCGGCCATCACGTCGGCGGGCTCCACGCCCGGTGGCACAGGATAGAAATCCATGGCGATCGTCCTTTCCGTCAGGGCCGGCCAGGCCGGCCCGGTGCGAAGGACGCTTCCCCCTTGGTGCAGTGCAACATGAGCTTTATTGTGCAGTGCAGCAAGAGGCTTTCCGGTCAACCGCACGTGAGGCCGCCGGCTAGGCTCGCCCGGCTGGCCCGACCATGATCCGCGGGTCGACGACCCGGTCGAAGGTCGGCTCGTCGATCCAGCCGGATTTCAGGGCGGCTTCCTTCAGCGTCAGCCCGTGCACGTGCGCCTCATGAGCGATCGCCGCCGCGCGGTCGTAGCCGACCACCGGGTTCAGTGCCGTGACCAGCATCAGCGAGCGGTCCAGCAGCTCGGCGATGCGGCCGCGGTTCAGCTCGGTGCCCTCGACCGTGTAGCGGCGGAACGTGCCGGCGGCGTCGCCGAGGATGCGCGCCGAGTGGAGGAAGTTGTTGATGATGATCGGGCGCATCACGTTCAGCTCGAACTGGCCCTGCGCGCCGGCGAAGGCGACGGCGGCGTCCTCGCCGATCACCTGCGTGCAGACCATCACCATGGCCTCGCACTGGGTCGGGTTCACCTTGCCGGGCATGATGGAGGAGCCGGGCTCGTTCTCCGGCAGCGTCAGCTCGCCGAGGCCGCAGCGCGGTCCGGAGGCGAGCCAGCGGATGTCGTTGGCGACCTTCATCAACACCACCGCGACGCCGCGCAGCCCCGCCATCGCGGCGACCATGGCGTCGAGCCCGCCGAGGGCCGCGAACTTGTTGGGGGCGGTCTTGAACGGCTGGCCGGTGAGTTTGCCGATGGCTTCGGCGATCTGCTCGGCGAACCCGGGCGGCGCGTTGAGCCCGGTGCCGACCGCGGTGCCGCCCGCCGCCAGCTCGTGCAGGCCGGCGAGGCTGGCTTTGACGCCGCGCATCGCGTCGCGCAGCTGGTGGGCATAGCCGGACCATTCCTGGCCCACGGTGAGCGGCACCGCATCCTGCAGATGCGTCCGGCCGATTTTTATGACGTCCGCCCACTGCTCCGCTTTGGCCGCGATGGCTGCATGCAGCTTTTCAAGCGACGGCAGCAGGTGGTGTTCCACCTCCAGCACGGCGGCGACGTGCATGGCGGTCGGGAAGGTGTCGTTGGAGGACTGGCCCATGTTGACGTCGTCGTTCGGGTGGACCGGCTTCTTGCTGCCGATTTCTCCGCCGAGGAGCTGGATCGCGCGGTTGGCCACCACCTCGTTGACGTTCATGTTGGACTGGGTGCCCGAGCCGGTCTGCCAGACGAACAGCGGGAATTCGGCGTCGAGTTTTCCGGCGATCACTTCATCGCAGGCGCGGCAGATCGCTTCCGCCTTCCACTGCGGCATGCGCCCGCCTGCCGCGTTCACCAGCGCCGCCGCTTTCTTCACGTAGCCGAAGGCGTGCGGGATTTGCCGGGGCATGCGGTCATCGCCGATCGAGAAATGGATCAGGCTGCGCTGCGTCTGCGCGCCCCAGTAGTGATCGGCGGGCACGTCGATGCGGCCCATGGAATCGGAATCGCTGCGTGTGCCGGTGGCGTCGATGCCGATCGGCACGTCGCGGATCGTCGGATGGTCGGCCATGGCGCGTCCTTGGTCAGCTATGAAATGCGGGGTATCGGACCTTCACCACGGCGTCCCGAGCGTGGTCCTGGGCGAGCGCCGCCCTCAAGGCCTCGCGCTGCGCGCGACCCGCAAGCGGGCGAAGGTTCCGCCGGCGAAGCCGGTGGAATTGCCAGCGGAGGGTTCGGGCTTTGACCGCGTCGCTCGCCCAGGACCAGAGCTTGGGGTGCCGTTCAATGGACAGAAGAAGGTCCTCCGGTTGCTGCACACTGCGCCGTCAAACGGCGTCATAACCACTCGCTTGACGGCTGAGACGGGGTCAACCCCCAAAGCCCGCTTGCGGGTCGCGTGCAGCGCGAGGGGTTGAGGCCGTCTCAGCCGTCACGCACGCTCGGGACGCCGTTCGGCAGCAACTCCAGCCTCAGGTCCGCCGCTCCACCAGCAGCTGCTTGATCTCTCCGATCGCCTTCGCCGGATTGAGCCCCTTCGGGCAGGTCTGCGTGCAGTTGAGAATGGTGTGGCAGCGATAGAGCTTGAACGGATCTTCCAGCGCGTCCAGCCGCTCGCCCGCCGCCTCGTCACGGCTGTCGGCGATGAAGCGGTACGCCGCGAGCAGCACCGCCGGGCCGAGATAGCGGTCGCCGTTCCACCAGTAGCTCGGACAGCTCGTGGTGCAGCAGAAGCACAGGATGCACTCCCACATGCCGTCGAGCTTCTTCCGCTCCTCCGGGCTCTGCAGTCGCTCGGCGTCGGGCGGCGGCGGCGTGTCGGCCTTCAACCAGGGCTCGATGCTGCGCAGCTGCGCATAGATCTGGCTGAGGTCGGGGATCAGGTCCTTGATCACCGCCATGTGCGGCAGCGGCAGGATGCGCGCCGCACCCTTGATGTCCTCGATCGGCTTGAGGCAGGCGAGCGTGTTGCTGCCGTCGATGTTCATCGCGCAGCTGCCGCAGATGCCCTCGCGGCAGGAGCGGCGGAAGGTCAGCGTGCTGTCGACCTCGTTCTTGATCTTGATCAGCGCGTCGAGAACCATCGGCCCGCAGGCATCCAGGTCGATGTCGAAATGATCGAGCCGCGGGTTCTGCCCGTCGTCGGGATTCCAGCGATAGACGCTGAACCGTTTCACGCGCGTCGTCCCGGCGGGTGCCGCAAAACTGCGCCCCTCACCGACGCGGCTGTTGGCGGGCAGTGCGAATTCGACCATCGGAACCTTCTCAGTAAACCCGCTTCTGCGGCGGCACGACCGCCACCTCGTTGGTCAGCGTCTGCATCTTCACCGGCCGATAGCCCAATGTCACATCGCCGCGCTCGTCGCACCAGGAGAGCGTGTGACGCATCCAGTTCGCATCGTCCCGGTTCGGATAGTCGTCATGCGCGTGCGCGCCGCGGCTCTCGGTGCGCGCCTCCGCACTGACCATCGTCACGATGGCATTGGCCATCAGATTATCGAGCTCCAGCGCCTCCGCGAGATCGGAGTTCCAGATCAGGCTGCGGTCGGACACCGCCACATCGGCGAGCCCGCCCCACAGCCCGCGCATCCTGGCCACACCGGCGGTCAGGCTGGCGCTGGTGCGGAACACCGCCGCGTGGCTCTGCATGGTGCGCTGCATGTCGAGTCGCAGCGCGGCGGCGCGGGTGCCGCCGCCGGCGTGCCGGGTGCGGTCGAACCGGTCGAGCGAGGCTTCCCCCGCGCGCGGCGGCAGCGGCGCCTGGCTGGCGCCCGGGCGGAGCAGCTCGGCCGCCCGGTGCGCCGCCGCACGGCCGAACACCACGAGATCGAGCAGCGAATTGGTGCCCAGCCGGTTGGCGCCGTGCACCGACACGCAGGCCGCCTCGCCGACCGCCATCAGCCCGGGCACCACCGCGTCGCGGTCGGCGTCGGTCGGGCGCAGCACTTCCGTGCGGTAGTTCGTGGGCACGCCGCCCATGTTGTAGTGCACGGTCGGCAACACCGGGATCGCCTCTTTCGTCACATCGACGCCGGCGAACACCTTTGCCGTCTCGGAAATGCCGGGCAGCCGCTCGTGCAGGATCTCGGCGCCGAGATGCTCGAGGTGCAGCAGCATGTGGTCGCGCTCCGGCCCGCAGCCGCGTCCCTCGTTGATCTCGATCGTCATGGAGCGGCTGACCACGTCGCGGCTCGCCAGGTCTTTTGCCGTCGGGGCGTAGCGCTCCATGAAGCGCTCGCCCTCCGAGTTGGTGAGGTATCCGCCCTCGCCGCGCGCGCCCTCAGTGATCAGGCAGCCCGCCGGAAAGATCCCGGTCGGGTGGAATTGCACGAACTCCATGTCCTGCGTCGGCAGGCCGGCGCGCAGCACCATCGCGGTGCCGTCGCCGGTGCAGGTATGCGCGGACGTGCAGGAGAGGTAGGCGCGGCCGTAGCCGCCGGTCGCCAGCACCACGGTCTGCGCACGGAAGCGGTGCATCGACCCGTCTTCCAGGCACCACGCGATCACGCCGCGGCAGCCCTCGTCGTCCATGATCAGGTCGAGGGCAAAGAATTCGACGAAGAACTCCACCTCGTGCTTCAGGCTCTGCTGATAGAGCGTGTGCAGGATGGCGTGGCCGGTGCGGTCGGCGGCGGCGCAGGCGCGCTGCGCCGGGGCCTTTCCATATTCCGTCATGTGCCCGCCGAACGGGCGCTGGTAGATCTTGCCTTCCTCGGTGCGGCTGAACGGCACGCCGAAATGCTCGAGCTCGTACACCGCCGGGATCGCCTCGCGGCACATATACTCGATGGCGTCCTGGTCGCCGAGCCAGTCCGACCCCTTGACGGTGTCGTACATGTGCCAGCGCCAGTCGTCCTCGCCCATGTTGCCGAGGGCCGCGCCGATGCCGCCCTGGGCGGCGACGGTGTGGCTGCGCGTCGGGAACACCTTGGTGATGCAGGCGGTCTTCAGCCCCGCCGCGCCGAGCCCGAGCGTCGCGCGCAAACCGGCACCGCCGGCGCCCACCACGACCACGTCGTAGGTATGATCGATCACGCTGTAGGCGCGCGCCGAGGGCAGGGTGCTCGCGTCCATGGTCCCGTCCGTCAGAATGCCAGTTTCAGCACCGACACCAGGCAGGCCAGCGCCAGCACCACGCTGATCGCCTTCACCAGCAGCAGCAGGGTGAAGCGCGTCGCCTCGGTGTGCACATAGTCCTCGATCACCACCTGCAGGCCGAGCTGCATGTGGTGGAAGGTCGCCAGCACCAGGCAGATCAGCAGCACCGTGTGCACCGGGCTCGCCGCCCAGTGCGCCAGCGCCGGCTGGTCCAGGCCGGCCAGGCGATAGATCGACAGGATGAACCACAGGGTCAGCGGCACCAGCGCGATCGCGGTGACCCGCTCGCCCCACCAGTGATGCACCCCGGATTTCGCCGAGCCGAGCCCGCGCACCCGGCCGAGCTGGCTGCGCATCATCTCGACGCGCAGGTCACCCCGCCCCTTGGTGGTCTCC
>Ga0213875_10001595_pt1 | contig 14386 bp, 10 predicted proteins | sample BarmaccomBMRX_R8_FD_160105 | JGI IMG/M metagenome (GOLD analysis project Ga0213875, IMG submission 160105) | Root-associated microbial communities from Barbacenia macrantha in rupestrian grasslands, the National Park of Serra do Cipo, Brazil - RX_R8 | ecosystem: Host-associated > Plants > Roots... | reverse complement strand
GCAAAAGCAAGCGAGCATCTCGCCGCGCGCCATCGGTTCGAGAAAGCGCCGCTTCTGCGGTTCGGAGCCGTAGCGCAGCACCGGCACGCAGCCGACCGAATTGTGCACGCTGAGGATCGTCGAGATCGCGCCGTCCGCCGCCGCGATTTCCTCCAGCGCGAGCGCGTAGCCGACATGGTCGGCCCCGGCCCCGCCATGTTCCGGCGGCACCAGCATGCCGAGGAAACCGAGGTGGCCCAGCTCGGCCAGCTCCGCCGTGGGAAAGCGCCCCTCCCGGTCCCGCGCCGCCGCACCGGGCGCGAGCAGGCCCTGCGCCACGTCGCGTGCGGCGTTGCGCAGCAGGCGCTGTTCCTCGGTCAGCCTCATCGCACGGACACCATCGCTCAACCGAGCGTCACGGCCTCGACCATCGCCCCAAGCAATGGGCATGCAACGGCAAGCAGTCAATCCGCTCACCGTTCGGATCCGCCCATCGCGCATCGCCGGCGCAAGCGAGCCGGCCCGAACCCGTTTAGCGCCGGCCTCCGGCAGCCTCGCCGAGGCTTGCGCGACTGGGATGCTGCCGCTACCGTTGCCGCGTCGGCCGAGATCCGGCGCCGCCGCGACATAGAGGGACGGGACAAGGCTCACGGCCGAAGGCGGGTGTAGCTCAATGGCAGAGCAGAAGCTTCCCATATAAATTTTCTGGTGCAACATTTTGCATCATAGTGCCCGAAAAGCCTTTTTAAATCAGTCTCCTACTTTCGCTCCGTCACTACTCGTGACATACCGTTAGCCACCGTGACTCGCGGGTTTTCGGTGCGAGATCGGTGCGAGCAGGAGACCAATCGTGACCCTCAACGATGCCGCTATCAGGGCGGCAAAACCCTTCACAACGATCTGGGATAGCAAGCTTCGCGGGTTCGGTCTTTCGACCGGAAAAGTTAAGAAGAGCTTTATCGTGCTTGTCGGGAGCGGACGGCGCCACACGATCGGCGCCTATCCGCTTTGCTCGCTTGCAGAAGCGCGCGCCCTTGCCCGAACGATGCTCGCCGAAAAGACGCTTGGCAGGGTGAGGCCGAAGTTCACCGCCTTCGAAGATGCGCGTGAGGCGTTCCTGAAAGACTGTGAGACCCGGGAACGCCCGCTGAGCCCGCTCACGATCAAAGTTTACCGGGGACATCTGACCCGCCATTACCCGTTCGGCCGCTCGAGCGTCGGCGATATTTCTCCGCGCGACATCACTCGCAACCTCAATCTGCTGAATGATCGGCCATCCGAGAAGGAGCACGCCGCCCGCGTTGGCCGCACATTTTTTAAGTGGTGCGTTGGCGAGCATCTCATCGAGCACTCGCCGATGGACAAAGTAAAACGACCCGCAAACCAGCCATCGCGGGAACGAACCTTGTCCGAGGACGAATTGGCGAAGGTTTATAGGACCGCGCTCGCATCATCTTCGACCTTCCACCGCCTTGTGCTGGCGATCATCCATACCGGTGGCCGCAGAACGGAAACCGCGCGCCTGGAGTGGCCCTACATTGGCGAGACCGTTATCTTTCGGGCCGATACGACCAAAGGTAAACGCGATCACGTCCTTCCAGTTGGCCCGAAGGCTCAGAAGATTTTCGCGTCTTTCCCGCGGATAGATGACAGCCCTTACGTCTTCCCAGCATCGCGTGAGCATGTCAGGGGTACGCCAACAAGCTTTATGACCGGGTACAGCGTATCGAAGCGGCACTTTGATGCTGAATGCGGAGTGAGTGGATGGACGCTTCACGACCTCAGACGGACGATGGTCAGCCTCATGTGCGATAACCTCGACATCGCTCCGCATATCGCCGATCGAATCATCGCGCACAAGGGCAACCAGCCCTCGGGCGCTGCCGCGATTTATAATCGCGCGAAGTACTTGCGACAAATGCACGAGGCGCTAGTCGCATGGGAGGACTATCTAGAGCGCTTACTTTCGGGATATAGAAGCCCTTCTGTTTGAGAGGAGGGCGACTATCTCGCAAGCTGATCTCGCCCACTCGTCGTTGATGGGGATAACGCGGCTTGTGGTGCGTAGCCGCGTTAAGATTTGGGCATGGACGCCGATCAGCCGCGACCTGTCGCGACCAGCCCCGACGCCGACTATTCCCTCTCGATCGATGATGCGGTCGCGCTCTATGAGCGCGCCGGGCTCCCCCGCACCCCGCGCAGTGTCCAGCGGTATTGCGCAAGAGGTCATCTCGATTGCCGCCTTGTCGAGGTTTCCTTTGGCGAGCAGTACCGGATCACGCCGGCATCGGTGGCCAAGCACATCGCCTATGTCGAAGAGCTGCGACAGAGCATGACCGGTCGCGACGTGTCGCGTCTCGTCGCGACCGGCCGCGAGGCTGACGCGAACTCAACTCTCGGACATGAGCGGCCATCGACCGGTCGCGACGAGACGCGACAAGGGGCAGCGGAAACCGAATTTGTGTCGCGCTATGTCGCGCGTCTTGAGCGAGAGAACGAATTCCTGCGCGGCCAAATCGGCGTCAAGGACGGGCAAATCAAGGAGCTGACCGAGCGCGCACGCGAGACCAACGTGCTCATAGCCGGGCTTCAGAAGATGCTCACGCCCTTGCTCGGCCGACCGGCCGCACCAGACCCGAACTCGCACGAGTTCCGAACATTTGAAGATGATCGTGGCGCGCCTGAGCACAATGCATAGGGGATAACTCCTCACCCTGGGTCGTGCCGCGGTAAAATGGGAAACATGGACCATATCCGGGACGCGCTGCGGGAGCGCAACATCCAACTCGCGACCAGTGATCCGGTCGCCCGCGGCGGCTTTACCCAAGTTCCGAATTTCATTCTGCGCGACCCCAATATCAGCCTCGGCGCGAAAGTCGCCTATTCGATGTTCCTGCATTTCGCCTGGAACAATGATAGCTGCTTTCCCGGCCAGGACAGACTTGCTCAGCACATGGGAATGAGTGTGTCGCGGGTGAACGAGTTCATCAAAGAGCTGGAAGCCGGCGGGCTGATCGAGATCACCCGTCGGGGGCAGGGAAGAACCAATCTCTACAAAATCAACTTCGTGGTTAAAAACCCAGCCAACAAGAAACGGCCGAAATCTTAATTTCGATATATCGAAATCTTGAATTCGGCCTGGCGTAAACCGGAGTTCGGCCAGCCGAATCGTTCTATATATATATACAGATGAATATACTCAGATTAATAATATTCAGTATTCCGAATGCATTTTTTATAGAAATGGAAATCCAGATATGCGGTGCCGAGTGGCGCCGCAAGCGGCGATCGGGGTTGTGGGCAACCCCGCCATATGCCCCACCTTTAGGGTAAGGTGGGGTAGCGAGCGAGAATATGGCTTTATGCCAGGTCGCGCGCGTCGGGCTACCCGCCCGACTCCCGAGCAAGTTTCGGCGTCCATGTGGGCATGGCGCCGACTTCGGCAGCCGGCGAGCGTGCTGGGGCACGTCTCGCCGTCCGCTTCGCCCTGCGCCCGCCCGCCTCGCTGCCGCTCGGCGATCGAGCTTGGGAACCCGCTCGGGAGTCGGGCGGGGACGCCAACCGGGGGTGAAGGTCAGGGCAGGGGAGCGCAGGGCCGCAATGAAGAGCAGCGCCGACGCGCGCGATCTTGTGACGATACCCACCAAGTTAGCAGCGGGGCCAAACGCGAACGGCTGCTGAGAGCGCGAGACTTTCGTCGCCTTATGCCCCAAAACGGACACCGGCTTACGCGGCACGGAAGAGTCGGTCACCCGGAGCGCCGGAGATGATCATGAAACGGGCAACTAGACGGGCTCAGAGCTGGCCGACTTCAGAGAACAAGCAGACACGTACTCGCTTTTCCATATGCTGCAAGGCAAATTGCATCGGCACCGGATGCTTGAACACGAGATGACTTTCCAGCTTCGGCTTGCACGGAAGTTTCAGATATCTGATCACTTCAGCTGGGTGTTCGGAGATGAGATCCACGCGGTTGAGATGCCGGAGCAGATAATCCGGCCTCCCGTTCGGGCCGTTGTCGCCGCGAAAATCCGCCAGTTGCTCGGCGATTTCGCCGTAGGTTTTTTTGAGCTGTAGGTCTTTGCACTCGATCAGCAGAACCCGCCCGCTTTCGGGGCGCCAGGCGAGGACATCGACATCGCCGTAGTTCCGAGCGAACCCTTTGGCGAGCAGCTTGGTCACGGCGACTTCGCATTCCGCCTGCCATCCGCTCTCCTTGAGACGTGTTGCGACCTCGGCGTTGAATTCTTTCCCGCGCCGGTCACTCGCCGCCCCCGCCCATGTCCGCATCAGCGGCTTGAGCTGCCAGGTGGGAAAATCTCCGCGCAGGAAACCGCCCGCGATGTAGGAGAAGCCGGACCGCAGGAGACCGGGCGCGACTAGGACGATCGGGTCGGCGCTCTCGTCGATCTGTATGAGGGGTTTGCGCAGGACGCTGAGGCGGCGCCGGAACCGCCACGGTTGCCGGTCCTTGTCGTCATAGCCCTCGGGCGTCTCTTGCCAGCGCGCGCGAGGTTTGAGAAGCAGGGCCTCTACAATAGCGGCGGTGGGTTCCGGGGGTAGAGGATTGCCGACGAGTTTCAGCGACGCGAGCTCGCTTTTCGGCAGTCGGAGGATGGCTCGGTCAGCGCGGATGCCAGCGTCCTCGACGGCGTCGACAAATCTCCGCATGTCGTCGAATGACGCGCCGAACTCCTCGCTCCAGGCGGCTAAGAACGCGGCATCCAATTCGGTTTCCGCCGACGCCTGCACCCCGATTTCTTCGAGGTTGCGGGGGTAATTTTCTATTGCGTTCGCAACCCGCAGACCGGTCCCGGCGCGGCCGAAATTGGCGACGATTTCTTCGAAATCGGCCGCTTTCGCATGAATGTCGCCGAGCGGCCGAATTTTTAGGACGGGCTCCATCGCGTCCCATCGGATGGCGTCGGACCACCCGCCATATCCGGGCAGGGAAGCTGCCTCTGCCATGAGCCGTGTAAGGTCGAGCCGCCCGGTTTTCAGCCCGCCTTCCAGCGGGCACTCGCACACGCCGAATTCGACGAGCAACCGGGTGGTGAGCGACACGGCGTTCAGCCGGTATTCGTGAAGCGCGATGACGGCGGCCGTGGTTTCCTTGTCTTGGTGCAGCGAGAGCACTGCCGAGGACGTTCTCATCCACGTTTGCAGATCGGCCGCGGCACTTTCGTGGTTACTCAAGGCTGACACGATCAAGTTCTCCCTGTCGAACTGCCGGAGATCCCGGCAGAGATCGTTTTCGAGAGTGGCGACCGCGGCATTGAGAAACGCGACGCAATCTTTCTTGCCTGCGATATCCGGCCCGAGCTTGCGGTCGCGAATTCGCCAGCCGAGGCCGAGCTTCGGCGTCGCGCCGTCGATCGTGTCGATGAGGACGGGTCCGCTTGGCAGCGCCCCACGCACGTAATCGAGGAAGGTTCTCGCCCTGAACATGTGCGTCTGCCGAGCGCGACCGTCGGGAACGATCGCCGCGAGGAGCGCCGCTCGGCGTTCGGCGGTAAGCTCTTGTCCCGCCAATTGCGCAAAGCCGTCGATCGTACGGGCGACGAGGGCTCGCTCGGCGACGTTAATCGCGTTGAAGTTCGCAGGCTCGAACTGCGGCGAAGCAACCAGGATCACGGTGCGGCGGTCGGGGTCGGTGCTGACGCCTATTTCGGCTTGCGCTGCCTCGTAGCCGATCGGTTCGACATTGCCATCGACATCGCCGATGACCCCTTCGAATTTGAGCCGCCACAGTAAGGGGCCAGATGGCAAATTCGGGAGCGCGCGCTCAAGAACCGGCGCTGCGCGGGATAACCAGGTCGCCGCCATCTGCCAGCGTTGAAAAATCATGTAACCGTCGGATCCGGCAGCCGCGTCGAGCTCCCACCACCATGGGCGAGTGCTGGTTAGGTACACCCCCAAGGGCCAGCGGCTTTTGGCCCGGTCCTCGCTCGCAAAGACAGGTTTCGTGCGCTCCTCTTCATAGAGTGACTGCTCGGGTTTGCGGACCCTGACCCACTCGCCGTCGATATTCTTCACCGCCTGGGCGTCCCAACTGGTCGCCGCGTCGTGGCGTAGCGTCCGCAGCCCGTTCTGCTCAATGATGATAAGCTTCGGACCGTCGCCCTCGGTGAATTCGACGGGCACGTCTCGGTGAGGCACAAGATGCCCATCGTGCGAGCGCACCCAGGCAATAAGGTTGAGAAGCCCGTTCGCGTTCTGCAGCTCTACCCCAAGCGCTGCCAGCCACTCCTGAGCCTCATGCAGTTGCCAGAGGAAGAGCGGCGTCATGTCTGGCAGCCAGCTCAAGGTAATCAGGTCGGCCGCGCTTAGAAATTGGGTGCGCCAGTTCGGCCGGTCCTGCATGCCGCCGGTAATCGCGATGGCGCGGCCGACGCCGCAGCCGACGGCGATCGTTAGGCCATCGCGAAACCCTGGCTGCTGGGCCGCGCTGGTTTGCGATGTGTCGATGACCTTGCCCAGGACATCGCCGAGTTCCTCGGCGTCGGGATTGGGATCGGTCAGTCCCGTCTCCCCGAAGTGATCTAGCCGGTCGATGAAAAAGACGAAATTAAGGTATCGGCCCTCGTCAACGGTCGTCATCACGCTTGCGAGGGGACGCCCTGCAACTTTCTGAAACTGTACCGGCGCGGAGCTGATCTTTCCGAGAAGCGGCGTATCCCTCATCAGCCGGGCGTATTCGTGCGCGAGAGCGTCAAGGAAGGTCTTGTCAACGCCAAGGTCATGGGCGCGCTCGACCACGAAGCGCCGGATCGCGGCGCTCGTCGCGGTCGGCAGCAGGAAGTGATAGGCGCCGCCGTTCCGAACAAGCGGATAGCGCTCCAAAAGAGAGTGCCCGACACTCGCTTGCAAAATCCGGTTTCGATTCCTCGGACCGAGGACAAATTCCTGTAGCGCGTCCGGTGTCGCGCCCAGATACTCCAATTCGGCCGGTGCAAATCGTACCCGACGCTTGAGACGATCAATCGCATTGGCAAACCTCGCCGGCAAGGCCTGGACGGGGACCGGATTGCCCAACAGGTGGGGCGGGAGCGAGGCGCGTTCGCACACGGCTTCCGAGAGGGAGAGGAGCGCGTAGACGCTCTCGCGCAGCGCGGCAAAGGTGGCCGTGGTCGGCATTTCCTCGACGACCTCTATCACCAGCTGAAGATAAAAGGTGCCGGCCTCCCATATCCCCTCCAGCACCCGGAAATTGCCGCGCGGCGTTGTGACCCGGCTGACGAACACATCCTCGGCGGGGTCTTCAAACGCGCCCCACCGCCCCGTCCCCAAATCGGCAAACCATCGCACGAAATGTTTAGGCTGCGGCTTGCGCCCGCCGGAGCCGACGGCCAAACCAAGCTGGACGAGCGCTTCGAGCCTGAGACAGTTGCTCTGCAATTCCGGCGCGGTGAGCAACGCAGCAAAAGCGGTCGCGAGTTTGAGCGGGTCGAAGGCTTCCAACTCTCGCGACAGGGTGGCGTGCTCATCCGCGATGCTGGCGAGCGACGTTTCGCCCAGCGCGTAAGCGTGGTCCGCGTTCATCAGATCATCCAGGCTGAAGAGCTTTTCTGACAATTTCAAGCACAGCGCTGTATCCCGCAATTCAAACTACACTACTGACTTAGGGTCCACTTGAGATGTTCATACGGCCAATGTCGGGAGAGCGACTGCTTGCGGCGCGCAAGACGGACGATGAAGGCGTCTGAGGTGCCATGGTCGCGAAACAAACATTGTGCGACATGCCAATTTGGCTCTGTTGAGCCCTTTCCTGCCCTATTCGAAAGTCGGCATCGAATGAAAAGTATCCAGGATGGCGGACAAGGCCGGCCCGTCGAGACGGGTGCTCAGAATGCCGCGTCGAATTCGATCGTAGCGCGCCTTTTCCGCGCTCGGTCAAGGCGACCGCTTCGCGGCGCCTGCGGCGGCCTTGACCGGCGCGGCCGGCACGCTGCCGTGAAGTCGTCGGCTCCGGAGAGAACGTCGCTTCCTGTCTCACCAGAGAGAACGCAGGAGGTGCGTCTACGCGGCTAGCCGAAGGTCGGCGGCGTCACGCGGCACGACGACCGTCGCCTTGTCGTACAGCATCGGCAGGCAGTCCTGGCGCAGGCGGAACTTGGTACCGTGGTTATGCCCGCTGCGCGCATCAAAATCGACCAGCATCTTCCCTTGCTCCAGCGCGGCGAGGAAGCCGGTAAAGGAAAACCGTTCGAGCATCATTGCTTTCCGATACCAGTAATATTCCTGCTTGCCTTCGAGCTTGAGCTCGGCCTGAACGTAAAAGGCGTTGAGCAGCTTGGTGCCGGCCTTGTGTTCGAGATCGGCAAAGCCCCAATAGGGCTGCGGGTCGAGTTCGCCAAGACCGACTCGTTCTCCTACCGCGGCCAGCCAATCGGCATGGCGCGCATCGACGTTGGCCGAATCGAACGAGACCAGCACGCGTTGTTCGTACCGATCGATTGCGACCATGAACCCGCGGTCGCTGCGCGCGCGGCCGTGAATCGTTTGCCGGAAGCTCATCTCGGCTAGGCCGTACCGCTTCCCTGCTTCCTGGTGCGCCCAGCCGTATTTCGGCAGCAGAATTTTGGGAACGAAGCGCATCGCGCGCGGCGACGGCTCGATGTGGAAGAGCGTCGTCAGCGACGATGAGCCGAGCCGCTGCGCCTTCAATTCCCATTCCGCCGCGTTCGGGATCGGCAAATTGTTCTCTTCGATCCCGAGAAGCTGTTCGAGCGTGTTGCCGATGCCGCCGTGATTGCCGTGCCGGATATTCGGGACCCAGCCCATCTCGGCAATCGCTTCGAGCCGCGCGATCAGCGCTTCTTTTGTGTAGACCGGGACGCCATCCGCCATACTCTCATGCGGCGCGCCTTAGTCTCAGGCGATGCTCCCGGATGCGCTCGCGCGCGAGGTCGCAATACTCGGGTGAAATGTCGATGCCGATGAAGTTGCGCCCGAAATTCAGCGCCGAGATCGCCGTGGTGCCCGAACCGATGAAGGGATCGAGGATCGTCTCGGCCATGGTCGATTGCACGATGCGATCGATCAAGGAGACCGGGAAGGCGGCCGGATGCGGATTGCGCATCTCCTGCGTAAATTCCCAGACATCGCCGAAGCCGTTGGCCTTCGGTGCGAGCCGGAACCCCGGCTTGGCGATCAGGTAGATCACTTCATAGGTCGGCAGGAAGTAGCCGGGGTTGAAGTTGAGACCGCCCTTGCGCTTCCAGATGATGATCTGCCGAACCGGAAACCCCGCGACGATATCCTGCCGGTCTTGCAGCAGCCCGCTTTGCACCCGCCACTTGTGATTGTAGAAGATCGCGCCGCTGTTGGAGAGCACCCGCATCATCTCGGCGAGGCAGCGCCGCTGCCACTCGACATATTCCGCGTGCGGCATGCAATCGTCGTGGTGAGAGTAACCGTTCTGGAGAGCGGCGTTCTCCCACTTGCCGCCGCGTCCGTTCTTCAGCCCGTTTCCTGTTGAGTTGCGGATATTGTAGGGCGGCGAAGTGATCACGAGATCGATGCTGCCCGCCGCCATGCGGCGCATGACCTCGATTGTGTCGCCACAGATAATCTTGTTAAGGAATTCGCGGCGTCTCGGGCGAGGGTTATCGATGACATCGCTTGAAAATGCCCCGGATTGTATTACGCGAAGGTTCATAACAGTGATACAAGGAACTATAACCCGGATAGATCAGAATTGTCGAATCAATCGTGTGTAGTTTCGTGAAATAAGGTTACCGTGTATATTGGCAGCATTAGTATTCAACTATATGTATGGAAACAATTACATGCCCGAAGTGCCAGACCGAGATTCCCCTGTCGGATGCCTTCAAGCACGAAATCGAAGCGGGAATTCTCGCGGACGAACGTGCACGGCATCAGCGTGAACTCGACCAGGCCGTCAAATCAGCCGAAGCCGCTGCCACGAAGAAAGCCGATCAGGAAGCGGCCCGCCGCGAGGCGTCGTTCCGCGCCGAGGCCGAAGACGAGCGGAAGCGCAGCGCTTCGCTGCTGACGCAACTGGAGGAGATGACGACCGAGTTGCGCGCAATGCGCCGCAAGGACGAGGAGCGCGAGCTTGCCTACAAGCAGCAGCTTGCGGATCAGGAGGACCGCATCCGCGCCGAGGCGCGCAAGGCCGCGGAGGCCGACTATGCCCTGCAATTGCAGCAGAGGGATCGGGAGATCGCGAAGGGGCGCGAGGAGGCGGCAAAGCATGAGCGAGCGTTGAAGGACCAGATCGCCGCCGCCGAGGACCGCGCTCGATCCGAGGCTCGGAAGAATGCGGATGACGAATACGCGCTGAAGCTACGGGAGAAAGAGAAGCAGCTCGCCGACGCAATGCAGAAGGTCAAGGAAGCCGAGGCCAAGATGCAGCAGGGCTCGCAGCAGGGCCAGGGCGAGGTCTTCGAATTGGTTGTCGAAGAGATGCTGCGGGACCGCTTCCGTGATGACGAGATCAGGGAGATCAAAAAGGGCCAGCATGGGGCCGACACATTGCAGAAGGTCATCGACCCCAAGGGCCGGCACTGCGGCATGATCCTGTGGGAATCGAAGGATGCCAAATGGTCCGAAGGCTGGCTGGCGAAGCTCCGAGCCGATCAACGAGAGGCCAAGGCGGAGATCGCGGTGCTCGTCGCGACCAATCCGCCGGCCGACATCGAAACATTCCTCTATCGCGATGGTGTCTGGGTCGTGCGCTGGCGATATGCCCGAGACCTCGCTTCCCTCTTGCGGCATAGCCTGATTGCCGTTGCCACCGAGCGCGCCAACCAGGTCGGCAAGGAGGAGAAGATGGAAATGCTCCATGCTTACCTGATCAGCACCGAGTTCCACCACCGCGTGCAGGCGATCGTCGAAGGATTCAGCTGTCTCCTCAACGATGTTGAGCGCGAGAAGCGCTGGTTCGAGACGAAATGGGCACGACAGGAGAAGGAACTCCGGAAGATCATCGACGGCACGCAAGGCATGTATGGCGATCTTCAGGCCGTCACCGGCCGTTCGCTGCCGGCGATCCCGGCACTTGAGTTGCCCGAAGCACCGAGCGAAGCGCCGGAAATTCCGGCGACCACCTCGCCGTCGCACGCTACGGCCGAGTAGCGTCAAACCGGCACTTCTCATGCCGTGTAGCTTCCTACGGCACGGGCGGAATAGCTCGGAGAAGCATCACTCGCTCAATCACTAGCTCATTCACTCCTGGAGTGATGCTGCTCAGTGATTTTCGTCCCTGATTCCCTAGGGTTCCGCATCCCGTTCGCGTCACTTCCAGCGTCGGCTAAATCCGTCCCCAACGTTGATTCGCGTGCGGCTGCAGCCGTTCAAGGACCGCCAGCGGCGCATCCTGAAGCCCTCCGGCGGAGCTTACGATGCGGCCGGGATCGCCTGGAGGAGCTGCCGGTAATCCATTCACTAGCCCATTCACTAACTTGTGCACTAACGTAGTGAATGGATGGCGTGATTTTCGTGGCTGATTCCCTAATGTTCCGGAACCGTTTTGCGTCGCTTCCAGGGTCGGCTAAATACTGGTCCCAGGGTCAATTCGCGCGTGGTTGCGGCCGTTCAAGGACAGCCCGCAGCGCTACCCACGTCAGCTCCCCCGTGGGTAGACCGGACTGACCACGGCTGTGCGGTACAATCGGCTGAGGCCACGCGTCCCGAAAAGATCGTGGCCGGAACGAGCCGGCAGTGAGCGGGGGGCTCGGCAGCCGTAGCCGTCAACGCACAATGGCGATCGGCGCCACGTAGCCCCGGCGCATCTTCGCGGGACGAAGGTGCTGCCCGCACCAATTCCCAATTTGCGGTGCGCACGGCACACCGGCTCCATTCCGCCCATGACACCGCAATCATCGCTGCTCTGCCTCGGCGCTCGCATCTCGGGCGAGATCGCCACGCTCGATCCGGAGGAGCGGCGCCGGCATCTTTACATCCTCGGCCAGACCGGCACCGGCAAATCGACCTTGCTGCTGAACCTGATCACGCAAGACCTCGCCGCCGGGGCGGGGCTGGCATTGCTCGACCCACACGGCGATCTTGCCGAAGCCGTGCTGCTGCAAATCCCGCGCGCCCGCAGCAACGATCTCGTCTACCTGAACGCGGCGGATGCGGAGCGGCCGATCGGCTTCAATCCCCTCTCCGCCGTGCCGGCGGACCTCAAGCCGATCGTCGCCGATCACATCGTCGGCGGCTTCAAGCACGTCTGGCCGGAAAATTGGGGACCGCGGCTCGACTACGTGCTGATGAATGCGGTGCGCACTTTGCTAGACGTGCCGGGTGCGACGCTGCTGATGCTACCGCGATTGTTGGTCGATGACGCGTTCCGCGACGAGCTGGTCCACCGGCATCTTCGCGATCCGGTCGTGCGATCGTTCTGGACGATGGAGTATGCCGGCTACGGCGCATCTCTCCGGGCCGAAACACTCTCCCCTATCCAGAACAAGATCGGCCGCGTGCTGATCGAGCCGCGATTGCGCAACATGCTGGCCCAGCCGGCGAGCACGATCACGATGCGTCGGTTGATCGACGAGGGCGCGATCGTCATCTGCAATTTGTCGAAAGGCCGCATCGGCGAGAGCGTCTCGCATTTGCTCGGCGCGCTATTGACGACATCGATCGCGCAAGCGGCATTGTCGCGCGCCGAATTGCCGCCAGCCGAGCGGCGCACCTTCCACCTCTATGCCGACGAGTTTCATTCGTTTGCGACCGACAGCTTCGCGCTGATCCTGTCCGAGGCTCGCAAATACGGGCTGACCTTGACCATCGCGCACCAGTTTCTTGATCAGCTTCCGCAGCAATTGCGCGCCGCCGTCTTCGGCAATATCGGTTCGATGCTCGCCTGCCGCACCGGCGCGAACGATGCCGGGATCATCGCCGAGCAGATCGGGCTTGGCGGCGCCGATGCATTGCTCGACCTTCCGAATTACGCGGCATGGGCGCGGCTCTTGAAAGGCGGCGTGCCGACCTCGCCGTTGCGTCTCGACCTCTATCGCGCACCGCGCCCGCGCCGACCCGATGCGCATCGCCTGATCGAGACGAGCCGGATGCGTTTCGGTCGTGACCGCGCGCAAATCGAGGATCGGATCGAGAGCTTTCTCGCGGCGTAATCAACCGCGACCAGGTGCGCTCGGGCATGCCCGATCCCGACCTGTCGCGGCCGGTCGCGACAGGGGCTGATATAATCAGGCGATGGATGTCGTTGCCACCCAGCCCATGCGCAGGCCAAGGTTCCGCCGTGCGTCGGAGCCGTTAGCCTTCCGCCTGACCGACGCCGATATCGAGATCGTCAGGCATGTCGCGCGGCATCGTTTCCTGCGCTCGACCCACATCGCGGCCCTGGTCGGGCGCTCGCTCGACCGCACCAACGATCGGCTGCAACGCCTCTTCCACGCCGGCTATATCGATCGTCCCCGTGCCCAGCTCGACTACTATCCCTGTTCCGGTTCGGCGCCCTTCGTCTATGCGCTCGCCGATCGGGGAGCACGCCTGCTCCGGGATCATGACGGGATCGCCTTTGCCAATCCCGAGTGCAGCCGGAAGAACCGTAGGGCCGGCCGCCCTTTTATCGAGCATCAAATCGAGATCGCCGAGTTCCGGGTGGCCTTGCAGGGTTCTGTGGCGCAGCGGAGCGATATCCGTCTTATCTCCCCGGAGGAGATGAACCCATCAGCATCGCGGCAGCAAATGCTCAAAGGGAGCGCATCCTTCAGCTTTCGGGCCAAGCTGACGCACCACGGGAAGCTGCGCGAGATTAGCGTGGTGCCGGACTTCGTCTTCGGGCTGCGCCTCGCGAATGGTGAGCGACGCAACTACGTGGTCGAGATCGACCGCGGAACGATGCCGATCACTCGATCCGATATCGATCAGACCAGCGTCGAAAGGAAGCTTCGTGTCTACCTGGCCGCACATGCGGCCAAACAGCATCAGCTCCGCTACCGTTGGAAGAACTTCCGCGTGCTCGTCCTCACGACGAGCGATGATCGCCAGCATTCAATGATCGAAGCCAGCCGCAGGCTCACGTCTGGGATTGGTAAAAATCCCGTGCTCTTTCTATTCAAAAGAACGGAGCTACTGACCCTCGCTGACCCCCTCGATGCCGCGTGGTTCGACGGCGCCGGCCGAGAAGAAGTTCTTCTTTGAACGTCGTCGGTGAAAATCTTGCAGAATAGGGTACGCCGTTATTGGAACGTGGTCATCCACGTGATAATCCAGACTCTCTGGATTTTTCCAGAATTACCGGTTATGCGACTGTCGCGGCCCATAGCTCAAGAGTTCCGCACAGGTGGCATGGTTTTGAGGTTTTGATGGCCGCAAGATCACGAAAGGGGCTTTTGCGCCTCTCCAATTCCTTTATTCGCCCACGCTGATGTTTGTACGGCTCAGATCGAACTTGTCAGGATCAGGCCCGCCG
>Ga0213875_10001594_pt1 | contig 14387 bp, 8 predicted proteins | sample BarmaccomBMRX_R8_FD_160105 | JGI IMG/M metagenome (GOLD analysis project Ga0213875, IMG submission 160105) | Root-associated microbial communities from Barbacenia macrantha in rupestrian grasslands, the National Park of Serra do Cipo, Brazil - RX_R8 | ecosystem: Host-associated > Plants > Roots... | reverse complement strand
TTTCTTCTTCAACCAGGGAAAGAAATCTGAACTCCGCGGCAAGGCTTGGTTGCATCCAGATCCGCGGCAGGTCCTCGTATCCCGGCCGATAGCCGAACCACCGCCCCATCTGCAGCAGGGTGTCATAGGTGTCGGAAGTCCTCGTGAAGTATGAGACCACCAGACCTTCAAGGGTCAGTCCCCGTGACAACGTGCCACCGCCAACCGCGATCACAGTCTCCGGCACAGGCACGCCGTTCGCGACTCGGTTGTAATCGAGCCGATCGTCGGAGGAGCCGTTGTCAACAACGACCCGGACGTCTTCCAGTACTCTGGTCAGCTCTTGCTCGACATGGGTCCACATCGGCAGTGGTCGCGTTGCGACTTCAGCGGCCCTGGTCGCTTCTTTGTCGAACGAATTCAAGAACCGCGAATGATCACTTGCGTGCCAACGATCACGCAGCTCTCCGAGCAGACGGTTCAATCTGTTCTTCATAGCAAAATGCGGGGCAACGTAGTGCGTGGTGTGGATAAGCATCGAGCTGTGCGCGTCCTGCTGACCGCGCGCTCGGCGGATGGCCGTGGCGACCAAGAACCATGTCACTGCATCGATCAAGGAATCTGGGGGTTCTGGGTCAAAGCCATCCCTGGCGTCTTTCTTGCCCGGCGGTTTCAGCAATTCAGAGTCATCGTCGGGAACGACACGAACCATGTCCAGACCAGGGTCAGGATCATCAGCGTCGTCCAGAGGTTCGCGGCCGAAGACCCGCTCAGCGCCGAAATACTCTGCGGGCCGGGGTAGGTCGATGATGAAATCAGCTGGATACAGCTCTTTCTCATCGTTCGGATCCATGAAGATGTTCGCGAACGGCGTGGCGGTATAGCCAACGTAGGTCCCTGTGGGAATCTCAGCCCAGATTTGACGTACCAACTGGTTGATGGCAGTGAGCTGATCCCTGGCCGCTCCAGAATTTGGCGTTGCCTGGTCGGCCTCGTCGTCGAGCAGCAGCACGGGAACTTTTCTCCGGATCTGCTCTGGAATATCGCGCAGCCAGTCCCGCAGAGAACGGAGGCGCGATGGATTCTTCTTTACAACCGCAATCGACATTACGCCTTTAGAAAGGAAAGCTGCCCCGTTGAAAACGTTACCGAAATCCGCGACGTCGGAGGTCAGAGAAACCCATTCATGGTCAACGAGGTCTCCGGAAATTCTGACCTGTGTTTGCTTTCTGAGATTGTTGTGAAGGCCGGAGAGGACGATAAAAAGCCGATAGCCGGCATCTGCGGCCTTCGCCATGACCGCGGTATAGTTCGCAGTTTTACCCGATTGGACGTAGCCGACAACCAGACCACGCTTCTTCAAACTCTGAATATGAGGGTCCGCCAAGTGGGCGACTACTTTGGTCGAGGCATTGTCGATGTCATCCACGACGTCGACAAGATTTCCGGACTTGAGCTTGGCCCTCAGCCGCGGCCAGACCTCATCGCCTTCTTCGGGGCCGGTGTACCAGCCCGCCATCCTTGCCTCGTCCGTCATCGAGCTGCCGTACACCCCTGGGGGCGAGTCCAGAAGCATGTTCCGTCGCCCCTCCCGACGGATGCTCTCGACTACAGGATTGATCTCAGCCATCGGTACGCCCATACCACGAGCGGAGAACGCAGCTGCCTGTTCAAGTGACTCGCCACGGTGCCTCATCCGGTCGATCAAGGTCTCACGAATAAAGGTCTGTTCCATCTTCAGCCACAACCCCCACAGCTACCGTCCGTCACTAGGCGCCCCGAGACGTATCCAGCCGACGCTAAGAAAAACCTATCGTTTGCACTCGTAAAGTTGAGCCCTACAAGTCAAAAAGGTCCGGATTACACCGATACGCGTTTTTTACCTGGATCGGTTTCTGTAGACGCTTCCGGCGTCGCTGACGCGTCTCAGAATTTGCGGAACCCGCCTGTCTCGTTGGCCTCAAAGCTGCACGCTCTGTCCTCGGCCCTTCTATCAGCGCCTTTACATCGACTGGGCAGCTACCGGCAAGGCTTTATCGGTTCAGCAAGTGTCCAGCGATCTCCCAGCCAGTCGTATCGAGTGGTACAGCCAGCTTGCGGGCACTACGAGCCAATCTCACCTTGGCGCCTGGCGCGACGACGAGCATCGGTGGTCCGGTCAGTGGACACGTACGCAGACACAGATTGCGTCTGCCCATCAATCGCACCTCCCCAACCGCGCCAGCGGTACTGTCAACGACCAGGACGCGATGAGGTCAGCGGTTGGTCTGGGCATCTGTCAAACGGAGGTGGCGGCGCTCACGCTTTGGGGCTGGTGAGGCTGATGAGCCAGGACGTTCGCTTGTCAGTGGCTGTGGTTAGCGTACAGATGGCGAAACCTGGGAGGGCACCATGGCGGACGGGACGGAGGCGGAGACCCGGGAGCGAAAGTACGGGGTCAAGCTAGTACGGGGTCCGTTCGTCCGCCTCGCCGCCCATGAGGAGCACTGCGAGGACGAGGAGGCTTTCCTCGCTTATGCGGCCCGGCTACGAGCCGATGGTGCCCACCTCGCCGCGGACCTTTTCAGCGGTGCTGGCGGTCTGAGCCTGGGTCTTGAGGACGCTGGGTACCGAGTTGTCCTCTCGGTTGACCGGGACGCCGAGGCGGTCGAGACGCACCGGCACCACTTCGGCGGCCTTGCTCTCGACTGGGATCTTGGTGACCCGCAGCATGTAGCGAAGGTCGCCGAGCTTATAGCGGACGCCGGGATCGAGCTCTTGGCTGGGGGGCCGCCCTGTCAGCCGTTCTCACGAGCAGGCAGAAGCAAGATCCGCCACCGCATCCGCAACGGGCACCCCGACCCTTCCGAGGAGCGCAGGCACCTCTGGCGTGCCTATCTGGAACTGGTCACCACGGCCAGACCGTCGGCCGTTCTGATGGAGAACGTGCCGGACATGGCGCTGGACAAGGAGATGTTCATCCTCCGGACCATGGTTCACGAGCTGGAAAGCTGCGGCTACTCCGTGGAGGAGCGCGTAGTCGACACCGCTCAGTACGGGGTGCCACAGTTCCGGCACCGCCTCATTCTGGTGGCCCTGCGCGATGGCGTTAAGTTTCGCTGGCCAGAGAGTGCGCCGGACCAAGTCTCGGTGTGGAACGCGATCGGCGACCTTCCGTCGGTCGAAGGTGGATGGCGTCCGCCGGGAGGCGCCAGCGGCTGGGCTGACTACAACGGACCGATAACTGCCTTTCAGCGAAGCATGCGCGAAGGTATGGAAGGTGACGACAGCTCCCGAGTTTACGACCACATAACCAGGCCGGTCCGCGATGACGATCTGATCGCTTTCGAGCAGATGACATCGACGACGCTGTACTCGGACCTCCCTGAGGAAATGCGGAGGTACCGAGCCGACATCTTTGACGACAAATACAAGCGTCTTGATGAGAACGGATTGTCGCGGACGATCACGGCGCACATCGCCAAGGACGGCTACTGGTACATCCATCCCAAGGACAACCGCACTCTGACTGTTCGTGAAGCGGCTCGACTGCAGACCTTCCCTGACCGGTACCGGTTCGCGGGGCCGCCCTCCGCAGCGTTCCGCCAGATCGGAAACGCGGTACCGCCCTTGCTCGGTGAGAGACTCGGGCAGGCCATATTTCAGAGCCTTGCCGCCGCGGAGATGGCGATTCCGACGACGCAACAAACCAGTAGCGCTCTGGCCGCCTGGTTCCTTGCTCGCGAAAGACCGACACTCCCCTGGCTGAGAGCGAGCACCAGATGGCAAGTGGTCATGGGTGAAGTGCTCCTGGATCGCCTTTCCGCTCAGCAGATGCAGCATCTCTGGCCGCTGATCAGACGCTGGGATCAGCCCGGCTCCACGCTGGCCGCTTCTGAAAAACTCCTGGAGATGGCAAGTTGGGTCGACAGGAAGAACCGCGCCGAAAAGGTTCTTCAGATCGCCCAGCAGCTTGCTGATTCTCAGGAAGTGCTCAATGACGACAGCCGTATTCGGCCCGCGCTCAAGAGCAACGAGGCGATAGCAGACCTTGCCGTGCTGGCCGTTCCTTCAGCGTCGGTGGACGAGTCTGAAGAACCGGTCCTGATAGGGCGAGGTGTACTGCGGGTAGCAGCCCGCTACACCGGAGATCCAGCAGTCGAGCGACGTAACAGGATGAGCGACGGTCGACTGGCGGTCGCTCGCATGGTCGGCGGCGACAGTGACGCTCGGGACGCTCATCTCGGGCTCGTCGAGTTGGCGAGTGCCGTCTGCCGACCCGAGCGGCCAGCGTGTGAGGCATGTCCCCTGGAAAAAACATGCGTTACGGCACAGAGACATCGCCAAGAGATCCTGTTCTGAGCGGTGTTCCAGATCATTTGTGGAGGCCAAGCGCCTTTGCGGTGTCCGGAGCCTGCTCAACCAGGACAGCCAGGATACGACCGAAGGCTTCGTACTCGTCAGCCTGCATGGCCGCTGCGCGCAGGGCTAGGCCTAGGTCGCCAGTCGGCGAGACCGACGGCCCGGAATCCGCCTGAATTCCGGTTCGGGTTTCGGCGTCCGGCTTCGCGTCACCCAGTATCCGTCGTGATGTCTTGCGATACCGGTCGTCTGCCTGTGCGCACAGCTCGTTGATCGGCCGTTCAAGCATCTGGCGGATCTGCGGAGGCAATGTCACTCGCATCTTCGCCACATTGATGTTGAATACCGAGTCAAGATCCGTACCAAAATCGAGCGCGGCCCGCGCAAGCTTGGTGTGCTCGTCGATACCGCGGATCCCGTTCCAGCCTCCCCATTGAACCAATCGGCCCGCCCGGTAGACGTAAAGGCCTTGCTGCCGGTTCCAGTTCAACGGCCCCGACAGCTTCTCAAACTGGTCAGGCGAACTGAACTGATCGCGGGCCGGGAGCAGGAAACGCCGTAGATACACCGTTCCTGTTCCATCTCCGACGACAACTTCGAAGCGCTGCACAGCCAGCTCGGTACTGGCCGACTCGCCGGGAGCAAACGGATTCCAGGGCTGTACCTTCTCGCCATTCACAGTCAGGACCAGATCATGGCCCTCTGTACCTTCCAGATAACGATGGAAGACGATCCCGAGATGTTCGACGGTCTTGGTTGCCATACTTTTCAGGCGGCGGCGCGCCCAGCCACCATCGGGTCGTTTCTCGGGTAGAACCCGATCCAACTTCCGCCAGACCACGACCGTGCCCGTGCCCTCGTCGAGCCGTTCTTGGGCTCGCGCTAGGACGGTATTGGGAGCGGGCTCAACGATCAGCCATTCATCCCAATCGGCAATCAAATCTAGGTCGAGTTCTCGCCTTGCCGTCCGGCCCGATCCCGCCGATGACTTGGTGACGACGGTTACGGAACGGCACTGTGACAGGGAAGCCGTCTTGAGGCCGAGCCCGTAGCGGCCGAGATCCCTGGCCGAATAAGTGCGGCGTGACCCATACCGCAACGCCTCCACGAGACCGTTGGCGGTCATACCGGATCCGTCGTCGGCGATCATGACTGACGAGTTCTCGCCGTCGAACTCGATCGTGATGTCCACCCGCGAGGCCCCGGCCATGATGCTGTTGTCGACGATGTCCGCGACCGCGGCGGTGAAGTCGTAGCCGATGTCTCGCAGCGATTCGGTGAGACGCGCTGCGGATGGCGTGATGGCCACTGACCTGGATACGGACATCCTGGACCCTCTCTGATGTCGTGGACGCCCTCCAGGATCTCACACGTCAGCCGTCACGGGCCGGCAATTCCCCGACGTGTTGTGGATTACGCCTCGATCTCCACAACCGCTCGATCAAATTTGACACGACGACCGAATCTTCGTGCTCCCACACATGCACTACCGTCCAGCCCAACTCGCTGAGCTCCTGATCTTTACGTCTATCGCGGGAAACATTTGCCTCAAGCTTTTCTTGCCACCATTCCCGATTGTTCTTGGGCATGACAAGGTGTTCGGGACAGGCATGCCAGAAGCAACCGTCTACGAAAATTGCTATGCGGGCTGACGTAAAAGCCAGATCTGGGCGACCAGGCAGCAGCCGATAATTCACCCTGAATCGAAGACCGCGGCGGTGCAGCTCTCGGCGTATGAGCATCTCGGGCTTGGTAGATGACCGACCCATCTTCTGCATCTGCCGAGACACGTGCTCGTTGAGGGCAGGGGGTCGTTCCCGTGTTTTGCCACCAGACAATCTTGGACCCTTTCCGTCAGCCTCAAAGGTCCCGGCCTGACTATGACCATCCAGCAGTGTCGCTGCCGTCGGCGGGCATGATTGGCATGTCAAGCAGCACTTGTCCCAGCTGAAGTGCTGGGCTCGGACCTGTCGATGGTAACTCTCGCCAGGTCGGAAGCCGCGGTCGAAGTGTCTGCGGAGGACGAGCACAGCGACTTTGGCCGCGCCCGCTTTATGGAGCGCGATGGCGGCCGACTGGGCGCGGGCGCCGGCGGTCCAGGTGTCGTCGAGCAGAAGGACTGCTGATACGCCCGCAAGACTTCACAGGGGGCGGAACCGGTCGGCCTAGACAATACGCTCCGGGGTCGATGCGCCGGGCCTCAGCGTGTTCGTCGGGATTCGACGTCAGCCAGTTGCGGATGGACCGGTCTGGGAGTTCGGCCCGGGAATGTCGGTGCTCTCCCCTAGCCTGACGGCGTGGGCGCTCTAAGGGAGGCGGCGTCGGTGGATGGGGCGCGCAGGGATCTGTTCCGGTACCTCACGGTGGAGGAGTCGGCCGACTACCTGGTGATCATGGATCTGTTCACCGCGACGCTACTGACCGACCTTTCCGCCGGCGAGGTGGCCAGCCAACTCGCCGAGCGGGGAGTCAGACTGTCCCGGGACACGGCCGAGGCGCGGTGCAAGCAGCTGGCGGACTGGGGGAACCTCGTCCCTTCGATCCGGGACGCTCGGGTGGCCACGGTAGCGGAGTACATCCGGTCGCGGTCGCGGTATCAGGTGTCGAAGCTCGGGGGACGGCTGCATCGGCAGGCCGTGGAGATCCTGCACGCCAGCGACGGGGCACGCGAGGTGGCGCGGGAACTGCTCGGGCAGATTGTGCAGTCGCTGGACCGGATCCTCGCCATGCTGGATGGCGGGGGCGCCCTGGACGCGGACGTACTGGCGGGTGAGGTCACCACCGTATTCAGCAACCAGCGAGTGTTCACCGACAGCGTGCGGGACTTCTATGCCTACCTGGCCGGGGTCCTCAGCCGGTACGACCTCGGAGGAGAGGAGTATGCGCAGTTCAAGGAGCTGCTGCTGGTCTACATCGACCTGATTACCGCTGACGTCAACCGGCATGCGCCAGCGGTCGCGCACCGGGCGGCCCTGGTACTCGAACGGGCGGATCAACTGCTGGCGTCGCTGGCCACCCTGCCGGGACTCACCCTGCCCGACGGCGCCCAGGCCGAGCGCGCCCAGGGCCGCACGCGGAAGGACTGGGCGGGCTTGGTGGCCTGGTACGACGCTAGTTACGGAGCGTCCGGGCCAGAGCAGCTACGGGCGGCGGCTGGGCAGGCGCTGGGCCAGCTCATCACCAACGCCAAGCGGCTGCTCGACTCGTCGGGGACAGGGTTCTCGCGCCGGGCCGACTTCTTGCGGCTCGCGCGGTGGTTCGCGAACGCTGACGACGAACGAGCCCATCGCCTTTATGACGCTGCGTTCGGCGCCTATCCGTCGCGTCATCTGCTGTTCGGGCCGGAGGAGCCCGATCCGCGGGTGGGGCCGACGACTTCTTGGTGGCAGGGGGAGCCGGTACCGGTTCCGCTGTCGCTGCGGGAACGCGGGGACCGGGCCGCACGGGGTCGCACGTCCCGGGTGCCGGACCCGACCGCGGACCGGCTGCGGCTGACCGCCGAGGCAGAGCGGGAGGCCGAGCAGCGACAGGCCGCGGCGGCCGAGCTGGCGCTGGCCGGGGCGCTGCACGGGACCACGATCTCGCCCGCGGCCCGGGATCTGCTGCTCGACCTGGTGGCGGCGCTGCTGGCGCAGCAGGGTGAGGAGATCGTCGACCACGATGCCGGGCTGCGGCTGCGGGCGGTGGAAGGGCCGGACACGGTGGTCAACAGCCCGGACGGCACCACCACGTTCGTCCGGCTGAGGTTGTCGGTGGCCGCGGCCACCGATGAGGGCTGGCCGGAGACGCCGCTGGAGGCGGCGCAGTGACCACGCCACGGGTGTCCACGACCGGGATTGATGCCGGGCAACGCCGGATCGCGGCCCGGCACCTGCTGGCCTCGCCCATCCTGACCGCGGCCCGGAACCCGGCCGAGCTGGACCTCGTCCGCCGTCACGCCACCGCGCTGAAGTCGATGTTCAGCAGCCAGCTGGGCTACGTGCTGGTGGTCGAGTCGACGTTCGCGCGTCTGGTCAAGGCGCCGCTACCTGCGTCCGCACCGGTGCGCGCGGCCCGACGCGGAACGGGCGAAGCAGCGTTTACGGCCCGCACCTACATGCTGCTCTCGCTGGCCTGCGGTGCCTTGCTGGCGCCCGGCGTGGGCGAGCAGATTCTGATCTCGGCGCTGGTCGACCAGATCCGCGCCGACGCTGCCGAGCAGGCGGTCACCGTCGCCGACGGCATCGGCGACCGTCGCCACCTGGTAGCCGCGCTCAAGCTGCTGGTGGCTTGGGGAGTGGTGACGGAGACTGACGGGACGCTGACCGGCTGGGGCGAGCGGCCCGAGGATGAAGCCCTGCTGAGCATCAACCGCGGACTCCTCACCCACCTTCTGCCCAGCCCGCTGTATCAGTACGGCACGGTCGAGGACACCTGGTCGCGACTTGATTCTGAACCGCCCCGGCGGCGACTACGGCAGCGGCTGGTGGAGAACCCCGCCGTGTTCCGGGCCGACCTGCCCGGCGACGAGCTGGATGTCCTGTCCCGGGAGCGCACCGAGCTGGCCCGGCATCTGGACGAGAACTTCGGGCTGGTGCTGGAGGTCCGGGCCGAGGGGGCGCTGGCCTACGATCCGGCTAGCGGAAGCGGCGGTCTCACCGACGTCGATTTCCCCGGTGGCGGCAGCACCAAGCAGGCTGCCCTGCTGCTGCTCGACGAGCTGAATGCTCCGCCCCCGTCGGACAGCACGGTCGTGATCGGCGGACACGCGGTGCCAGCCATCCTGGTGCCCTGGTCGCGGGTCGACTCGGTGCTGAGCGACCTGGCCGCAAGGCACCAGGGCGTCTGGAAGACCGCCTACCGCGAATCGCCGGACATTCTCCGGAACGAGGTCGTCGAGCTGCTCGCCGCGCTCCGGCTGGCCGAGCCCACCGATGGCGGCCTGGCCATCTTCCCATTCGCGGCCCGGTACCAGCCGCAGGTGACCACCCGTTCTGCTGTTGAACAGTCCGAGGGAGGCGCCGAATGAGCCAACCACGGCAGCCCGGGCCGCCGCGCCGGTTCGACGAGCGGTGGCGGCTGTCGCGGGCCGGCATCGTCAACGTCTGGTTCTACCTGGACAACGAGTTCGACCTGAGCGGCGGCCGGCTGATCCTGCGCGGCACCAACGGCTCCGGGAAGTCCCGCGCGCTGGAGATGCTGTTGCCGTTTCTGCTGGACGCGGACCGACGCCGGATGGACGCCACTGGCGCGGCCCGGGTCAGCCTGGACGAGCTGATGCGGACCGGAGCCCAGGGCCAATCCAACCGAATCGGCTATCTATGGCTGGAGCTGGCCCGATCCGGCGAGCACCTCACGGTCGGGGCGCTAGCCCGGCGCAGCCAGTCCGCGAGCCAGACCAAGGTCTGGTACTTCACCACGCCGCTGCGCGTCGGGGAGGAGCTGCCGTTGATGTCGGCTTCGCGCGAGCCGTTGTCGAGGGACACGCTGACCGAGCTGATCGGAGCGGACAGGATCACCGAGTCGGCTTCGGCCCACCGGGACCACGTGCGCACACTGGTGTTCGGGCTGCATGGTGATGCGGGCCGGGACCGTTACGACGGTCTTCTCCAACTGCTGCACACGCTACGGGCCCCGGACGTCGGCAACCGCATCGACGAGGGCCGACTGCCGCAGATCCTGCTCGAATCGCTGCCGCCGCTGCAGGAGGACGCGCTGGCCCGGGCGGGCGAGCAGCTCGACGGGCTCACCGAGACCCGGCTGGCCCAGCAGCGGCTGGAAGCTTCGGCCCGAGAGGTTGACAAGTTCCTCGGCGTCTACCGGCGCTACGCGGCCGACACGCTGCGCACCCGGGCCCAGGAGACGCTGACCGCCGCCGCGGCCGTGGCCGAAGCCCGGGATCGCGCCACCCAGCAAGCCGCCAAATTGGCCGCGTTGGAGGAGGAGTCGGAACGGCGGGAGGCGGCCGTCCAGCAGTTGACCGAGGAACGGTCCGAGATCGACGCCGCGCTACGGGCCATCGAGCAGCGCGAGATCTTCAAGACCGCCGACGACCTCGTGCAACGCGACCAGAAGGTGGCCGAGCTGGCTCGGTCCGCGGACCGGGCGCTGGCTGAGGCCAGGCGCAGCCGGGACCAGCACGCCACCGCGGTCGCGGACGCTGGGCGAGCCCTGGTCGAATTGCAGGATGCGGCCGGCGACACGGCGGCGGCTCTGGCCGAGACCCGCGACGCGCTGGCGGACGCGGGCCTGCCCGCCGCCGGGCTGCCCGAGGAGATCCGCGTCGCCGAGCACCCGGCGGAGCTTGGCTCAGCCCTAGTCCGCACCCAACGCGACGGCGACCCCCAGCCGGTCCCACGTCCGGCGGCGGTCCGGGCGAACGTGATCCCGGACGACCTGCACGCCGCACAGGAGCAGGCCCGGGCCGCGGCGGCAGGCGCCGGCGAGCGGCTGAGCCTGGCCCAGCGCCGACTCGACGAGGCCCAACGGTTGGAGCGGGCCGAACAGCAGGTGTTGCGGGTGGAGACTGAGGCCGAGCGGCTCGGCGCCGCCGCCGAGGACGACGCCACCACGGCCGACGGCCACGGTCGCGAACGGGACGCCACCGCCGTCGCCCTGGCCGAGGCCTGGCGGGCCTGGTGCCGTGACCCGCGGACCACGGACCTGCTGGGCCAGACCGACTGGACGGCGCACCCACAGCTCGGGCCGATGATCCGGGACGCCGAAGCGCTGGCCGGCGAGGACGGGGCGCCGCTCGACGGTCTGGACGAGGTGGCCGACGTAGCGGTCCGCCCCAGGCGGGCGACGGTGGCGGCCGCCCGCGCCGCACTGGACCGGACGGCGTCCGACGACCGGGCGCAGGAAGCTACGCTGCGGGCCGAGCGCGCCGACTTGGCCGCAAAACGGGACCCAAAGCCGACCGAGCCGAGCTGGCTGGACGCCGAGCGGGCTGGGGAACCACTATGGCGGTGCGTGGACTTCGCCGGGCATCTCAACGATGGGCAGCGGGCGGCCCTGGAAGGCGCGATGCTGGCCGCGGGCCTGCTCAGCGCCGTCGTCCAGCCCGACGGGGCGGTGCTGGCCGCCGATGGTGAACTGCTTATCAGCCCCGAAGGATCTGGTCCGCAGCCGCAGCGGTCCCTGATCGGCGCGCTTCGTCCCGACCCGGCGGCCAGCCTGCCCGCGGCGACGATCACGTCGGTCCTAACCGCCGTGGGATTTGAAGATCCCGGCGCGGCCATGACGGTGTACGCCGACGGACGCTGGCGGAACGGCCCGCTCCGTGGGCGCCACGTCGCCGCCAAGGCCCGGCACATCGGCGCGGCCGCCCGCGCCGCGCACCGCCGGGAACGGATCGCCGCAATCGACGCCGAACTGGCCGAGCTGGGCCGCCGGGCCGAGCAGCGGGAACAGCGGCGAGCCGAGCTGGACGGTACCGACCGGGCGCTGGACCGCCTGATCGAGGCCAGGCCGCGGACCGCCGAGCTGTTCGCGGCGCGCCGGGTCGCGGCCGAGAGCGTGGGCCGTGCCGAGCGCAGCGCCGCCCGGGCCGCCCGCGAGTCCGAGCGCGCCCGCCACCAGCGGACGACCTGGGCTGGTGAGCTGAGCACCCACCAGGCCACCTGCGCCCACCTTGGGCTGCCGTCCGGGAAAGACGCGCTAGCCGGGGTGGCCGCTGCGGCGGCGCGGGCCCGGGACGGTAGTACGCGGCTCGGCCGGGAGCTGAACCAGTTCGCCAGCGCGGCCCGCCGCCACCGGCAACAGCTCGGCCGGGTGGCGGAGGCCGAGGACCTACGGGACCACACTGAGCAGGACACCGAGGAGACCTGGTCGCGGTGGCACGCTGAGGCCAGCGCACTCGCCGCTCAGCATGATGCGGTCGACCTGTCGCTTGAGCAGGCGCAAGCGGAGCTGGACCAGGCCCAGCGGGCACAGCAACGGGCCAACCGGGACTGGGAACACGCGATCGACGCTCTCAGGACGCTGGGACCGGAGCTCGGCACCGCGCAGGCGGAGAGCCACGCGGCCGCCCGGGACGCCGAGGAGCAGCTGGGCCGGATGGCCGCGATGGGCCACCGGTTCAACCGGACGATCGCCTTGCCGGGTCTGGCCGCGGCCGCCATCACGGCTGGCCTGGCCACGATCGTGCAGCCCGATCAGGTGAACCAGGTCGAGGCGGCGGCCAGGGCGGTGCTTAGGCAGGTGCCCGCGGCGCGGCCGGCGGCCAGCCAGACCACGGTCATGAATAGTTTCCGCGAGTTCGACCGGGAGGTCTCGGGTCAGCTCGACGTGGCCTACACCAGCGAGGACAATATCTTCCTGATCGAGGTGGCCGGAGCCGGCGACGAGCGCACCCTGGCCGGGGCGGCCCGGACCCTGGTGGCGCGAGTGGAAAGCGGCCGGACGGCGCTGAGCGAACGGGAACGGGAAGTGTTCACGCGCTTCGTCCTGGGCGGGGTCGCCGAGGAGCTGCGCCGCCGGGTCAACCAGGCCGACCAACTGGTCAGGGCTATGAACACCAGCCTGAAAGGCATTCAGACCAGCAACGGCATCGGCGTCCGGCTCGGCTGGGGCTTGCGGGAGGAGCACGTGGCCCTGGGCCGGATCCTGGAGCTGGTGGCGACCTCAGACGCGGTCCGCTCCGACGCCCAGAACACCGAGCTCACCGAACTGCTGCGGCAGCGGGTCGAGGAGTTCCACACCGCCGATCCGAGCAGCGGCTACGCCACCCACCTGGCCGCCGCGTTGGACTATCGGCAGTGGCACGAAGTGAACGTGACGATCCTCGGCCCCGAGGAAGGCCAGCAGCGTCGGCTGTCCCGGCGCGCCAAACTGTCCCAGGGCGAGACGCGGTTCGTGTCCTACGTGACGTTGTTCGCTGCCGCCGACGGCTACCTGTCCAGCCTGGGCGACGACGGCCGGGCGCTGCGCCTGATCCTCCTCGACGACGCGTTCGCCAAGGTGGACGAGGGCACCGTAGCGGAGCTGATGGGACTGCTGGTCGGCTTGGACCTGGACTTCGTGATGACCGGCCACGCGCTGTGGGGATGTTTCCCGCAGGTGCCGCGGCTGGACGTGTACGAGGTCCGGCGCAGCAACGGCAGCTCGGCCGTCACCACCCATGTGCACTGGGACGGCCGCAACCGGCACCTGCGCAGCACCGCGTGACCGGTATCCCTCCGGCCTTGCGGGCGTATCTGTCCGCCGAGTCGTTGCAGCCGATCTGGCAGCTGCTGCGCAAACGTCTGGAGCGCACCGGTCACGCGATACGCGGAACAATCAACGTCGAGCTGGACGACGAGGGCGCCGACCGGCTGGGGGGCCTGCTAGGCCGAGCCATAACCGCCGGGCCGGCAACGGTAAAACTGACCGACCTGGACGCGGCCCTGAGGGGCGGCGCGGCCCAGCGCGGCCTGATCGCGGTGGTCGCCGAGCTGACCGGAGGCCCGCTACGGGACCGGCCCGCTGAGCGGAACGCAGCCTCCGCACGCCGTGAGCAACTGTGGGCTGAACTGGACCAGCTGCTGGTTACGCACGGCCTGGCCGGCCTGGGGTGGGTACCGGCCTGGACCGAGTGGCTGCACCGGGACGGCGTACTGACCCGGCTGGCATCAGAAGATGCCTCACCAACGGTGGCCATCGCCGTCCGGGCGTTGGCAAAGGCCCTGGCCAGCGAGCGGCCGCCCGCTGGTCTAGCCGAGCTGGCCAGTGAGGTGACCGGGGACGCGCATGGCCTGGACGACGGCACCCCGGCCGCGGCTCTGGTACTGCGAGCCTTGGCGCTCGCGCTCGGGACTTCGCCGGCCAGCTCGGCCGCGGAACGCCGGCTGCTGTGGCAGCGGGTCGGGATCAGCACCGACGAGATCTCCGGCACGGTCATCGTCTACGGCCTACGGCCCCCCGGCCCCGGCCGCTGGGCGGCAATGATGCGCGAACGAGCCGACCTTGGCCTGATCACCCATCTCACCGTTCATGAGCTGCGCCGCACCAGCGACCTGGCCCCTCCCGATCAGGTCATCCATGTGTGCGAGAACCCGCAGGTGCTCCAGCGGCTGGCCGCGGCCGGCGTGGACCGGCCGCTAGCCTGC
>Ga0213875_10001593_pt1 | contig 14388 bp, 13 predicted proteins | sample BarmaccomBMRX_R8_FD_160105 | JGI IMG/M metagenome (GOLD analysis project Ga0213875, IMG submission 160105) | Root-associated microbial communities from Barbacenia macrantha in rupestrian grasslands, the National Park of Serra do Cipo, Brazil - RX_R8 | ecosystem: Host-associated > Plants > Roots... | reverse complement strand
GGTCACGCGCGCCGCTCCGCACCGGTCACGCGCGCCGCTCCGCACCGGTCACGCGCGCCGCTCCGCACCGGTCACGCCCGCCGCTCCGCACCGGTCACGCGCGCGGCCCGCAAACGGTCACGCCCGCCGCCCAGCGCAAACGCCGAGCACCGTGACGACCGTCAGCCTGCGTGCCCGGCGATGTCCCGGCGCCGCCCGGCCGGCACCGCCGACCCGGTCAGGAACGCCTGAATCGGCAGCGTCGCCGCTCCCCGCGCGACCGCGTCCGGCCCGATCCGGCCGACCGTGATCGTGGTCTCCGCGAATGCGTGGCTGAGGGCGTGCTCGTGGGCCGAGGACCGGATCGCGGGCAGCAGCCGCCGGCCGAGCAGGAGCCCGGCCCAGCCGCCGAGGATGATCTGGTCGGGGCCGAACAGGTTGATCAGGTCGGCGATGCCCGCCCCCAGGTAGAGCGCGGTCTCATCGAGCACGTGGGCCGCCTCGGGCACCGTCTCGGCCAGCTCCACCAGCGCGGCCAGCGCCGTTTCCTCGTCGCCGTCGGGCAGGGCCGGGCCGCCGGACTGGGCGTAACGGTCGAGGATGGCCTCGGCCCCCACGTACGCCTCCAGGCAACCGAGCGACCCGCAGCGGCAGTCGCGGCCACCGACCATGATCGTGGTGTGGCCCCACTCGGTGGCGGCCGAGCTGCCGGACCGTTCGGCCACGCCGTGGCCGATGATCGACGCGCCCACCCCGGAACCGATCAGGCAGACCACCCCGTGCCGGGTGCCCTGGCCCGCGCCGAACCACAGCTCGGCCTGGCCCAGCGTGTTGGCGCCGTTCTCGATGAACAGTGGCAGGTCGGTGCCGGCCCGCAGCAGCCGCTCGAGCGGCACCGCGTCCCAGCCGTAGGTCTGCGCGAACAGCAGCGCCTCGGGGCCGTGCTCGACCACCCCGGGGACACCGATCCCGACGCCGAGGATCGCCTCGGGCGGCACCCCGCTGTCGGCCAGCACCGTCCGCAGGCAGGCCAGGATGCGGTCGACGACCACGTCGACGCCGTGCTCGCGCGGCTCGAACGGGTAATCCGCGGTGGCCCGCAGGTTCATGGTGAGGTCGAACAGCTCGGCCCGGACCCGGGTCTCGCCGACGTCGATGCCGATCACGTAGCCGTAGTCGGGGTTGGTCTCCAGCAGCACCCGTGGGCGCCCGCCGTCGGAGTCGACCGAACCGGCCTCGACCACGATGCCCTCGGCGATCAGCTCCCGGATCACGTTGCTGACCGAGGCCGAGCTGAGCCCGGTCGTCTCGGACAGGTCCTGACGGCTGCAGGGCTGGTCGAAGTAGAGGGACCAGAGCAGCACCGACCGGTTGTCCCGTCGCAGGTCGCGTACTGTCCATCGCCGTCGTTCCGGCATGGATCCCCCTTCGCTCAGGCCCAGGCCACCGCCTTCCCGGCTCATACATCTCTTATATTAAGTGCCCGCTTTAACGTAATGATCAGCCGGTCAGCGGCTCCGCCTCCCGCCGGGTGGCCTCCGCCCGGAAGGCAGCCTGACGCTGCCCGGCGATGATCTCCGCGTAACGCCGCCCGCTGTCCTTCACCACCCGCTGCTGAGTCCCGTAATCCACGTACACCAGCCCGAACCGCGCGTCGTACCCGTAGTCCCACTCGAAGTTGTCCAGCAGCGACCAGGCGAAGTAGCCGGCCAGCGGCGCGCCCCGCTGGACCGCCCGGCCGCAGGCGGCCAGGTGCTCCTCCAGATACCGGACCCGCCCGGGGTCGTGCACCTGCCCGTCCGGGCCGGGCTGGTCGGGCCAGGCCGACCCGTTCTCGGTGACGTACAGCTCGCGGGCGCCGTACTCCTCACTCAGCCGGACCAGCACCTGCTCCAGCCCGGCCGCCCGGATCTCCCAGCCCAGCATCGTCCGCGCCACCCCGTCCGGCGACACTCCGGCCTCGCGGGCGTACGGCACCGGCCCGCCCGGGTCGTCAGCGATCACCACGGGGGAGTAGTAGTTCGCCCCCAGGAAGTCCAGTGGGCTGGCGATCACCTCCAGATCGCCCGCCCGCTCCGGCAGGTCGATCCCGTACACCCGCTGCATGTCGGCCGGGAAACCGCGCCCGGCGATCGGATCGAGCCACCATCGGTTGACGTGCCCGTCGAACCGCGCGGTGGCGGCCACGTCCTCCGGCCGGTCCGACGCCGCCTCGCAGGTGTGCAGCACGTTGACCAGCCCGACCCGGGCCCCGGGGACGGCCGCCCGGACCGCCTGGGTGGCCAGCCCGTGCCCGAGCAGCAGGTGGAACGAGGCAGGCACGGCGACATCGATGTCAGCCAGGCCAGGCGCGTGCCGCCCTTCCAGGTGGCCGATCCAGGCCGCGCAGCGGGGCTCGTTGACCGTGACCCAGTTCGTCACCCGGTCGCCCAGCCGACCGGCCACCACCGCCGCGTAATCGGCCAGCGCGGCCGCGGTGTCGCGGGCGGCCCAGCCGCCCCGGTCCTGCAGGGCCTGCGGCAGGTCCCAGTGGAACAGGGTGGCGAACGGGCTGATCCCGGCGGCCAGCAGCGCGTCCACCAGCCGGTCGTAGTAGTCGAGCCCGGCCTGGTTGACCGGCCCGCGCCCGCCCGGCACCACCCGCGGCCAGGCGACCGAGAACCGGTAGGCGCCGACCCCGAGGTCCTTCATCAGCCCGAGGTCCTCGGGCCAGCGGTGGTAGCTGTCGCAGGCGACGTCGCCGGTGTCCCCGCCCGCCACCTTGCCGGGGGTGTGGGAGAACGTGTCCCAGATCGACGGGCTCCGGCCGTCCTCGGCCACCGCCCCCTCGATCTGGTACGCCGAGGTCGCGACACCCCAGGTGAAGCCGTCGGGGAGCATGCTGAGGTCGTCCATCGACCGCCCTTCTGCTGTGGCCGGCGGCCTTCGTGGGCGCCGCCGGCCGGGTTCAGTTCAGGTCACTTCACGGCGCCGGACGTCAGCCCGGCCACCAGGTACCGCTGCATGATCAGGAACCCCGCCACCACCGGCACACTCACGACCAGCGAGGCGGCCATGATCTGGTTCCAGTACACGTTGTTCTGGGTGGAGTAGTCCGCCAGCCCGACCGCCAGCGTGCGGGTCGTGTTGTTGGTCATCACCGAGGCGAACAGCACCTCGCCCCACGCGGTCATGAACGCGTAGATCGTCACCGCCACGATGCCGGGCAGCGCGGCCGGGATCACCACCCGGAACAGCGCCCGCACCGGCCCGCAGCCGTCGACCAGGGCCGCCTCGTCCAGCGCCTTCGGCACCGACTCGAAGTAGCTGGTCAGCATCCAGATCGCGAACGGCAGCGAGAACGTCAGGTAGGTGATGATCAGGCCGCCGCGCGAGCCGAACAGCGGAATCCCGGTCGCGTTGCCGATGCTGACAAAGATCAGGAACAGCGGCAGCGCGAACAAGATCCCCGGGAACATCTGGGTCGACAGCACCGCGGTGGTGAAGATCCGCTTGCCCCGGAACCCGTACCGGCTGACCGCGTAGGCGGCGAACACCGCCACCGCCACCGACAGCACCGCGGCCGAGGCCGACACGATCAGCGAGTTCAGGAAGTAGCGGGCGAGCGGGACCGTGTACCAGATGTCGTGGTACGGGGCCAGCGTCAGCGGGGTCGGGATCCAGCGGAACGTGCTGGTCACGTCCTGCAGCGGCTTCACCGAGCTGCTGATCATCACGTACACCGGGACCAGCGCGAACAGCGCCAGCAGGGTCAGCACGATCCGCCGGGTCCACAAAAAGGACGGCGGCGGCGCCATCAGGCCGCGGCGCTTAGCCATTGCTGCTCCTCCTCGACGTGACCAGCAGGTACGCGGCCGTCACCACCAGCAGGAACAGCAGCATCAGGACCGACATGGCCGAGCCCTCGCCGAAGTTCCAGGTGATGAACGAGGCCTGGTAGATGTGGATCGAGATAACGTCGGCCGGACTGGGCGCCGAGGATCCGAACAGCACGAACGGCGTGGTGAAGTCGTTGAACGTCCACAGGAAGAGCACCAGCACCAGCACCTGGTTGACCGCCCGCAGCGACGGCATGGTGATCTTCCTGATCTGCTGCCAGATCCCGGCCCCGTCGATGGCCGAGGCCTCGTACAGGTCGCGCGGGATGCCCTGCAGCCCGGCCATCACGCACAAGAACGCGAACGGCCAGTTGCGCCAGATCGAGATGATGACCAGCGCGAAGAAGCTGTTGTGGCCGATCAGCCAGAACGACGGCTTGCTGGTGATGCCCAGGGTGTTGTGCAGCAGCTGGTTCACCAGGCCGTTGTTGTACTGGAACATGAACGCCCAGACGATGACCGAGGCGTAGACCGGCAGCGCGAACGGCGTCAGGAAGATCGTCCGCAGCACCGCCCGACCCCGGAACGTGTCCTGGGTCAAGATCGCCGCCACCGTCCCGAACAGCCAGGACAAGCCGACCGCGAGCACGGTGAACGCGCAGGTGACCCAGAACGAGTGCAGCAGCGCGCTGCCGATCGCCGCGTGGAAGTCGACCGCGACGTGGTAGTTGCTCCAGCCCGCCCAGGGCGCGCCCTGCCAGTTACGGATGAAGAACAGCGTCAGCTGCTTGAAGCTGATCAGGATCCCGAAGATCATCGGGATGAAGTGGATGAGCAGCTCGAGGAGCAGCGCGGGCAGCAGGAACAGATACGGCAGGCCACCCTTGCGGACCCGCTGCCACAGCCGGCTGGAACGCCGCCCGGGGTCGGGCGCGCGCCCCCGGCCGGTGTCGGAACCGGCCGAGGGCGCGTCGTGGCGGATACTGACCGTCACGTAACCCGCCTAGCCCGCCATCTGCGCCTGGGCGCTGGCCAGCTGCTGCTTGACCGTGGCCGCGCTGACCGGCTTACCGGCCGCCGCGTCCGCGAACAGGTTCTTCACGGCCGCCCCGACCGTGGTCTCGAACTGGGCTTCCTTGGGGACCTGGGGGAGGGCCACCGCGCTGTTGCTGAGCACGTCGCGCAGCACGGTCTGCTCCTGGTTGGCGGGCGGGGTGGCCGCCAGCGCCGCCTTGACCGGCGGAATCGAGCCGTACTTGCCGTTCAGCACGGTCGACTCGGACTGGCTGGTCATGAACTTGACGAACTTGAGCGCGGCCGCCTGGTTCTTGGACCCCTTGAACACCGCGATGTTGATCCCGGCCACCATCGAGTCCGGATTGGACGCGCTCGGCGTGCCCGACTCGACCGGCGGGGCCGCCACCCCGTAGGCGTCCGGCGCCATCCCGTCCGCCTTGAGCGTGGTGCCGGCCGCCTGCCACAGCAGCATGGCCGCCTTGCCCTTGGCGAAGTCCGACAGCGACTGGTTCTGGTCGTACTCGGCGTCCCCGGGGTTCACGATCTTGTCGGTCGCCATGAAGTTGACCCACTGCTGCACGGCCGCCACGTTGGCGGCGGTGGTGAACGTCGGATTGCCCGAGGCGTCGAAGAAGCTGCCGCCCTTCTGCTTGGACAAGATGAACACGTTGTGGATGTTCTCCGACGGGTTGGCGCCCTCGATGGCCAGCCCGTAGTTCCCGCCCTTGGTGAGCTTCTTGCCGTCGGCCACCATCTCGTCCCAGGTGGCGGGCGGATTGGCGATGCCGGCCGCCTTGAACTCGGCCTTGTTGTAGTAAAGGCCGTAGGCCAGCGAGTAGATCGGCACCGCTGTCGGGGTCTGGCCGGCCGCGCCGGTCGAGCCCATCGCCGAGGCCAGGAAGTGGCTGGTCCCGCCGACCTGGCTGATCGTGTTGCTGTCGAACGGCAGGAACGCCCCGGTCGCCTGCAACGACGCCGACCAGGTGTTGCCGATGTTGACCACGTCCGGGCCCTGGCCCGAGGTGGTCGCCGCCAGGATCCGGTTGAGCAGGTCGGCCCAGCCGATGACCTGCAGTTTCACCGTGATCCCGGTCTGCTGCTTGAACTTCTTGAGCTCCGGGTTGAGCGTGTTGTAGTCGGCCTGCAGGCTGGCGCCCTGGTTGCTGGCCCAGTAGGTGATGGTGGCGTTCTTGGTCGAGCCGGCCGAACCGCCACCGCTTCCGCCGGACGACGATCCACCACCGCAGGCGGCCGCGAGCACGCACACGGAGGCGGCGGCCGCGGCAACGGCGGAGACACGGGTAATACGCACGGGCAGAACCTCTTCTGTGAGGCGTTTCCTCTAAATTTATGGTCTGATTTAAGGCGTGTCGTAAGTGACGTGTCAAGACTGGGAGTGGTGTTTGATGCTCACCCCGCGGCCGAGCAGCAGCCGGGAGTACCAGCGGCTGGACGGGCTCTGGCGGTTTCGGTTCGACCCGTTTGCCGAGGGTGAGGCCACCGGCTGGTGGGCCGGGCCGCTGGCCGGCGGCCGGGAAATGCCGGTTCCGGCCAGCTATAACGATCTCGTCACCGAGCCCGGCGAGCGCGACTACGTGGGTGACGTCTGGTACCAGCGTGACGCGTGGGTGCCGGGGTCCTGGGCGGGCCGCCGCGTCGTCCTCCGCTGTGATGCGGCTACCCACCACGGCACTGTCTGGGCAAATACTGAAAGGGTGGCCGACCATGCGGGCGGCTACGTGCCGTTCGAGGCCGACATCACCGACCTGGTCGAGTTCGGCCAGCCGCTGCGGGTCACGATCCGGGTCGGCAACGAGCTGACCATGGAGACGATCCCGCCCGGGGTCATCACCGAGCACGCGGACGGCCGCCGCACCCAGCGCTGGTTCCACGACTTCTACAACTACGCCGGGCTGCACCGGTCGGTGTGGCTGTACTGCACCCCGCCCAGCTACCTGGACGCCGTGACCGTCCGCACCGGCTTCGACCCGGCGTCCGGCCGCGGCCTGGTGCGCTACCAGGCCGAGGTCGTCAACGCCGGCGCTGGTGCCCAGGAAACCCAGGCCCCGACCTCAGCGGTACTGCGGGCCGCCGACGGCGCCGAGCTGGCCCGAACCACCGGGCTCACCGGGGAGCTGCCGGTCCCGTCCGCCCGCCCCTGGCACCCCGGCGACCCCTACCTCTACCAGCTGGACCTGGCCCACGGCGAGGACCGGTACTCGTTGCCGGTCGGCGTCCGCACGGTCGCGGTGGCGGGCGACCGGCTACTGCTCAACGGCCAGCCGGTCCAGCTACGCGGGTTCGGGATGCACGAGGACGGCGCCCTGCGCGGCAAAGGCCACGACGATGCCCGCCTGGTCCGCGACTTCGCGCTGCTCGAGTGGATCGGCGCCAACTCCTTCCGCACCTCGCACTACCCGTACGCCGAGGAGGTCCTCGACTACGCCGACCGCCAGGGCCTGCTGGTCATCGGCGAGACCCCGGCCGTCGGCCTGCACCTGAGCCTCGGTCACATGGGCGACCCGGGTGCCCGGACGTTCGCCCCGGACCGGATCGGCCCGGCCGCCGCCGCTGCCCACCGGGCGGCGATCACCGAGCTGATCGCCCGCGACCGCAACCACCCGTGCGTGATCGCCTGGTCGATCGCCAACGAGCCGGACACCGCCGAGCAGGCCGCCCGCCCCTACTTCGCCCCGCTGGTGGCGGCTACCCGCGAACTCGACCCGACCCGGCCGGTCTGTTTCGCCAACGTGGCCACCGCCCCGCCCGCCGCCGACGTGGTCACCGACCTGTTCGACCTGATCTGCGTCAACCGCTACTACGGCTGGTACGCCAGCCCCGGCGATCTGGCCGCCGCCGAGCAGGACCTGACCGACGAACTGCAGGCCTGGGCCCGGTACGGCAAGCCGATCATCATCACCGAGTTCGGGGCCGACGCGCTGGCCGGCCTGCACGCGCTGCCCGCCACCATGTGGTCCGAGGAGTATCAGGTGGCGCTGATCGCGGCCGCGCTGCGGGTGTTCGACCGGGTCCCCGAGGTGATCGGCGCGCACGTGTGGAACTTCGCCGACTTCGCCACCGCCGAGGCCGTGCACCGGCCCGGCGGCAACCACAAGGGCGTGTTCACCCGCGACCGCCAGCCCAAGGCAGCCGCCTGGCTGCTGCGCGAGCGGTGGCGGCCGCCGGCGGGTTAGCCGTGCCCGCTGCCCGGCCAGCGGCTGAGGGCGGCGCGGGCGAACGCGACCCCTTCCGGCGGCGGGTAGGGCAGGTCGGCCGGGCCCGGCTGGCCGGTCCGGCCCGGCGGCCTGGCCGGCAGCGCCCCCAGCCACCGCAGCACCGCCCGGGTGCCGCTGATCGCGGCGGCCGCCTCGGCCCCGGTCAGCGGGCTGCCGTCGGGGTTCATCCAGCCGATCGCGGTCAGCATCCGGGCGACGGTGACCTCCAGGGTGTCGGTGAACCGGGCCGCCACGCAGGCGAGCAGGATCATCCCCGGCGGTACCTCGCTGAACGCGGCCGAGCGGACCGGCAGCTGCTCGGCCAGGTGCCACCACAGCGCGGCCGGGTCGCGGCGCAGCGCCGCGCCCCGGGCGGTCAGCTCGAGCCGGCCCCGGTTCTTCTGCACCAGCCCGGTCGCCTGGGCCGTCTGCCGCAGCTGGACCACCGGCGGCGCCTGGTTCTCCCGGCTGACCGGGGCGATCCCCTCGGCCGCGAGGTTCAGCTCGTCGATCACCGCCGCCACCGCCGCCGGCGGCAGGTGGCCCGCGTCGGTCAGCTTGACGCCGTCGTCGCCGACCCGGTCCAGCAGCCACGAGTACGGCCACACCATCCGGGCCATGGTGGCGATGCCGACGGTGTTCGTGCGAGGCAGGTCGGCCTCGCTGATCAGCCGTTCCATCTGCCGCCGGGCGCTCGGCGTGCGCACCGCGATCAGCAGCTGGACGACCGGGCCCGGCACCTCCCCGAGATCGATCAGCGGCCGCGCCCGGAACGAGGTGACCGCCCCGAACCCGGCCACCGCCGCCGGCCCCTCGTCCGCGCCTCCGCGCGCACCCGCACCCGTGCCTTCGTCGGCGCCCGTGCCTCCGCCCGCGCCGGCGCCCTCGTCCACGCCCTCGCCTTCGCCGGCGCCCGCACCCTCGTCCGCGCCGGCGCCCTCTATAACACCCGCGCCCTCTACAACGCCCGCGTCCTCATCCTCCACCACACCAGTCCCACGAGCCCCAGCAGCCTCACGAACCCCACGTGCCTCGCTGGCCTCATCAGACCCTCCGGCCGGCTGCCCAAGCAAGTGCCTGAGCCCGAGCTGGATCTGGCGGGTGTCCATCCCGGCGATGGCGGCCTCGAACTGGGCCAGCACTTCCTGCTGCCGGGCACCCGGTCGTACCCGGCCACTTGTGCCGGCCTCGCCGGGGTTACGGTTCGACGGGTTGCCTCGGACCATGAGCCTCACGCTACCGGCCGTGGTCTCGTACGTGCACCCCGCACCGGCGAAAAATGTTATTGCCCTACGGAATTGCGTGGGCGGTCAACGCCAGGTCCGGGGCCCGCCCGCCGGCCGCCGTGTCACCCTGGAACCATGCCACCGACCGCCGCCCGTCCGCCCGCCGCGGCGCCGGCCAGCGCCGCCCCGGCCAAAGCGGCCGCCGCCAGCACCGCCGCGGCCGACCAGATCACGGCCGAGCTGCGCGCGGCCGGCCAGCCCGGACGGGCCGTCGCCGAGAAGGCCTACCTGAAAAGCGAGCTGGACTTCTTCGGCGCCGGGGTCCCGGCCGCCCGCGCCATCGTCCGCGGCTGGGGCCGGGCCCACCCCGACCTCGGCCACGACGAGCTGACCGCGCTGGCCGCCGCCCTGTGGGCCCGCCCGCACTACGAGTGCCGGATGGCGGCCCAGATGCTGCTGATCCAGCACCCGGACCTGCTCGGGCCGGCCGACGTTCCCCAGCTCGAGCGGATCCTCCGCCAGGCCGGCGGCTGGGCGCTGGTCGACAGCCTGGCCAGCGACCTGATGGGACCCCTGGTCGAGCGCTACCCGGAGCTGAACGAGGTGCTCGACCGGTGGGCGGCCGACCCCGACTTCTGGATCCGCCGCTCGGCCCTGCTCGCGCTGATGGTGGCGCTGCGCCGGGGCGAGGGTGACTTCGGCCGGTTCGCCCGCTACGCCGACCAGATGCTGGACGAGAAGGAGTTCTTCATCCGCAAGGCCATCGGCTGGGTGCTGCGCGAGACCGGCAAGAAACGCCCGGACCTGGTGGCCAGCTGGCTGGAGCCGCGCGTCGCCCGGCTGTCCGGCGTCACCCTGCGGGAGGCGCTCAAGCCGCTGCCCGAACCCGTCCGCGCTGCTCTGCAGGGCCGCCGCTCCCAGTGAGCAGCCCAGTGAGCAGCCCAGTGAGCAGCCCAGGGAGTAGCACTGCGAGCGGGCTGGCGGCCGCGGCTGAACTGGTCCGCGCCCGCGGCGTGCCCGCCCAGCTCTGCGTGATCGAGGACGACCGGATCGTCCTCGACCTGGCCGTTAACTGCCGCCCGGACGACCTGTTCTGGCTGTTCTCGGCCAGCAAGCCGTTCGTCGCGCTGCTGGTGCACCGGCTGGCCGCCCACGGCGCGGTCAGCCTCGACCGGCCGGTGGCCGCCTACTGGCCCGAGTTCGGTCAGCACGGCAAGGCCGAGATCACCGTCCGCCACGTGCTCCAGCACCGGTCCGGGCTGCCGGTCATCCACGGAGCCCTCGGCGACGCGCTGACCATGAGCAGCTGGCGCCGCTCGGTCCGCGCCATCGAGCGGGCCAGGCCCCGCCATCCGGCCGGCGGCGGTCCCGCCTACCACTTCGTCAGCTACGGCTTCATTCTCGGCGAACTCGTCCAGCGGGTCACCGGCCGCCCGCTGCCCGCGGTGCTCGATCAGGCTTTCCTGACGCCGCTCGGCCTGGCCGACACCCACCTGGGCCTGCCGTCCCGGCTTTGGGCCCGGCACGTCGGCGTCCGCGGGGACGGGGCGCCCGGGCGGCTCACCCAGGCGGTGGCCAACCGGCGGATCACCCGGCAGGCGGTCATCCCGGCCGCCGGCATCTCGGCCACCGCCCGCGACGTGGCCCGCTTCTATCAGGCGCTGCTGCACGACGGGGAACTGGACGGCGCCCGGGTGCTGCGTCCCGGCACCCTCGCCGAGGCCACCCGGCCCTCCAGCGAGGGCGAGCTCGACCAGTTCCTCAAGCTCCGTATCCGCTGGTCACACGGTTTCCAGCTCGGTGGCCCGGTGCCCGGCCGGGCCACCAGCCACCCGATGGGGGACCGCAGCAGCCGGCTGACGTTCGGCCACAACGGCAGCAACGCCTGCGTGGCCTGGGCCGACCCCACCCGGCGGCTGGCCGTCGCCTATCTGACCGGCCGTCTCCCGGCCGGCCTGGACCGCGCCCGCCACCCCAGCCAGGTCAGTGACGCGATCCTCGCCGCTTCCTGACCGGCCGGCCAACCGGCACCTCTTTAACGATGTCATCAAGGATCGGGAGGCGTCAGCAGCCCCGGGTGACCAGGAATAGTGTGCTAACCCTCAGCTATCTGTGACCGTCGGCCGGACCGGCCGGTCAGACCGGAAGGACCGCCGTGCCCGAGGATTTGCGCCCCGTGCTCTATCTCGTCGCGTGCGGCGCCTACCCGGCCGGCCAGCTGCCCGAGTTCGTGCGCGACGCCCAGGCCCAGGGCTGGGACGTGTGCGTGATCGCCACTCCCGACGGGGCCAAGTTCATCGACGCCGGGAACCTGTCCGGGCTGACCGGCCACCCGGTCCGCACCCGCTACAAGCGCCCGGATGAGCCCGACGTCCTGCCGCCACCGGACGCGCTGGTCATCGCGCCGGCCACGTTCAACACGGTCAACAAGTGGGCCCAGGGCATCAGCGACACGCTCGCGCTCGGCCTGCTCAACGAGGCGATCGGGCTGGGCCTGCCGATGATCGCCGTCCCCTGGCCGAACGCGGCGCTGGCCTCCCACCCGGTGTTCGTCCGCAGCATCGGCGCGCTGCGCGAGTGGGGCGTGACCCTGCTGTTCGACCCGAACCAGCTGCCGTCGGCCTCCGGCCAGCCGCGCGGGGACGCCCCGGCCCCGCCCCCGGCCCAGTTCCCCTGGGACCAGCTGCGGGCGCTGCTGCCCGGCCTGCGCCCCCAGTACCCGGCCGCCCAGAACTGCTGAGCTGCGCCCCCGAAAACCCAGGCCGGGATTATGGGCAGACCCAGCTGACGGTGGCGTCCAGCGAGTGGTCTCCGGTGCCGGTGGTGTTGATGGTGAACGTGCCGCCGTTTCCGGTCAGCGTCACCGCCGGGTCGGCCACCCCCGTCAGCGCGACCACCGGGCCCTGGGCGCCGCTGACGGTGGCGCTCAGCGTGCCGCGGTAGCGGCCGGGCCCGTGGTAGCCGGCCACCCGCACTGTGAACGAGTGGCTGTACCCACCCGTCTCGGCCTTGCTGACCAGCGCCACGTACACCGAACTGGACGTCTGGCAGGTCACCGCGGCCGCCGCGGTGCCGTGCGCCAGCACCGGCCGGGCCTCGGCCACCGTCACCGAGCCCCGGTGGGCCGGGGCGGCCGCCGCCGCGCTCCCGCCCGCCGCCGCCGGCCTCCCGCTGGCCGCCGTCCCGGCCGGCGTGGGGGCCGCTGCGGGCGCGGTGCTCGCGGAAGCGGACCCGGTCCCGGTCCCGGTCCCGCCGCCCGCCGTCGCCGCTGATGGCGCGGCCGCCTTTGGTGCCCCGGCCGAGGTCGAGAGCGGGTGACGCGGCGAACTGCACCCCGCCAGCACGGCCAGCGCCAACGGCACCGCCAGCGGGATCAGCGCCACCCTGGTCGCGAACGTGGCCGCGCGGGTCGGCGCACTACGCATGGTTGGGCTCCTGTATGAAATTGGTGGAACGTGACGAGTGGGCGTGAAGTGACTCGTATTGAACCGGCTCGGCTGGCCCGGAACGCCGGAATCGGAAAAAAACCTGGCTAAAGTCGTGCCGTGAATGCTGACCTGGCGCAGGTGCGAGCCGCCCTCGGCGAGCTCGGCCGGTTCCGCTTCGGCGAGATGCGGATCGAGGACGCGCTGCATGAGATCGTGCGCACCACCCACACCATGTTCGACGTGGATGGCGCGGGCCTCATGCTGGCCGACTCCGAGCAGCTGCTGCGCAGCGTGGCCGCCTCCGACGAGCGGCTCGCACACCTGGAGGAGCTGCAGATCGAGCACTCCGAGGGCCCGTGTATCGCCGCCTACGAGGACAAGCAGCTGGTCGGGGCCGAGGACCTGACCGCCGACCACCGCTGGCCCAAATTCAGCGGGGCGGCGGTGTCCCGCCGGGTCCGGGCGGTGCTGGCCAGCCCGCTGCCCTACAACCAGGACGCGGTGGGCGTCGTGGCCGTGGTCTCCGAGAAGTCCCGCCCCTGGTCAGCCGAGGGCGAGCTGGCCCTGCTGGCCTTTACCGACCTGGCCGCGCTGCTGATCGCGAGCATGATGCAGGGCCAGCAGCAGTCTGAGCTGGCCACCCAGCTGCAGGGCGCGCTCGACTCCCGGCAGATCATCGAGCAGGCCAAGGGCGTGCTGGTCGGGCGGCACGGGATCACCCCCCGGGCCGCGTTCGAGCAGCTGCGGGCCCAGGCCCGGTCCGAGCGGCGCAAGCTCGCGGTCCTGTGTGCCGAGGTCGTGCAGAGCGCCACCCGCCCTTCTTGACCGCATCTCGACCCCCGATTTGCCTGAGCGCTGACCTGGCGCATACTGGAGGAAGCCGTCACCGCCGCCCAGACTCCAGCGGCCCTTCAGAAAAGTCGATGCGCACTCCCGCGTTTCCCTTCGATTTCACCGGGAACACGCCTTCTGGCACGCAATCGACTGTGATTGTGAAAGTGCCCGAGGCGACAGGAGTTATCATGATCATTCTGGGACTCATCATCCTGATAGTGGGCTTCTTGCTCAAGATCGCGATTCTGTGGACGATCGGCATCATCATCTTGGTGATCGGCCTGATCCTCCTGCTACTGGGAGCGCTTGGCCACGCAGTGGGTGGTCGCAGGCACTATTGGTAGCCGCGTTCGAGTGACAGCCGCGTGCGGCGGGACCTCGGCGCCTGACGGCGCGCCGGGGCCCGCCTGGCGGTCAGCAAAGCCGGCCCTGCCCTTGGGGCGCTGACGGCTTCGACGATCGATTCTGACGCCCCCGAAGGCCGGGCCCATGCCCGGCCTTCCGGCTTTTCCCCGGAAACCCGGTCCGTGTTTCAGCGCCGGTACCGGGAGCGGTCGCCCGGACCCTTTCGGGCCTTTTAGCAAATCGATAATTATTTTTCTGATTAGTTCATTCGATTCTGGGTAATTTGCCCCTTTTACCTCCGGGGTCGGCCGAGTCGTGCCGAGTTCCGACGCCGGATCGTGATCCAGCCCCTCGCTACGCTTCGTATCTAACCCCGGCGCATTCCGCTACTCTCCGTACTCCGGTGAAGGCCTTTTTCCTGGGGGATGAGATGCGTCTGGTGCGAACGGCCGGCGTGGCCGCGGGGGTGTGCGCGCTCACCGCCGTCGCGCTCACCGCGGCCAGCGGGACCGCCGCCACCGGCCCG
>Ga0213875_10001592_pt1 | contig 14399 bp, 18 predicted proteins | sample BarmaccomBMRX_R8_FD_160105 | JGI IMG/M metagenome (GOLD analysis project Ga0213875, IMG submission 160105) | Root-associated microbial communities from Barbacenia macrantha in rupestrian grasslands, the National Park of Serra do Cipo, Brazil - RX_R8 | ecosystem: Host-associated > Plants > Roots... | reverse complement strand
GAGTTATCAAGAGCCCCCTGCACCCGGTACGTCTTCCTCTTGGGGGTTACGCAGCCAGGTCACGGTGAATTGATGCTCGGACTCCAGCAAACTGGCGATGTTGTCGCTGACGAGCTTTTCCACCTTGCCGCCAATCAGCGGCAGCGGAACCTCAACCGTGAGTTGGCTGCCGAGCACACATCCGGTGCCATCGGGTTCCAGGCTCATCACACCCGTAATGGTTCCCGGCGCCCCGTCGACCTCGGCTTCCACGTTGCCGCGGTAACCACGCCAAATTTCGGTGCGCCTGATCATCAGGTCGCCAGGCAGCATCGCGCGGAGAAACGATGGGATCGCGTCGCTCGGCACGGTCTGATGCAGCACCACCCTGGCACCGTGCTCATCCCGTTCCCAGGACACCAGTTCGGCCCGCGGACCGCCGACTGCCCGCAGCTTTGCCCGCAGGTACTGCTGGTCGGTGAGCAGATCCCGCATCTGCTCGGGCGACGCCGGGTACTGGTGCCGCAGTGCCAATTGGCTGGCCATAACCGGAGGCTACCGTGAGTGCCCGTGATGACCCCGGTGCCGCGCAGCCCTGCGCAAGACGCAGTGGACCTCGCCCCATTCACCACCTTGAGGCTGGGTGGCCCCGCCCGCCGTTTCGTCGCTGCGACCACCGCACAAGCGTGCGTCGAGGCCGTCCGTGCCGCTGATCGCGCTGGCGAGCCGCTGCTGCTGTTGTCCGGGGGATCCAACCTGGTGATCAGTGACGGTGGGTTCGAAGGCACGGCGGTGCTGGTGGCCACCGCCGGGTGGCACATCGACAGCAGCGATGTGCTGCACGCTGCCGCCGGAGAACAGTGGGATGCGGTGGTGGCGAGCACCGTGGAGGCTGGATACGGCGGCCTTGAATGCCTGTCCGGAATTCCGGGATCGGTCGGTGCCACCCCGGTGCAGAATGTCGGCGCCTACGGGGTAGAGCTGTCGGATCTCCTGCGCGACGTGGATCTCTACGACCGGCGGCAGGGTGCCCTCCGGACGGTGCCGGCGTCGGCGATGGGGCTGGGCTACCGGACCAGCATGCTCAAGGGCACCGATGCCGCCGTGGTGTTGCGGGTCCGGCTTGCGCTGTACCGCGACGGGCTGTCTGCTCCGATCCGCTATCCGGAACTGGCCCGGATGCTGGACGTCGAGCCCGGCACCCGGGTGCCCGCGCCGCTGGCGCGAGCTGCGGTGCTGGAATTGCGCAAGGGCAAAGGTATGGTGCTCGATCCGGCCGATTACGACACCTGGTCGGTCGGGTCCTTTTTCATCAATCCTGTCCTGGATGCACCGCGGGCGGCCGCGGCGTTGGAGCGGATCCGGGCGAGAGTTGGTTTGGGGATGACGGTGCCGCAGTATCCCGGCGGCGGCCCGGGCCGGGTCAAGCTGTCTGCTGCCTGGCTAATAGAGCGAGCTGGCTTCGCCCGGGGGCATCCCGGACCGGGCGGCCGGGTTGCCCTTTCCGGCAAGCACACTTTGGCCCTGACCAACCGCGGCGGAGCTAGCACCACAGATCTGCTTGCACTCGCCCGAGAAATCCGCCACGCGGTAGCAACGCAATTTGGTATCACCCTGGTGCCCGAACCCACGCTCGTGAACTGTGCTCTTTAGCTACGACAAAGCTAGGAACGGCGGAAGGTACGCATTGCGGAATACTGATCTCGCGGTTTGACGACGATGAGATCGAGATCGACGTGAGCGGGTCTGGTGGCAGCGAAAGCAATGACGTCTGCAACGTCCTCGGCGGTCAAGGGGGTCAACCCGGCGTAAACGTGATCTGCTTTCTCGTTGTCGCCACCGAAACGCACCAGAGAGAATTCGGTCTCCACCAGTCCGGGAGCGATCTCCACAAAGCGCACTGGCTGCCCGAGGTGCTCGGCGCGTAGGGTCCGGTGCATCGCCGATTGGGCATGTTTGGCCGAGGTGTATCCGGCGCCGTTGTCGTAGATCTCCAGTGCGGCGATCGAGGTGACGGTCACCACCACGCCGTCTCCAGAGTCGATCAATTTCGGCATGAATGCCTTGGTCACTCGCAGGGTGCCCAGCACATTGACTTCCCACATCCAGCGCCACTGGTCTTCGTCGGCCGCCATTACCGGCTCAAAACCCTTGGCACCTCCCGCGTTATTCACCAGCACCCGCGCAGCGGGCACTACCGCGGCGAAGGCGGCAACCGAATCAGGGTCCAGCACGTCGAGCGAGATCGCGGTGCCACCGATCTCATCTGCAATCTCCTGGCAGAGTTGCAGCCGCCGGGCTCCCAGTACTACCTGGAATCCCGCCCCGGCCAGGGCGCGCGCCGTAGCTGCTCCGATCCCGCTACTTGCCCCTGTCACCACCGCGACCGGCCGATCCATGGCTCAACCCTATGGCCCCCCGTTGCTGCTGTCCGCATGCCAACCGGGCCATAGGGTAGAAGGGTGATCGGCTGGGGCGGACGGCTGTTGCGGCGGGTTGCGGTGTTGTCGGTGCATACCTCACCGCTGGATCTGCCGGGTACCGGTGACGCCGGGGGGATGAACGTCTACATCGTGCAGACCGCGATCCGGCTGGCTCGCCACGGTGTCGAAGTCGAGGTCTTTACCCGGGCTACGTCCTCGGGAGCGCCTCCCGTAGTGGAGCTTGCTCCGGGTGTCACGGTGCGCCACATCACCGCTGGACCGTTCGAGGGCCTGGCTAAAAATGATCTACCTGCGCAACTGTGCGCATTCACCGCAGGGGTGTTGCGGGCTGAGGCGCATCGCGAGCCTGGTTACTACAACGTGGTGCACTCGCACTACTGGCTGTCTGGTCAGGTGGGGTGGCTGGCCCGGGACTGCTGGGGAGTGCCACTGGTGCACAGTGCACACACTCTGGCCAAGGTGAAAAACGCCGCGCTGGCCCAAGGCGATGTGCCAGAGCCGCATACCCGGGTGATCGGTGAGCAACAAGTGGTGGCCGAGGCCGACCGGCTGGTGGCGAACACTCCGGCCGAGACTGCCCAACTCGTCGATCTCTACGGTGCCGACCCGGCCCGGACCGCCACCATCTCGCCGGGCGTCGATCTCGAGCTGTTTACCCCGGGATCCCAAGGCGCGGCGCGGATCGTGTTAGGCCTGCCGAGCGACGCTGTGGTGCTCGCCTTCATCGGCCGGATCCAGCCACTCAAGGGACCGGATGTGCTGTTGCGTGCCGCGGCCGAAATGGTCAGCCGCGATCCGGCGCTACGGGCCAAGCTGCGGGTGCTGGTGGTGGGTGGGCCGTCCGGGAATGGCCTGGCAGAACCCATCGCATTGCACCAGCTTGCCGCTGCGCTGGGAATCTTGGATCAGGTGGTGTTCGCGCCACCGCAAAGTGGCGCGGACCTGGTGGGGGTCTACCGCGCCGCTGACGTGGTAGCGGTACCCAGTTACAGCGAGTCGTTCGGGTTGGTGGCGCTGGAGGCGCAGGCCTGCGGGACGCCGGTGGTCGCCGCTGAGGTGGGCGGCCTGCCGGTGGCAGTGGCCGACGGTGTGTCCGGCCAGTTGGTGGGCAGCCATTGCACCGCTGATTGGGCAGATGTGCTGTCTGCCGTCGCATTGCACCCGCAGCGACGCGACCAGCTAGCCGCCGGAGCCGCAGCGCACGCACGGCGGTTTTCCTGGGAGCGCACCACTGAGGCGCTGCTGCGGGTCTATATCGACGCTGCCGCTGCATACCGGATTGACGCGCGGGAACGCGAGGTGGCGGTATGAGCCGTCCGGCGCGGTTGGATGAGCTCATCGCCGGGGTGCTGGCGGAGACGGGGCTTGAGCATACGCGCAGCGGGCCGGGCAGCTTCATCATCACACTGCCTGGCGGCAAGAAGCTCCAGACCGTGTGTCGGATACTGGTGGGCGAACATGGTGTGCTGGTTGAAGCGTTCGTATGCCGGCGTCCCGACGAGGCCCACGAGGAGGTCTATCGCTGGCTGCTGCGCCGCAACGCCCGGCTCTACGGCGTGCACTACGCGCTGGACAAAGCTGGTGATATTTATCTCGTCGGCCGGTTAGCCCATCACGCGGTGACCGCCCAGGAGCTGGACCGGGTGCTGGGCCAGGTGATCGAAGCCGCGGATGGTGACTTCAATACCTTGCTGGAGATCGGGTTCGCCTCATCAATCCGGCGCGAGTGGGCTTGGCGAGTAGCCCGAGGGGAGTCCTTGAACAACCTTGCTGCATTCGAACACCTGGTGCGTTAATCCCCAAGGTTCGGGTTGGAGTTTGGTGGCGGGGCGGCCCGGGGGAGAGGGGGGAGTCGCACACTCGGACCCGCCCCGCCACTGTGTCCCGCGTGAACGGATATCCCTGGGCGAGGGGCACCCAGAGACCCTGGCGGGCCGCGGTCCGGTGGGGGGTGGACGAACCGCGGGCTTGTGCTCACCTGCCGGGAAGTGCGGTGGGAGCGGCGAGGAGAGCGGTGACACACTCTCAGCCGGGGGGTCGGATCTCAAGGCCTTCGAGGTAGTTGATTCCAGCGCAACCCGATTGGCCTAGGGCGCATGCCGTTGCGTCATCACGAGCAGGCGTTCCGGCGGCTCAAGTCAGCCACTGGGCGAGAAAGGTGTCCGGGTGAGTAACACCTGCCACAGCCGGGGCGACAACAGACAGTGCATGTTCCACCACACTCTGAATATAAGTACCGTTAACACCCGCCAGCAGCCCCGTTGACATCACCTCGGGTGTCAGCAAGGAATGGCGCGGTGAACCGCGACACACCGTATACGGTCGGTGGCGCCCCGTCGTTATCGCCCGAACGGCAGCTTCGGGTACGGGAATACCGCTGGTAAGAAGTGCCACTTGACTGCCGGTTGTAGGATGCAGCGATCTCTGGGAGGTAGATGGACATGAGCATGGCAGCGATCCTGGCCGAATTACCGGACATGTGGCGCAGCGCCTTGACAGCGCATGTGCCTGACCCGCAGGGTCGCTGCTGGGCTTGCCGCGACGAGAACGGGGTGGCCGCGACCTGGCCTTGCCTGACGCGTGAGGTCGCTGAGGAAGCCAAGTACCTTTACGAAGGCGGACTGCCGGGTACCTTCGGTGGCCGTCATGCGGCCCGCAAGGCCGACCAATGGCAGGCTTAATACTTTAGGCTGAAAAAGTGGCTGGACGGTAAACCCAACCACGTAGGGACCCTGACGACGCAGGGAACCGCGGTGCAACCAGCCTTTCCCGGGGGGCGGGGAAGCGGGCGACCGACGGTTCCCTGCAACGACGGTGGGGGTGTCAGCAGGGGGTTCCGGTACACCGTCGTCGTCGATTAACTTACGGGTAACCCCGCAGTCACTGCCAGCGCCCAATCGGGCCAATTGATTTTGGGTTATTCATCCCCCATTCACCTGTTTAGTTCGTCCGATGTCATTGACTTCCAGCGACTCACGGCATTGATGGGGGGAAGGCCGTGCCGGATCCGGGCTTCGCGGCACCTGGCAGGCTAGTCGCATGAGCGTAGGAACCCTGCTCCTGCTCCGACACGGCGAGAGCGAGTGGAATGCCAAGAACCTGTTCACCGGCTGGGTGGATGTGTCGTTGTCAGCCCGGGGCGAGCGGGAGGCGGTGCGCTCAGGCGAGCTGATGGACCAAGCCGGGCTGCTTCCCGATGTGGTGCACACATCGTTGCTGCGCCGGGCGATCACCACCGCCAACTTGGCGCTCGATGTCGCAGATCGGCATTGGATTCCGGTGCGCCGTGACTGGCGGCTCAACGAGCGGCATTATGGTGCGTTGCAAGGCAAGGACAAAACACAAGTTCGCGAAGAGTACGGCAATGAGCAGTTCGCTCGATGGCGCCGCTCCTACGACATCCAGCCACCTCCGATAGATCCCGGCAGCGAATTCTGCCAGGACGGTGACCCCAGGTACGCCGGAGTTGAGATACCGCGGACGGAGTGCCTGGCTGACGTGGTGAGCCGGATGCTGCCTTACTGGGAAGCGTCGATCGTGCCCGATCTGCGGGCTGGCCGCACCGTGCTGGTGGCTGCGCACGGTAACTCGTTACGGGCTTTGGTTAAGCACCTGGACGGCATGGACGCGCAGGACATCGTCGGACTGAATATCCCCACCGGCATTCCGCTGCGCTACGACCTGGACGACCAGTTGCGGCCGCGTACCGCCGGTGGCACCTATCTCGACCCTGGTGCGGCCGCTGATGCCATCTCCGAGGTTGCTGCGCAGGGTCGGTAATCCGCGCTAGGCATGAACTGAGGGTGAACGGCGAGAGAAAATTCGCCCTATTGTGGGTATATCTCGTCACTCGGGGTGCGGTAGGGCTAGGGATACACCCACCTGGGGTGCTTACGATTGGCGTGTGACACACGCAGCCGTCGTGGCCCTCGCGATCGGCACGCTGTTAGTTGGGTTGGTCGCGGGCATCCTGGTAGGCCGGCGCGCCGCCAAACCGGTGACACCGCCGCGCCCAAGCGGCGCTACTATCGCTGATCTGGTACAGCGGGCGGTGCTCTCATCACACAATGGTGTAGTGTTGCTTGACCGGATGGGTGACGTCCTGCTGGCCAACCCGCCAGCTGTGGAGTTGGGCCTAGTGCAGGGATCGCGGGTGGATGAGCGGGCCGGCAAAGTTGCCGAACAGGTCCGTGCTTCTGGTGAGGTAATGCTGGTCGATCTGTCCCCGTTGGACCGCGGTGCACGCTCTGGGCGCGGTCCCACTGCGGTACTCGGTGAGGTCCGCCCGCTGGGTGACGAGTTCACCGTCGTCGAAGCTTCCGACGAATCCGACGCGGTGCGACTGGAGGCCACCCGGCGGGACTTCGTGGCCAATGTCAGCCATGAACTCAAAACTCCTGTCGGTGCCATGGCGCTGCTCGCTGAAGCCGTTCTCGACGCCGCCGATGACCCGCATGAAGTCCGCCGGTTCGGCACCAAGATCCTCAACGAAGCCAACCGGCTGGGCACGCTGGTCACCGAACTAATCGCGCTGTCGCGCCTGCAAGGCGCCGAACGGTTACCTGAATTGGCCACCGTGTCAGTCGACAAGGTCATCACCGAAGCCCTCGACCGATGCCGGCTGGCCGCTGAATCGGCCAACATCCGCATCACCGCAGACCCCCCGTCTGGCCTGCTGCTCCATGGCGACGCGACCTTGCTCGTCACCGCGCTGTCTAACCTGCTCGACAACGCTGTGTCCTACTCGCAACCGGGCAGCCCGGTGTCTATCAGCCGCCGCCTCGAAGATGGCTACGTCGAAATCGCCGTCACCGACCGCGGCCTGGGCATCGACCCCGAACACCAGCAACGCGTCTTCGAACGCTTTTTCCGCATCGACCAAGCTCGCTCCCGCTCCACCGGCGGAACCGGCCTTGGCTTGGCCATTGTCAAACACGTCGCTGCCAATCACGGCGGCGAGGTTCATCTCTGGAGCAAACCCGGTACCGGCTCCACCTTCACCCTGCGAATCCCCGCCCACCCGGACAGCCCGCAACACCAAGCACGAACGCTACCGACACCCGAGTACGTGGGAGGGTCGACATGATCAGAGTGCTCATCGTCGAAGATGAGGAGGATTTCGCCGACCCGCTTGCTTTCTTGCTGCGCAAGGAGGGCTTCTCCCCGGCAGTGGCCACCACCGGGTCCGAGGCGTTGGAGGAGTTCGACCGCAACGGCGCCGACATCGTGCTGCTCGATCTGATGCTGCCCGGAATGAGTGGTACCGACGTGTGCAAGCAACTACGCTCGCGCTCCGCGGTCCCGGTGATCATGGTGACTGCGCGGGACAGTGAGATCGACAAAGTAGTGGGCCTGGAACTGGGTGCCGACGACTACGTCACCAAGCCGTATTCGGCTCGCGAACTCATCGCCAGAATTCGCGCTGTGCTGCGCCGCGGTGCCGAGGCTGCGGACGGCCCGGTGTCGAGCACGGCCGCCGCCGGACCGGTGGTGTTGGAAGCCGGACCGGTGCGGATGGACGTCGAGCGGCACATCGTGACCGTCGACGGGCAAGAGGTAGGGCTGCCGCTCAAGGAATTCGACCTGCTGGAGTATCTCCTGCGCAACGTGGGCCGGGTGCTCACCCGGGGACAACTCATCGATCGCGTGTGGGGAGCCGACTACGTCGGCGATACGAAAACTCTGGATGTTCACGTCAAGCGCTTGCGCTCCAAGATCGAGCAGGATCCGTCCTCCCCCAGGCACCTGCTCACTGTTCGCGGCCTTGGTTACAAGTACGACGCCTGATCGCCCTGCCGTAGCCTGGCCTCTCATGCGACTCGGCGTGCTCGACGTGGGCTCTAACACCGTCCATTTGCTGGTGGTGGACGCCCATCACGGCGCTCATCCGTTGCCCCAGACCTCGGAGAAATGGGTGCTGAGGCTGGCCGAACAGATGGATGACCGTGGCAAGATCACCCGTGAGGGAGCTGATCATCTGGTTCGCACGGTGCGCGAGGCGCTCGCCTCGGCATCGACCATGGGCTGCGAGGATGTGATCGCCTTCGCCACATCGGCGGTGCGAGATGCCTCCAACGCCGTCGCGGTGCTGGACCGGGTGCATGCCGAGACCGGGGTGACGCTCGACGTGCTCTCCGGCGAGGAGGAGGCAATCCTGACCTTCCTCGCCGCCCGCCGCTGGTGTGGCTGGTCGGCTGGCAGGTTGCTCGTGGTGGATGTCGGCGGGGGATCGTTGGAGATTGCGGTAGGGCTCGACGAGGAGCCCGCTGTGGCGGTGTCCTTGCCGCTGGGTGCTGGCCGGCTCACTCGAACCTGGCTGACCCACGATCCGCCGCGCCGCCGCGAGCTGGATGCGTTGCAGGAGCATATCGTCGAGCAGCTCGAGGAACCGGCCGGTAAGCTGCGCGACGCTGGCATCCCGGACCGCGTGATAGGTACCTCCAAGACGATCCGATCGCTGGCCCGGCTTAGTGGCGCCGCTCCCTCGTCAGCGGGTCCACGGGTGCGCCGTACACTCACCGCTGCCGGACTCCGCCAGGTGATCGCCTTCATCTCTCGGATGGGCGCCGATGACCTGGCTGAGCTGGAAGGTGTGAGTGCGAGCCGGTCCCACCAGCTCGTCGCCGGAGCGCTGGTTATCCAGGCGACGATGCAGGCCCTGCACGTCGAGCAGATCGATCTTTGCCCATGGGCACTGCGGGAAGGGGTCATCTTGCGCAAGTTGGATTGGTTGGAGTGGTTGGACGGAATCGACCGGACGGCGCAGCTGACGCGCCGTCCACCTCGACGGACTGGACGCACGGTGGCCCGAGGTGCACGGTAAACAACGATGAGGCGCAGTAGCGAGCCCGAAGAGCGGACGCAGTTCACCGTGGCTGAGCTGCTGGCCCGGTATGGCGAGCCGTCCCCCGCCCCGGGGAGCCGGCGTCGCCGAGCTGCGGAGGAACCCGACACACCCGGCCAGACCGCAGCCCCGCCGATCGTGCATTCGAACAGAGCCGACCGGAGCGAACCAGCCGTGCGTCCCCCGGGCCCGCGGCGTACCCCAGACAGCTCTGCGGCGTCGCCGAGCCCCAATGGCCGAACCGGCCGCAGCTGGTCCCCAGCGGTGGGTCCGCCCGGTGGTGGCCAACGACCGCCGGTCCCCCCGCCGGTCACCGCCCGGCCCGCGCCGGTTACCGCCGCAACGGTTTCCGCGGCTTCCGACGGGTCGGTCACCGACCAGTTACCCCGGTACAGTTCCGCGCCAACCCAGCCCGCCATCCGGCCAAGCCGCCGTCCGACCACCGCCCAGCCGGTCAATGCCCCGCCGGTCAATACCCAACCCGTCAAGCTTCCGCCAGCCAGCGCTCCCCCGATCGGAGCACCGCCCGCCGGGCTCTCGCCGATTGGGTCTCCACCGGCTGCATCCAAAACGACTGCAGCTCAACCGACTTGGTCTGAGTCGACCGGGCCTCAACTGACTGTGGCTCAACTGACCGGGTCGCAACCGATCCGGAGGCAAACGGTCGGTGCGCAGGCGCCAGCCGGTCTTGGTAGCTCCAGAGCCCTTCCCGGGCAGGACGGGACGGCCGTCGACGAGGTGGAAGACGATCCCACCGAGGCGCCCTCCCCATTGTGGGAATGGGCGGCGATGGTCAGCCAGGTTGGGCTTGGCGTCGTCGGTGGGGCCACCCTGTGGCTGATCTGCGAGTGGCTGTGGCAGCGCATCCCGGTGGTCGCGCTGGTCGTAGCACTAGCCTTGATCACTGCAATGGTCTGGATCGTGCGCCGGGTCCGGCGCGCCGAGGACCTGCAGACGACGGTGATCGCGGTGCTGGTGGGACTGTTCGTCACCGTATCTCCGGCAGCGCTGTTACTCGTCAATCGGTAGCCGGTGGGTGCGCCCGGCGCTATCCCGGTGGCGCTGTCCACGCCTCGGTGTGGCCAGAACTCATCTCGGCGGCGTTTGGCTGGTCGCTGAGCTTGGGTATGACGGCGTCGAGGTGATGGTCTGGGCCGACTCCGGTCAGCCAGGACGTCGCTGCCGGTGGAGCGTGAGCGATCCGGTTACCGAATGCCCGTATTGGCGGTGCGCGCCCCCTTGCTGCTGATCATCCAGCGGGTGTGGGTAGCAGATCCGGTCGTTCGAGTGGATCGCGCGGTGCAGGCGGCCGCTGAGTTGGGGGCGAGCACAGCCAGGGTCGACGCGCCGGCGATGGCGGGCCGGATGGGTGCGCAGCTGGTGCATCTGCATCTGGCCGACGGCACCGGCGCATCCCGTGACGAGCACCTGCTGCCCGGAGGGCACTCAACCCAGCGCCGAAGTCTGTTTGGGCCCTGGTGAAGGGAATTCACCGGCGCCGTTGTGGTCCAGGTGAGCACACTCGCCGGGCGCGTAACAGCCCAGATCGACGAGCCATGTTGAGTGAGGCGCTACTCTTCGCGCGCCTGCATTTGTGAGCAACCCAACGGGGCTTGGATGCAGCGGGGGAACATCAGCACTAATTGGAGAGGTGAACGCTTGTCATGAACACCGTCATGGTGATCGAAATCATCGTTGGCGTCATCGTGCTTGTCGCGGCTGTGCGTTTCGCGGTGCGGGAGACGCGGAACCTCAGCGCCGCCATGGAGTCCGAAGCCGAATCGGTGGAAACCGCGCCCCAGCCGAGCAGTGAACCGCAGGTGGAGCCGAAGGCAGAGCAGAAGGCGGGACCGGAACTCAGCGAGGTCAGCTCTGCTGAGACCAACTGACGTCGCACTGATCACTGGATCCGGTCATCACCGCCCGAGCTAGCTGGTGACGGCCGGAGTTTCGGGCGGTGATGACATTTGCGTGCGGGCATGCGCCGGGCGTGCATGAGGTGAGATGCAGGCTAGCGTGCGTGGTGTGCTGCGCTCGCTGATCCTGGCCACCGCCGGCAATCCGGTGGTACGCCGCCTTGTGGCCACGGCGCCGGTCAGCCGCTACGTGGTCGATCGTTTCGTCGCGGGGGTGAGCGCCGAACAGGCGGTGGCCGTGACCACCGCCTTGGTCGCGGACAACCTCTCGGTGACCCTGGACTACCTGGGGGAAGGCGTTGTCGACGAGGCGGGTGCGGAGTCCACCGTGCGCGCGTACCTGGACCTGCTGGCCAGCCTGGCTGCCAAGGAGCTGACCAGCAGGGCCGAGGTAAGCGTCAAGCTGTCTGCGGTGGGCCAGCGGCTCGACGAGCAACTCGCACTGGACCATGCGTCCCAGATCTGCGCCGCTGCGCGCCGGGCCGGTACGACTGTCACGCTGGACGCCGAGGATCACACCCTCACCGACTCCACCCTGCGGGCGCACGCTGAGCTGCGCCGCAGCTGGCCGGAGACGGGCGCGGTGCTGCAGGCGCAACTGCACCGCACTCTGGATGACTGCCGCGCACTGGCTGCCCAAGGCGTCCGGGTGCGCCTGTGCAAGGGCGCCTACGCCGAACCACCTGAGGTCGCCTTCCGGACCGCCGGCGACGTCGCCCGGAGCTTTGTCCGCTGCACCAACCTCCTGCTGGCGTCGCCTGCGTACCCCATGTTCGCCACCCACGATCCGCGGCTGATCGACATCGTGGGGCAGCGGGCCCGCTGGTACGGACGCCTGCCGGACAGTTACGAGTACCAGATGCTCTACGGCGTGCGTCCGGCCGAGCAGCAGCGCTTAGCAGCGACCGGTGCCACGGTCCGGGTGTACGTGCCCTACGGCTCGGATTGGTACGCCTACCTGACCCGGCGGCTTGCCGAGCGACCCAGCAATGTTGCCTTCTTCCTTCGTGCCTTGCTGCCCCAACGGGATCGCGTCCGGGGCACTGTGTCTGGCACCCTGCGGCCATGACCACGATCGCTGTGCTCGGCGCTGGCAAGATCGGAGAGGCCTTGCTGTCGGGCCTGCTCACCGGTGGCCGCAGCCCGGAGGAACTGATGTTCACCGAGCGCTACGCCGACCGGGCTGCCCAGCTCGAGCAGACTTACGGAATTCGTGCCGTGGACACCGCCACCGCCGCGGGCAAAGCCGATGTCCTCGTCGTCGCGGTAAAGCCTCAGGACATCGACCCGTTGCTGGTCGAACTCGCCGAGTCGGTCAGCTCGACAACGCTGGTGGTGAGCCTGTGTGCCGGCTTGCCCACCGCGCTCTACGAGCGCCGGCTGCCCGACGGCGTGCCGGTGGTGCGGGTGATGCCCAACACCCCGATGCTGGTCGGCGAGGCGATGAGCGTGATATCCGCAGGCCGCTTCGCCACTGACACCCATCTCCAGCTGACCGAGGAGCTGCTGAGCAGTGTGGGCAAGGTCGTCCGGGTGCCGGAAAGCCAGCAGGACGCGGTCACCGCGCTGTCCGGCTCCGGGCCGGCGTACTTCTTCTACCTGGTCGAAGCGATGATCGACGCGGGCATCCTGCTCGGATTACCCCGCCCGCTGGTCACCGAACTGATCACCCAGTCTGCGGTCGGAGCAGCTCGCATGCTCCGCGAGACCGGCGACCATCCGGTGCTGCTCCGCGAGGCAGTGACGTCCCCGGGTGGTACGACGATCATGGCGATCCGTGAGCTGGAGCGGCACCGGGTACGGGCCGCTTTGCTGGACGCCATCGAAGCGGCCCGGGATCGATCGGTCGAACTCGGATTAGCTCACCGTGCCTGAGGTTAACTTCAACTAATCGGAGTCGCACGGGCACCACCAGTCCCGCTACTCTCATCAGAACAAATGCGTCACGGACCGCGGGAGGGGAAGCCCAGCGGGCGCGACGTGGTGAGGACGCGATGACCCATGCTGATGAACGACCAAGCCGGGCCGACCAAGGTGCAGTTCCTCACGGTCGCCGAGGTAGCCGCAATGATGCGGGTATCCAAGATGACGGTCTACCGGCTGGTGCACGCGGGTGAACTGCCCGCAGTACGAGTCGGTCGATCTTTCCGGGTCCCGGAAGTGGCCGTGCATGGTTACCTGGAGAACGCCTACTTCGATGCGGGATGAGATGATCGGGTCGGGTGCTGGTCGCGATTCCACTCAGGGGTAACCTGGGCGGCCGAATTGCGCCCGCCGCCGGGCGCATTGCGCCTTGCCTTGACATCCACTGCATCCACGACGACCAGCGAGGAGGCCGAGCATGGGCTCGGTGATCAAAAAGCGCCGCAAGCGCATGTCCAAGAAAAAGCACCGCAAGCTGCTGCGCAAGACGCGGGTACAGCGCCGCAAACTGAAGAAGTAGGTCTGAGCGCGCACCGGCACTGGGTGTATGCCGGTGGGCGCAGGAGGCAGCATGTTGCCGTCCACGGTTCTGGTAACCGGTGCGAGCCGCTTCGTCGGCGGTCAGCTGGCGGCTCGGCTCGCCGCTGATCCCCGTATCGATCGGGTTATTGCGCTCGATGCGACGTCGCCACGGCCAGAGTTGTCGCGGCGACAGGGACGCGCGGAGTTCGTCACTGTCCACCTACGCACTCCGTTGATCACCAAGGTGATCTCCGGTGCAAAGGTCGACACCGTGGTGCACGCATCGAGGAGCGCCATTCCGCGGGTCGCGGGCGGACGCGCCAGGCTGAAAGAGCGCAACGTCATCGGCACGATGCAGCTTCTCGCGGCCTGCCAACGCTCGACCACGGTGACCCGGTTGGTCGTGAAGTCCACCGGCGCGGTATACGGAACAAGCGCTCACGATCAGGCTGTCTTTACCGAGGGCGACGCCCCCAACGACATCCCCGCTTCCGGTTATGCCGGGGACGCCGTGGAAGTCGAGTGCTACCTTCATCGGTTCGCCCTGCGGCGCCCGGATGTGGACGTGACGGTGCTGCGCTTCGCCGACATCATCGGCCCGCGCATCGACACCGTGTTGAGCCGGTATTTCGCGCTAGGGCTCGTTCCCACCGTACTGGGCTACGACGGCCGGCTGCAGTTGTTGCACGAGGAGATGCCCTGGCGGTCCTCAAGCGAGCCACCTGTGCACGGCTACCCGGTGTTTTCAACGTTGGTGGCGACGGAGTGCTA
>Ga0213875_10001591_pt1 | contig 14401 bp, 14 predicted proteins | sample BarmaccomBMRX_R8_FD_160105 | JGI IMG/M metagenome (GOLD analysis project Ga0213875, IMG submission 160105) | Root-associated microbial communities from Barbacenia macrantha in rupestrian grasslands, the National Park of Serra do Cipo, Brazil - RX_R8 | ecosystem: Host-associated > Plants > Roots... | reverse complement strand
CGCCAGCATCGTGATCCCGAGCGCGGCGCCGCCACGCCCCTGCCGTGTCATCGGATAGCCGTCGAGGCAGGTCACGGCATGCGGCGGGTGCGACGGCAGGTTCAACAGGATGGCGCCGATCGCTCCGCCATATTGCGACCCGTAATAAATGCCCGCGAGCATCAATACCGCCGGCACCGGATGCATCGTATAGGTCAGCGGCAACAGGATCGAGATCGCCGATAGCGCCCCCATGCCGGGTAATACGCCGATCAGATTGCCGATCAATACGCCGCAGAACGACCACATCAAGTTCTGCGGCGCCAGCGCGACGCCGAACCCGTACCACAGATCGCTGAGCGCCTTGCCGATCACGCCGCCAACCAGGGGAAGGGCGGCCAGCGGAACAGGGGCAACTGCACCTGCAGACCCCACCAGAACACGGCGACGGCTACGGCAACGATGGCAATCGCGAGAACAGCGGCGGCGCGCCAGCTATTGCCGTGGTCGCCGAGCGCTGAGATGAACACGACAGCGAATGTCGCCGGCACCAGACCGAGATACTGCGCGAGCACCACAAAGGCGATGATGCCGAGTGAGATCAGCGCCCAGGCTTTCCACTGCGGCGCCAGCTTCTCGGTCGCGGCGGGACGCGGAGCGGCCAGAGAGCCCTGGATGGCGATGATAACGCCCGTCGCGATCAGGATGATGCCGAGCACCAGTGGAAAATAGCCCGGCCCCATCACGCGCAAGCTGCCGACCCGGTACTGCAGCGATTGCCAGACGACACCGCCGCCGAGCGCGACCATCAATGTCCCACCCCAGACATTCTTATGCAGCGAGGCGAGACGGAATTGCATCACGGCCACTCCCCGCCAGATGCACGCAGCCGGGCGCTCATTCCGCCTTTATGCCCGCGCTCTTGATGACCTCGCCCCATTTCGCGTTTTCTGCATCGAGGAACGCAGCGAACTCCGGGGGTGTATCGGTCACGAGATCCTGCCCAACCTTGGCCAGATCTTCGCGGGCCTGCGGCGTGTTCAATGCTTCGACGATCGCCTTGTTGAGCTTGTCGATGATCGCGGGCGGCGTCTTGCCGGGCGCCAGCAGACCGTTCCAGGTCACCGCGGAGGCCGCTGGAAAGCCGGCCTCGGCCATTGTCGGCACATCCGGCAATGAGGGCGACCGCTTCTCGCTCGTCACCGCCAGCGCGCGCAACTGACCGCCCTGGATCAGCGGCAGGGCCGAGGGAATGACGTTGAACATCATGTCGACCTGACCGCCGACGATATCGGTCATCGCCGGCGCACCGCCCTTATAGGGCACGTGGAGAATATCGGTGCCTGTCACGTGCTTGAACAGCTCACCCACCAGATGCAGCGACGAGCCGGTACCGGACGATGCAAAGGTCAGCTTGCCGGGCTTGGATTTCGCCAGCGCCACCAATTCCTGCACATTCTTGACCGGCAACGATTGGTTGACGACCAATACATTCGGCACCGTACCGACTAAGCTGATCGGCGCGAAGTCGCGCTTCAGGACGAACGGCACCTTCTCGTAAATATACGGGTTGTTGATCAACCCCGGTGTACCCATCAGTAGCGTATAGCCATCGGCCGGCGCCTCGACCACCGCCTGCATCGCGAGATTGCCGCCGGCGCCCAGCTTGTACTCGACGACCAGCGATTGCCCGAGCTTGGCCGAGACGTAGGGGATGATCTTGCGCAGCAGGATGTCCGCGCCGCCGCCCGCGCCGAACCCGAGTTCAACCTTGATTGGATGATCGGGATACTCCGCCCGCGCCGGGCCGGCCACGGCGCAAAGTGCCACCACTAACAACCCAAACTGGCCTGGAACGCGACGCATCGGCAAATCTCCCGTCAGCCATGTACACCGACGGTGTTTATTCCCCCGCGGCGGTAGGTATAGGTCGAGTCGTAGCGGCCGTTGATGTAGTCGCCGGCGACGATCGGCTCATACTTCGCCGGGTTTTCGGAGCTGGCGCAATGCGGCAGACATTCTACGACGGCGTCGTAATCGGGGTCATAAAATACCGGGATCGAATAGCGCTCGCGACCCGAGGCATTGACGACGCGATGCGGCGTCGAGACGAAACGGTCGTTCGACCAGCGCTGCAGCATGTCTCCGATATTGATGACGAAGCTGTCCTCGATCGGCGGCGCGTCGACCCAAGCACCGGCACGATTGCGCACCTGCAATCCGCCGACATGGTCCTGCCAGAGGATTGTGATCGTGCCGTAATCGGTGTGCTCGGCAGCCGATTGTGGGCCGTCATCGGCGGCTTGCGGCGGGTAATGGATCAGCCGCGCCCGCACCAGCGGCTTGCGATACAAGCCACGGAAGAAATCGACCGGCATGTCGAGCGAGATCGCAAATGCCCGCAGGATGCCTTGCCCCAACTCGAAGACCGCCGCGTAATACTCCTCGAGTAAGGCCCGCCATTCCAGCTCGTTCCGCGGCCATTGATTGAGGCCGATCAGGGGGCGCTGCGCCGACATCTCGGGATCGTCGGCGGCGAACGGATAGGCGAAATTAAAGCTCTCCTTCAGATCGGCGTGTTTGCGGCCGGGCTGTGTCGTCTGGGCGAACGGGACGTAGCCGCGATGGGCCGAGTTGACGCTGATCGCGCGCTTGGTCTCATCGGGGAGCGCAAAGAAGTATTTCGCGGCGAAATACACCGCCCGCATCAACTCGCGGCTGACATGGTGACCGCGCACATAGAAGAAGCCGATCTCGGTCGAGGCCTGTGTGATCTGCCGCGCCACTTCGTGCACCCCGGATGACCCCATGTCCCAGAGCGGACCGAGATCGATCACCGGAATGCTGTCAAACGAACGCGACACTGGATCTCCTCGGCTCGGCCCCGCTCGATCAATCCCGATCATCCGGAGGCTTGTCGGGTGCTGCAGGCTTATTGTATTAACATACATACAAATGCCGCTGCCCTTCAACACGACAATCCCGCTCTACCGCCAGATCGCCCAGGTGTTGCTGGCACGGGCGCAATCGGGCATGGCGGCCGGACCCGCTCTGCCGTCGGAAGTGGCGCTGACGGCCGAGTTCGGGGTCAGCCGGACGACGATCCGCCAGGCGCTCGACCTGTTGAAGCGGGAGAAGCTGTTGCAGAGCCGCCGCGGTGTCGGCACGCGCTTTGTACGCGCGCCGGAGATACCCAAGGTGGTCGCGTCCTCCGGCGATCCGCTGCATGCCGGGCTGGGCACCACGCCGCGTGTGCTGGCAACCGAGCGGTTGCCGGCGCCGGCCGATGCGGCGGCCTTTTTCGAGATCGCCAGCGGTGACGAAATCTGGCGCATCATGCGGCTGCATGAACTCGATGACGAACCGCTCTCGGTCGTCATCTCCTACCTGCCCGTCGAATATGCCTCGGTCCTGACGCAGGCGGCGCTGCGCAAGCCGTTGCATGAATCGCTGTGGGAACATTTCGGCATCGCGCAGCACCATAGCGACCACGCCATCCGGGTGGCGCGCGCCGACGAATTTCTCGCCCGCACACTCAAGGTGGGCTTGACCGACCCGCTGTTGCACGTGCGCTCGGCGGTGCGGCTCGACGATGGGCGGCCGATCCGCTGGACCCACAATTATTTTCGCGAAGACCGCTACCAATACGTCGCGGAAGTGATCTGGCAGCCGCCGCGCGGCCAGAGCCATGACACCGACACAGCAATTTGAGGAGCATCCGGCCATGACACCCCGCCGCTATGGCCCGTTCAGCTACGTGCCGATCACCAAACGGCCGAAAATCACCTGGCCGAACGGCGCCAGGGTCGCGCTGTGGGTCAATCCGAACGTCGAGTTTTTCGGGCTCGACGATGTCATGCCGAGCAATCTCAACGACCGCGTGCCGCGGGCCACTGCGCATATCCCGAATGTGCGCAACTGGGCGGTGCGCGATTACGGCAACCGCGTCGGCATCTGGCGCCTGTTCGAGGTGCTGTCCCGCCACGGCATCCGCGCCAGCGCCGCGCTCAACAGCGAGGTCTGCGATCACCACCCCGAAATAATCGCGGAGGGCGGCCGGCTTGGCTGGGAATGGATCGGTCACAACCAGACCAACGCCTTGCGGCTGACCGAAATGGATGCGGCGGCGGAACGTCAGGCGGTGCGGGACACGATTGACCGCATCGAAAAAGCCTCGGGTCAGCGTCCGGTCGGCTGGCTCGGCGCCGGGCTGGCGGAGACGTGGAACACGGTCGATTACCTGGCCGACGCCGGCATCCGCTATGTCTGCGACTGGGTCAATGACGACCAGCCCTATCTGTTCGATATCGGCAATCCGCGCATGGTGTCACTGCCCTATTCGGTGCAGACCAATGACGTGCCGGCCTATTTCGAGATGAAGGCGTCGGTGCCCGAGTTCGAGGCAATGCTGAAGCGCCAGTTCGACACGCTCTATCGCGAGGGCGAGGCCGTGCCGCGCGTCATGGCGATCGCCGTGCACCCGTTTGTCACCGGACAGCCGCACCGCATCAGCGCGCTGGACAACGCCCTCGAATATATCTGCTCGCATGCCGGGGTATGGCGCGCCACCGGCTGGGAGATCGTCCAGCACTACCTGTCACAGGTGAACCGGGAGGGTTCCGATGACTGACGAGCGGCAGGCCACGGCAGCGGCACTACGCGAACTCAGCGCCTGGGTTGCCAACACGGACACCGCCAAAATTCCCGATGCGGTATTGGCGCGCGGGGCACAGGTGTTGGCCGACGATCTTGCTGTGATCATCGGGGCGCGCGCCGAGCCGCAGGTGACGCGGTTTCACGAGCGCGTCCTGCAGCGCGCCGCATCACCCGAGGCGACGGTATTCCGCGGTGGGCGGGGACGCACCGACCGGCTTTCCGCCGCCGTCGCCAACGGTGTCGCGGCCGATTGGCTGGAACTCGACGAGGGGTATCGCATAACCTCGTGCCACGCCGGCCTCTATGTCGTGCCGGCATTGCTCGCCGAGGCGGAGGCGACCAACCTGCCGCTTGCCGCGATGCTGCGGGCGTTAGTGCTCGGCTACGAGGTCGCGACGCGGCTGGCGCGCGCCTGGGTCGATCCGACCGGGGCGCAGCATTCGCATGCCCGCTACAGCGCGCCGGGCGCGGCGGCGGCGATCGGCGCGGCACGCCGTCTTACAGGGGATGAGATGCTGGCGGCGCTCGGCAATGCGGTGACGCTGGTCTGCGCCGGGCCGCGCAAGCACCTCGTCGATGGTGCATTGGTGCGCAATGTGTGGCCGGCGGTTGGCGCCTGGTCGGGCATGATGAGCGTGGAATGGGCGCAATGCGGCATCGGCGGCATCGCCGAGAGCGCTTATGACGCGTATTCGACCCTGCTCGGCTATCAAGTGGATCCCGCGGTGCTGACGCATGGTCTCGGCGAAAGCTGGGCCGTGCTCGATGGCTATACCAAGCTCTACGCCTGCTGCCAGCACCTGCACTCGACGGTTGAGGCCGCGCTGGAATTGCGCTCTGCCATCCTGGAGCGCGGTGGGCTCGACCGGGTCGACGCGATCGAGGTCGAAACCCACGATTTCGCGATGAAGCTGGTAAATCCCAGCCCCGATACGATCCTTGCCGGCAAATTCTCATTACCGCATGCCGTCGCGACGACACTCGTCACCGCCACGGCCGGCGCTGATGCCTTTGCCACCGCGCAACTCGACCAACCCGTGATCGCCGCCTTGCGCCAGCGCGTGCGGATGGCGCCCTACCAGCCGCCCCAAGCGCCGCCCAACGACCGGCCCTCGCGCATTACGGTGCGGTTTGTCGATGGCAAGCGGGTCACCGGCGAATGCCTCAGCGCGCGCGGCGGCTCGGATCGCCCGTTCGGCCGCCCCGAACTACTCGCCAAGCTCGCAGAGCTGACGGCCGGGATTTATCCCGCGGCGCCGGCGGTTTTGGAGTCGCTGATCGATCTCGCGCCGCGCCGCAAGCATCAGGGTTGGGCCGACATCGTCGGTGACATCTGCGGTGCCGCCACGGCACGTGCGGCGGCCGAGTGAGGACGCCATGATCCGTCACCGCTTTCTTTTCGCGCTACTGGCGCTGTGCTGCTCGGCGGCCGTGGCGGCGGCCGAGGATTACCCCAATCACCAGATCAGGATGCTGGTGCCCTATCCGCCGGGCGGGGGTGCCGATTTCATCGCGCGGCTGCTTGGCCCCGAACTGTCGACCCGGCTGAAGCAGCCGGTCGTAGTCGAAAACCACGCCGGCGCCAATGGCGCCATCGCTAATGACCTGCTCATCAAGGCCGACCCCGACGGATACACACTGCTGCTCGGTACCGCCGGATCGGTGGTGATCGCGCCGCTGCTCTATGGCCAGGACCGCGCCGGCTTCAGGAGCCTGGACGATTTCGTGCCGGTGTCCTTGATCGCGTCGAGCCCCTTCGCGGTCGCTGTAAATCCAAACCTGCCGGCGCATACGCTGGCGGAACTTGTCGAGCTAGCCAAATCGAAGCCGGGCCAGTTGAATTACGGCAGCTCCGGGATCGGCGGCTCGCCGCAACTGGCAACCGAATTGTTCAAGAGCATGGCCGGTATCGACATGACCCACATCGCCTATAAGGGCCTGTCGCCGGCATTGGTCGATCTGATGGGCGGCCAGATCGATGTCGCATTCGCCGATATCGGGCTGGTGCTGCCCTTCGTCAAAAGCGGCAAGCTGCGGGTACTCGCCGTCACCGGCGAGATGCGTGCCAGTTCGATGCCCGATGTGCCGACGGTCGCCGAGCAAGGCTATCCGGGCTATTCGGCCAATACCTGGTACGGCCTTTACGCCCCGGGCAAGACGCCGGCCAATGTTGTTGGCAGGCTGAACAAGGAGGCCAACGATGCGCTCGCCAATGACAGCGTAAAGCATCGTCTCGCGGCGCAGGGTCTCGACCCGGCCGGCGACACAGCAGCCCAATTCATTACATACATGCATGACGAGTCGGCCAAATGGGGCGGCATCATCCAGAAGGCCGGCGTTCACGAGTGATGCCCGCAATGCGCTGCGAGACGCGCTGGAGGCGTGTGACAGCGTGCCGGAGGACCGATACCCTATCGGGTTCGAGAGAGCGGAATTGTCCGGTTACCCCGCGGCGGCACGATCGACCTGCGACGTCGAGATGTGCTGGCGGCACCGCATCAAGGGCTGGATGCGGCTGCCGTAATCCTCCATGCCTTGGATAAAATCGTCAAAGGTCAGCATGATGCCTTTGACGCCGGGCATGGTGGCCGCCTCGTCGAGCATCGCGGCCACACGCGCGTACGAGCCGACCAGCGTTCCCATGTTGAAGTTGATCGGCAATTCCGCGCGCTGAATCGCGCTCGCCATCGAAGTGTCGGAGGGCGCGGTATCTTCCGCCGCCTTCCCGAGCAGATGGGCGAGGGCGTCCCGGTCGGCACCGGCATTGTACGACTCCCACTTCGCCATCGCAGCGGCATCGGTTTCGTCGGCGATGATCATGTAAAGCATATAGCTGCCGACATCGCGGCCGGCTTTCTGCGCGTGCGCCAGCATGCGGGCGGGCACTGAGGCTGCTTTGGTCGGCTCATTGACACCCTCGCCGAGAGCGAAATTGAAGTCGCAGTAGCGCGCCGCGAACTCCATCCCGCGATCGCTTTGCCCGGCCGCCACCAGCTTGATGGGTTCGGCTGGCCGCGGGCTCAGCTTACAGGCATCCATCTGGAAAAACTCGCCCTTGAGGTCGCTGTGTCCGCTCGTCCACAGCTCCTGCATGATGCGCACATATTCAGTGCTGTAGTCATACCGCTTGCCGAAATGGTCATCGCCGGGCCACAGCCCCATCTGGCTGTATTCGATCTTGTGCCAGCCAGAGACGATGTTGACACCAAACCTCCCGCCGGAAATATCGGCGATCGTGGCGGCCATTCTGGCGACGATGGCGGGCGGTATCGTCAACACCGCGGTCGAGGCATAGAGCCTGATGCGGCGGGTGATCGAGGCCAACCCGGCCATCAACGTGAAACTCTCCAAACCGTGGTCCCAGAACTCGGTCTTACCCCCGAACCCGTGCAACTTGATCATCGATAGGGCAAAGTCGAGCCCGTTTTGCTCGGCAAGTAGAACCACGCGTTTGTTGAGCTCGAAACTCGGCATGTATTGTGGTGACGTGGCCGAGATGATCCATCCATTATTATTGATCGGAATGAAGACGCCGATATCCATCATCAGCCAACTCCGCGAGTGTCACCACCCGCAGCAATAGCCGTGCCACCCTCAGCGACTGGCCTGTGTGGCGCTTGCTACTTGCGCCGCCGCGTTCTCACGTGGAAGGCGGCGGGTTTGGTCGCGACCCAGGCAACGAATGTCCGGACGGCGTCGTGCTGCAACAGCGCCTCGATCGTGTTGTAGTGCTGCGCCAGTTCCTTTTCCGAGAAGGTGGCGTGGATCAGGGCGTGGCACATCCTGTGGAGGCGCACAGTTTCCTTTCCCTTCTTCGATTTCGGAACGAGATGATGGTCGTTGAACGTGCCATCCAGTAACGGTCGTCCGCAAAGCGGGCAAAGCGACCCAGCCAAACCCCAGCCCTTTCGGCGGCAAATATCCGCGGCTGCGTGAACCTAGGCACGCCGGTCGCTTAAAAGAACCCACTATTTGCGTCAAGGCGGGCTTGCACCGCATCGCGCAATTGCCGTGCGCGCGCGAAAGCGCCACCCTGGCGAAACCATCGCGGAAGGAGAGGGCGAATGCGCGATCAGCGGGAAGCGCCATTACCGGTTGAACCTTACTTTGACCGCACGCCGCAGCCATTCGGCGATTTTCCGCCGGATCCGCTGGTCTATGAGGCCTCACCGCGTGCCCTGCGCCAGCGCACCGTCAACTTCGCCGCCAAGCGCCTGACCGATATGCGCTATGTCAGCGGCCTCGACCGCGCGACCGCCGAGCGTCACTTCCGCTGGCGTCCGGCGGTCGCGCCGGGTGGCCTCCAGTTTCGCGCGGCACCGGACGGGCAGGAGGAACTCACGGCAGCCCACCAGCGCGGCGACATCACGATCGAGATGAACGATGCCGATCGCCGCGTCACCGTCCGCTGGCATGATGCCGGCTTTGGCGAGCCGGTCGTCGCGGGCGCACTGGCACGGCCGGGATATGGCAGCATCGTGCTGGGATCGCAAAGCGGGCCGCAGTTCGATCCGCAGCCCATATCGCGCCGCGCGGCCGCTCCGGGCCGAGCCTGGCCGCTCGGCGATGCCGTCGAACCGCCACCACCGCCGCCCGCCGCAGTTGCCTCTGCGCTGGATGCGTTCTTCACCAGCTCAGCCGGTGCCTATGGCGTCTTGATCGCCACGCCCGAGCGCGTGCTGTGCGAGCGCTACAGCGTGTTCGGCTCACCGGAACGGGTAACCCCGAGCTGGTCGATGACCAAGGCGATCACCTGCACCGTGATCGGCCGCCTTGTCCAGGAGGGGTGGCTTGGCTCGGTCTATGACGCGGCGCCAGCACCGCTGTGGCGCGACCCGCGCTCGATCCACCATCTGATCACAACCGACCATCTGTTGCGCATGCGCTCCGGGCTGGGTTTTCCGGTGTCGCATGGCGACGGCAACGTGACGCTCGGCTTCGAGAACAGCGCGGTCTACCAGGATGCCGGCGACGCGTTCGAGGCAGCGCAACGCTCGATTGTCGCGACTGTCCCCGGCGCGGTCTACCGCTACATCAATAGCGGCCTCAACGTGCTGGGTTCGATTATCCGGGACCGCATCGAAACACGCGGCTTGCCATATTGCGAGACGCTATATGGGCTGCTGATCGACCGGCTGGGCATGGCGAGCTATCAGCACTCGGCCGACATCGCCGGCAACCTGATCGCCTCGGGCGCCGGCTTCGCGACGCTGCGCGATTACGCCAAGCTCGGCGTGCTCTACCTGCAGAACGGGCTGTGGGACGGCGAGCCGCTATTGCCGCCGGGCTGGGCGGATTACGCGCTGACCGCGACCCATACCGGCACCAGCTACGCCGCTTGTTTCCGTACCAACACCGACCGGCTCTTCCCCGACCTGCCGCCGGATACGGCCTGGGCGTCGGGCGCGTCCGATCAGCGTATCTTTATCCTGCGCCGGCATCGCCTCGCTGTCGCGGTCAGCAACGAAACCGATCACAAGATGGATCTGGCGGCGCTCAATCGGCTTATCGCCGCCGCCATTTCGCACTGGGCCTAGCACGCGTCACCCGCATACCCGGTCAATCGCTCAAGCAGGAGCCCTCCATGTCCGACAATTACCTACCCGACGTGCTCGAAACCACCGAGCCCGAGCGGCTCGCGACCGGCTTTATCTTCACCGAGGGGCCGCTCTGGCATCCCGATGATTTCTGGTACTTCGTTGATCTGCGCCGCAACCACCTGCACCGGCTAAAGCCGGGCCAACAGCCGGAGCTGGTGCGGACCACGATCGGCGGCAACGGCACCACCTTCGACCTGCAGGGACGGCTGATCGTGTGCGAGGGCGATGACCGTCGCGTTACCCGCATGGGGCCGGATGGCAAGGTCGAAACCCTCGTCGACAACTACCAGGGCGGCCGCTTCAACCGCCCGAACGACGTGATCTGTCACTCCAACGGCTGCCTCTATTTCACCGACCCCGACAAGCGGCGCCCCTATCTCGAACGCGAGATTCCCGGCCCGGAAGGCGACAACAACCTGTGGGATGGCGCCGCCGTCTATCGCTACGCGCCCGATGGCAGTCTCAGCGTGCTGGCGCCTTGCGAATACCCGAACGGGCTGGCGCTCTCGCCGGATGAGAAGACGATGTATGTCGCCAATACCCGCTCGTCGAAATATATCCATGCGATCCGTCTCGACAGCGCGGGCAATATGCGCAGCCGCAGCATTTTCGCCGACCTCAACGAGGGTACCGAACCCGGCATCCCTGATGGGCTGAAGGTCGACACGCTGGGTCGGGTTTATTGCACCGGCCCGGGGGGCATCTGGGTCATCGCGCCGGATGGCGAGCGGATCGGGGTCATCAGATTTCCGGAGCAGGCGGTCAATTTCGCCTTTGGCGGCCCGGACATGAAAACCCTGTTCTGCTGCGCCCATACCTCGGTCTACACACTGCGCGTCACGGTGCCGGGCAATCCGCACCCCTGGTACAAAGTGCGCGCAAAATAGCGCACCCGTGCCTGCGCCCTTCGAAAGGATAAGCGATGCTGAAGCTCTATTACGCTCCGGGGACCTGCGCCCTGGCCACCCATATCGCGCTGGAGGAAGCTGATGCGTCCTACGAGGCGATGCGGCTCGATTTCGCCACACAAGGACAGCGAACCGCGGAATATTTAGCGGTCAATCCGAAAGGGCGCGTCCCGGCATTGGTGACAGACCAGGGCATCCTCACCGAAACACCGGCGCTGCTGGTGTTTGTCGCGCAGAGCTTTCCGGCCGCCGAACTGGCGCCGCTGTCAAACCCGTTCCAGCTCGCCCAATTGCAGGAGTTCAACAGCTATCTGTGCGCCACCGTGCATGTCGCGCACGCGCATGGCCGCCGCGGTACCCGCTGGGTCGACGATGCCGGCGCGGTCGAGGCGATGAAGCGCAAAGTCCCGGCGACGATGACGGAATGCTATGAGCTGATCGAACGCAAGATGCTGAAAGGCCCATGGGTGATGGGCGAGCGGTACACGATCTGCGATCCCTACCTGTTTACGATCTCGACGTGGCTCGAAGGCGACGGGGTCGACACCGGGAAACTGCCGCGTGTGGTCGAACACCGGCAGCGCATGCTGACGCGCCCGGCCGTCAAGAAGGCGGTCGCCGAGGAGGGAACGCAGCTCCCCTGACCGCCCGGTCAGGCGGCTGGTACTGACGCAGATCTCAGCCCGTCAGGACGTAGAAGGCCACGTCGAGGAGGCCGGTGCGGAAGCCGGCCTCGCAATAGGCGAGGTAGTATTGCCAGAGCCGCCGAAACGACGGCGGGAAGCCCAGCTGCTCGATTTCCGGCCAGGCCGCGAGAAAGCGTTGGCGCCATTCCGCCAGCGTAGCGGCATAGCTGGCGCCGAAAGGGATCGTTGAGACCGGCGTGAGTCCGGCCTGGCTGGCGTGATGCGTGATGAGATCCTTGGTCGGCAACAGGCCGCCGGGGAAGATATAGCGCTGGATAAAATCGACGCCCCGGCGGTAATTGTCGAAGCGCTCCTCGGCGATTGTGATGACCTGCAAGACTGCCCGACCGCCGGCGTTCAGCCGCTCGCGCAGGGTCGCGAAATAGACCGGCCAATACTGTTCGCCGACCGCTTCGAGCATCTCGATCGAGACGATGCGGTCGAACGTCCCGGTGCTGTCGCGATAATCCTCAAGCCGCGTCTCGACGCTCGGCGCGACACCGTGGGTCGCGGCGAGGGCTTGCGTGTGGGAGAATTGGCGTTGCGACAAGGTGAGGGCCGTCACTCGGGCGCCACCCGCCGCGAGCCGCGTCGCGAGCGACCCCCAGCCGCAGCCAATCTCCAGTACGCGTTCGCCGCCTTCGAGCTGAAGCAGCTCCATGATCCGCGCCTGCTTGACCAGCTGTGCCTCTTCGAGCGACTGCGCCGGATCGTCGAACAGCGCCGACGAATACGTCATGCTCCGGTCAAGCCACAGCCGATAGAAATCATCGCCCAGGTCGTAGTGGAAGGCGATGTTGCGCCGGCTGCCGGCTTTGGAGTTGCGGTTGCGCAGATGCAGCAGGCGGTTGAACGCGCGCAAGGGCACCCAGCCGAGGATCGCGCGTTCAAGGTAATCGCAATTCTTCGCCACCACGGCGATCAGCGATGACAGGTCCGGAGTTGTCCACTCACCGGCCATGTAGGCTTCGGCAAAACCGACATCGCCGCCAATGATGACCCGGCGCAGCGCCCGCCAGCTATGCAGCACCAACAGCGCCTCCGGGCCATCCTGCAAGGCGCGGTGCTCGATCCGCTGCCCCGACGGGGTCACGACAGTGAGGCGCCCCGCATCGATCCCGGACAACAGGCGCCGCAACAGCGGCGCGACGAGCCCGCGGCGCCGGCCGGGGCGGCCGCTGCCGAGAATGTCCGTGTTACCTTGGCTATCGAGCGACATGGGCGGCGGAGTTCCTGGGGTCGATCGCGCGACCCAATGTGACCGATGGCGCGGGCGGGGGTGGGCGGGTTCGCAGCCGGATGCCCTTCAGCCAGATGCGCAGGGCTTCCCAATGGATGCCGGCGATGACCTTGAGCGTCAGCAGCGGGAAGGTGACAGAAGCCCGCGCCAGGCAGGCATCGGTCAACGGCGTGCGCTTGGCGAACAGCGAGGCGATGATGATCGGGCCTTGGGCGTCGCGTCCTGATATGGCGATCCCGATGCGCTGGCCAGGCGGGATCACCCGGAACAAATACACCATGTCCATGTCGAGAAAGGGCGACACGAAAAACCGCTTGTCGCATTCCTGATGGATCGTGCCCGCGCCGTCGTGCTCGTGCACCGGGATCAGGTAGTTGTGGCGCTCGCCAAAAGTGTTGCTGACCTCATAGACGATCGCCGCGAGGCTGCCTGTGCGGCGATAGCAGAAGAAAACACTGAGCGGGTTGAAGGCATAGCCGAGCAGGCGCGGCATCGTAAGCAGGCGGATAGCGCCGCCATCGGGCTCGATACCGGCTGCGCGCAAGCGGCCTTCGACCTGCTCCCGCAGCGTGCCGCTGCCATTGCCGTGATCGCGATCGAAGAAGCTGAACAGGTTGAAGCGATTGCGCGAAAACAGCCGCAACCGCCCCGCTACCGTGTCGAGTTCATCAAGATCGAGCAGCAGCGAGAACACGCGATAGCGCAAGCGGTGCCGCCGTGGCCGCAGCCGCTGATGCATTACCGCACCGACGTAAAGTGCGGAGGTGGGATCGCTCATGTCTCGTGCTGCCCGATAGCAGCGACGGAACCGGGCGTCACGACGATGCGATCGGATTCGCCAGTTACTGTCCACGGTCGCTTCACCCCGCCGAGCGCCTCGGCGACGGCAAGTCCGGCCTGCAATCCGTCCTCGTGAAATCCGGCTCCGAAATAGGCGCCGCAGAACCACGTGTTGCGCTGGCCCTGCAAGGACCACAGCTCTCTCTGCGCCGCTAGCGCTGCCGTATCGAACAGCGGATGGTGATAGGTCTCGCGGCGGATCGTCAGATCGGCGCGCGGCTCCGTCTCAGGATTGAGGGTCACGAACAATTCAGGCTCATCGGGGAGGCTCTGCAGGCGGTTCATCCAATACGTAACCGAAAGATGCTTGGATGCACCGCGCTGTCCCGAAATGTAGTTCCAGCTGGCCCAGGCGCGCCGCCGCCGTGGCATCCAGGCCGGGTCGCTGTGCAATACCGCCACATTTTCGGTATAGCCAAAGGCACCCAGCAAGCGACGTTCCCGCGCGCTGGCGTCACTCAGCATGGTCAGCGCCTGGTCGGCATGGGTGGC
>Ga0213875_10001590_pt1 | contig 14412 bp, 17 predicted proteins | sample BarmaccomBMRX_R8_FD_160105 | JGI IMG/M metagenome (GOLD analysis project Ga0213875, IMG submission 160105) | Root-associated microbial communities from Barbacenia macrantha in rupestrian grasslands, the National Park of Serra do Cipo, Brazil - RX_R8 | ecosystem: Host-associated > Plants > Roots... | reverse complement strand
GCAACTGGGCCGGGACACGACGGGCGGGACGCTGGGGATCGCAGGCGCGGACGACGTGGCCGGGCCGCTCACCAGCAACCTGGGCATCGCCGAGCTGAACAAGGAGACGCTGACGCTGACGTTTAACGTCCGTTACCCCGTGACCTGGGACGCGGCGGCGGTGCGGGCGAGGCTGAAGCCGCAACTCGACGCGACCAGATTCGTTCTGAAAGAGATCACCGACCAGCCGCCATTGTACGTCCCTGTAGATGATCCGCTGGTGGGGACGCTGCTGTCGGTCTATCGCGCGGAGACGGGGGACCAGACGCGGCCCAAGACGATCGGCGGCGGGACGTATGCGCGGGCGATGGCGCACGGCGTCGCCTTCGGCCCGGACTTCCCCGGCACGCCCGGCTGCGCCCACCAGGCCGACGAGTGCTGGCCGGTGGAGCAACTGATCCTTGCCGCCAAGATATACGCCAAGGCCATCGCCCGCCTGGCGAACGGGTAGGAAGCCCCCTCCGCCGGAACCTCCGAAGAACCATGTCCAACACCAAGCCAACTGTTGTCGTCGCCATGAGCGGGGGCGTGGACTCGTCGGTCGCCGCCGGCCTGCTGCTGCGCCAGGGCTACAACGTCCTGGGCGTCACCATGCAGATCTGGCAGGAGAGCGCGACGCAGACCAAAGGCGCGGGCTGCTGCTCGCTGGGCGCGGTCGAGGACGCACGGCGCGTGGCCGGCAAGCTCGGCATCCCCCACTACGTCCTCAACTTCCGCGACTTCTTCGCCGAGAAGGTCATTGACAATTTCGTGAGCGAGTACAAGCGCGGGCGCACGCCCAATCCGTGCGTCAACTGCAACCGCTACGTGAAATTCGACGCATTACTTTATAAGGCGCGGGCACTGGGCGCGGAGTACCTGGCGACGGGGCACTACGCGCGGGTGGAGTTTGATGAGGACCGGCGGCGCTGGACGCTGCGGCGGGCGCTGGACGCGGGCAAGGATCAGACCTACGCACTGTATCACTTCACTCAGGACGAGCTGGCGCACACGCTGATGCCGCTGGGCCTGGTGACGGACAAGGCGGAGACGCGCCGGATCGCCGCCGAATTGGGGCTGGCGGTCGCCAACAAGCCCGACTCGCAGGAAATCTGCTTCGTGCAGGGCGGCTCGTACACGGACTTCCTGGCGCGGGCCGCGCCGGAGACGGTGCGGCCCGGTGACATCGTGGACACCCAGGGCGCGCGGCGTGGGCGGCACGACGGCATTGCCTTTTACACCATCGGCCAGCGCCGGCGGCTCAACGTCGGCTCCCCCCTCCCTCTGTACGTCGTGGACATTGACGCGGCGGCCAACACGGTGGTCGTCGGCGGCAACGACGACCTGATGGCGGACGGATTGGTCGCCGATGATGTCAACTGGGTCGGCATCGCCGGCTTGCAGGAATCTCGCGCTGTGACGGCGAAAATCCGTTACAACATGGAACCTGTCCCGGCAACGGTACAAAAGGCGGCGCGGGGCGGCGAAATTGTTGTCCGTTTTGACGCGCCGCAACGGGCGGTGACGCCGGGCCAGTCGCTGGTGCTTTACGACGGCGACTCCGTGCTGGGCGGCGCAACCATCCAAAGGCGGACCTGACAGGCATGACGGACGAGCACGAGGACAGCCCGAACATCAGAGCCGGCCTGCTGGTCGCGCTGGGCCTGGGGATCGGCGCGTTGCTGGGGCTGGCCCTGGCGCGGCGCGCGGCCCGTCAGAGCCATGTGGAGGTCGTACAATCTGTCGAGGAGCTGAAGGAGCGCACACAGCGCCTGCTCAATGATCTGTCTGAGAATGTCGCTGGCCTACTGGACCAGACGCGCTCCACGCGGGTCGAGACATCGCCAGACACCATCGCTGGTGGCGCAGAAGGGTCCTGATTCCCAATTCCCCGCCTGTGATCCGCTTGTAGAAGGAGAGGCCATTTTGAATTTGAAAATGAACAGCCGCGCGGCGAATGAGACAACGTGCTTCCTGGAAATCGAGGGGGAGGTGGACGTCTACACCTCGCCCGAACTCAAGCAGCACCTGGTCAAGCTGGCCGAGGGCGGCGTCAAGCGAGTCATCATCAACCTGTCCAAAGTGCAATACCTGGACAGCACGGGCCTGGGCGTGCTGATCGGAGGGCTGAAGCGGCTGCGCGAGGGGGAGGGGAATCTGGTGCTGGTGGGGCCGGGGATGCGCATCCTGCGCATCTTCGAGATCACCGGGCTGGACAAAATCTTCGACATCTATCCGACCGAGGAAGAGGCGGCGGCCAAGGAGGGGGTGGACCTGTGAGTGCAACCCAACCGCCCGCGCCCCAGTCCGACACCATCGAGCTGGCGATCCCCTGCCGCCCGGAGTTCGTCGGCATCGCGCGGCTGGCCGTGCTGGGCATCGCCAGTCGGATGCCGTTCTCCTATGACGAGGTGGAGGACGTGCGCCTGGCGGTGGGCGAGGCCTGCAGCCATGCCGTCGAGCGTGCCGGCGGCGCGTCCGCTGTCATCCGCATCACCAGCGTGATTGATCCCGGCGCGCTCATGATCACGGTCGCCGATGACGTGCCGGCGGGGGCCGCGTCCGGCCCCAGGTCCGAGGAGGCTCAGCTTCTGGAGGAGGTGGGGGTGGACCAGCAGGGCCTGGGCGCGCTGCTGATGGAGATTCTGGTGGACGACGTCAAGATCGAGGCCGGCCCGGCCGGCACGACCGTCCGCCTCACCAAGTACGCCCCGGAGTAAGGCCGCAGGGATACGGACACGAGACTGCACTGAGCATGACACAGAAGAAGGCTGGCCCGGAATGGGCACAAGACGACGCCGAGACGCTGTTCGCCCGCTACGCGCGCACACGCGACCCGCACCTGCGCGACCGGCTGGTGGTGATGCACCAGAACCTGGTCCGGTATCTGGCCGGCAAGTTCGTCAACCGGGGGGAGCCGCTGGAGGACCTGATCCAGGTGGGCACCATCGGCCTGATCAACGCCATTGACCGCTTCGACTCCGCGCGGGGCACCAAGTTCTCCACCTACGCCACCCCCACCATCGTCGGTGAGATCCGCCGCTACTTCCGCGACAAGGCGTGGAGCCTGAAGGTCCCCCGGCGCCTGCAGGAGCTCAACCAGACCGCCTCCAAGGCGCAGGAGGCGCTCAGCAGCAAACTGGGCCGCTCGCCGACCATCCAGGAGGTCGCCCAGCGCATCGGCGCGACCGAGGAGGAGACGCTGGAGGCGATTGAGCTGGGCAACGCCTACGACACGGTCTCGCTGGACTCCAAGATGATGCACGACTCCGACAGCGCCCCGCTCTCGCTGGCCGAGTTCGTCGGGGCCGAGGACGACTCGCTGCAGACGCTGGAGGCCTACGGCGATCTGGACCAGGCCATTGAGTCCTTGGAGCCGCGTGAGCGGGCCATCATCATCCACCGCTTCTTCAAGGATATGTCGCAGGCCGAGGTCGCCAAGCAGCTCAACATCTCCCAGATGCACGTCTCCCGCCTGCAGAACCGCGCCCTCCACCAGCTCAAGCGCCTGATGATCGCCGAGCGGTAGCGCGCCGCCAGGCGGAAAAAACGGAAAAAAGCGCCCGACGGCGTCATAGCCGTCCGGCGCTTTTCTCCTCTTCCTGATTAGCCTTATTAGCCCTGGCGGAGCAGGGAGTGCAGCTTGTCGCGCAGGGCCTGCGGGGCGCACACTCTCGTCACCTTCTGGCGGAGGGAGACGATCAGAGTCTGCTCGAACGTGAAGCGGCGCAGGCAGGGCCGGCAGATCTCCAGGTGCTTGAGCACCACCGCTCGCTCCGGCTCCGTGAGCTGATGGTCCAAAAAGTCGTTGAGGCGCTGGATCGCCTCCTCGCACTCGTAGGGATCAATGCCCATGCACTCCTCGCGCACCTGCGTCTCCAGCGGCTTGCCCGCCGGGGGCGTCATCGCTTCCTCATCCACGCTTCTCTTCTCCATTGAGATAGTCCCAGAGCGCCTTCTGCAGCAATTTGCGTCCGCGCGACAGCCTGGAGCGCACCGTGCCGACCGGGATACTCAAGGCGTCGGCGATCTCCTGATACGACAGCTCCTCCAGCGTCGCCAGCGCCACCGTGTCCCGGAACTCGGGCGGCAGGGCGTCAATGGCCCGCTGGATGGTCTCGATGTCGAGCTGCTCGAGGACGGCCGTTTCGGGGTTCTCGGTCCCCGGGCGGGCGCCCCCCGACAGATCTTCCACGAGGCGGTTGTAGAGATAAAAATCTTCCAGGCCGTCGTAGGACACCGTCTCCCCCTGCCGCGCCTTGCGCCGGTACTCGTTGAGGAAAACGGTGTTCATGATGCGGAACAGCCAGGCCTTGGCGTTGGTTCCCGGCTGGTACTGGTAAAAAAATCGGTACGCGCGCAGGTAGGTGTCTTGCAGCAGGTCCTCGGCGTCGTGGGGGTTGCCGGTCAGGCGCACGGCGTTGCGGTACAGCGCGTCCAGGTGCGGCCCCATCTCTGCCTCGAACACGTCCGGGTCCGTCGGCGGGTGCTCCCCCACCGCCTCCGGGATTGGCTCCGGGGCCGCCGCCACGCCGCCCCCTGGTTGTACTTCCGCCTCAGCCATGCGTACTCCTAAACTTCTTCCTCGTCTTCCGCCCCCAGTGGCCGCTGCGCGCCGTGCAGGACACGCAGCACACGAACGGTGTCAGGTTCGCCATCACCATCGGCGTCCCCTAGAGCGAAGAGGACCCGATAGATCGCTCGTCCGTTCTGGTATAGCATCCGCCGCACATCTTGCCTCAGTACGTCGCTCTCCGGCGCACGGGCATGACGGGTGGGGAAGGTGTATGGCACGTAACAGACCTTCCAGCCATCGCCCCGCGAACTCCGGATCCGAGGCTGAGAGACGCAGAAACGCCGCCTGGATTTCGGCATTCGCTACGTCCGACGTTTCAATTCGGCGCGATGAGTTCTTCGTCCGAGAGGTGCGTCGGCAGGTCGTACTTGGCGCGCATCTCGGCGGCAAATTCGGCGAATGGTCGCGTCCGGCCCGCCTCAACGGCTTCCAGGCCGCGCCGGATGGCCTCAATCTCTTCTTCGCGCCCGCGCGCTTCCCATTCCAGCACAGTCCGCAACATGGCATCGGCGACGGCGCTCACGTCGCGCCCCTCACGCTCCGCCTTCTCGCGCAGCCATGCTTCTGTTTCGGGTGTGATCATGATCGTCATCAAACCTCCCTCCTTCAAGCCCCCGCAGGCGGCAGGAGGCGGGCGAAGCTGCTCCGGCCGACCTTGAGCACCTGGTCCGTATGCACCGGGATCGTCGCCGACGGGTCGGTGATCTTCCGGCCGTCCAGGCTCACCCCGCCCTGCTGGATCAGCCGCTTGGCCTCGCCGGACGAGGCGGCCAGATGGGCGACTTTGAGCAGGTCCACGACCCGCGCCTTTCCATCCGTGACAACCTCGGACGGGACGGGCACTTCGAGCATCTCGTCGGGGACGGCGTCGGCGCTCCGGCCCCTGCCGTGCAGTCGCTCAAACTCCTCGTCCGCCGCCCGGGCGGCCTCCGGGCCGTGGTAGAGGGCGATGACCTCGCGCGCCAGCCGCTTCTTAGCCTCGCGCGGGTGAGTCCGCGCCGCATCGGTCAGCCGCCGGACCTCGTCCAGCGGCACATCCGTGCAGAGCTCGTAGTACGACGGCATCATCTCGTCGGAGATGGACATCAGCTTGCCGAACATCTCGCCCGGCGACTCGTCAATGCCGACGTAGTTGCCGAGCGACTTGCTCATCTTCTTGACGCCGTCCAGGCCGACCAGCAGCGGCATCATCAGTGCCACCTGCGGCTCCTGGCCCAGCTCGCGCTGCAGGTCGCGGCCCGCGAGCAGGTTGAATTTCTGATCTAATCCGCCCAACTCGACGTCGGCCTCGATGGCGACCGAGTCGTAGGCCTGGGCCAGCGGGTAGAGCAGCTCGTGGAGGCTGATGGGCTGGCCCTGCTCGAACCGATGGGCGAAGTCCTCGCGCTGGAGCACCTGGGCGACGGTCATGCGGGAGGCCAGTCGCACCACCTCGGCGAAGTCCAGTTGGCCCAGCCACTCGCCGTTGTAGCGGGCGGTGGTGCGGGCGGGGTCCAGAATCTTGCCGAGCTGGGCGACGTAGCCCCGGGCGTTGGCCTGAATCTCTTCGGGAGAGAGCATGGGGCGGGTCGCGGAGCGCCCGGACGGGTCGCCAATCAGGGCCGTGTAGTCGCCGATGATTAAAATGACCTCGTGGCCGAGGTCCTGAAACTGGCGCAGCTTGCGCAGGACGACCGCGAAGCCCAGGTGGATGTCCGGCGCGGTCGGGTCCAGGCCCAGTTTGACCTTGAGCGGCCTGCCGGTGCGCGCCGCCCGCTCCAGCTTCGCCTTGAGTTCGGGCAGTGGGACGATCTCCGTCGCGCCCCGCGCGATCTGTTCCAGTTGCTGCTCAATCGGGAACGCCATAACGGTTGAGTTTAGCACATGGCGTTCGCCAATTGCAACCCGCGCCGGCCTCTACGGTCCCTCGTCCGAGAAGAAGCGGCGCAGCCGCCCCCAGAAGCCGGGCCGATGGTTGTTCATCGGCGCGGCGGGCGCGGGCGGTCGGATGGGTTCGGGAGCGGGCGCGGGCGGGGCGGCTTCGGGCGGGGGCAGCGCGCGCAGCACCTGCTGACGGGCCAGGTTGTTCTGTGCCAGCATCAGAGCCGTGTGCAGCTTCTGATTTTCCAGCTTCAAGTCGGCGATGCGCGCGTCCTTCTCATCCAGCAGCTTCTGATAGACGATGGCCGGCAGCGTCCCCGGCTCCGCCGGTATCCCTGCGCCCGCCGTCGTCCCCGGCTCCGGCGCGGCCTCCGGCGGGTGGACGCCGACGGGGTTGACGGCGCAGTCCAGGTCGGCCAGCAGGTCTAGCGGGACTCCCGGCGTGGTCCAGCGGATGCCGTGGCGCGTGTGCAGCGTCATGATCCGGGCGCGCCCCGCGTATTCGGGCCGCGCCAGCAGTGCGCGCAGCCGCCGCTGGGTGATGCCCAGCCGCTTCGCCGCCTGCGGGACCGTCAGCAGCGTCCTGACCGTCAGTGCGGTTTTGTTAGTGTCCACCGGAGCAATTCTCACCGGAATAAGGGGTGCTGCCGTTAGTATACTCCCTCCCGACAGGAAACGGGTAATGGCTCGGGCAGAGATGACCAACCGGCCTGGAGGTTAGGATCAGTGCTATTGTGGTAAGAGAAGAGAGAGATAGCCTCGCCGGGCCGGTAATTTCTTGGCATACAAATTGCGGCAAGAAGCATGAAAGACACACTGAAAGTACTGATTGTGGACGATGACGCCGTTGATCGCATGGCGGTCAGGCGGGCGCTGTCCGACTCACCCGACGGGTTTCAGGTCCATATGGAGGAGGCCGGCGACTGCGCCGCCGCGCATGTCGCCCTGAGTCGGGGCGAGTACGACTGCGCGTTTCTGGACCATCGCCTGCCGGACGGTGACGGCTTGGCCCTCCTCCGGGCGATGCGCGCCGGCGGTCGCACCACGCCCGTCATTTTTCTGATCGGCCAGGGGGATGAGCCGCTCGCCGTCGAGGCCATGCGGACGGGCGCGACTGACTATCTCGCCAAGCCCAATTTTTCGCCTGCCTCGCTTTCCCGCTGCCTTCAGGCCGCCATCCGCTTTCAGCGGGCCGAGCGGCAGACGCGGCTGGCGGAGGAGGCGCTGCGTCTGCGCGAGCGGGCGATGGCGGCCGCCAGCAACGGCATCGTGATCTGCGACGCCCGGCAGCCCGACTGCCCCATCATCTACTGCAACCCGGCGTTCACCGCGATCACGGGCTACTCGGCGGAGGAGGCCCTGGGGCGCAACTGCCGTTTCCTACAGGGGCCGGGGACGGACGCGGAATACGTCGAGGAGACCCGTGCCGCCCTGGAGAGCGAACGCGACTGCCAGGTCGTCCTCAAGAATTACCGGAGGGATGGGTCGCTGTGGTGGAACCAGCTCTCGATCTCGCCGGTGCGCGACGCGGGGGGGCGGGTGTCCCACTTCATCGGGGTTCAGACCGACATCACCGAGCGGCGGCGCATGGAGGAGGCCCTGGAGACAGCGACGGCGCATCAATGGGCGCTGCTCCGGGACATCTTCTCGTCGGTGACGGGGGGCAAGCTGCTGCTCTGCCAGACCGAGGGCGACCTGCCGACCCCGCTGCCCGCGCTGATGGGGCAAGTCTCCCTCACCGCACCGGGCGGCGTCCGCGCCCTGCGGCGGCAGGCCGAGGCCGCCGCTGCGGCGTGCGGACTGTCCGAGCGGCGGCGCGACGACCTCGGGGCGGCGGTCGGCGAGGCCGCCATGAACGCGGTCCAGCACGGGACGGAGAGCGAAGGCGAGGTTCGGGCCTCAGGCTCCGGCAATCAGGCCAAGGTGCAGGTCCGGATCACCGACTGCGGGGGCGGCATTGCGATGGACGCGCTCCCGAAGGCCACGCTGGAACGCGGCTGGAGTACGCAGGGCTCCTTCGGGCACGGCTTCTGGATCATGCTCCAGAGCGCGGACAAAATCTCCCTGCTGACGGGGCGGAGCGGGACCACGGTGGTCATCGAGCAGAATCACGCCCCGCCGCCCCCGTGCTGGCTGTGAACGCCGCGGGGTCACGCGCGCCGGATGAGGAGCAGGCAGGCGTCGTCATGGAGTACGCCGCCCGCGAAGGCGTGCGCCCCGTCGAAGATCGCCCGGGCGGCCTCCGGGAGCGAGGCCGACGAGGCGGCGGCGCGGCCCGCCAACTCGGCCATGCCGTCGTAGCCCAGGAACTCCGACCCCCGCCGCGCCTCGGTGATCCCGTCGGTCGCCAGCAGGACGAGGTCGCCCCGATCCAGCCGCAGGGCCTGCGGGGTGTAGGGCTGATCGGCCAGGAAGCCGACGGGGATGCCCTTGGCCTGCACGATATCATGGCCGCCGTGGGCCCGCAGGATCAGGGGCGGCTCAGCGCCCGCCGTGCTGAAGATGGCCTGCCCCGTCGCGGCGTCCACGACGGCCAGTGTCAGCACGATGAAGGCGTCCTCGTCCCGCGCCTCCAGCCGCTGCGCGGCGCAGAGCAGATTGTTCAGTCGCGCCAGGGCCGCGTCGGGCGCGGCCCCTTCGCGCAGGAAGGCGCGCAGGGCGAACTTCGCCTCTGCCGTGCGGACCGCCGCGCCCAGTCCCTTGCCCGAGGCGTCCCCCACCACGAACGCGACCTTGCCCCCGTCCAATGCGAAGGCATCGAAGAAATCGCCGCCGATGCGTGCCTCCTGCCACGCCGGCTGATAACAGCCCGCGACCGACAGGCCCGCAAAGCGGTCCTCGACCACGTCCTGCAGGATGGCGCGCTGCAGGGTCTCGGCCACGCGCCGGTCCCGCTCCCAGGAGGCGCGGACGGCGGCCTCGGCCCGCTTGCGCTCCGTGATGTCGGAGAAGGCGACCACGGCCCCCAGCGTGACCCCGTCATCCATCAGCGGGGAAGAGCAGTAATCCACGGGGAGCGCGACGCCGTCCCGCCGCCAGAAGACGTCGTCCTCCACCCGGCAGGCCAGCCCGCTCCGGGCGGCGCGCGAGATGGGGCAGTCGGACGCCGGGTACGCGGAGCCATCGGGGCGGTGGCGGTGGATGAGCTGGTGCATGTCCCGGCCCAGCGCCTCTGCGGGCGGGTAGCCCAGCATCCGGGCCGCCGCCGGATTGATGAAGGTACACCGCCCGTCCCTGTCCATGCCGTAGATGCCCTCCGCGGTGGACTCCAGCAGGGCCGCCTTCTCCCGCCGCTCCCGCTCCGCCTCCTGGGCCTGACGCTCCGCCCGCGTCGCCGCGACCCGCAGCTCGATCTCCGTCAGGACGGCATCGGCGAGGGTCTCCAGGGTGGCGACCTCCTCTGGGGTCCAGGCGCGCGGCTGCATGTCAATGGCACAGAAGGAGCCAAGCGTGTGCCCGTCGGCGGTGGTCAGCGGGATGCCCGCGTAGGCACGGACGTTGAGGTCGGCGACCGCGAGGTTCTCGCACAACTGCGGATCCTCGCGCGCGTCGGCGACGATCAGGGGCTGCCCGGACTGGACGACGTGCTGGCAGAAGGAGTGCGACAGCGGGGTCTCCCGCACGGAGGCCACGGGATGGGGCAGGCCGACGCTGCTCTTGAAAAACTGGCGATTCTTCGTGACGAGCGAGACCAGCACGACGGGCGCGTGGAGGAGTTTTCCGGCCAGCCGGGTGAAACGGTCGAAGGCCGGCTCCGGCGCGCTGTCCAGCAGGGCCGTGTCGTCCAGGGCCGACAGGCGTTCGGGGTCCGTGAGCGGCTGGGTGAAGTCGGTCATCATCCTGGCCCTATTTTACCATGCAAACGCCATTACATGGGCAGATCTACCCAGGGCTTGCTGTCGTGCAGGGTGTAAAATACTCCGATGGCATGGCTCAGGTCGTGCCCGGTCTCGGTGTCACGAATCTGGTCCAGGTACAGAATGCGACGGGCAACGGGGTCCAGCCGGAAGCTCCAGTAGAGGGTCATCAGGGCATTGATGAACAACTGGCTGCCCTCGGTGCGGTAGACGCGGTGATGGTCGCCGAACCGGCCCTCGATGGCGGACACGATGGAGGACGAGACGATGCTGGGGTTGTTGAACATGATGCCCTGCACGTAGTCCACCGCCTCGATGTAGCGCTGGACCTCCGGCATCTCGCGGGTCAGGCTCCACGCGCCCAGAAAGCCGCCGGCGCGGGTGATCTCGGCGACGGCTTCTAAAAATTGGGCGTGGCAGACGCCGTGGAAGGTGTCCACGCCGAAGCCCAGGCAGACCAGCAGCTTGGCGGGCACGTCCAGCGCGTCCACGGCGGCGATGCTGGCGATGTCCTCCTCCGGCGTGCCCAGCCCCGCCTCGTCCCCGCGCATCAGGCTGTCCGTCCCGCCGTCCACCAGAATGACCGCGTCCGGCTTCAGGCGTTCCTGCAGCGTCCGATAGGCCTCGGCGATGGGCCGTGCGCCGGTGCGATCAATGCCGTAGATGACGCCCGGCTCCCCCTGCTTTTTCAGCCAGCGGGCCAGGTGCAACTCCGGGAAGTAGGGCAGGGCGCTCTGGATGTCGGCGGTGACTTCCACCAGCGCCGTCCCCAGCCGTTTGCCCTTCGTGGCGTACAGGCGCGAGAAGGACAGATTGGCGAGATGCACCGTCTTACCACGGCTTCGGAGACCGAAGTAGAGGGGCAGGCCGCAGAAGATGTCGTAACCGCCGCCCGCCCCGGCGAGCAGGATGGTCTCGGCGTCGGCGACGGCATCAAAAAAGGGCAGTCGCAGGAAACTCATGCCACGCTCCTGACAGCCCGCACGAAGGCGCGCATCTTGTCAGGGTCCTTGACGCCGGGGGCGGCCTCGACGCCCACGGTCACGTCCACGGCATGGGGGCGGACGCGGGCGACGGCCCGGGCGACGTTGTCCGGGGTCAGGCCGCCCGCGAGGTACAGGCGCTTGCCGTACTGGTGGGTCTCGCGGGCCAGCTCCCAGCCGTAGGAGTCCCCTTCCGGGACATGGGCGTTGATGAGGAACGACTGCACCAGGCCGTTGTAGCCGGCGATTCGGCGCAGGTCCCGGTCCGAGGTCAGGTGGAACGCCTTGACCTTGCGGCGCATGTCCCAGTTCTCGCGGATGATGTCCGTCCAGAGGCTGTCATGGGTGTACTGTATCTGATGGAACAGGGGCAGCAGGCCCCGGCCTTCCAGCCGCCAGCGATAGTCCGTCGTGCTGCCGAACACCCCGACGCGTCCGATGCGCTCCGGCAGACGCGCGGCGATCTCGCAGAAGACATCGGGGGCGATCAGGCGCGGGCTGTGCTCCTCGCAGACGAAGCCGAGGATGTCAACCCCGGCGTCCACGGCGGCCTTCGCATCCTCCCAACTCGTGATGCCGCAGATTTTGATTCGCGTTCTAGTATCCAACGCCATACTTTCTAACATCTCGGTGGAAGCCGTTCCCGTAAATGAGGCCCGCTGCCAATGAGTATACCCGCACGGGGCGATGGTGGCTTGTGGGAGCATCCCCGCCGCGCCCGCCTAATCATTCATCAGGCGGGCGCAAACAGTTTGGTGATGCCAGGGGGTATCCTGAAATCTGCGTAGGATACCATCCGAAAGGGGGAGAATGTCTGTTCCTCGGATGGGCACCCGTTGAGCGCGCGGGCAGGAATAAAAAGACTGACTTGAGAGATGAGCGTGGAGGTCGGTATGAACGAGAACTCGCATACGGTGCAGGCCCAACAGTTTCAGGTGGTTGACACCGAAGGGCGCACCCGCATACTGTTGGGCATTAAAGATGGGCAACCCATCTTTAATGCCCAACAGTATGCGGGCCAGGGGCAGCGTCGGCGTCTCGATTGGGTTGCGCGAGGATCAGACACCGAACATCGTCGTCTGTGATCAAAAGGGCCGCACCCGCGTCGAAATCAGGCTCTACGATGACGACGGCGAGGGAGACGGCGAGTATCCCTCCATCGCACTGTTAGGCTACGCTGGCCGCACCCGCGCCTATATGACGGCCACTCCCCACGACTACGGGGAGATCGGCGTTGAGGACGACAATCGCGGCTCGGTATTGCTGAACGATTGCGGCTGAATGGAGACGGGGCAATGGGCCTGAGAACAAACTTCCACGGCAGATTCATGCTGGATCGCCTCTTGACGCCTGAACATAAGGCTATCTTGGAGGAGTTCGCCGACACTGAGCATGAGGACGAGCAGGGGCGGGTAGGTCTTGATGATAAGCCGCCTACCCTATACTGCCAGTGGGTGCCCACTGAGGACGGCGCGGGGCTAGAATGGGACGGGGCCGAGAAGTTCTACTACTACGGCCCCTGGCTAGAGTACCTGATCCTGCACTTCCTCAGACCGTGGGGTTATACTCTGAATGGCACCGTTCGATATGAGGGTGTTACCGAAGGCGTAGAAGGCACAATCAGCGTAGAAGGTGACCGCGTGCTCGTCACACGCGTGCCACTGACTGATGACTCTCGGCACGCAACGACGCCTCCGTCATTGCTCGACAGCGAATTGGATTGAGAAAAAGGTGATGACCTCCCTATGCCCGAAGGAAGCTGTATAACAGCAACCGATCAGGCAGGGGTGGCACCACGCCGATGACGATGTAAACGATGTCCGTGTCCGACACAGATAAAGGGCCGACAGCAGGATGGGAGTGCTGTCGACCTGCGTCGGCGGTGTCTGAGGTGCCATTGGGTTTTCCCTGCGGGGGGCGTTATGGACACAGTTTCCCAGGCGACGCGCCCGGCCAAACGTCCGGGAAAGTCTGCTCCTATCTACTCAGATCGTTCTGCGGCAGGTATACTGAACATGCGGGGCGCTCCGTTGCGGGTGTGCCCGAACACCGTCATCGGACGGAGAGAAAGAAGGACAACGCCATGAACTACCGCAGGGTGGGCCGCTCGGGGCTGAAGGTCTCCGAGATCTGCCTGGGGGCCTGGATCAACTTCGGGGACCGGATCGCCGATGAGCAGACCTTCGCCGTACTCGACGCCGCCGTGGAGGACGGCATCAACTTCTTCGACACCGCCGACGTGTACGCGGGCGGCAAGGCCGAGGAGGTGATGGGGCGCTGGATGAAGGGCAAGGACCGCCGCCAGCTCGTAATCGCCACCAAGTGCCGCTGGCGTATGTGGGACGGCCCCAACGGCGAGGGCGCGAGCCGCAAGCACATCCTGGACGCCTGCGACGACTCGCTGCGCCGCCTGGCGACCGACTACATTGACCTGTACCAGATCCACGGCATAGATCGGGACACGCCCGCCGAGGAGACCGTGCGCGCCCTGGACGACCTGGTGCGGGCGGGCAAGATTCGCTACTTCGGCTGGTCCAACTACGATGCTGAGATGATCGCCGAGTGCGCCCGCATCTCGGAGAAGCTGGGGCTGAACAAGGCGATCTCCCTACAGAACTACTACAACATGCTGGGGCGCGGCATCGAGGAGCGCGTCATCCCGCGCTGCCGGGAGGAAGGCATCGGCCAGATCCCCTACTCGCCGCTGGCGCAGGGCCTGCTCTCGGACAAGTACCTGGGCGACACGATCCCGGAGGGCAGCCGCGCGGCGGGCAACGCGGACTTTGAGAAGCGCGTGCGGGAGGCGCAGCCGACGCTGAAGGCGCTGGCGGCGTTTGCGCAGGAGCGGGGGGCGACGCTCTCGCAGCTCGCGCTGGCGTGGCTGCTGCACCAGCCGACGATGGTATCTCCCATCATCGGCGCGACCAGTGCCGAGCAGGTGCGGGAGAACGCAAAGGCGGCGGGGATTAAGCTCTCCCCGGACGACCTGGCGCGGATTGACACGATCCTCAAAGGACCGCAGCAGGGCGGCTGACGCGGGCGCTGATGGGTAGGGGCACGGCGCGCCGTGCCCCTACATTCTTTTTCGGGGACGACCTCTGTGGAGCTCGACGATCTG
>Ga0213875_10001589_pt1 | contig 14421 bp, 12 predicted proteins | sample BarmaccomBMRX_R8_FD_160105 | JGI IMG/M metagenome (GOLD analysis project Ga0213875, IMG submission 160105) | Root-associated microbial communities from Barbacenia macrantha in rupestrian grasslands, the National Park of Serra do Cipo, Brazil - RX_R8 | ecosystem: Host-associated > Plants > Roots... | reverse complement strand
CGCATGCTAAAGTCGAGGTAAACCCATACAACGACGGAACATAGCCGTTGGTAATCCGTCTGAACATGAGACGGGGGAAATTCCAATCTTGAAGAATAAGTGGAAAGCGCTCATCCTTATCGGATTGTTGGTGGTGATCGCGGGCGCGGTGTTCGCCAGCATCAAAATCAGCCAGCGGGGGCTCGTCACCGTCGAAACGCGCAAGGTGGAGCGCATGGATTTGACCGCCGTCGTCACAGCGTCGGGCGAAGTCAAACCGCGGAACTATATCAACATCGGCACTAACGCACAATCGCCTGCGCCGATCACCGCCATCTACGTCAAAGAAGGCGATCGCGTACGAAAAGGCGAGGTGCTCGCGCGCCTTGCGGATGTGCAGCCGTCCGCGGATGTGCGCGCTGAGCAGGCTTCGTTGAACTCGGCGCTCGCGGATTCTGCAGCCAGCGAAGCAGGGCTGAAGTCTGCCGACGAAAATATCGCGGTGGCGGAAGCGCAGGTGGAGCACGACCGCGCCGATCTCGACCAAAAAGACGCCGATATAAAGCGCGCCCAAGAACTCTATCAAGCAAAGCTCATCGCAACCCAGGATTTTCAGGGAAAGAAGGCGGCCTACGATTTGGCGAAAGCGACCGTAGCAGAATCTGAGAGACGCGTCGCGCAATCGCGAGCGGCCAAAGCGCAGTCCGCAGCCGAATTATCATCCGCGCAGCGAAAGGTGACTCAAATTCAGGCAATGGTCGCGCGCAGCGAAAATGTCCTTTCGCAGTACGAAGCCGTGGCCCCGATCGACGGCGTCGTTACCAATCTTCCGGTGCGCGTGGGCGAGACAGTCGTTCCTGGAATTCAGAATTCATCTTCATCGACGATCATGACCATCGCCGATATGTCGATCATCACGGCGGAAGTGAACGTCGATGAGACCGATATTGTCAGCGTGAAAATGGACCAGGCGGCAGAGGTGACCATAGACGCCATCCCGAATCGCACATTTCGCGGGCGCGTGATTCAAATCGGCGACACGGCGATCGTGCGATCGACGGGCGTGGCGGCATCGCAAAGTCAGACGTCGAGCCAGGAGGCGAAGGACTTTAGAGTCGTCATTGCGCTCGACATAGCGGAAGATCTCGTGCGGCCCGGCTTGTCGTGCACCGCGAAAATCACAACCGCCACGCGTAAGGGCGCGCTCGCGATCCCGATTGAAGCGCTGACGGTTCGAGATGAAGCACAGCTTGAAAAGCGCGTTCCCGGACGCGCCGACGACCAAAGTGAAGCGGCGCGCAGCGCGGCGAAGCAAGAGCTACAGGGAGTGTTCGTCATTTCCGCGGGCAAGGCGGAATTCCGCAAAATCGAAACCGGCATCTACGGCGCAACCGATGTCGAGGTGATGAGCGGTCTCAAAGATGGCGAACAGATCATTACGGGCAGTTACGAGGTGATCCGCACCATTCGAAATGACGCGCGGGTCAAGGTTGACAACAAGCGGCGCGGCGCGCTTGGGACTCCAGTTTCGACTTAGCGTCGCAGGCGCGAGACGCGACACATGCCAGCTTTAGAAACCTACAGCCACGACGCGACGGTGAAGCAGCGCGACACTCGCGGCGAGGAGCTGAAGCGCGACGGCATCGTCATCTGGACACGCAATCTCTGGAAGACGTATGTAATGGGCGATTCCGAAATTCACGCGGTGTCGGGAGTCGACATTCAGATCAAGCGCGGTGAGTATGTCGCCATCATGGGCCCCTCGGGTTCCGGAAAATCGACCCTGATGAACCTCATCGGTTGCCTCGACACGCCGACTAACGGGCTGTATTACCTCAACGGCAAGCTGGTCAGCGACATGGAGGACGATGAGCTGGCGCGCATACGAAACAAAGAGATCGGATTCGTATTTCAGACATTCAATCTGCTGGCGCGAGCTTCCGCCCTGCATAACGTGGAGCTGCCGTTGATCTATGCCGGCGTACCGGCGAAGGAACGCGCAGAACGGGCGCGCGCGGCGCTTAGAGCCGTCGATCTCGAACAAAGAATGAATCACAAACCGAGCGAGCTTTCGGGTGGGCAGCGGCAACGAGTAGCTGTCGCGCGCGCGCTTGTGAATCATCCCTCGATCCTGCTGGCCGATGAACCGACCGGCGCTCTGGACACGCACACGGGCGAGGAAATCATGGCGTTGTTTGAACGTCTCTATGCGGAAGGGAACACGATCGTGCTCGTGACGCACGAACCCGACATCGCCGGTCACGCGCATCGCATCATCTATATACGGGACGGCAAAGTAGAGCGCGACGAAGTCACACGCAAGCCGGCGGCTCTGCCAAGATAGACGGAATCCCGAAAATTCGGTCCGCAGGACTAAAGATTTCCGCCCATTCAATCGATAGAATGTGTGTACAAAGTCTTACACGCAATCCGGATCGGTGATAAGCCGAGCGGGATAAGGCGTGGGGCCGTACCGGGGTGCAAGTGACTTCTACTGTCGACATAGCTCCGCCGCGAGCAAGTAATGCTGGGCCTTCAGGCACGGAACGGCCAGCGCCGGGATCGGGCAACTGCGGGTTGCGGATCATGATGGCCGAGGACAATGTCATTAATCAGCGGGTTGGCAAGCTGATTCTGGAGCGGGCAGGATTCGCACTGGATTTGGCTCTTGACGGCAACGAAGCCGTGGAACTGCACCGTACCGCGCCCTACGACGTGATCCTGATGGATTGCCAGATGCCGATCATGGACGGCTTCGAAGCGACGAAAAAGATCCGGCAATCCGAGCAAGCGCAGCCTATCATCGTCGCCGTGACCGCGAACGCCCTTGTCGGCGAACGCGAGCGGTGCCTGAATGCCGGAATGGATGACTATCTCTCGAAACCGTTCCAGGCTGAACAACTGGTCGGCATGGTTCGGAAGTGGGTTCAGGCGCGAATAGAAGCATGAGCTGAGAGTCGATGTAGACGACTCGGAGCCGCGTCGCGCCTTCAACGCCGCCACGTCAGTAGAAGCGCAAACAGCACGATCCAAATCGCATCCAAGTAGTGCCAAAAAACGGATACGCCGGCCGTCGCGACGCGCGTCGTCATCAAGTATTTGGGGCCGCTAACCGGCTCGCGTGCCCGCCACAGCAGATAACCTAGTCCTGCCAAACCCGCAACAATGTGCAAGCCGTGTAGGCCGGTGAACAGGAAGATGAACCATGAATGGGGATTCTTAGCCAGAACAAGCCCGGAGTGCAGGATGAGCCACCACGCGACGATCTGACCTGCGAGAAACAGCACACCGAGACCGGCCGTCCAGGCGAGCAACCTAAAAAATCCCTGCTGATCGTTGTGGGCCAGCCGCTCGCGAGCGCGATGCAACGTTCCGCTGCTTACCAGCAGCAGCGCAGTTGTCACCCACAGAATCGCGGGAATATGAATGTGCCCCCAAAAGAATTGGTACTGCGACCGGACGATGAACACTGCAATCATCGCTCCGAACGTCATCGTGACGGTCGCGAGAACGACACATACGGTGAACAGCGAAATCGAGGTAAGTTTTTTTTCTTGGGCGCTTTGCTCAGCGACGGCGCTCACACAACCATTGTGACGCGCAGCTATTCTTCGAGTGCGCTCAGTGTCCTTGAGCGGTATGGATCGCGGCCAGCAACTCTTCTTCGCTTCGGCCGCCGACGAAGTGTTTCACAATCGTCCCGTCTTTTGCGATGACAAATACCGACGGGATGGCGTTTGCTCTGTACGCGGCGTGAACTTTGTCGTGGGTATCTTCGAGCGTCGTGAAGCTGTAATTGTGCTTTTTGTTGAAGCTCTTCACCGTCGATGCTCCTTCATCGTTCACGCCCAAGAAAACGACATTCTGGCCCTTCAGCCGGTTCGCGAGTTTATCGATGGTCGGCAGCTCTTCGCGGCATGGGCCGCACCACGTCGCCCAGAAATCGAGGACCACTACTTTCCCGCGCATCTCGCTCAGGCGCGCCGATTGCCCATCGAGATCTTTCAGCTCGAAATCCATGGCCGGTCTGCCGACAAATGCAGGCTGACCGGGCAGGTCCAACTCGTCCACCAGCACATCTTTAGAATGTGGCGTGAAGGCGAAATCGGCGTCTGAAGGCGTACGCACGTCGAAGCGTTTGATCGAGAACGCAACGCGAGCGGTTTCGCCGTGGCTTTTGGAAAGATCGACGTCCGATTTCAACACAAGATACCGCTCTTCATCCACCCAGATCTTCTCTGTGCGGTCGGGGAATTGACTCACCATGACCCAGCAGCGAATCTTCCCGTCCGCCGTTTTCACGTCCTGCTCGCGATCCATTTCTGTCTTCGCGGCACGTTGATCGATGCTCGCAAATGCTCGCGCCACAAGCCGGTACATAGCCAGAGCAGCGTCGTTACTGTTGGCTTCTTCCTGATCGGAAGCTTGGTCCGTCGCAGCATCCACTTTGCTGTACTTCTTCTGTTCCGGCATGTACGTCCAGATCGACGAGCCGTTCGAGACCACCCACAGGCCAGGCGTTTCAACGCGCAGTTTCTGCGCTTTCGCGTCTGATTCGATCAGGAATTTGGAGCTGGCTCCGCCGCCGCTCCCCGAGTATGTTTCGAAGTTACCTTCGATGCGATAGCCATCCAGGCTCTTATAACGGGCGGCGATTTTTTGGCAAATCGCGGTTACGTCCTGCGACTCAGCGGCCAGGACGCATGCGAAAAAACAGGCGAGAACGCGAAACACTAGCGAAAGTATACGCGATCTCAGGCTGACCGATTCACTCCTGGCGCAACGCGATGATTGGATCGACGGATGCCGCAGACCGCGCCGGCAACAACGCGGCTGACACGCTGACTACCAGCAGCAGCGCGGCTACGACGGCCATGGTCGCTGCATCATGCTTTGGCACGCCGAATAAATAGGTTTCAAACGCGCGGACCGCGAACCAAGATGCGACGATTCCGATCGCGATGCCGGTCGCCGTAACCGCGCTCGCGTGTCTGAACACCATGGCGAGCACTCGGGCGCGCTCCGCTCCGAGCGCCATACGTATCCCGATCTCACGCGTTCGCTGCGTCACCGAGTAAGCAAGCAGCGCATACAGGCCGCCTCCGGCGATCAAGAGCGCGATCGCAGCGAACAGCCCGAGCAGGCGTCCGGCGAGGGTTTGCCGGTCGAGCGATTCATCCACTTGCTCCTGCATCGTCTGGAACTCGGTCAATCCCAGATCGGGGTTCACGGTGTGAAGCGTGCGGCGAATTTCCGGAATAACAGCTTTGGGGTCGTAACGCGTGCGAACCGCGAGCTGCATGAACATGCTCAGGAACGGATAGATGTCGTCGCCCGGCTGCATCTCTGCATAAGGGATGTCTATCTCGGGTGCGGGCGGCGTGCTCAAACCGGCTTGATGCACGTTACCGACAACACCGCAGATCGTAACAACGGCGTGTGGACCGTTCCTCGCGAGCCGTAAGGGGTGACCCAACGGATTCTCATGCGGGAAATAGCGCCGCACGAATTCCTGGTTCACAACGGCAACCGGAGCTGTGTTCGCGTTGTCGCTTTCCCTCAACATGCGGCCTTCGAGCAGCGGGATACCGAGCAGCCGGAACAGGCCAGGGCTCGTCGCGCGAAACGCCGCTTGCGGTCTCTGACTGGGAGCGGGTTTCGGGCGGTCCGGGAAGTCGAATTCCGCCGTCGCGGAAGCATGTGTGCTGACTGGCAGTACGCTCGAGATTGCCGCCGAATCGACGCCCGGAACTGCACGAAGATCCGCCAGCAACGGGCGGTAGAGAGCCGCTCCGATATTACGCGTCGCGTACTGCTGCTGCGGGATAAAAAACATGGTCGTCATCAGGCGCTCCGTTTGGAACCCGAGCGGCACGTTGCGCAAGCTGTAAATCGTCCTGAGCATCAGGCCGGCCGAAACCAACAGCACTACCGAAAGCGCGACCTGCGCAATAACGAACACGTCGCGAACACGAGTTTGGCGCCGGCTGGTCCCGGCGCGTGCCGACGATTCGTGCAAGCTCTGAACGCGGATCGCTGAAGCGTGCAGTGCCGGCACAATTCCGACCACCAGCGCGGAAACCAGAGTTGCGGCTACGAGCCCGGCGAGAACCGGGAGCGACAGATTGAAATCCGCCTCAAACGGCAGCTGGCGTTCAAGCACCTGGCGTAGGAGCATCAGCGCCGCCTGCGAAAGCACGATCGCGAGCATGCATCCTAAAGCGCTCAAGAACAGAGTTTCGGTTAGCAGTTGACCCAAGAGACGGCCGCGGCCTGCGCCCAAAGCGACCCGAATCGAGAGCTCTCGCGCCCGACCGGTAATCCGCGCGAGCATCAGCCCCGCGATGTTCGCGCAGGCGATCAGCCACACCAGCGCAACCGCGCACGCGAGCGCCACCATCGCGCCGCGCACGTCGTTCGTCAAAGAATTGCGGTAACTCTCAACCATTACTGCGTTCGCTGGGTGACGAGTGGAGTCCTGCCGGCTTAGGCGCCCCTGAATCTGCGTGAGATTGCGGGTTGCCGTTTCTACGTTCGACTGCGGCCGCAGCAGCCCAACGCCATTCAGCGTCCGATCGCTGCCGCTCAGAATGGAAGGAGTGAGCTCCATCGGCACCCAGACCTCCTCGTCGTGTCCCGCTTCGATCGGAAACGCGAAATGCGCAGGCATAACGCCGATAACGGTGTACGGCTGAGCGCCGAGTCTCAGCGTTTTGCCAAGAATTCCAGGATCGCCGTTGAATTTGTCACGCCAGAGCCTTTCAGGCAAAATGACGAGGTTGCCTCGCCCTGCCTGTTGCTCATTCGACGTCAATGTGCGGCCAAGAATCGGCTGCACACCAAGAAGGTCGAACAGATTGGAGCTGACCGCCACACGAATCACCAAATCGCTGGTAGACTTCTCATCAATCGTCGCCGGAAACGAGCTGTAATATGCGAACTGCTGAAAGTCACGGTCCTCGCGCTGCCAATCGAGCACTTCCGGATACGTTAGGCCGATATCGTTCGTGCTCGAGATCGTATTTTTGGCTTGGATCGCCATGATTCGGTTCCCATGAGCGTAGGGCAAGGGCCGCAAAAGCGTCGCGCTCAAGATGGTGAACATCGCGGCATTCACGCCGATGCCGACGGCGAGCGTAATGATCGCGAGCGCGGTGAAGCCGGGCGATTTTCTAAGCTGGCGAAGCGTGTAGTGAATGTCTTGTAGCAGCATGGCCTGAATCTAGGTTAAAGCAGATATCCTGTTGATATGCGTCGCTACCAGTTTGGGTTACAGTTTTTCGTTTTACTTGGCCTCGGCATGGGGGCATTTGCCGCAACGCGCCAAGACTCGCAAGATCCCCGCCTGCACGGCGGCTTCCGCAATCCGAAGAACGACGGGTGGACTTTCGTGCACCTGGAAGGCTCTCCCGCGGCGATCGGATTCCAGCACGGCTATCTGCTTGCGCCCGAGATCGAGGATGCAAAGCGCGCGATCGAGCTGAGCACTACGCACGGCGTGAAGCATAGCTGGGCGGACCTGCGCGCCGTCTCGCAGCAATACTTTTGGCCGCATGTTCCCGATGAATACCGTCAGGAACTCCAAGGGATGGCCGAGGGGCTCAAGGCGCACGGCTCACAACTCGATGTGACGGACCTCGTCACGATGAACGCCTACATGGAGTTTTCCTATTACTACGACAAATCGAAGCACCAGGAGACCAAGGGCGTGGTGAGCAGCGCGGGCGATCATTGCAGCGCGTTTGTCGCGACTGGCCGTTACACCAAAGACGGGCGCATCGTTATCGCACACAACAATTGGAGCGACTATCTTACAGGAACTCGTTGGGACATCATCTTTGATATCGCGCCGTCGTCCGGCCATCATTTGATCATGGACGGCGTGCCCGGCCTGATCCACAGCGCCGACGATTTCGGCATCAACGACGCGGGGATCATGATTACGGAGACGACGATCGGCGATTTCTACGGATTCGACGAAAATGCTGTGCCGGAATTCGTCCGAGCTCGGAAGGCGATGCAGTATTCGGAATCGATCGACGACTTCGCGCGCATCATGGAAGCCGGCAACAACGGCGGATATGCGAATACGTGGCTGGTGGGGGATCGCAAAACGAATGAGATCGCGCGGCTCGAATTAGGTTTGATCAACGTGACGCTCGAGCGCACAAAGGACGGCTACTTTGCGGGCGCGAATTATCCGATCAATCCGCTGCTGATTAAAGAGGAGACCGATTTCCCGACGAATAACCCGAACGAGCCTTCACTGTGCCGGAAGCGGCGATGGGACCAGTTGATGGCGGAGAACAAGGGGAAGATCGACGTTGAGCTTGGCAAGAAATTCGAGACCGACCACTATGACGTCATCACGCATGAATTCGATCCGAACGAGCGGACCCTCTGCGGGCACATAGACAAGTCGAGCCGCGGGATGAAACCGTGGCAAGACGCATACGGACCCGCCGGCGCGGTGGAAGCGAAGGTCACGGACAGCACGATGGCGGAGAAGATGTCGTTCGTCGCGGGCGCGGGGCATCCGTGCGGCGTCGAATTCCATGCGGCGGAGTTTTTGAAGCAGCATCCGGAGTATGCGTGGCAGAAGTCGCTGTTGCAAGATCTGAAAGCGAATCAGTGGACGGTTGTTGCCGCGGCGGCGAAGGGTGCGACTAGCGCGGGTATGCGGTAGGATCGGTGATCAGCGGAAGGGGTGGTCCAGGGGCAGAATTGCGCGAATGAGCAATGCCGGCTAGAGCCGCGGAACGGGTCTTTCATGAGTTCCTTCTGAGCCGCTAAAATGTGATCAGTATGGATCAAACCCTAAATCGAGCTAACGATTGGGAAGACCCCGAGACCGTTCGAATCGTGCGTGAGCGGCTAGAGACTGCCGATCGGGAGCCAAGCCAGGACGACAGTGCGCTTGACGAAATCATTCGTAAACGCAAACCGCAATCGGCTCCCCGTTGATCCGTTACACTTCCTCTGCGCTGGCAGACATCGAGACTGCATACAACTGGTATGAAGACCATGACAAGGGGCTTGGCGATAGATTTATTGCGGATGTGCGGGAGACTGCGGCACGAATCGATGCTAACCCGCAAGGCTACGCAAGACGCATCAATAAAGCGCGCAAAGCTAACCTGAGCCAATTTCCTTATGCGCTCTGGTTTAGAGCCGAGCAGAACAATCTGATCGTAGCCTGTTTGCACCACAAGAGAGATCCGCGACTGGCTCGCGAGAGGGCGCCGAATTCCTAGGCTGACGGCTCACCCGGGCCGCGCTTCTCGGCAGCGTCGATCCGAGCTTGGGCGCGCTTCATTGCTGAGAGGGCGAGTTTCGATTCTTCTTCGTTGGTCGCCCGCTTCAGCGCCTCGCTCGCCTCTTCCAGATCGCGTTGCGCGCGATCGCGAGAGATCGTTTCGGGCAGCTCGGCGTTGTCGGCCAGGACACGGACATGATTGTCAAAAACTTCGAGGAAGCCGCCGTCCACGACGAGCATGTGCGGTCCGCCGCCGCCTTCGTAACTCAACACCCCTGGAGCGAGCGCACTCAATAGCGGAGCGTGCCCGGCGAGTACCCCCAAGTAGCCGTCTTCGCCCGGCAGCTCGGCGAGCGTGACTTGCTCATTCACCACCAGTCGCTCAGGTGTTGCGACCTGAAGTTGAAAGGTGTCGGCCATTAGCCTTTCAGCTTTTGTGCCGCCTCGAGCACGTCATCGATCGTTCCCTGCATGTAGAACGCCTGCTCCGGTAGATCGTCGTGCTTGCCTTCGACAACTTCTTTGAAGCTGCGAATGCTGTCTTCGAGCTTCACGTACTTGCCGGGGCGGCCGGTGAACTGCTCGGCGACATGGAACGGCTGCGATAGGAAACGCTGAATACGCCGCGCGCGGCCCACGGTTAACTTATCCTCATCGCTCAACTCGTCGATGCCCAAAATCGCGATGATGTCCTGCAGATCTTTGTACCGTTGCAGCGTCTGCTTCACGCGTTGCGCGACGCTATAGTGCTCTTCACCCAAGATGTTCGGATCGAGGATGCGGGACGTGGAAGCGAGCGGATCGACGGCAGGATAAATTCCTAACTCGGAAATCGAGCGCGAAAGATTCGTTGTCGCATCCAGGTGCGCGAATGTCGTTGCGGGCGCGGGATCCGTGTAATCGTCGGCGGGCACGTAGATCGCCTGAACGGACGTGATGGAGCCGCGCTTGGTGGACGTAATGCGCTCCTGCAAATCGCCCATTTCGGTGGCAAGATTCGGTTGATAACCGACGGCCGAAGGCATGCGGCCCAACAGCGCCGATACTTCCGACCCTGCCTGCGTGAAACGGAAAATGTTGTCGATGAAGAGCAACACGTCCTGGCCTTCTTCATCGCGAAAATACTCGGCAACGGTGAGCCCCGTCAGACCGACGCGCAAACGAGCGCCGGGCGGCTCCGTCATCTGCCCATACACGAGCGCCACTTTCGATTTGTGCCAGTCGTGCGGATCGACGATACCCGCTTCCTGCATTTCGAGCCACAGGTCGTTGCCCTCGCGCGTACGCTCGCCGACGCCGGCAAACACGGAAACGCCGCCGTGCTTCATGGCGATGTTATTGATGAGTTCCTGAATGATAACGGTCTTGCCGACACCCGCGCCGCCAAATAACCCGATTTTTCCGCCGCGCAGATACGGCTCGAGCAGGTCGATGACCTTGATGCCGGTCTCGAACATTTCGAGCTGCGTGGATTGGTCCTCGAACACGGGCGCCGGACGGTGAATCGGCCAGCGCTGATCGGTCTGGACCGCTCCCATTTTGTCGACTGGTTGTCCGAGCACGTTCAACACGCGTCCGAGGGTCTGCTTGCCGACCGGCACAGAGATGGGCTCTCCCAGATCGAACGCCTTCATGCCGCGCACGAGTCCGTCGGTCGGCTCCATCGCGATCGTCCGCACGCGCCCCTCGCCAATGTGCTGCGCGACTTCCGCCGTAATGTCGATCGGGACCGGAGCCTCGAAACCCTCGCTCGTGACGTGCACAGCATTGAAGATTCTCGGCACGTGGCCTTCGGGAAATTGAACTTCGATGGTCGGACCCGCGACCTGAATGACGTGACCTTCTACTGCGCCGTTGTTCGGCATAAAACCTCCAAGTTAGGCCTGCAGAGCATTCGCCCCGCTGACAATTTCGATAATTTCGCGCGTGATAGCGGCCTGCCGCACGCGATTCAAGTTCAACGTCAAGCGATCGATGACGTCACCCGCGTTCGACGTTGCCGCATCCATGGCGGTCATGCGCGCGGCATGATATGCCGACACGGATTCGAGCATCGCGCGGTAAATTTCCATTTCGACGTAACGCGGCAGGAGAGCGCCAAGCAATCTCTCGGGCGGCTGCTCGTAGATGTAGTCAATTTGCTCGCCGCCTTCCGGCACTTCGACAGGAAGAATTTTGCGCAACACCAGGTTCGGCGCCATGACGCTCTTGAACTCGTTCACAGCGATATAAACGGCATCGACCTCGGCCCTGGTATACAGGTCGATCATCTTATCTGCGATTTCCGCCGCCCGCTCATAGTTCGGCCGATCCACGATGCCGACGTGATCGCCGGTTAACGTGAAGTTCCGCTTCCGAAAGTAGTCGCGCGCTTTTCTACCGATCGCCTCGATGCGCAGATCGGCGTCTCGATGGTCGCCGACAAAGCGTTGCGCGAGCCGGAAGAGATTTGCATTGAACGCTCCAGCGAGACCGGTGTCGCTCGAAACAACGATCAACTCGATGCGCTTCTCTTCTCTGACCTGGAGCAGCGGAAGACGCGCCGCTTCTTCATTGCCCGCAGCCGCCGCGGCCACGTTCGACAGCACGCGGCCCATCATCTCCGCATACGGCCGCGAGGATAGAGCGTGCTCCTGGGCGCGGCGCAGCTTTGCAGCCGAGACCATTTTCATGGCCTTCGTAATCTGCTGCATGTTCTTGACGCTGCGAATGCGGCGTCGGATGTCGATCAGGCTCGGCATTCAATCAGGCTTTGTTCTGCGCCTTGCGCGATTCCTCTTCGATCCCAGTGTTCTGCGGCGTCTGCCCGTTGGGAGTCAGAGAGCGCACGCGATTTCCATCGCCGCCCGCAGAGGGCCCTTGCTTCTGTCCGCTTGGCTGTTCCCTTTTTTGGTCTTTCTCGCTGCGCTTCACATCCGGCTGACCCGCGGACGTCGACGGCTTAAATCCGCGCTTGAATTCTTTGATGCCTTCGGTCAGCTTGCCCTTGATCTCGTCCGTCAGCTCTTTCTTTTCGCGAATCGTAGTTAGAATGTCCGACTTGTTCTCATTGAAGAAGTCGTTGAGCTCCCCCTCGAACCGGCGAATATCTTCGACAGCGACGTCATCGAGCAGCCCCGCGCCACCCGCGAAGATGATCAGCACTTGCTTTTCAACCGGCACGGGCGAATACGGCCCTTGCTTCAACACTTCGACCCAACGCTTGCCGCGATTGAGCTGCGCCTGCGATGCTTTGTCGAGATCGGAGCCGAACTGCGCAAACGCTTCCAGATTTCGGTATTGCGCCAGCTCGAGGCGCAGTGTTCCGGCGACTGAACGCATCGCCTTGATCTGCGCGCTTCCACCGACGCGGCTGACCGATAGGCCGACGTTGATGGCCGGACGAATATTTGAGTTGAACAAATCTGTTTCGAGATAGATCTGCCCGTCGGTGATCGAAATGACGTTCGTAGGAATGTATGCCGAAACGTCGCCCGCCTGCGTTTCGATAAACGGCAGAGCGGTCAGCGAGCCGCCTCCGTTTTCATCATTCAGTTTCGCGGCGCGTTCTAAAAGGCGGCTATGAAGGTAGAACACGTCGCCGGGAAACGCCTCGCGGCCCGGCGGGCGGCGCAGCAGCAGAGAGATTTCGCGATACGCCGCGGCGTGCTTCGAGAGATCGTCGTACACGCACAGCGCATGACGTTTCGAATCCCGGAAATATTCGCCGATCGCGCATCCGGCGTACGGAGCAATGTACTGCATAGGCGCGGGATCGGAAGCGGTCGCGGCCACCACAACCGAGTACTCCATGGCACCGTGCTGTTCAAGCATCTTCACCACCTGCGCGACAGTCGAGCGCTTCTGCCCGATCGCGACGTAGATGCAGACCATGTCCTTACCGTTCTGGTTGATGATGGTGTCGAGCGCGATGGTTGTCTTTCCGGTCTGCCGGTCGCCGATAATCAGCTCGCGCTGGCCGCGGCCGATCGGCACCATGGCATCGATCGCTTTGATACCCGTCTGTAGCGGCTCTTTCACAGGGCGGCGATCGACGACGCCCGGAGCGAGTCGCTCAATTGGACTGAAATCCTTCGTTTCGATCGGACCTTTGCCGTCGATCGGACGGCCGAGCGCATCCACAACGCGACCAATCATCGCCTCGCCGACCGGAATCGACATGATGCGCCGCGTGCGGCGCACCTGATCGCCTTCTTTAATGCCCGTGTAATCGCCGAGCAACACGGCGCCCACCTGATCTTCTTCGAGGTTCAACGCAATGCCGACCGTCTCCGGGCCAAACTCGATCAGCTCGCCCGCCATGACGTTGTCCAATCCGAAGATGCGGGCGATACCGTCGCCCACGCTGATCACCGATCCGGTCTCTGCGACGTTCAACACGGCGTCGAAATTTTCGATCTCGGACTGAAGTACACGAGAGATTTCGTCTGCTCTGATTTGAGCCATAGTGATTTGAATCCTTATCTAATGCGCGCCGGCGAGCCGGTAGCGCATGTCTTCGACCTTGCTGCGGAGCGTCGCGTTGTATTCTTTCGAAGCCACTCGTGCACGAACACCCGCGATGAGGGAAGGATCTACGGAGTAGTGCGCGCGAATAAACCGCCCAAGCTTGGCGCCGAGCGCGCGCTCGATCTGCTCCCGCTGCTGGGCGTTCAATTCATGTGCCGATGCGATTTCGGCGGGGATCCACCCCAGCCGCTCGTCGACGACCAACTCGAAATCCCGCTGCATCTGTGCGAACTGATGAATCCGGCGATGACCGACCACCACCAGCAGGAAATTTCGAATGATTCGATGCAGGCCTAGATCATCGGCCAGCTTCGCGATGACGGCGTTCTTGCGATTGCGGCTGACAGCGGGCGATAGAAGAGCGCGTTCCAGCTCTTTAGAACCGGATACCAGCGCGTCAGCCGCTCGCAGTTGTTCAACGGCGTCCTTGGGCGACAAACCGGAATTCGGCTTAAACACCGCGTCCGCGAGCGCGTTTGCGTAATGTGATGTCAGCGCGCCCGTCATAACGTGTCGCCGCGCTGGACTAAGTGCACGAAATCGCCCACCAGCTCCGGCGGCTCACCCGCGGCAAAACGGTCACGCAGCCGCCGCTCGGCGATAGATAGCGCCCGATCGGAGGTCTGCTTCCGAATCGTGCGAATGCCCTCGCTGCGGAACGCGTCGATTTCGGCCGC
>Ga0213875_10001588_pt1 | contig 14458 bp, 13 predicted proteins | sample BarmaccomBMRX_R8_FD_160105 | JGI IMG/M metagenome (GOLD analysis project Ga0213875, IMG submission 160105) | Root-associated microbial communities from Barbacenia macrantha in rupestrian grasslands, the National Park of Serra do Cipo, Brazil - RX_R8 | ecosystem: Host-associated > Plants > Roots... | reverse complement strand
CAGGACAGACGCCCGCGCCGCTCTTCGTTCAGGTCCAAGCGATCTGGCCGAAATGCCGCGCGCAGGACCGGGATCGCATCATGCGGATCGCAAGCGCCGCACATGAAGATGTCGATCGCCGCAAAGCCGCGCTCGGGCCAGGTGTGGATGGAGATATGGCTCTCCGCCAGCACGACCACGCCCGACACGCCGCCATTGGGCGTGAAATGGTGGAAATGGCTGTGCAGGATCGTCGCACCCGCCGTCTCCGCCGCCTCGCACAGCGCCGCGTCGATCAAGGCGGGATTGTCGAGGTTGCGCGCACCCCACAGGTCCACGAGCAGGTGCGTGCCCGCGAACCGCATCCCGTCCTTTTCTACGAAGTAGTCTTTGCGCTCCTCGGCCAAAGCGCCCGGAACCAATGCAATCGTCGTCTGGTTTTCGCTCGGAAGTTCCGAGACCATCCCCAGTTGAGCAAGTGCGTTCATCACGTACCCCCAAACCAGTAGACAGCCTGTTGGGCTAACGCCCCCTTGGGCCAAGAGACGCCGCACATAAGGTGCCGGGGGGGCTATGGCAAGTGACATTATCCAAGCGCAATTCAAACGAGCGAATATTCGTCCACGCTCGTCGCGCTCGCAAGAAAGCTTCGCCCCAGCCTTGGATTCCGCAACTCACCCGACAGGAACGGCGTTTGGCTACTGAAGGAGTTCTGGACTGATGCGCCCCCTCGTCGTCGCTGCCCTACTTGCTGCCACGCCCGCCATGGCCGCGGACAAGGTCTGGACCCCGGCCCCCGTCCCCGCGGTGACTCCGGTCGAGAGCGTAACGCCCGCCGCGCGCGCGGGAGACGCATCGAGCCCGTCCCATGACGCGCCGCTCAGCGGTCAGCCGGTCGGCACCCAGGCGACCGGCGGCACCATCAGTTCAAACGTAACGCCCGACGTCGCCACCCCGAACCTTTCGCGCTAAGCATCATCCGGCAGAGCGCGTCGGGTGCGGCGCCGGTAAGATGATGCGTGTTAGCGACTCCTAAGCATCAGCCCGAATTGCCGGACCAGACCACGTCGTAGAGCGCCACGATCTCCGCCTTGCTCGGCACGCGCGGGTTATTGGCCGGGCTGCCGGAGGCGAGCGCCTGCTCGGCCATCAGCGCCTTCTTGGCGTCCCACTCGCGCTTATCGATCCCGAACCCGGCCGGGCTAGGCACCGCGAGGTCGCGGTTAAGCGCGGCCAGGCCCTCGGCGAGGCGCTCGGCGGCCACCGGGTCGGCGTCGCCTCGGGCCGCGAAGCCAATCTGCCGGGCGGCTTGGGCGTAGCGGGCCTCGGCCGCCGCCAAGCCGAAGCGCGTCACCGCCGGCAGCAGCATGGCGTTGGAAAGCCCGTGCGGCACATGGAAGTGCGCGCCGATCGGCCGCGACATGCCGTGCACCAGCGCGACCGAGCTGTTGCAGAACGCGATGCCCGCCTGCATGGCACCCAGCATCATCGCCTCGCGTGCCCCAGCGTTGCGCGGTTCGGCATAGGCGGTGCGCAAATTGGCGCCGATCAGCGCCATCGCCGCCAGCGCCTGCGTGTCCGAATAGGGGTTGGCCCGGCGCGAGACGAAGGCCTCCAGCGCATGCGTCAGGCTGTCCACGCCGGTGTCGGCGGTGATCCGCGGCGGCACGGTGAAGGTCAGCTCGTAATCGACCACGGCGGCGAGCGGCAGCGCGCCCATGCCGGCGATCAGCATCTTCTCGCCGCGCTCGGTGTCGGTGATGACCGTGAAACGCGTCGCCTCGCTGCCGGTCCCGGCCGTGGTCGGCACCGCGATCACCGGCAGAGACGCAGCGTCCGCCGCCACGGGAACCTTGAAGTCGCGCATGACCCGCCCCGCCCCGGTCGCGCGCCCATGCTCCAGGATCGCCATCGCCTTGGCGGTGTCGATCGGCGAGCCGCCGCCGAAGCCGATGAGGCAGTCGTAGCTGCCCTGGGCCAGCCGGGCCACGCCGGCCTCGATGACCGTATCGGTCGGCTCCGGCACCGTGTCGCTGAACACCTCGGCGGCGACCCCGGCCGCCTCCAGCGGGCCCAGGCACCGTCGCACCAGGCCCGAGCTGACCATGAAGGGGTCCGTCACCACCAAGGGCCGCGCCAGCCCGAACGTCTTCAGCGCAAGCGGAACCTCGGCCACGGCCCCGCCCCCGACCAGGATCAGCCGGGGCGAGACGACCGACGCAATCACCCGACCTCCGGCCGGGCCATCGCCCGCCGCTCGGCGTAGAGCGCCAGCCGCTTGGCGGCCAGCGGCGGGGCGGCATGCGCCTCGTCGATCGCGTCGGCCGGCGGCAGCTCCTCGGCGCGGTGGCAGGCCGCGCGGTGGTCCGGCTCGATCGGCCGCAGCGCCGGGTCCTCGACCCGGCAGCGGTCGATCACGAACGGGCAGCGGGTGTTGAACCGGCAGCCCGGCGGGATGTCGGCCGGGCTCGGCACGTCGCCGCCCGGCACCTGCCGCGCCAGCTTGCGGTGCGGGTCCGGGCGCGGGATCGCCGAGAGCAGCACCCGCGTGTAGGGGTGCCGCGGGTTGGCGAACACCCGGTCCTTCGGCCCGATTTCGACGATGCGGCCGAGATACATGACCGCGACCCGGTCGGCGACGTGCTTCACCACCGCCAGGTCGTGCGCGATGAACAAGTAGGAGAGGCCGAGCCGCCCCTGCAGCTCCTTCAGCAGGTTCACCACCTGCGCCTGGATCGAGACATCGAGCGCGCTCACCGGCTCGTCGCACACCACCAGCGCCGGCTCAACCGCGAGGGCACGGGCGATGCCGACGCGCTGCCGCTGGCCGCCGGAGAATTCGTGCGGGTAGCGCGCGGCGTGGTACGGCGCGAGGCCGACCAGCCCGAGCAGCTGCTGAACCCGCTCGCGCCGCGCCCGGCGGTCGCCGATCCGGTGCACGATCAGCGGCTCCTCCAGGATCTCGCCCACCGTCATGCGCGGGTTGAGCGAGGCAAACGGATCCTGGAACACGATCTGCATCCGCCGGCGCAGCTTGCGGAGCGGGTCGCCGCGCAGCTCGGTGATGTCCTGGCCTTCGAAGCGGACCGCGCCCGCCGTCGGCTCGATCAGCCGCAGCACAAGCCGCGCCGTGGTGCTCTTGCCGCAGCCGCTCTCGCCGACCAGCGCCAGCGTCTCGCCGCGGTCGAGATGGAACGACACCCCATCGACCGCGCGCACGTTGCCGACCGTCCGCGCCAGCACCAGGCCACGCCGCATCGGGTAGTGCTTGGCCAGGTCTTCGACCTCGACGAGGTGCGTGCTCAAGCGACCAGCTCCTCGACCGGCGCGCGGATGCAGGCGGCGCGGTGGTGCGGCCCGAGCGGGCGCAATGGCGGATCGACTTGCGTGCACTCCTCGGCCCGGAACACGCAGCGCGGATGGAACCGGCAGCCCTGCGGCAGCGCGAACGGCGCCGGCACCGAGCCCTCGATGGCGAGCAGCCGGTCGCGGGTCTCCTCGATTTTCGGGATGCTGCCGAGCAGGCCGAGCGTGTAGGGGTGCTGCGGGTCGTCGAAGATCGCCGTGCCCCCGCTGCGCTCCACGACCCGGCCGGCGTACATCACCGCCACCTCGTCCGCCATCTCGGCCACAACGCCGAGGTCGTGGGTGATCAGGATGATCGCCATCCCGGTCTGCGCCTGCAGGTCGCGGAGCAGGTCGAGGATCTGCGCCTGCACGGTGACATCGAGGGCGGTGGTCGGCTCGTCGGCGATCAGCAGGTCCGGGTTGCAGGCCAGCGCCATGGCGATCATGACCCGCTGGCGCATGCCGCCGCTCATCTGGTGCGGATACTCGTCGAAGCGGCGGGCGGCGGCGGGGATGCGCACGCGATCCAGCGCCGCGATGGCGCGGGTGCGCAGCTCGCTGCCGGAAGTCCGGCGGTCATGCGCGCGCATCGCCTCGGTGATCTGGTCGCCGACGGTGAACACCGGGTTGAGGCTGGTCATCGGCTCCTGGAAGATCATGGCGATCCGGTTGCCGCGGATGTCGCGCATGCGGGCCATCGGCAGGGTCAGCAGGTCCGCACCCTCGAACAGCACGCGGCCCTGGGCGATGCGGCCGGGCTGCGGCACGAGGCGCATGATGCTGAGCGAGAGCATGCTCTTGCCGCAGCCGCTCTCGCCGACGATGCCGAGCGTCTTGCCGCGATGCACGTCGAGGCTGACCCCGTCGACCGCCGCCACGTCGCCGCCGGCGCCGCGGAAGACGGTGCGGATGCTGTCGATCTGCAGCAGGGGCGGCGTGTTGGGGGCGTCGCTCACCGTGTCCATGCGGGCTCCTGTCTAAGGGCGATCTTCCGCTGGCATGGGCGCAAGGGTCAAGCAACGCACGGAGCGCTTGACATGCAAGCGGACGCTTGCCTATGGTCACGCAAGTGATTGCTTGCGTTTCTTGGAATGGTCGAGCGCCCGGATGACGATCTCCTGTTCAAGGCCCTGGCCGACCCCAGCCGGCGCAAGTTGCTCGACCTGCTGTACGCGCATGACGGCCGCACCCTCGGCGCGCTGTGCGAGCACCTCGACATGACCCGGCAGGGCGTGACGCAGCACCTGGACCTGCTGGAGGCGGCGAACCTGGTCGCCACCGTGCGGCGCGGCCGCGAGAAGCTGCACTTCCTCAATCCCGTGCCGCTGCAGGAGATCTACGAGCGCTGGATCGCCAAATTCGAGCAGAAGCGGCTGCACGCGCTCCACGCCCTCAAACACCGCCTGGAGGAAAGCAACGATGGCTAGATCGCAGTTCGTCTATGTCGCCTACATCCGCACCACGCCCGAGAAGCTGTGGTCGGCGCTGACCGACCCGGCGTTCATGACGCAGTACTGGTTCGGCATGCACTGCGAGAGCGAGTGGACGGCCGGGTCGTCGTGGCGGCTGGTCTCCAGCGGCGGCGAGGTCTTCGACGCCGGCGAGATCATCGAGGGCGACCCGCCCAGGCGCTTGGTGATGAGCTGGCAGCACCAGCACAGGCCCGAGCTCAAGCAGGAAGGTGCGGCGGTGTGCACGATCGAGCTGGAAGCGATCGGGCCGGCGGTCAAGCTCTCCATCACCCACGCCATCGAGCGCGACGGCTCGCAACTGATCACGGCGGTGTCCGGCGGCTGGCCGAAGATCATTTCAAACCTGAAATCCCTGCTGGAAACCGGCGCGATCGTTCTGCAGGACCCCTACCCCGCTGAGAACGCCGAGGCCGACGGATCACCGTGACCCACGCTTTCGAATGTCCTCTGGACGGAAGTGTCTGCGAGGTGTCGGGCTCGGAGCAAGACGCGCCGTCGCAGAAGCGACAGAGTGCGTCGTCCAAGCGCCGCCTTCGCCGGGATCGGGTTCGCCTCAGCACTCCGGAAGGTTGACGGCGAGCCCGCCGGTCGAGGTTTCCTTGTATTTCACGCTCATATCGCGGCCGGTCTGGCGCATGGTCTCGATGCAGGCGTCGAGCGGCACGACATGGATGCCGTCGCCGCGCAGCGCGAGCGAGGCGGCGGCAACGGCCTTGATGGCGCCGAGACCGTTGCGCTCGATGCAGGGCACCTGAACGAGGCCGCGCGCCGGGTCGCAGGTCATGCCGAGATGATGCTCCAGCGCAATCTCGGCGGCGTTCTCGATCTGCGCGTTGCTCCCGCCGAGGGCGGCGCATAGCCCGGCGGCGGCCATGGCGGCGGCCGACCCGACCTCGCCCTGGCAACCGACCTCGGCGCCGGAGATCGAGGCGTTGGTCTTGATGATCCCGCCCACAGCGGCGGCAGTCAGCAGGACGTCGCGGATGCCCTCATGCGATGCGCCGACGCAATGGTCGCGGTAGTAGCGGATCACCGCGGGCACCACGCCCGCCGCGCCATTAGTGGGGGCAGTGACGACCCGGCCGCCGGCAGCGTTCTCCTCGTTCACCGCCATCGCGTAGACCGACAGCCAATCATTGACCGCGTGCGGCTGGACCGAATTGCTGCCGCGCTCGGCCAGCAGCGCCTGATGAATGGCGCGGGCCCGCCGGCGAACCCCGAGACCCCCGGGCAGCGTGCCTTCGGCGGCCAGCCCGCGGTCGATGCAGCGATCCATCACCGCCCATAGCCGGTCGAGATCGGCGTCGAGCGTGATGCGGCCGCTCGCCGTCTCGTTCGCCCGCTTCATGGCGGCGATGCTGAGGCCGGACGCCTCGCCCATGGCCAGCATCTCGGCGGCGCTGGCGAAGGGAAAGGGCCGGGTCACCTTGGCGTCGTTGCCCCTGAGACTCGCGCTCGCCAGCTCGCGCGCGGTCAGCACGAAGCCGCCCCCGATCGAATAGTAGGTCTCGGCGAGACAGGGCTTCTCGGCCGCATCGAAGGCGCGCAGCACCAGCCCGTTGGCGTGGCCGGGCAGCGGCGGACCGTAATCGAACACCACGTCCTTGGCGGGGTCGAAGGCGAGCGAGCCGAACCCGGGAACCTCGATCCGGCCCGTGGCCCGCAGCGCGGCCTCGCGGCGCCCGGCCTCGTCGGGATCGAACGTCTCCGGGCGGAAACCGAGCAGGCCAAGGACGACGGCGCGATCGGTAGCGTGCCCCTTGCCGGTGAAGGCGAGGCTGCCGTGCAGCGACGCCTCGAGCCGAACCGGCGGCCCGGCGCCGGGCACGCGGTCCGCGCCCCCGCGCAGTGCGTCGAGGAAGCGGCTGGCGGCGAGCATCGGGCCCATCGTGTGCGAGCTCGACGGGCCGATGCCGATCTTGAAGATGTCGAAGACGCTCAGGAACATCGGTCACTCGCAGGGGCGCCTGTCGTCTTATACCAAGTCTCAGACATCAGGACTCCTCGGCCCCATTTCTCGTCACCCCCGGGCTTGACCCGGGGGTCCATGGCGCAACAAGGGCGCCGCTCGACGGACTGGACCCCCGGGTCAAGCCCGGGGTTACGAAACCGGCAAGCCGCTGTCGCAGTCAGCGAGCCCTGGTATCGGATGAAGAACGCAGAACCTGCGCTCTTCAAAGCCCGGCCGCGAGCTCGCGCACAGCGATCTCGATCAGGGCGCGGACATGCGGCGCGAATGAGCGCCAGACCGTCAGGTGAAAACGGTCATCCGCCTCGCGAGTCAGCACGACCGGGACCGTGTCGAACAGCGTGCGGGCGCCGCAGCCGATCGGCATCCGCGCGAGGTCGCGCGGGCAGCCGGTCGCGAGCAGGTCGAGGACGGACGGGCCGGCGAGCGCGAAGGTAATCTCGCGATCGGAGACTTCGACCGCGCTGACCGGGAGCTGGGTGGCGAGATCGGCGAAGCAAGCCGCCAGCGCCTCTCCCTCCGGCGCCTCGACGAGCCATTCGTCCGGGCCAAGGCAGAGCGCGCTGCGGGTTCCGGCCACGCCCCGCGCTCCGATCGTTTTCGGCAGTTCGAGGCCGATGGCGGCGCCCACGGCAACGGGATCGCTGGCGCGAAGCGCGAAGCGGGCGGTCGGCGGCAGCTCGGGGAGGGTCGCCGGGGTTGACGAGGCTGGCATGACGGCTCCAGGTCAGGCGCTGAGGCGGGTGCCTTCGGGGTCGTAGAACACGGTGCTCTTGACCACGCGGGCCGTCAGCGTCCGGTCCGGCATGGGGATGTGCAGCGTCTCGCCGTCGCGGGCGCGGCCGTCCGCGATCGCCGCGATGGCAATCGAGCGGCCCAGCGCCTCGCTCCAGTAGGCAGAGGTGACGTGGCCAAGCATCGTCATCGGCTTCTTCTGGTTCGGGTCGGCGACGATCTGGGCGCCCTCTTCGAGCACCGCCTTCGGATCGTCGGTCAGCAGGCCGACGAGCTGCTTGCGGCCCTTGCCCACCATGTCGGGGCGAGCAAGCGAGCGCTTACCGACGAAATCGGGCTTCGCCTTGCCAATCGCCCAGTTGAGCCCGGCATCGTCCGGGGTCAGCGTGCCATCGGTATCCTGGCCGACGATGATGTAGCCCTTCTCGGCGCGCAGCACGTGCATGGTCTCGGTGCCGTACGGGCAGATATCGTATTGCTGCCCCGCCTGCCAGAGCGTCTCCCACAGCGCGCTTCCGTGCCGGGCGGGAACGTTCACCTCGAAGCCAAGCTCGCCGGTGAACGACACGCGGAACAGCCGGGCCGGGAAGCCCGCCACCGTGCAGGTCGCGACCGACATGTGCGGGAAAGCGGGCTGGGAGATGTCGAGCCCTGCGACGAAGGGTTCCAGCAGCTTGCGTGCGTTCGGGCCCTGCAGGGCGATGACGGCCCATTGCTCGGTGGTCGAGGTGAGCCAGACCTTCAGATCCGGCCATTCCGTCTGGAGGTAATCCTCCATCATGTTGAGGACTCGGGGCGCGCCGCCGGTGGTCGTGGTGACGTGGAACCGATCGGGCGCGAGGCGGCCGACCACGCCATCGTCGCGGATGAAACCGTCTTCGCCGAGCAGCAGGCCGTAACGGCAGCGGCCGACCCCCAGCTTCGCCCAGGCGTTCGTGTACATGCGCTCCATGAAGGTGACGGCGTCGGGGCCGACGATCTCGATCTTGCCGAGGGTGGAGGCGTCGAACATGCCGAGCGAGGCGCGCGTCATGCGGCACTCGCGGGCCACCGCTTGATGCATGGCCTCGCCCGGACGCGGGAAGTACCGCGCGCGACGCCAAAGTGCCACGGGCTCGAACACCGCTCCCTGTGCCTCGGCCCAGGGGTCGATCGGGGTCCGGCGCGTGACCTCGAACGTCGCGCCCTGATGGTAACCGGCGAAGGTGCCGAAGGTCGTCGGCGTGTAGGGCGGGCGGAAGGTGGTAAGGCCGACCTCGGGCGGCGCCTTGCCGAGCGCGTCGGCGGCGACGATCAGGCCGTTGACGTTCGACATCTTGCCCTGGTCGGTCGCCATGCCGTTGGTGGTGTAGCGCTTGACGTGCTCGATCGAGCGCATGCCCTCGCGGACGGCCAGGCGGATGTCCTTGGCGGTGACGTCGTTCTGGAAGTCGATGAAGGCCTTGGCGTTCGCCGGGTTGCGGTCGGTCGGCAGCTCCCGAAGCGAGACGCCGGAACCGGTGCGGTCCGCCTCGACCGCATAGGCCTGCGCCATCGCGTCCCGGCCGGCGGCGCGGGCGGAAGCTGCTCCGGCCGCCGCGCCGTCGCCGAGTGCAGCGGCGATCCCCCAGAGGCCGCGCCCTGCCCCGGCGATGTGCACCGCCTCGGTCTTCGTGTCCGGGAGGAACGCCTCGAGCCGGTCATCCCAGGCGAGCTTGCCCTGGGTATGGCTGAACAGATGCAGGCTGGGGGTCCAGCCGCCGCACATGAGGACCGCGTCGCAGGCGATGGCGCGGGCGGCGCCGGCCTTGTTGCCGGCCAGCCGGTTGACGCGCAACGACTTCACCCGGAGACGGCCGGATGTGCCGGTCACCGTATGGCCCAGCAGGATCTCGATGCCGAGGGCGCTGGCGCGCTCGCTGAGGGCGGCGGCGACACCCGGGCGGAGGTCGACGATGGCGGCGGGCCTTGCGCCGGCCTCGGCGAGGTCGAACGCGGCGAACCAGGCGCTGTCATGCGCGGTGACGACCGCCGGCCGGTTGCCGACCTTGACGCCGTAGCGATGCAGGTAGGTCTGCGCGGCGCCTGCCAGCATCACGCCGGGGCGGTCGTTGCCGTCGAAGATGAGCGGCTTCTCGAGCGCGCCCTGGGCGAGCACGACCTGGCTGGCGCGGACGCGCCAGAGGCGCTCGCGCGGGGCGTCCGCGGGCGGGGCGGTCAGGTGGTCGGTCAGGCGCTGGGCGAGGCCGACCAGGTTCTGGTGGTAGTAGCCGATCGCCGTGGTGCGGGTCAGCACTCGTACGTTCGGCAGCCGGGCCAGTTCGGCGAGCGCGGCGGCCAGCCACTCCCAGGCCGGCCTGCCGTCGATCATGACCGAGGGCTCGGACAGCAGGCTGCCGCCGGGTTCAGCGGTCTCGTCCACAAGCATCACGGACGCGCCCGCGCGTCCCGCGGCGAGCGAAGCGGCAAGGCCGGCCGGCCCCGCGCCGACGACCAGCACGTCGGTATGAGCGAAGCGGCTGGCGTAACGGTCGGCGTCGGGCTCGCTCGGGGCGACGCCGAGACCCGCGGCGCGGCGGATCACCGGCTCATAGACCCGGCGCCAGAACGCGCGGGGCCACATGAAGGTCTTGTAGTAGAACCCGGCGGAGAACAGCGACCCCAGCCGGTCATTGACCGCGCCGATGTCGAAGGCGAGCCCCGGCCAGCGGTTCTGACTGCTCGCCTCCAGCCCGTCGCGGAGCTCCTGCAGCGTGGCACGGGTGTTCGGTTCGCAGCGGCCGGGTCCGCGGCGCGTGCCCATCAGCGCATTCGGCTCGTCGGAGCCGGCGGACACCACGCCGCGCGGACGGTGATACTTGAAGGACCGGCCCATCAGGTGGACCCCGTTCGCAAGCAGCGCCGAGGCGAGCGTATCGCCTTCGAGCCCCTGGTAGCTTTTGCCGTCGAAGGTGAAACGGACGCGCCGGCCCCGATCGACCCGGCCGCGGTTCGCCACGCGGTAGCCGGTCAAGGCGCGGCTCCGGTGAGCGCGGCGAGATCGGGACGAGGCTCGCCCGCCTTATAGGTGCGAACGAACCGGTCCGTGACCGTCTCCCGCACCGCATTGAAGAAGCGGGCGCAGCCATGGACATGGCGCCAGCGCTCGAAATGCACCCCGCGCGGGTTCGAGCGGATGAACAGGAAGTCGCGCCATTGCTCGTCGGTTAGCGTCGACGGATCCTGCGGCCGCGCGATGTGCGCCTCGCCGGCATAGGCGAACTCGAGCTCGGGCAAGTCCTGCTCGCAGTAGGGGCAATGGATCAGCAGCATGCGTCCTCAGTGCGCGACCGCGGCCGCGGCCGCTTCGTCGATCAGTCGGCCGGTGGTGAAGCGTTCGAGGGTGAACGGGGCGTTGATCGGGTGCGGCTCGTCCCGGGCGATAGTGTGGGCGAACACGTGCGCCGAGCCCGGCGTCGCCTTGAAGCCGCCGGTGCCCCAGCCGCAATTGACGTAGAGTCCGGCAACCGGGGTCTTGCCGAGGATCGGCGAGCGGTCGGGCGTCACGTCGACGGTGCCGCCCCAGTTGCGGAGCATGCGCATGCGGCGGAACATCGGGAAGATCTCGCAGATCGCCGCCAGCGTGTGCTCGATCAGCGTCAGGCCGCCGCGCTGCGAGTAGCTCACATACTGGTCGGTGCCCGAGCCGATGACGAGCTCGCCCTTGTCGGACTGGCTGATATAGGCATGCACCGAGTTCGACATCACGACGCAGGGAAGAACCGGCTTCACCGGCTCCGACACGAGCGCCTGCAGCGGATAGGATTCCAGCGGCAGCCGGACGCCGGCGGTCCCCATCACCACCGAGGTATGGCCGGCAGCGGAGACCGCGACCTTCTTCGCGGCGATGAAGCCCTTCGCCGTCTCGACGCCGGCCACCCGTCCGTCGGCACCGCGGCGGATCGCCGTCACCGGGCAATTCTGGATGATGTCGACGCCGCGCGCGGCCGCGCCCCGGGCGTAGCCCCAGGCGACGGCATCATGCCGGGCCGTGCCCGCCCGCCGCTGCAGCGCCGCGCCGAGGACCGGGAACCGGGCCGAGGGCGAGATGTCGAGCGGCGGGCAGAACAGCTTCGCCGCGTTTGCCGTCAGCCACTGGTTGTCGACCCCGTTTAGGCGGTTCGAGTGGACGTGGCGCTGGAAGGACTGCACGTCATGGACGTTGTGCGCCAGCATCATCACGCCGCGCTTCGAATACATGACGTTGTAGTTCAGCTCCTGCGCGAGGCTCTCCCACAGGTCGAGCGCGTGGTCGTAGAGGCGGGCGCTCGCGTCGTAGAGATAGTTCGAGCGGATGATCGTGGTGTTGCGGCCCGTGTTGCCGCCGCCGAGCCAGCCCTTGTCGATCACCGCGACATCCGTGATCCCGTGCTCTTTCGCAAGATAATAGGCGGCGCCGAGCCCATGCCCGCCGGCGCCGACGATCACCACGTCATAGGCGGCCTTCGGCGGCGGATCCGGCCATTGCGGCGTCCAATTCGTCTGCCCGGTCAGCGCACCTTTGATGACCTGAGCGAAAGAGAAGTGCGTCATCGGGGCTCACCAAGCATTCGGCCCTGGATGCCGCAATCGAGCGGGTGCGGGCTGTATGTTTCCGCCAGAAATGCTGTATGTGAGCGGCACGAAGGGGGCTGCGATGGCCAAGCTGAAGGTCGGGTTCATTTTGGCTCCGCGGTTCACGCTCTGCGCGTTCGCCAATTTCGTCGACGTGCTTCGGCTTTCGGCCGACGAGGGCGACCGGTCGCGGCCCATTCTCTGCGAGTGGCGCGTCCTGTCGCCGACGATGGAGCCGATCGCCTCGAGCTGCGGTATCCTCGTCCAACCGGAGGAGCGCCCGGGCGACCCGGCGCGGTTCGACTATCTCGTGGTCGTGGGCGGGCTGGTCGACGAGATCGAGAAGCTGCACCCCGACACCGCGCGCTTCCTCGAGCAGGCCGCGGCGGCTGGCGTGCCGCTGGTCGGGCTCTGCACCGGCACGTTCATCCTGCACCGAGCGCGACTGATGCAGGGATATCGCGCCTGCGTCAGTTGGTTCCACCACGAGGACTTCCTCCGGCGCTTCGCAGGGCTGGAGCCGGTGTCGGACCAGATCTTCGTCGTCGATCGCGACCGGCTGACCTGCTCGGGCGGGGTCTCCTCGGCGCATCTGGCCGCCTTCATCGTCGAGCGCCACCTCGGCCGTGCGCGAGCGGCCAAGAGCCTGCGCATCATGATCATCGACCAGGCGATGGCCGCCGAGGAGCCGCAGCCCGGCATGCCGCTCGAGCTTGCGGCCGAGGACGCTCTCGTGCGCAAGGCCCTGCTCCTCATGCAACAGTCGATCGACGCGCCGCTTTCGATCGGGCGCGTGGTGGCCCGGCTCGGGGCGAGCCGCCGCACGCTCGAGCGGCATTTCCGCGAGGCGCTCGGGCTCACGCCGCTCGAGGCGGATCGGCTGATCCGGGTCGGCCAGGCCAAGCACTTGCTGAAGACGACAGGCCGATCGGCGACCCAGATCGCGGCCGACACCGGCTTTTGCGATCTGCCGCACTTCATCCGCGCGTTCCGAGCGGCGGAGGGCATGACCCCGGACACCTTCAGGCGCAAGCAGCCGCCAGCCGGCGCAACTCGTCGCGACATCGGCGACCGAAGTCCCGCGGCCCGCAGGCCAGGAGCGTGCGCCTGGTCAGCATGAAGGTTCGCTCGGCACCCGCGGCGCGCCGGGTCGTCGCCGGCGAGATGATCGAGGCCGACCCGCCAAGGCGCTTGGTGATGAGCTAGCAGCGCCAGCACAGAGGGGAGGCGCATCACTGTGCAAAGCTGGCCGTTCGGTCCCGGCGACCAAGCGACTAATTAGGTGAGGGGCCCCTCGTCACGACAACTGTCCTGACCCGGTCGATGCCGAGTGGCACCGTCCCGCCGGTACTCGGGGCTGTCGTCGTCACAGCCGCGCGGCGGCTCGCGAGGCCGCCATGTGCGGCTCGCCCGACTCTGGAAGCCCGAACCGGCCCAAGCCGGGCAGCTTCAGGGCCGGTCGCCTGACATCCACTCCGGCAACTGCGCCAAGCAGACTGATCTCGAGTCCCTCGACCCAACCGACAGTGACGCCCGCATAGCCCCCAAGCGTGAGAACCAAGCCAGTCCTGGAGGGCGTTGGACGAAGCCATCGTCCATCATAGGGATAATCCTTGCCGATCGCGTTCGGAGGAAGCGCGATCTTGGCTTCCGGAATGGCGTCCAGAACGGCCGCGACAAAGGTATTGGAGTTTGGACCGGGCCACGCGCGGTAGTCACCTCTGTTGCGAAATGCATACGCGTCGATGCGAGCCTGCAGCCGAGGAATCAGGCCGGAAGCCGCGTCGCCATCGGCCGCGAACACCACCTCCGGGACGCGCCCAAACCATCGCCCATCGGCTTCGAAACTGTTGAGGCGAATTGGCTCGCCCCAGGCCGTATAATCGTAGCGGCTGTATGACGACGCGCCCTCCGGCTTGAGCACCATCCAACAATGGACCGCGAAGATGCCGCGCCAGCGCACAGTTGGGGCTGCGAACACCCGAACAACGGCCTCAGGATGGCTCGAGGCGGGCGGCAGCAATCCGGCGCTGGAGCGGTCGGCTGTCCGCCAGTCTGCGCCTATCCCGGTCAATCGATAGACAAGGGCCGACATACCCAAGGGGGCCACATAGAACAATACGAAGAGGAAAAGGACTATTTTGACGACCAGCATTGGAGTAGATGTTGGTCGCGTAGGCGTCTTCTGCAAGCCGACCTCGATTCTGTCTGCGTAAGACTGCCGTCAGGCAAGGTTGATAGTGGCGAAGACAACGCCTCACCCCACCTCATGCAGGCGCGGGTCCAGCAGGTCGCGGAGCCAGTCGCCGAGAATGTTGCAGGAGAGGACCGTGAGCATGATCGCCAGGCCCGGGAGGACGGCGAGCCACCAGGAGCCGCCCAG
>Ga0213875_10001587_pt1 | contig 14458 bp, 11 predicted proteins | sample BarmaccomBMRX_R8_FD_160105 | JGI IMG/M metagenome (GOLD analysis project Ga0213875, IMG submission 160105) | Root-associated microbial communities from Barbacenia macrantha in rupestrian grasslands, the National Park of Serra do Cipo, Brazil - RX_R8 | ecosystem: Host-associated > Plants > Roots... | reverse complement strand
CAGCGGGCCGCGCAGGTTCTCGACCGCCTGCGGGTTCTTGCGGAAGAACTCCATCACCTGGGTCTCCTGCCCGGGATAGCGGCCGGCTTCGGCCCGCATCGCCCGCGTCATCTCCTCGGGCGCCACCGTCAGGCCGTTGCTGCGGCCGATCTCGGAGAGCAGCAGCCCGAGCCGCACCCGCCGCTCGGCGATGGCGCGATACTCCGCTTGCAGCGCCGCCTCGTCCTTGCCCTTGTCATCCTCGTCGAGCTGCCCGGATTGCCGGTCGGCCTCGACACGTTTCCAGATCTGGTCGAACTCGGCCGTCACCAAAGTCTCCGGCACGGTGAAAGTGGCGCGCTCGGCCAGCGCGTCCAGCAGCTGGCGCTTCAGCCGCAGGCGGGAGAGCTGGTCGTACTCCCGCTGCATCTGGGTGGTGATGGTCTGGCGCACCTCGTCCAGCCCCTCGAAGCCGATCTTCTTGGCGAGCTCCTCGTCGATCGGCGGCAGCACCGGGCGCTTCAGCTGCTTCGCCGTGATCTCGAACTGCGCCGCCTTCCCCGCCAGGTCCTTCGCCTGGTAGGCCTCCGGGAAGGTCACGTCGATCGTCCGGGTCTCGCCGGGGGTCATGCCGGCGAGTTGCTCGGTGAAGCCGGGAATGAAGCCGGCGCCGCCGACTTCCAGGTCGACATCCTTGCCCGCGCCCCCCGGGAAAGGCGTGCCCTCGATGCGGCCGACGAAATCCGCGGTCAGCACGTCCCCGGTCGCCGCCGGGCGTTCCTCGGTCACCGGCTCGAGCGTGCGCTGCCGCTGGGCGATGCCGTCCAGCGCCTTGTCCACCGCCTCCGGCGCCACCTCGGCCTTCATCCGGGTGAGTTCGATGCCGGCGAAGTCGGGCATGGGGATTTCGGGCAGCAGCTCCAGCTCCACCTTGAATTCGAGGTCGCGGTTCTGCTCGAGGCCGCCCAGCAGGTCGACCTTAGGCTGCATCGCCGGGCGCAGGCCCCGCTCGTTGAGCACCTGGCGCGTCGCCTCGCCGACGCTCTCCTCCAGCACCTCGGCCATGACCGCGTTGCCGTAGCGCTGGCGGACCACGGGCATCGGCACCTTGCCCGGCCGGAAGCCGGGCAGCCGCAGCGTCTTGCCGAGCTGGGTCAGCTTGGCGGTGCGCTTGCCCTCGATGTCGGCCGCGGGCACGACCACGGTGTAGGCGCGCTTCAGCCCTTCGGAGAGCGTCTCGGTGACCTGCATCTGGGTGGGAGTCCTCGTTGTGGTGCGGGCGGGGGGACTTGAACCCCCACGGCTTGCGCCACCAGAACCTAAATCTGGCGTGTCTGCCATTCCACCACGCCCGCGGCCGGAAGGCGAGGGCTCTGCCCGACGCTACAGGATACGGCCTTCTGCGGGCTCTTCCATCAATGCCGCGGCGCAGGCATCGAGGATGGCATCTTCGTCCAGGCCATACTCACGATAGAGGTCAAGAATATCGCCGCTCTGCCCGAACCGGTCGACGCCCAGCGGCACCACCAGCCGGCCGACGGCGCCGCCGATCCAGGAATGCGCCGCCGGGTGCCCGTCCAGGATCGTGACGATGGCCGCATCGGGCGCCAGCGGAGCCAGCAGGCGCTCGATATGGGAGACGGCGCCGCGATCGCCCCGCCGCCGCGCCCTTCCCGCCTCCAGCCATCCCGCATGCAGCCGGTCGGGACTGGTGATCGCCAGCAGCCCGGCCGTCGGCTCCTCCTCGCGCAGCACGGCGAAGGCCGCCTCGGCCTCCGGCGCCACCGGGCCTTGGTAGGCGATGGCGATGCGCGCCCCCGGCCCGGGCGGCGCCGCCCAATGCGCGCCGGCGATCACCGCGGCGGCGTCGAGGGTCCGCTCGGGCTGCTGCAGCCCGCGCGTCGAGAGCCGCAGCCACACCGCGGAGCCGTCCGGCGCCTGCATATGCACCAGGGCGTGGCGGAGCAGGATCGCCAGCTCGTCGGCATAGGCCGGCTCGTAGGCGGCGAGCCGGTCCGCCGCCATGCCGAGCAGCGGCGTGTTGACGGATTGGTGCTGGCCGCCCTCTGGCGCGAGCGTCAGCCCGGAAGGCGTTGAAACCAGAAGAAACCGTGCGTCCTGATAGCAGGCATAGATCAGCGCATCCAAGCCGCGGTTGACGAACGGGTCATAGACCGTCCCGATCGGCAGCAGCCGGGCGCCGTTCAGCGCGTGCTGCAGCCCGGCGGCGCCCAGCAGGAGAAAGAGGTTCTGCTCGGCGATGCCGAGCTCGATGTGCTGACCTTTCGGGCTCATGCCCCAGCGCTGGGCGCTGGCCAGCTTGGCGTCGCGGAACACGTCGTTGCGGGTGTGCCGGTCGAACACGCCGCGCCGGTTCACCCAGGGACCGAGATTGGTCGACACCGTCACGTCCGGGCTGGTCGTCACCACCCGCTCGGCGAGCTCGCGGCACTCGCCATGGCCCCGGCCGATCTCCGCCAGCAGGTCGCCGAAGCCGGACTGGGTGGACATGCGCCGCCCGGTTACCGGCCCGCGCGGCAGCACCGGCGGGACATGGATCGGCGGGGCGCTCAAGGCGCGCCCTTCCGCGGTCAGCGCCGTGGCGAACGGGGCGGCGGCGATAACGGCGCGCAGCGCCCGCTCGTCCACGTCGAGCCCCTCGGCGATGTCCCACTCGTGGCCGGGGCGGATTCCCATGACGTCGCGGAACAGCGCCATCTGCTCCCCGGTCATCAGGCCGGCATGGTTGTCCTTGTGGCCGGCGAAGGGCAGGCCCATGCCCTTGATGGTGTAGGCAATGAAACACGTCGGCTGGTCGCCGGCGGCCTCGGCGGCACGCAGCGTCTCGATGATCCCCTCGGTGTCGTGGCCGCCGAGATTGGTCATCAGCCCACCGAGCTCGTCGTCGGACAGGCCGTCGATCATCGCCCGGAGGCCCTGGGCGCGGCCGAGATCCGCCAGCACCGCCTGCCGCCAGGCAGCGCCGCCCTGGAAGGTGAGTGCGGAATAGAGGCTGTTCGGGCAATCATCGATCCAGCGCCGCAGCGCCTCGCCGCCCGGCCGGGCGAACGCCGCCTCCAGCCGGCGGCCGTATTTCATAGTGACGACGTTCCAGCCCATGTCGCGGAACAGCCCCTCGATGCGGCCGAACAGCCGGTCAGGAACTACAGAATCAAGGCTTTGGCGGTTATAGTCGATAATCCACCAGACGTTGCGGACGTCGTGTTTCCAGCCCTCGAGCAGAGCCTCGTAGATGTTGCCCTCGTCGAGTTCGGCGTCCCCCGCGATGGCGATGTGCCGGCCGGGCGGGATGTCCTCGCGACCCAGCCCGTGCAGGCGCACGTAGTCCTGCATCAGAGCGGCGAAGCTGGTGAGGGCGACGCCGAGGCCGACCGAGCCGGTGGAGAAGTCGACCTCCGGCCCGTCCTTGCTGCGGCTGGGATAGGACTGGACGCCGCCGAGGCCGCGCAGCCGCTCCATCTTCTCGATGGTCTGGCGGCCGAGCAGATAGTTGATGGCGTGGAACACCGGGCCGGCATGCGGCTTCACCGCCACCCGGTCCTGCGGGCGCAGGATGGCGAAATAGAGCGCCGTCATGATCGAAATCACCGAGGCGCAGGACGCCTGGTGGCCGCCCACCTTCAGGCCGTCGCGATTCGGCCGGACATGGTTGGCGGTGTGGATCATCCAGGAGGACAGCCAGAGCAGCTTGCGCTCGATCTGGCGCAACACGGAGTGGCGATCGGCGTCGCTGCTCGCATCCGGGCCGCGGGCAACGAGGGTGGGCGCGTTCATGCGTTCTCCGATGGCTGAGGCGGGCGTGGCTGCCAGCCCGGCACCTTATGATCGGGGTGCTGATAGCTGGTCAGCCCGGCGTATTTCGCCTCGGTCTCGACACCGGGCAGGTCGGTCAGGGCGTCGCACCAGGCCAGCCGGCTCTCCAGGCCGTATTGCCGCACCGGCGGCACGCGCGCCGGCTCATCGAGGCTGCCGATGGTCACGCTGATCCGCTCGCGCCGGAGATCGCGGTAGGTCAGCGGGGTGCCGCAGGCCGCGCAGAAGTGCCGCACCACGATGGAGGAGCTCTGGAAGGCGGCGGGCTGCCCGCCGGTCCAGGCGAGATCGTCCAGCTGCACCCCGGCGAGAGCCGCGAACGGCCCGCCCACCGCCTTCTGGCACATGCGGCAGTGACAGATGCTCGGGTCTTCGGGAGCGGCGTAGAGGGCGTAGCGGACCGCGCCGCATTGGCAGCCACCAGTCAGGACCGCGACGCACGCTTCCGTATTCGCCATGGAGCCTCCTCCCCGAGGTGCCGGCTTGGTATGCGAAACAGCTGCTGCTACCCCAGCGCGTGCTGCGGCAGGGAGGCCGAGGATATGCCGGACGACCCGGGGACTCCAAGCGCCAGCCGCGTCCGCCCTGTACCCGAGGCGATGGCGGACCGGCTGATTGTCGCGCTCGACGTGCCCAGCATCGGGCAGGCGCGCGCCCTGGTCGAGCGGCTGTCGCCCACCGTCTCCTTCTTCAAGATCGGCTTGTGGCTGGCCTTCGCCGAAGGGGTGGACGGGCTGATCGGCGACCTCGTCCGGCGCGGCCTGAAGGTGTTCCTGGACTGCAAGATGTACGACATCGGCCAGACCGTTCAGGAGGGCGTGGCCAGGGCTGCCGATCGCGGCGTGAGCTTCGTCACCGTGCACGGCGACGCCGCCATCCTTGAATCGGCGGTTCGCGGCAAGGGCGGATCGGCGGTGAAGATCTTCGCCGTGACGGTGTTGACCAGCTTGGGCGACCGGGAGCTGCACGAGATGGGCTACCGCCTCACCGCGCAGGAGCTGGTGCAGCTGCGCGTCGGCATCGCGGTGCAGCAGGGGTGCGACGGCGTGATCGCTTCGGCCTCCGACAATCCCGAGGCGATCCGCCGGGAGGCCGGTGCCCCCGGCCTGCTGATCGCCACCCCCGGCGTGCGGCCGGCCGGACGCGCGGCCGACGACCACCGGCGCAGCGCCACGCCTGGACAGGCGATCGCCGATGGAGCGGACTATCTCGTCGTCGGCCGGCCGGTGATCGGCAGCCCCGATCCACTGGCGAGTGCGCGGAGCATCATCCGCGAGATGCAAGGCGAGGCCTGATGCACAAGATCGGCATCGCCGTCCTGGGCTGCGGGCGCATCGGGCGCGTGCATGCCGGCAACATCGCCGCGCACCCCCGGGCCGAACTGGTGACCTGCTACGACGTGGCCGGAGCGGCCGCGGCGGGCCTGGCGGCGCAGTTCGGCGCCGACTGCGCCGGCTCGGTCGAGCAGGTGCTTGGGGACGAGCGCGTACGCGGCGTGCTGATCGCCTCGAGCACCGACACCCATGTCGAGCTGATCACCCGCAGCGTCGGCGCCGGCAAGGCGGTGCTGTGCGAAAAACCGCTGGACCTCGACCTGGCGCGGGTGGCGGCGTGCCGGGAGGCGATCGGCCCGCTGGCATCGCGTGTCATGATCGGTTTCAACCGCCGCTTCGATCCGTCCTTCCGCGCGCTGCGCGAGCGCGTCGCCGCCGGGGAGATCGGGCGGGTGGAGCAGGTGGTGATCACCAGCCGCGACCCGGCACCGCCGCCGGCGAGCTACATCGCGGTGTCCGGCGGGCTGTTCCGCGACATGACCATCCACGATTTCGACATGGCGCGCTATCTCGTCGGCGACATCGTCGAGGTGCAGGCGATGGGCGCCAGCCTGCTCGATCCGGCGATCGGCGACATCGACACGGCGATGCTGATGATGCGCGCGGAGAGCGGCGCGCTGGTGCACGTGAACAACAGCCGCCGCTGCGTCTATGGCTACGACCAGCGCATCGAGGTGTTCGGCGAGCGCGGCATGCTGCAGGCGCAGAACCGGCACAAGACGACGGTTGAGGCGTGGGGCGGCGAGCGCACCCGCGCGGCGGACCCGGTGGAGGACTTTTTCATCGCCCGCTACGCCGAGGCCTACCGCGCCGAGCTGGACCACTTCATCGCCTGCCTCGAGAGCGGCGCAGTTCTCTCTCCCGGTTTTGCCGACGGAGAGGCAGCGTTGCGCCTCGCCGACGCGATTTCTTAAGTAAATGGGGTCTGGGGCCGACGGGCCCCCCAACCGCTTCAAGAGGGGGGTCGAGGGCAGAGCCCTCGCCTGGCTTTCTTCGGGAGGCACGAGATGAGGCTGACCGCCGCGCAGGCGACCGTTCGCTATCTGGCAGCGCAGCGCACGGCGATCGACGGCGCGCAGCTGCCGCTCTTCGCGGGCTGCTGGGCGATCTTCGGCCACGGCAACGTCGCCGGCATGGGCGAGGCCCTGGCGCAGGCGCGCGAGGCGCTGCCGACGCTGCGTGCCCACAACGAGCAGGCGATGGCGCTGGCGGCGATCGCGTTTGCGAAAGCGCGCAACCGGCGGCAGATGATGGCCTGCACCAGCTCGATCGGCCCGGGTGCGATGAACATGCTCACCGCCGCCGGTGTCGCGCACGTCAACAGGCTGCCGGTGCTGTTGCTTCCGGGCGACGTGTTCGCCAGTCGCCGGCCGGACCCGGTGCTGCAGCAGCTCGAGGATTTTGGCGACGGCACGGCCAGCGTGAACGACTGCTTCCGCCCGGTATCTCGCTATTGGGACCGCATCACCCGGCCGGAGCAGCTGCTCGTCGCCCTGCCGCGGGCGATCGCGGTGCTGACCGATCCGGCGGTATGCGGGCCGGTGACACTAAGCCTGTGCCAGGACGTGCAGACCGAAGCCTTCGACGTGCCGGAGTGGTTCCTTGCCCCGTGCGTGCACCAGCTGCGCCGGCCGGCCCCGGACCAGGACGAGCTGGCGGCTGCCGCCGCGGCTTTGCGCCACGCCGAGCGGCCGCTGATCGTCGCCGGCGGCGGCGTGCTGTATTCCGGCGCCGCCGACGCGCTGCAGGAATTTGCCGCTCGCCATGCCATGCCGGTTGCCGAGACCCAGGCCGGCAAGGGCGCGCTGCGTTGGGACCATCCGCAGGCAGCGGGCGCGATCGGTGTTACCGGCAGTTCTGCAGCGAACGCGCTGGCCCGCGAGGCGGACGCGATACTGGCGGTCGGCACCAGGCTGCAGGATTTCACCACGGGCTCGCGGGCGCTGCTGCCGGGCGGTAAACGGATGATCCAGCTGAACATCCAGCCCTTCGATGCGGTCAAGCACGATGCGCTGGCGCTGGTCGGCGACGCGCGCTGCACGCTCGCGGCAGTTTCAGCGGCACTCGGCGGCCATGGCGGCTCGCCCGCCTGGCAGGCGCGCGCGTCGGCGCTGGTCGCGGAGTGGAACGCTTCGGTGGACGCGGCGACGGCGCCGGGCAACGCCGCGCTGCCGACCGACGCGCAGGTGATCGGCGCGGTCAACCGCGTCGCGGGTCCGGGCGATGTCGTGGTCTGCGCGGCCGGCGGGCTGCCGGGCGAATTGCACAAGCTCTGGCGCAGCGCGGGGCCCGGCGCCTATCACCTGGAATACGGGTTTTCCTGCATGGGCTACGAGATCGCCGGCGGGCTCGGGGTGAAGCTCGCGCAGGCGGACCGCGAGGTCTTCGTCATGCTCGGCGACGGCAGCTATCTCATGATGAACTCGGAGCTGCAGACCTCCGTGATGCTCGGCCGCAAGCTGATCGTGACGGTGCTCGACAACGCGGGTTTCGGCTGCATCGACCGGCTGCAGCGTGCCTGCGGGGGCGAAGGCTTCAACAACCGGATCGCCGATGTGGACGGCCGCGCGCGCGACAGCTGGGTGGATTTTGCGGCGCATGCAAGCAGCCTCGGCGCGCTCGCCGAGAAGGTCGCCGGGATCGCCGCGCTGGAGGCGGCGCTGATCCGCGCGCGCGACGCCGATCGCACCACGGTGCTCGTCATCGAAACCGATCCGAGCACCGGCACCGCGGCCGGCGGCGCCTGGTGGGACGTGGCGGTGGCGGAGGTTTCGCCGCGTCCGGGCGTCCGCGCGGCGCGCGAGGCATATATGAAGGCGCGTGCCGCACGGGCGGAAAACTGATGGCCGTGCGCCTCGGCACCAACCCGATCGCCTGGAGCAACGACGATCTGCCGGAGCTGGGCGGCGACACGCCGTTCGAAACCTGCCTGGCGGAGGCGCGGCAGGCCGGCTTCACCGGCATCGAACAGGGCAACAAATTCCCCACCGATCCGGCGGCGTTGCAGGCGGTGCTCGGCCGTCACGGGCTTCGCTTCGTCTCCGGCTGGTACGGCGCGGAACTCCGCACCCGCGCGGTCGAGCAGGAGATCGCCGCCATGCGCCCGCATCTCGACCTGCTGCGCGCCTGCGGATGCGAGGTGATGGTGTTCGCGGAAACCTCCGGCACGGTCCAGGGACAGCGTAGCATGCCCTTGATGGCGCGGCCGATGATGGATGAGGGGGAATGGCCGGTTTTCCTGGAGCGGCTCGGCCGGCTCGGGGAGTGGATGGCGGCGCAGGGCGTGCGCATTGCCTTCCATCCCCATATGGGCACCGTCATCGAGACCGCAGCGGAGATCGACCGGCTGCTGCAGGGTACCCCCGACAGTGTCGGACTGCTGTTCGATACGGGCCACCTCGCCTTCGCCGGCGCCGACCCGGCGGCGGTGGCGCGGCGCTGGTCTGGCCGCATCAACCACGTGCACGCCAAGGATGTGCGCCCGGAGGTGTTGGCGCGGGCGCGACACGAGCACTGGAGCTTTCTCGATTCGGTAGTGGCCGGGATCTTCACCGTGCCCGGCGACGGCTCGCTGGATTTCGCGGCGGCGCTGCGGCCTCTCGCGGAAAGCGGATATCAGGGCTGGCTGATCGTCGAGGCCGAGCAGGACCCGGCGATAGCAGATCCCCTGACCTACGCACGAGCGGGATACGCGCATCTGCGAGCGGTTGCCGAGTCGGTCGGCTTGCACCCGGCATGATCCCTCGTCCGCTCAGACCTCGATGGTGACGCCGGCTTCCGGCACGAACAGGCGGGGGTCGCCGGCGACCTGCGCCCGCAGCGCATCGCGCAATCCGGCCTCCACGTGATAGAGGCCGATGCGCTCGGGTCCGACGATGGTGCGCACGGTGGGCAGGTCGCAATGGAAGGGCAGATGCTCGGCCGCCTTCGGGGCGAAGCACTCCTGAAACAGCAGGTGGACATCGGCGTAGAGCGCCCGCGCCGCCTCGGTCGGCCGGCCGTCACCGCTATAGGCCAGGCGACGGCCGCCGCTTTGCAGATGGATGGCGTGGTTCGGCACCGCGTGCTGCGTCGGCGCGACGCGAACCGCGAACGGGCCGATGTGATCGGTCTCGGTGGCGATCTGCAACGTGATCGGGAAGGCGCTGCGTGTGTCGATCGGCACGCCGTTGACCTCCAGCAGGCCGCGGAGCTGCTCCAGCACCTGCGCGCTGGCCAGGATGGTCAGCCCGCGGCGCCGTCCCTGGTAGCCCCAGCGGTCGAGCACCGGCACGAGACCAAGCACGTGGTCGGCGTGGCGATGCGTCAGGTATATCGCGTCCACCGAATCCGGATCGGGCCGCGCGCGCCAGAGCGGCAGCACGGCGGCGTGGCCGCAATCGATCAGCAGAGTAAAGCCCTCGGCCTCGACCAGCGCCGCCGAGCTCGGCTCAAGCGGATCGAACGCCTCGCCGACGCCGATCGGGGTCAGCCGCATCGCCATCTCATCCTCCGATCTTCGCCACGACGTCGGCGCGCAGAAAGCGCTGGATCACCAGCATGAAGGCAATGGACGGCACCAGCAGGACCAGCGCGGTGATCGAGGCGATCTGCGAGTTGCCGCCCATCGCCGCGTTGAACATCAGCAGCGGCATGGTGATAATATCAGGCACGCCGACGAAATAGGTGCCGGTGAACTCATCGAGCGAGTCGAGAAAGACGAAGATGGCGCTGGCGAGCAGCCCCGGCAGCGCCGCCGGCAGGGTGACGGAGGCAAAGGTGGCGAACGGGCCGGCGCCCAGATTGCGCGCCGCCTCCTCCTGCTGACGGTCCACCGCGGCGAAGGCGGCGGCGGCGATCCACACCGCGAGCACCAGCCCGTGCAGCGCGTGCACCAGCACCACCCCGGGAACGGTGCCGTTAAGACCCACGGAATAGAACAGCCGGGCGATGTTCATGTAGATCGGCAGGCTCGGGAAAGCCTGCGGCAACAGGAAGAACAGCATCACCGCGCCGCGCACCGGCACCTGCCGCCGCGCCAGCGCATAGCCTGCCGGCACCGCCAGGAGCAGCGAAATCGCCACCACCAGCCCGGCGATCAGCAGGCTGAGGCCGAGCGAGCCCCAGGCGTCGGCGCGCGGCGCGAACACCCGGGCCCAGAAGGCCAGCCCGTATTGCGAGGGCAAGGCGTGCGGCCAATACCACCGCTCGGCGAACGCCCAGAGCAGCAGATTGCCGATCGGCCCGAACACGGCAAAAGCGAGCAGGCCGAGGGCGATGCCACGCGGAATCCAGCGCAGCCCCGTCACCGGGAAAGCCCGCGCTGGCGCGCCGCGTCGCGCAGATAGATCCAGCCGACCAGCATGGTCATGACGTAGGAAATCAGCCCGAGGGCGTCGGCGGTGCCGTAATCCGCAAACGTGTTGATGCGGTACGCCATGTCCACCGTGATCATGGTCGGCGTGTCGGCGGTGAGCATCATCGGCACCGAGAGCACCGACATCAGCGTGACGAACGTCAGCACGCATCCCACCAGCAGTGGGCCACGGACCAGCGGCAGCACGATGCCGACCAGCACCCGCAGCCGGCCGGCGCCGAGGTCGCGCGCCGCCTCGATCATGCTGCGGTCGAGCGACGCCATGGCGCCGGCGAGCAGCAGCGTGACGAAGGGCAGCTGCTTCCAGACGAAGGTGATCAGCACGCCGCGCCAGTCGAGCAGGGAGATGGAGCCGGCCGGGGTCAGCAGCCCCGTGGCGACCAGGCCGTTGTTCAGCAGGCCGTTCTTGGCGAGGAAGCTGCGCATCATCTGCGCCGCACAGATCATCGGCACGAACAGCGGCCAGCGGTAGAGCCAGCCCAGGATGCGCACGGCGAGGCGATTGCTGCCGAGCGTCAGGTAGCCGGCGATCAGCACCGCGAGCGCGGCGGTCACCGCCACCGACAGGCAAACCAGCCACGCCGTGAACAGGATGTCCTTTCCGTACACCCCGATCGCCATGCGCACGTGCTCGAGGCTGGGCGCCCCCTGCTTGCCGGCCAGCGCGCCGATCACCGAATAGACCGCCGGCACGCCGAACAGTCCGAACAGCAGCAGCAGCGCCGGCGCAAGCAGCAGAAGCCCCCAGAAATCCGGTCGGCCGGGGAACCGGTCCCGTCGGACCCGACCGGCCCCGGCCAGCGCGCTACTGGGTGACGACGCGCTCATACTCGTTGAGGATGGTGGTGAAATACGGCGAGATCGGAAACGGCTTGGCGTTCTGCTTCAGGTCTTGCGGCGTGATGTCGACGAACAGATGGTCCCAGGTCTTCGTGTCGAGCTTGGCCTGCACATACTGCGCGTCGATGCCGGGATACCAGTTGAAGCGCTTGACGATGCCCTCCGCCTGCACCTCCGGGCTGGTCGCCAGCTCGATGAATTCCCGCGCCAGTGCCTGATGTGCCGCCTGGGCGGGGATGGCGTAGTACATCGGCTGGCCGGGCAAGCCGGGCGACGGCAGAACCAGCTTCAGGTCGGGAGACAGCCGGCCGTCGGCCTGCCAGCCGTAGAACATGTCGGCCCACACCGCACCCATGCTGATCTCGCCGCGGCCCAGCATGTCCAAGGTGCCGGCATTGCCCGGCGTCAAGGTCGCATTCTTGTTGAACTCCTTGAGCGAGGCCAGCGCGGCGTCGATCTTGCCCTTGTCGGCTTCCTCGTACGGTCCGGCGTTCAGCCGGTCGCCGAGCCCGGCATTGGCGTTCACCCAGCCCATGACAAAGCCGATCCCGGCCATTCCGCCCTTGATGCCGTTGTAGCCGAACTGCTTGGGATGCTGCTTCACCCACTCCGCCAGTTCGGCGAAGCTGCGCGGCGGGTTCTTGACGATCTCCGGGTTGTAGGCGATCGCCACCTGGCTGTCGAACATCGGCATCACGTAGCCCTCGACATTGGTGCCGAGCGCGTTCACCGCCTTCTGGCTGGTGACCAGCTTGCCGGTGGAAACCTCGCCGCGGTATTTCGCCAGCAGGTCCTCGGTCACCATCTGCGCGGCGCCGCGCTGGTGGATCACCGCCACGTCGATGTCCCAATCGTGGGCGCCGGATTTCTTCTCGGCCATCAGCTTCTGCTCGATGGCCAGCGAGCCGGGATCGCCCGGCCCGGTGCCGATGGCGCGCACATGCACGCCGGGATGCGCCTGTTCGAATTTCGGACCGAGATACTGGTTGATGTAGTCGACCATGTTCTGGTCGCCGGCGGTGGCCACGTCGAGCACGGTGTCGGCGCGCGCCGACGCCGCAAAAAGCGCGCCAGGAAGCGCCAGCGCGGCGAAGGCGAGGATCGTCGATTTTCGCATGGTCGGTTCTCCCTGATGTTTCGCGGTCACGCGGCGGCGGATGCCGCAAAGAGGTGCAGCGCCGCCGCCGGGATTGCCACCCGGGTCGCCGCACCCGGGCCGAGCACGACGGGATCGTCGATGAGATAGCGGCGACCCCCGGCTTCTATCGTGTAGCGCCAGACGTCGCCGGGGTAGCTCGCCTGCAGCACCCGCCCGGGCAGCACCAGGCTGGCCGGCGCCGGCGGCTCGTCGGCCGCCAGCAGCCGCGCTGCGGAGGCGCGGAAATAGGCGTCGAACGCCCCGTCCCGCACCGGACCGGCGAGATGAGCGCCGCCCTCGCCCAGGGTGAGGAGGCTCGGCGGAACCTCTTCCGCGGTCTGCACCGCCAGCCCTTCGGGCACCGCGCGCGCCGTCACGCGCACCATGTTGTCGGCGCCCATGAAGCTGGCGACGAACGGGCTCGCCGGGCGATGGTAGACCTCCTGTGGCGTGCCCTGCTGGGCGATCCGCCCGTCGCGCAGCACGACCAGGCGGTCGGCGATCACCATCGCCTCCTCGCGATCATGCGTCACGTGGAGCGCGGTGATGCCGAGACGTTGCTGCACCGCACGGATTTCGTGGCGCAGCTCGATGCGGATGGCGGCGTCGAGGTTGGACAGCGGCTCGTCCAGCAGCAGCATCTCCGGGTCGATCGCCAGGGCGCGGCCCAGCGCGACGCGCTGGCGCTGCCCGCCGGAGAGCTGCGTGACGTTGCGCGCGCCGAGGCCGGGCAGATGCAGCATCGCCAGCATCTCCTCCACCCGGGCGGCGATCCGCGCGCGGCTGGCCCGGCGCAGACGCAGGCCGTAGCCGATGTTCTGCGCCACAGTCATGTGCGGCCACAGCGCATAGGACTGGAACACCATCGCCGTGCCGCGCTGCTCCGGCGGCGTTGTCGTGATGTCGCGGCCGGCGAGCGTGATCCGCCCGCTGGCGACCGGGTTGAAGCCGGAGATGGCACGCAAAAGCGTGGTCTTGCCGCAGCCGGAGCTGCCGAGCAGGGCGACGAAGCTGCCCCGCTCGACGGCGAGCGACAGGCTCTGCAGCACGTCGAGGGAGCCGTGACGGACCACCAGATCCTCGACGGTGAGGAAAGACATTTTTCCGAACTTTCGACGAACTTGCCTGCCGCGCGGAGCGGACCACGTTCGCCGTCCATTTGGCAACGGTCGCGATCCCGCTGGGGCGGCTTGCCCGGCTGTTGGCGGGCGGCGGCGACCCTATTAGGATCGCCGCGCTGCGTCCGGTGAAAGACAGACGCGAGGAGGCGGGGTGACCGACGATACCTACGAGGTTCTGGCGCTGCGCTACGCCAGCGTCACCAACCGGACGCGGCGGGAGAACCTGCTGCGCCCCGACCCGCATCTGGACGCGCCGATGCCGATCGACTTCTACGTGTGGGTGATCCGCAACGCCGCGCGCACCATCGTCGTCGACACCGGCTTCGACACCAAGGAAGCCGAGCGGCGCGGGCGCACCTTGCGCCACCTGCCGCGGGAGTGCCTCGCCATGGCGGGCATCGACGCGACGGCGGTACGCGACGTCATCATCACCCACATGCATTTCGATCACGCCGGCACCATCGAGCATTTTCCGAACGCGACGTTCCATCTGCAGGACGCCGAGATGGCCTTTGCCACCGGGCGCTACATGGCGCACAAGAACTTCACCCTGCCGTTCACCGCAGAGCTCGTCTGCGACATGGTGCGTGCCGTCTTCGCGGGGCGGGTGAGCTTTCACGACGGCGACGACGAGATCGCACCCAATGTCACGGTGCATCGCACCGGCGGCCATTCCGCGGGCCTGCAGGTGGTGCGCGTGCTGACCCGGCGCGGCTGGCTGGTGCTCGCGTCCGACGCCAGCCACTTCTACGAGAACATGGAGACCGAGAATCCGTTCCCGCTGATCTGCCATCTCGGCGACATGTTCGAGGCGTTCCGCACGGTTCGCCGCCTGGCCTCGGCGCCGGGGCTGATC